>Ga0181523_10002309_pt1 | contig 18871 bp, 10 predicted proteins | sample PEATcosm2014_Bin_43_FD_119752 | JGI IMG/M metagenome (GOLD analysis project Ga0181523, IMG submission 119752) | Peatland microbial communities from MTU Mesocosm Facility, Houghton, MI, USA - PEATcosm2014_Bin05_30_metaG | ecosystem: Environmental > Terrestrial > Soil > Wetlands > Peat | place...
AAAGCCAGCCGCGATCCGTCCGCGAGAAAGTCCCTGACATTGAAGACCGCGTCGCGGGCGATCAGGCAGCCGCGGATAACGAGGGATGACAATTCATCTTCGGCGAAGGCGTCGTCATCATTGTGAGTCTGACTTGGGCGCGGGCGAGTTTCAGCGGCTCGGGATCGCGTCGCCGTCGAGCGCCGCTTCCCTCGTGCAGGCGGAGATGATTGTTTTCGGGCCATGGAAACTCGCGCAATTAGAGACCAGCTGATAACTGTAAAGAAGCTAGCATAAAACGGGAATGTGAAAGGAATGTAAATGTAGATGTAGCCGAGTTCTGCTGCCGCCGGGAAAGAAAGCGGCGAGTCAGTCGATTTCTTTGATTACTTCTTCTCCAGCGCCGCGGCCTGCTCTTCGGTTCGCTTGGCGTCCTGCTCTCGGCCGAGTCCGCGATAGGCGCGCTCGAGCAAGCGCAGGGCCTTCGCGTTTGGCGGATCAGCCTTGGTAAACGCTTCGAGATCGGGCAATGCCCCGGCAAAATCGGATTGCTGAATTTGCGCTTCCGCCAGGCCCAGGCGTCCGTCGCTATTGTTCGAATCCACCAGCAGGGCTGCCTCGAACTGGTCTTCCGCTTTCTTCGCATCTTTGAGCTGCAGGTAAACCTGGCCCAGCCCCAGCCGCGCCGCCATCTGGCTGGGCGCGAGCTTCAGGCTCGATTCAAGCGCATCCCGTGCTCCGGGCCAGTTGCCGGACTTTTCCATCGCCACGCCTAATTCGAAGGCGGCCGTGGAATCATCGGGACGCAGCTCACACGCTCGCTTCAAATGGACAGTCGCCTTGCCAACATCTCCGGCAGCGAGTTCCAACTCGCCCAGTTGGCGGAGCGCGGTCGGCGAGGCCGGATCGATCTGCAGCGCTTGTTCCAGGAACTGGCGCGCCTCACTGGAACGATCGTCGTCGGCGGCCAGCATGGCGTGGTGCATCAGGTTCTGCACTTCGATTTTGTCTTTGGGATCCGGCAAAGTTCCTGCGAGCTTGCCGCGACTTTGCGGCGGAAGCTTCGACTCCCACTTCGCCATTTCGGCTTGCATGCGCTCAGCCTTAGGGCTGTCGGGAGCATAGAGATTTTTCAGCTCCTTCGGATCGGCTTGTAAGTCGTAAAGTTCAGGCCGGGGCGCTTCGATCAACTTCGCATTCTCCGTACGGAGTGCGCGCAAAGGGGCCCATCCCCAGCGCAGGGGATAGTCGGTCTCGCCGAACAGAGCGCGCTTGGGGAGAGCTTCCGCGCTGTTTGTTTCCGCGCTGATGAGCGGAAGCAGCGACTCGCCATTCAGCTCTGCCGGCGCCGCTACGCCTGTTACCGCAAGAATGGTGGGAAGGATGTCGGTGGTGCGTACCTGGGCATCAATCACCGCGCCCTGATCACCGGCACGCGCGGTTTTCAGGGGCATTTTTAAAATGAGCGGCACGTGCAGCGTCGAGTCGTAAAGAAACAAGCCGTGCGTTTCTTCTCCATGATCGCCAAGGCCTTCGCCATGATCGCCGGTGACGACGACGATGGCGTTGTCGTAGACGCCGGCCTTTTTCAGAAACGCGATCCAGCGGGCTAGCGCTGAGTCGGCGTAGGCAATTTCGCCGTCGTACAGGTGATCTTTATATTTTTCCGAGAACGGCGGCGGCGGCTCGTAGGGATCGTGTGGATCGTACAAGTGCACCCAAACGAAATGCGGTCCCGTCTGGTGTTTGTCGAACCAGGCTTCGGCGTGCTCCACAACTTCCATGCCGCGGCGCTCGATGCGGCCCCAGTGTACTTTTTTGTTGCCGCTGGCGTTCTCGGCCTCGGTCTTGGGAAAGTTATCGTAGAAATCGAAGCCGCGATCGAGGCCGGGAGCGAGCGTGTTGCTGTCGAGAATCACGGCTCCGATGAAAGCTGCGGTTTGGTAGCCGTGCTTCTTCAGCAGTTCCGCCGCGGTAACATGTTGAGGCGAGAGAGGGACACCAAAATCGGTGACGCCGTGAACGCTCGGCAAGAGGCCGGTGAGGATGGTGACGTGCGAAGTGTTCGTGATCGGACTGTGGGTGAAGGCTTCGGAGAAGCGAACACCATCGGCGGCGAGCGCGTCTAATGCGGGAGTTTCGACCTCCTTGTATCCGTAGCAACCAACATGATCGGCACGTAGCGTATCGATGGTGATGAGGTATACGTCGGGGGGAGAGTTGCGAGCGGCAGAGGTCCCGACAGAAGTCTGGCTCCAGGCCGCCGTTCCAAGCAGCATGATCCCGATACAAATAGCCAGCCGTCGCATGAAGGCCCAGCCTATCACAGTGCTTCCGCCAAGTTGAGACTGCTGCTGCCGGCGCCCGCGTCCACATGTTCTATGCGATAACATGCGATAAACTGAACTTACCGATGGTGCCTACTTTTCGTCGATTCATTCTCATCCTGACGCTCCTCAGCGCTCTTCATGCAACCGCGCAAACGCCAGCAAAACCGGCGCCGAACGTGGTCCTGATTACGATTGACACGCTGCGCGCCGACCACGTCGGTTGCTATGGATACAAGCATATCAAGACGCCCAACATCGACGGCCTGGCTGCGGATGGTGTGCGCTTTGAGCGTGCCTTCGCGGTCGTCCCCGTAACCCTGCCCTCGCACAGCTCCATGCTGACGGGAACCTATCCGATGTTGAGCGGCATGCATGATTTTAGCGGCAACAAATTGAGCCCGCTTCAGCCTACGCTGGCCTCGGTCCTCAAACAGGCGGGATACCAGACGGGCGCGGTCATCGGCTCGGCTGTGCTGGACTCGCGGTTTGGACTGAATCAGGGGTTTGACTTTTATTACGACCACTTCGAATTCAGCCGCTTGGACGAAGCGAATCTCGACCAGATGGAGCGTCCGGGCAATGTCGTGGCCGATGTGGCGCTGAACTGGCTGGAAAAAGATTGGCTGGCGAAGAATCCGCAGAAGAAGTTTTTCCTCTGGATGCATTTGTACGACCCGCACTTTCCTTATCATCCGCCCGAGCCTTACAGTCGCGAATATGCAGCCAAGCCCTACGATGGCGAGATTGCTTTTGCGGATGAACAGGTCGGAAGGCTTCTCCGGTTCTTGAAAGAAAAAGGGATTTATCAGAACACGGTGATCGTGCTCTGCGGCGACCATGGCGAAAGCCTGGGAGAGCATGGCGAAAAGACGCACGGCTTCTTCATCTACAACGCCACCATGCGTGTGCCGCTGATCATCCATTTGCCGGAGCAACTGCCGGGACGGTTGCCGGAGAAAACCGCAGCGCGCACACTTGCCGATCCGGTTTCGCTCGTGGATCTTATGCCGACGGTGCTGAGTGCGGTCGGACTGCAGATTCCGCCGCAGGTACAAGGGCGCAGCCTGCTTCCTGAGATTCGTCCCGATCCCTCCGCTCCGGATGTTCAGGCGAACCGTGAGCGCACGCTCTACGGAGAGACGTTCCTGCCGCGAATTCACTTCAACTGGAGTGAACTGCGGGGCTCGGAGAATACTAAATATCATTTCATCGACGCGCCTCGACCGGAGTTGTACGATCTCGCAAAGGATCCGGACGAAGTTCACAATCTGTTCGCCGAAAAGAAAGCGGTAGCCGAGGAGATGCACTCCAAGCTCGTGAGCATGATCGGCGATTACAGCGCGGGCAAAGAGCTGGCCGAAAAGACTGGCCTCGATCCGGCGCTGATGGAGCGATTAAAGTCCCTGGGGTATGCCGGGTTTTCCGGAGGCAGCGATCCGGCTACCAGCAGCCGCGATTTGCCGGATCCGAAAGACCGCATCGCGGCGTATGAGCTGATTTCCGAGGCCATCGCCGACAGCCAGCACGGCCGCTATCAAGAGTCCATCGAAAAATTGAAGAGCGTAATCAAAACCGAGCCCAACTCGGTGCCGGCGCATTATCTGCAGGGGCTGAATTTCTACCATCTCAAGCTGTTTCCCGAGGCGGTGGACGAGTTGCAGAAGACAGTTCAGCTCAGTCCAGATTACGCGCTCGCCTTTTTTAATTTGGGCATGGCACAGGCCCACGCCGGGCAAATGGATGCCGCCATCGCTACGCTCGAAAAGACTTTGCAGCTGGATGCCACGAATTTCGAAGCCGCCTTCAACCTGGGAGTGGCGTTTATACAGAAAAGGCAACTGGAACCTGCAGCGGCAGCGTTCCGGCAATCGGTTACGATTTATCCGGAATTTGCGCGTGGACATCGCGCCCTGGGCGAAACTCTGATCTATCAGGACAAGCTTGACGAAGCAATTGCGGAATTGCGTCGCGCCGTGGAGTTGGCGCCGCAAGAGAGCATCATGCACGAGTCGCTAGCCAAGGCTCTGGCCGCCAAGGGACTGACGGCGGAAGCAGACGAGGAGACGCGGCGCGCGCAGCAGCAGCCGACGCCGCAATAGACGCATGTTTGGGCGTTTCTCAACTCTCTTCTCCGCGCTTACGTCAACTCTCTGGTGTTCAACCCTCTGGTTCGCGGTTGTGATCGCTCTGACGGCCGGATGCAGCGCGTTCACGCAGGATGCTGCAGCCAAAACAGTGCAAGCGACACCGCCGCAGTCAGCGTCCGGCGATACCAGGCCTGGCACTGCACGATCTAGTGTTGTGAAACCGGTTGCGAAACCAGTTTCGAAACCCAGCGTTGTATTGATCACCATCGATACGGTGCGTGCCGATCACGTGGGATGTTACGGAGCACCGATGGTCAAGACTCCAACCCTCGATGCGCTGGCTCACGACGGGGTTCTGTTTGAGCGAGCCATCTCGCAGGTCCCACTTACATGGCCCTCTCATGCGGTGATCCTGACCGGCACTTACCCCTTTCAGAACGCCGTGCAGGATTTCACCGGGCAGCCGCTGGGACTGCAATTTCGCACCGTGTCCCAGGCCTTCCAGCAGGCTGGTTATGCCACCGGCGCCGTGATCAGCGCCTTTGTGCTCGACCGGAGTTGGGGGCTGGCGCGCGGCTTCGATTTTTACGACGATGCGTTTTCGGCAGAAACCTTTGCGAAGAAGGATATCAGTCTGGTGGACCGCCGCGCCGGGGAGAGCGTGGCGCATGCCATCACGTGGTTGAAGAAAACTCCGCGACGTCCGTTTTTTCTCTGGCTGCATCTATACGACCCGCACAGCCCCTACGATCCTCCGGAGCCCTACCGCTCCGAGTATCGTGGCCATCTCTACGATGGTGAGATCGCCTACGCGGATCACGAACTAGGAAGCCTGATCTCATGGCTCAAGCAGAACCACCTCTATGATTCTTCGCTGATCGTCGCCCTCAGTGACCACGGCGAATCTCTCGGGGAACATGGCGAAGACGAGCACGGGTTCTTCCTGTACAACGCCACGGTGCGTGTGCCGCTGATCGTGAAACCGCCCGCCGGGAGCGGCATTGCGGCTGGGCGGCACCGCGAACCTGTGGAAACCACGGCCGTGGCTCCGACGCTTCTGCAGTTGGCGGGAGTAGGAGTAAAGGATGCGACTGATTCGATTTATGCCCAGTTCCAGTCGCATGCCTTGTTAGGCACGCGGTTAGGTACGGGGTCAGACACGAAGGCAGGCGCGAATGAGGCGGAGAGTCAGGCGCGACAAGATTTGGCATACAGCGAGACTTTCTATCCCTTCAGTTCCTTCGGTTGGAGCCCGTTGCACGCGCTCGAGAGTGAGCGTTTTCACTTTATCGAGGCGCCAACGCCGGAGTTGTACGACCTTGAAACCGACCCGGGAGAAACGCGGAACATTGCTGCCCAGCAATCTGCCACCGTTGCCGTGCTCCGGGAAAAGATGCAGACATTGTTGGCTCACAACCCGTTCACTCGTCAGGATGCGGGGGCTGGAAACCTGAGTCCGGACGCGCAGGAAAAATTGCGTGCTCTCGGCTACTTTGGATTTCGTGCCGCGGTTTCTCCCGAGGCACTCAAGCAAGGGCTGGCCGATCCCAAGGACAAGCTGTGGGAGTTTAATTCCATCCTGAAGGCCATGGACGCTTTTCAGCGCGACGAAGACGATCGGGCGGAAGCTCTTCTAAACGAGGTCCAGCAAAAGGACCCGCAGATCTACGTAATCCCGTTCATGCTAGGCGAGTCGGCATTGCGGCGGCAGAACTGGGAGCGTGCTGTCGAGCAACTGCAGCGCTGCCTGGAACTCAATCCCACCTTTGACAACGCCATGACCGGGTTGGCTCGCGCTCTGTCGAAACTGGGCCGCGTGGACGATGCCAAAACCTGGCTGCGGAAAGCGCTGCAAAACAATCCCGAGAATTACCGGGCCTGGTACGAAATCGGCTTATTGGAGAACCGGGGCAACCCCGGCGAAGCGCTGTCTTCGTTCCAGAAAGCAATTGCCATCCAGCCCAACTTTTCGCCCGGACAGCGGGAACTGGGCATGGCATTGTTCCAGCAAAAAGACTATGCTGCCGCCGCGATCCATCTGGAAAAAGCGCTTTCACTGGGTCTGGGGGACGCGCGCCTGCATAACTTCCTCGGAATCTGTTACAGCCAGACGGATCGAATGTCGAAAGCGGTCCGCGAGCATCAACGCGCCATTGAACTCGACCCGAAACTGGCCGAGGCGCACCTCAACCTGGCATACGCCTACCAACACGTCGGGAAAAACACCGAGGCTCGCGCCGAATACGCAACCGCATGCAAGCTCGAAGAGAAGTTCTGTGCCGCAGTTCCCAGGTGAGCAGCCCAAGTGAGCAGCCCAGGTGAAAGCCTAGCGCTTTACAGCGCTTTCTTCCTTCTGCAGCTTGGTCAGAATTTCCTGAGCTTTGGGCGCGGCGGGTGCCGTGGGAAAGCCTTTCAGGAAGGCCTGTAACTGCGTGATGGCATCCTGGCGCCGGTCTTGCCGTAGATACAGGTTGACCAGCTTCAGATAGGCCTGCGCCATCTTTGAATCCATACGCAGCGCATTCTGAAGACTACGCTCGGCTTCTACGAGTTTGCCGGTTTGCTCGTATAGACATCCTTGGAGAAAATTCCCGAAAGCCGAGTCGGGACGGCGCTGCAGACCCTGTGTCAGCGTGTCTTCAGCCTCCGTGAATCGCTGGGTTAGCATGAGCACGTTGCCCAAGTTGAAAAAGGCCTGCCCATCATTTTGATTGAGCCGCACCGCCTCCCGAAACTGTTCTTCCGCCGACTTGAAATCCGACTTGCCCAGATACAGCGTTCCGAGATTGTTATGCGCGGCCTGAAAGTCCGGTGCGATTTCGATGGCTTTGCGGTAGTGCGCGATGGCTTCGTCTTTCTGGTTGTCGCGATCCGATTCCACGCCCTTTTCAAATTCCTTCACAGCTTTCTTCGGAAAAATCTTTGCGTATTCTTTTGCGTCCATCATGTAGGGGTTACTGCCTTGTTGCTGCGGGGCAGGAGCGGCGCTATCGGCTTTACTCTTGGGAATCAGTCGGATATCTAGGAACACGGTTGGCGATAACGAAGATGGATGGATTACCGCTTCTACCCGGACCGGCTGATACTGGTTGTCGTCTACGGTCACTTCGTAACCCTCAGGCTGAAGACTATGGAATCCGAACGTACCCTGTGAGTCGGTATATACGCTATCCATTGGAGTTCTGTGCAAATTGAGGGATACCAGAACACGCTCTGGAGGGGCGTCACCACGAACCACGCGAACCCGGCCCACGATCGAGCCCAGGGTTTGTTGGCCTCCAGCCGCACCGGAGAACGCACAAATGAATCCGAGCAAGCTTACGAGGCAGAGGGCGACGGTTCGTAACCCTGCTCGTGACCTTGTTCGCAGCTTGGCGAGTATTGCCATTCAGGCGCCGCTAAAAGGAGAGGCCTGTCCCACGCGAGTGGGACAGGCCAATAGTACCGGAAAACCTTCCGGAAATCTTCGGCTAGAAGAGGAGCTTCAACCCTAACTGAAGAGCTCTGGGATCAAGGGTTCCACCCGCCTTACCGAACTGCCCGCTGTCTAGGCTGTTATTTGCACCACCTCCAGCGGTTGCAAGCAGGAAGTTCGCGCGGTTGAAGATATTGAATGCCGAGGCTTCGAACTTCAGGTTGAAGCGCTCGGTGATCTTGAAGTTCTTACCCAAAGTCATATCAGAGGACCATTGCCCCGGGCCGGTGAAGGTGTTGCGCCCAAGGTTGCCGATGCAAGCCAGGCACGGCGCGGATAAAGTTGGAAAGCCTGCCGCCGAGTAATTAGCAGGCCCAGAGCCGTTGAAAAAGCTGAAACTAGGCCACCCGTTTTCCCACGCCGAGCGGGGCACATTGAAGTGGCTCATGCTGCTATTGGGACGGGTAACGCCCGGGAATTGGCCGTCGAGCGTCCACTCTCCGCCGATGTTCTCGCAATTGCTCACCGTCACGCACGGATCGCTTGTGCCCGGAATAACGAGATCCGCCCCTGTGTTGCGGCTATACGGCGACCAATGCGCTCCACTTTGGAATGACCAGATGCCGTTGAGCGTCCAGCCACCGATGACCGCACCTTCGACCCCATGCAGGTTCTGACCTGGCAAGTTATAGACGTAGTTCAACGACAGCCGGTGCCGGATATCGAATATGGAGTTGCCGCGGTCGAGACCCGGATTGGTATTATCCGTGCTATAGCCATCGCCGGCGGATGCGCCCGCAGCGGTAGTCGCCGCGTCGTGCCAGGACGATCCGTTGTCAATGGAGTGGCTATACGTGTAATTGGCATTGACCAACATGCCGTGGCTCATCTGCTTCCTGAGCGATAACTGCAAACCACTGTAGTTGGAGTTATTCGCGTTTTCCCAATTGCGCAAAACCCCGTAGTTGGGGTTTGGGACACCGATGGGGTTAATCGGGTTACCTGTTGAGCCAATTGTGGGATCTATCAGGCTGTTCAGAGTTTCGCCGATGTTATTGACGTAGCCCGTGGTGCCTGCGGGCAAGCCCCCTCCGACCGCGCGGTTGATTTGCTGTGATCGGAACAGTCTGTGGCCGGCGGTTCCCACATAGTTGGCTTCCACCACCCACTTGGGTACGATTTCACGCTGGATGCCGAAGAAGAAGTTATAGACATAGGGATCCTTGATGCCTTGGGGCGTTATAATGCCGGTCAGGAATGCCGAATCCAAGTTCGTGTAGTCCCAACCCCCAAGGTTTCCCACCGCCTGTGCGCCGTTCCCTTGCCCGGGATTGGTTGGGGGACCGCTATAGGTGGGCACAGCATAAGAGGGCGTGCACGTCCCGGCCGAGCATGTTGTCGGTCCCCAGACGATCGTGCCAGGTACACCGACGAGGGGTCCGACTTCATTGAAGGAGTAATACGGAGGATTCCAGCGGGAGTTGGAGAGCGGGTTATACAGAGTACCCTCATATGATATGCCAAAGCCGCCGCGGACGGAGGTTTTGCCATCGCCGAAGACGTCATAGGCAAAACCCACACGTGGGCCAAAGTCTTTATACTGATTTGGACCAAGGCTGCTTGCCGTGGCAAATCCGCCAGCGCCGCATCCGCCCCCCGCCAGGATCTGAGTGTTGAACCCGATCGGGGTGCAGTTTGGGCTGCCCAAGGGATAATTCGCAGTCGCGACCTGTCCGGCAATTCCAGGCAACGAGCTTTCGCCAGGTCCCAAAATAAACGTCGTTACCTGGTTGTCTTGCTCGGTATGCCGTTGGTAGAAGTCCCAGCGCAGCCCAAGGTTGAGGGTCAGTTGCTTGGTTGCCTTCCAGTCGTCCTGGAAATAGGCTCCAACTTCCCAGTTCCGCCAATGGCGAATGCTGGGGGAAAGCTCGGATTGCGCGTTCGGGTTGATCGTGCTGCAAGAGAGGGTGGTGCAAAAATCCGGATTCACGCCCACGAACTCGGCTCCGGGAGTATTCCCCGCGAAGTAAATTGGATCGTTAAACGTGTAGGAACCACGAGCCACACTGAACAGACTGTTCTCGAGATTGCGGCGCACGTCGACGCCCATCTTAAAGCTGTGGTTGCCGTGGCTGATCGAGACCATATCGCCGTAGCTGTACTCATGGTCCTTGAAGTACTGGGGGTAGCCGTTGTACGAGCCAATCCCGGCTGTGCCGTCATTGAAATTGACCTGGGGTACACCCGGTATATTCGAGGTGATCTGCGTGTTGTTCTGGGTGTAGCCCAGCTTTAATTCGTTCAAAATCGTGGGCGAGAATGTGTGTACAAAACTCAAACTTGCGTTCGGGAAGTAGTCGTTATTCGGATTGGTAAAACCGCGAGTGCAATTGGCATTGCAGTTATTGCCCCCGAACTCGTCGGTGTTATGGTCCCAGTTCATCTCGACAAACAGCCGGTTGTTCGCGTTCCAGTTATAGTCGAGCCGTCCCATGGCCTCATTGCCATTGAACAGGTTGCCGAGCGACTGGGTCTGGCTGCCAAAAACGGCGACGCTGTTGTTGATAAAGGGTGCGCCTCGATTCATCGTACCCACAGTACCCTGAAATGGTTTCAAAGCCGCACCGCACCCCGCCGTCCCCGCGTTCGTGACGTCGGCAGCCGTAACTCCAATTATGGGGATAATGTTTGGAGCTATACTGTTTAGTCCTGTTCCAGCGGAATTACACAGCCAGTTGGAGTAGTTCGAGGTTCCTGCTACGACGGGCGTCCCTCCGAGGTTGGCAGCGTACTGATCTAGCGTTAAGGACGGTGTCCCGACGACGGCAGGGACGAAGTTTTTATACAAGAAAGCAGCTGTGGAGTTGTAGTTCGCGCTCCCGGTTGTCGCCGCCGCCGCTGCATTTTCAACCGCGGTTCTCCACTCCGGCGATTCCACCGTGATCGTGATCGGACTGCCCGCTGTCACAAATCGATCTCCCTGGTAGGACCCGAAGAAAAAGAGCTTGTCTTTGATGATGGGACCGCCCAGGGTGCCGCCGAACTGATTGAAGTGCAGCGGAATTCTGGGCGTTCCGTTCTGGTTTAAGAAATAGTAGTTTGCATCGAAATCGGTGTTGCGCACGTATTCCCAAGCGCTGCCATGCAAGCTGTTGGTGCCCGATTTGGTAACGAGGTTGTTGATGCTGCCCGCGCTGCTTCCATATTGTGCGGACATGTTCAGCGTTAACTGCTGGAATTCCGCGACCGTGTCCTGAATGGGAACGTTGTTTTGGCCACCGCTCATGTCCTTGTTCGAAACGCCGTTGATCAGGAAGCCGTTGAAATCTTCGCGAACGCCATTCACGACCGTGTCGTGGCCGTTTTCGAAGTCAACCCCCATCACATTTACCGCGCCCGGCGCCAACTGCATGAGGTCATACACGTTGCGGCCGTTCAGGGGCAGGTTGCTGATCTGCGTGGAACCTATCGTGGTAGAAAGCTTCGAATCTTCGGTATTGATGGCGCTGGCTTCGCCGGTGACTTCGACCACTTCCGAGGCCTTGCCGATCAGCAGTTTGAAGTCCACGTGCTCGATAGTGCCAGCATTCGCGGTCACACCATTGTTGGAGGTCGTCTTGAAGCCCGCAGCCTCGACCGTTATTTTGTAGACGCCGGGCGGCACTTCTCTAACCGTGTAATTGCCGGCGGCGTTGGTCGTGGCGGTCAGATGGAGGTCGGTTGCCGGATTGGTAACCGCAACTTTGGCGTTGGCGATGGCGGCGCCGGTCGGATCAAGCACGGTACCGGTAAACTGGCTGAACTGAACCTGCGCGAATGCGCCGAAGGTCAGGGCCAGCACGGCGAACACTACGAGGCAAAACTGCAGTCTTTTCATTTACCCACCCCCCTGGAAACTATGGTTGCGTTGTTTTTTGTCGCACGCACGTTAGTTTTTATTGCAAACCTGATATTTAAGATCTTGGCCGCGAACCCTTGCGGCTTCACTACCTGCTGCTGTACCACTTGCTACTGAGTGCGCAAAATTTTGCGCCTCCGACCACTATTTGTCAATCCATCTTGCTGATTCCGTTGAGAGTAACCCGCGTCAGAGTCCTGAAAAACAACGCTCTCGGCTCCGGAAAGACCAACGCCTAATGCGTTTGGAGTACAAGAGCACCTATCGCACCAAACGACAATGCCCTATGTTTCAAACACATACGGGCGCAACGGCCGCCTGCGCCTATGAGTAACAGAAGATCGAAATGCATCAAGCTACCAAATTCCGTAGTTTCGGTACGCATCATTGATTCGGGGTGACTTGATTCGGAGTGCCTGGGATCGCGGCCTCCTGTGACGGTCACACCCCTCTGATCGCTTTACTCTGATCGCTGTCACCCGATCGCCTGTCAAAGGTGCGCCGAGCGCAAATCAGTGCTTGACGGCGATTGGCGCGCGCCTCGCCGGACTTCTTTCGACGACGCCGCTTCCCTCTCGGACGACGAGTTCCTGATCCGCCGCCTCCGGTCCCAGTTTGTCGACTTGGCCGCTCGGCCAGCGAATGACGATGGCGTCAACTCGAGTCGCCGCGCCCAGCCCGAAATGGGTACGTGGATCGCTCGAACTTTCGAAGCTGCTTCCGGCCCTGACCTCCGCATAGCGGGTTGAGCCCTCGGCGGTGATTTCTATCCTTGCTCCGAACCCGTCGCGGTTCGACTTGCTGCCGGTGGTCTTTATCCGCAGCCAGTGGCCGGGCGACGGAACCTCGTTCCGCAGCAGAACGGGGGACGCGTCGAGGTTGGTAATCAGCAGATCCTGACGTCCGCGATTCCAGAAGTCCGCAGTCAAGGCGGCGCGCCCCACATATTTTTTCGCCAGAGCGCCGCCGGACTTCTGGCCGACTTCTTCGAATTTCCCGGCCTTCGATTGGTCGCCGGATTGGTGATCGGATTCGAAACCGAGATTGTGAAACAGAAACGGTTGCTCGGCATAGCCCACGCCAAAGGACTGTCCCTCTACCTGCGGGTCGACGTGTCCGTTCGCGATGAAAATATCCGGCCAGCCATCGTTGTCGTAGTCGAGAAACTTCACTCCAAAACCCAGATACGGATTGCTGATGGCTCCAATCCCCGCAGCACCGGCGACGTCGCTGAACTCACCATTGTGATCGTTGTGATAGAGATTGTTGTCATCGTCGGAGAAGTTGGTTTTCACAATGTCGGGCCAGCCGTCGCGATCATAGTCGGCGGAATCAACGCCCATGCCAGCCTGTTCGTGTCCGTCGGAACTGTAGGCCACGCCGGCCTCGGCTCCCACTTCGGTGAATCCCCCCTTGCAGTCGTTGTGATAGAGCAGGCTCGGCGAAGAGTCATTGGCTACGTAAAGATCGAGACAACCGTCTTTGTCATAATCCAGCCACAAGACGCCGAGCCCGTAGTAGCTGTCGGGATCTATACCGAGTTTTTCCGTGACATCCGTGAAGGTGCCGTCGCCGTTGTTGTGGTAAAGACGGTCGCGCGCGCCCTTCAATCCGCGCGGCCCGCAATTGACCGGGATACCCCGATACTGGCAGAACTGGCTGCTGCCGAACTTCGGCAGGTTGTTCATATCCACGTCCACGTAGTTGGCGACGTAGAGATCAAGGTTGCCATCGTTGTCATAGTCGCCGAAGGCTGCGCTGGTTCCCCAGCGATCGGCGTTCGCGACGCCGGCCTTAGCGGTGACGTCGGTGAAGGTGCCGTCGTGGTTGTTATGGTAAAGAGCCGAACCGTGGAAGCCGGTGATGTAAACGTCTTCCCAGCCGTCGTTGTCGAAGTCGCCGATCGCTACGCCGTAACCCCATCCGCAAAAATTCAAGCCCGACTTCGCCGACACATCGGTAAACGTGCCGTCATGATTGTTGTGGTAAAGCCGCGGCGGATGACACTTTCCCGCTTTGTAGTCTTCGATCGACGAGCCATCAATAAGCAGGATGTCCAGCCACCCGTCATTGTCATAGTCGAACGCGGCGGCGCCACCGCATTGGGTTTCGACGATGTAGAGCTTCTCCAGGCTGCCGCAAGTCAGATGAAAGTCAATTCCAGCGGCGCGCGTCACGTCAACAAACAGCGGGGAATTTGTCGTGGCACTCTTTGCGCCCGGCTTTTGCGCCGCCTCAGCAGGCTTCGCGGGAACAGTATTCTTCGGGGCGACGTTGCTCGGAGAGGCAGTCTGCGCCGCTGCCCGCGAACTCAAACAGCCGCTCAACACCATCGCCAGGACCGAGGTCGCAATCGTAAGAAGCTTTTTCATGACTCCGGAACTGTGCTGGGGTGAAGTCTGGTGATTTTGTATTAGCGTTTCGCTTCAATGGTTCGTATCAGGGTATCGCTTTAGCGATACCACAAGCCTTCAAAACAACCGCCCCTTTAGGGGCTGAAACGCTCACTGATCGCGCCCGGTGGCCATTCCCGCTGAAGCCGGTTGCGCCTTCTTCAGTTCGGCGAAGCGTTCTCGTTCGCTTCGTGCTTCTTCGCTCCTGCCGAGTTTTTCCAGGACACGCGCCAGTTGATAGTGCGGGCTCGGATCCTTCGGGTTCAGCTCCGCCGCCTTACGCAAAGAAGCCTCAGCTTGAGTCGCCTGTCCCGCGAGCGCCTGCGCCTTGCCCAGGTTGTACCAGACGTCGGGATTCGTCGCGTCCTGTTCCACGCCACGCTGCAGGTAGGTCACAGCCGCCTCGTATTTCCCGCTCTCCAGCAGCGCGTGTCCCAACTCGTACACCACCGCCCGACTCTCCCCTGACCGACGCAACTCCTCCTTATATTCGCCGATAGCCTCGTCGTTACGACCCAGGCTGAAGTAAGCGAATCCCAGATTGTAGTGTCCGTGCTTGATCGCCGGATCGAGTTTCAGAGCGGTTTTGAACTCGTCGACTGCCGGCAAGCTGCGATTCGAATTCAGATACGCTCGCCCCAGCAACTCATGCGCGACCACGTTAGAAGGGTCGAGCTTGATCGTCGCTTCCAGCTCGTCCGCGGCCCCCGCGTCATTGTGCTGGCTCAATAACACCAGTGCCAGGTCAAAATGTGTCGCGGAATCTGCTGGGTTCAACTCCCGTGCTCGCGTAAGCTGCTCCAGCGCCTGCTTGATATCGCCGGTTTTGAAGTAGGCTACGCCCAGATAATGGCGGAATTGCGCATCGCGGGGCCAACGCGAAACCGCTTGTTGACCCAGCAGGACGGCATCTCGCAACTGGGCAGAATCCAGGTCCTGCAGCAACTGTTGGCGCGTTTGGGCTCGGGTGAGTTCTTGCGTTTGCGCCGTCGCGGCCATGCTCAATAGGCAGAGTGCGATTGCAATAATAAGAACCAAGACTGGAGTCAGATTTTGGGTGGAGCAGCGCCGGGATCCCCAGCACGCGCGGTTTTGGCGTGATGGGGTGGAGCGCTTTAGCGCTGCGATCGAACTGTTGGGCAGAGAATACTCGACCAGCGTGCTGTTGAGCTGCAGCCGCCCCGCCGTGCCCGTCATTGCACCGTTTATCATCTTTGCGTCATCGTATCGTCTTTGCGCAGCCAGTCGCAACGCGCTTACCGAATTGAGTCGCGCCGCGTCTACCCGAAGGGAGTTCCCATGGACATCAAAGATTTCGTTCGGATGTTTGCCTACGATTACTGGGCGAATCGAGAATGCCTCGCCGCCATGCGTGCTGGCCACTCCGTTTCCGCCGACGCTTCCTTGAGTGCTATCGGACGCATGGCCCACATTCTTTCCGCGCAGAAGCTCTGGCTCGAACGGATCCTCAAACAGCGTCAAACTATGCCGGTCTGGCCCGGCGCAACGATTCAGGATTGCCTGGCGCTGGCCGACGAGATGTCGTCGGCATGGCAACATTATCTTGTGCAGCTTGATCTTACGCAGCTTGCGAGCCAACTCCCGCCCGGCTCGCTCGACGACAAGGTGGAATACCGCAACAGCAAGGGCGAACCCTGGTCGAGCCGCGTGGAAGACATACTGTTGCACGTGCTTTTTCACTCCGCATATCATCGGGGCCAAATCGCTTTGCAGATGCGCGCTTCCGGCATCGAGCCCGCCTACACCGATTTCGTTCATGCCGTGCGCCAGGGGTTTGTGGAGTAGCAAAGACAAAAGACGGTGCAATAGCAAATGGATCGTGGAACGATATGGCACGTCTGGCTGCCGTTGATCGTGGGCCTGTGGGCTTTCCTCGTCTTATTTCACTCCCGATCAGGCCCGCATGGAGTGGCGCGATGGCTCGGTCTGGTGCCAGGTATGATCGGCCTTGGCGGCGTGATTCTCGCCCGCTACACGCTCGGTCGATGGTTCTCCTGGGTTCCGAAAGCGACTGTGCTGGTCACCACCGGCATCTATTCTCGAATCCGCAATCCCATTTACATTTCGGGAATGATTTGCGTCTTGGGCATGGTTCTCATGGTGGGGCGAATCAAACTGCTGGCCATTTTTTTCGTACTCATTCCCATGCAAATCATTCGAGCCCGCCGCGAAGCCCAAGTCCTCGAAGCCAAGTTCGGCGACGCCTACCGGGAATATCGCAAGCAGACATGGTTCTGAGGTCCCAGGTCTTAGGTCTTGGGTGTTAGATATCAGGAAGGCGGTCCTGTCAGACCTGAGGCCGAAGATCTGCCGCCTGACACCTGAGACCTTCCCTGCGCTGCTATCATTTCAGCAATGAAATCCGCGTGGATCAAACTGCTCCCGGCGCTATTCTGTTTCTTTCTGCTGGCTCGCCTTCAAGCCGACGACGAACCCCAACTCAGCCCGCTCCCGGCGCCGGTTTCGAACAATGCGGTTGCCATTTCGCATGACCAAGGCGGACCCCGGATTTTCTCCTTCATGGGCATCGGTCCGAAAAAAACCTGGGACGCAGTCACGACCAGCGCCTACGAAATGGATCCCAGCACTGGCAAGTGGACGGAAAAACGCCCCGTTCCCGGTCTGGCCGGGCGCCTCGCGGCGTCGGCGGTCGCGCTCCACGACCAGGTCTTCATCTTCGGAGGCTACGTCGTCGACTCGCGGGGTGGAGAGACCACCATGTCAGACCTGAACGTCTTTGTCCCGGTTGAAAACCGCTATTATCGCGGCCAGGACATCCCCGTCCCGGTCGACGACGCAGTCGTCGGCGTCTTTCGCGACCGTTACATTTATGTCATCGGGGGATGGTCAACGGCAAAGAACGACGCCGTCCGCGACGTCCAGATCTACGACACCGATAACGATACTTGGATGCAGGCCACGCCGATTCCCGGTACGCCAGTGTTTGGTCATGCCGGCGCCATCATCGGCAACACCATCGTTTACGTGGACGGCGCCTACAAGAACCGGAGCGGCATAGGTCCCAAGTACCTCGCGTCCAGCGAATGCTGGATGGGTGAGATTCCAAATTCAAAGAAGGGTGACATCACCAAGATCGAATGGACAAAACTTCAACCCCATCCCGGCAACGCACGTTATCGCATAGCAGCGGGCGCGGGGCCGGCAGAAAAAAAAGGAGGCAGAATCTATTTCTCCGGCGGTAGTGACACTCCCTACAATTACGACGGAATCGGGTATAACGGCAAGCCGGCCGAGCCTTCCTCGGTGACCTTCGCCTTCAACGACTACACCGGCTATTGGGAAACGATCAGCGACGACAACCCCGGGTCCACCCCTCCTACCCCTCCTACAATGGACCATCGTGGCCTGCTAGTGACACGCCACGGCTTGGTCATCGTAGGGGGCATGGAAAAAGGCCAGCAGGTGACGGCCAAAGTGACGGTTGTAAAACCTGACGGCGGGAAGTAAACTTATAGCCGCGCCAATGGACACATTTCAGGGGATTTACGGTGTCCTGCGCATGGTGCCCTACGCCCAGAGCCTTGCGCCAAACTGTCACGAAATCAGGTGACGCCCATCACGGCAGGGCATCCCCGCCAGGCATCTAATCAATACAGCCGCAATTCCTGCGGCGTCCTGTTTTTTGAAAATCCGTTCACTTAAAAATTCGGAGGCAAGCCTATGACTGTCATGGAACCGCCCAAGGTTAATGCAGCGGCGGACTATATTAATCAAACTCTCAATCTCGTCAAAGCCAAAAACCCAGCCGAACCAGAATTCCACCAGGCCGTCCTTGAAGTATTCGAGTCCTTGCGACCCGTGCTGGCGCGCCACCCGGAGTATCACGAAGCCAAGATCCTGGAACGCATCACAGAGCCCGAACGGGTTCTAATGTTCCGCGTGCCCTGGTTCGACGATAAGGGCAAAGTGCAAGTCAATCGCGGGTTCCGCATCGAGATGAACAGCGCCATCGGCCCCTACAAGGGCGGACTGCGTTTCCATCCCTCGGTGAATCTCGGCATCCTGAAATTCCTGGCGTTCGAGCAGGTGTTCAAGAATTCGCTCACCACGCTGCCCATGGGCGGCGGCAAGGGCGGTTCCGATTTCGATCCCAAAGGCAAGAGCGACGACGAAGTGATGCGCTTCTGCCAGAGCTTCATGACCGAACTCAGCCGCCACATCGGCCCCGACACGGACGTTCCCGCCGGCGACATCGGTGTGGGTGGCCGCGAAATCGGATTCCTGTTCGGCCAATACAAGCGGCTGCGCAACGAATTCACCGGCGTCCTCACCGGCAAGGGCCTGGCCTGGGGCGGTTCGTTGATTCGTCCCGAAGCGACCGGCTACGGCTGCGTCTACTTCGCCAAGGAAATGCTGAAGACTCGCAAAGACTCACTCGAAGGCAAAGTGTGTCTGGTCTCGGGCAGCGGCAACGTCTCGCAATACACCATCGAGAAGCTGCTTGATCTGGGCGCAAAGCCAGTTACCGTGTCCGATTCCGACGGCGCCATCTACGATGCCGACGGCATTGACCGCGAAAAGCTCGCCTATATCATGGAGCTGAAGAACAACCGTCGTGGCCGCATCAAGGAGTACACCGAAAAATTCAAGAAGGCCATCTACAGCGCCACCGACAAGAAGCTCGACCACAGCTGGCTGTGGGCCATCAAGGCCGACTGCGCGTTCCCCAGCGCCACTCAGAATGAGATCAACGCAAAAGACGCGGCGAACCTCATCAAGAACGGCGT
>Ga0181523_10002314_pt1 | contig 18841 bp, 15 predicted proteins | sample PEATcosm2014_Bin_43_FD_119752 | JGI IMG/M metagenome (GOLD analysis project Ga0181523, IMG submission 119752) | Peatland microbial communities from MTU Mesocosm Facility, Houghton, MI, USA - PEATcosm2014_Bin05_30_metaG | ecosystem: Environmental > Terrestrial > Soil > Wetlands > Peat | place...
CCCCTCCGGAACCCTCAGAGCCGTGGCAATTTCCCGATAGTCCATGTCCTGTAAATCCCTCAAAATCACCGCTTCCCGCAGTTCCGGAGACAGCTTTTGCAGCGCCAAATGCACCATTTCCCGAGTTTCTCGGCTCTGTACCGCCGCATCCGGAGGCAGCCCCCGGTCCGCGATCTGCTCGCTAAGCGGCTGAGCATCTTCACGCTCAGAAGGTGCCGAATCCAACGAATCCGTGATCCGGTCGCCCTTAGACTTCCGAAAGTGATCGACCAGCAGGTTACGAGTAATGGTGGTGACCCAGGTCATGAACGCGCCCTTACCCGAGTCATAGGTGTTGAGCGTCCGGTACATCTTGATAAAGACCTCTTGGGTGAGGTCCTGCGCGTTGTCGGAATCCCCCGCAAACCGGTAGCAGACGTTGTATATCCGCCGGTGATAGCGCTGCACAATCTCTTCCCAAGCCGCGGCATCGCCCCCAACGCAGCGACGGACCAGCAATCCGACAACCTGGGCATCATCCAAAACCAGACTCCGTGAACGGCGCCAGACCGCTCCAGTTCGTGTGGTGACGGGGCTTTGCCCCCTCCCAAGCCGAGCCAAGCTCGGCCGCGCCGCCACCAGCAGCGCTTCGTATCAGGCTATCGTTTTGTGTCGGGTATCGCTCTAGCGATACCGTAAGTTTGCAGAAAATCGGAAGCCCCTTTAGGGGCCGAGCCCCGACGTCCGCCGCTGATCCGTCTCTAACAGCACAAGAGAAGTACGTTTCTGTAGGGCAGGAAGTTCCCTTGAATCATGAAGCTAGCGATTGTAGCAGGATGGATGAAGATGAAACACAAACAGGATAGAGATGGCTTATGGCTGCCGTGTGCCCCACTCATCGCGTCCTTTGCGATGAGCGAGTGTAGCGAGCATTCCGGCTCCCCGCAGTCTGACGCTGACCTTTTCCATCACAAACCGTCTCCGCTGAGGTTGGAAATTAGGCACTTTACAGACCCCGTATGTTTGAGCATCCTTGAGCAGATGGTAGCTGGAGGCGTCATCGAGATTTCTTCTCAAGTAAAGTGGCCTTTGAGGATGGCGACGGTACTGTTGGTTTGCCTAACCGACGCGCTAGTGGTCATGTTCGCGCCGCGGCCATTGCTGTGGGCAATCCTGATTCCGGCGCTCACCCCTCTGCTTACGGTAATTTGTCGTTCTTCCGTTTTTCCGGAACCCGAAGTTGTAAACATGACAGACGGCATACCGGGTGCCCCACTTATCGCGTCCTTTGCGATGAGTGGGTGCTGCGAGCGTTCCCACCTTCCCCGAGTCGCCAGCTTTTCTACTTCAAATCAACCCTCACATCGCTAACGCCCTTGGGCGGCGGATTACCCATCAACCCAACCAGAGGATCCGGAGCCGTCATTTTCAGGTAGCGATCAAAGAACGCCACGCAGTAAGCATCAATGACCTCCTGATAGCGCTTGTTCAGATCCGTCCAGGCGAGATGGCCCGCGCCGTCAAACTCCACGAAATACTTGGGAGCCGGGGAAAGATCGTAGGCATCCCCAACGCGTTTGACGACTGGAGTCTCGCCCAGATCGAGCGAGCCCCCCCTGGTACATCACGGCGACGTTTATGCCCCAAACCGCCCTTCGCAATATAGGGACTGCAGTGTGGCGAGAATGCCAGAACGGCCTTGATGCGGCCATCCTTCCATGATGGCCATCCGCCTGCCAGGAGCATCGTATAACCGCCCAGCGAATGTCCGGCGATACCCACCCGTTCGCGATCGATCGGAACCCCCCGAAACGACGGCCCGCGCAGCACCGCGTCCAAAACACTTTCGATGTCGACGTCGCGATCTTTATACGTGGCGCTCCACTGTGAGGCGTCCAGGAAAGGCTCTTGCGGCCGCAGCGTCAGCAATTTTCCCGGATGCCACGCCGTGCCGCAGACCGCGTCCTTGTGATTGGGAGCCAGCACCAGGCAACCCACCCCAGCCAGAGCCTGCATCAGAACCGTCGATTGCGTGTTGCATCCCGTATAGCCGTGCGAGGACAGGACCACGGGATAGCCGCTCGCCGGTTGGGGTCCAGCCGGCTTCCACAAAGCAACGTCGCGTCCCGCAACGGCGACGTGCAGAACATTACCCGCCGAAACGCGCCCGAGCCCTCGCAGCAGAATGGCCGCAGCTATGCGCATGCCAGAATTGCAACCGTTCGAAACACCATCGTGTTCGAAGCTGTCTTGGACATACGTACAACTACGCCCCAACAAAATGTTCCACCTGAAACACTTTTCATACATCCGCACCTAAGAGAACCTGACCTTAACATCCGGCCCCTTATCCAAATGGATGCTCTCAACAAATCGCACCCGTCCAGTCCTCAATGTCAGAATCACCGAAGAAGTCCTCGTCCCTTCGCCAAAGAAGCGGACGCCTTTCAGCAGCGCCCCTTCCGTCACGCCGGTCGCCGCGAAGATCATCTGTTTTCCGGGGGCCAGATCTTCCGCTTCGTAGATTTTTCTCTTGTCTCTAATCCCCATCTTCGCAACGCGCTCTTCCAGTTCGGGCTTGTCGATCACGAGCCGCCCTTGCATGTATCCGTTAAGGCAGCGGATCGCGGCTGCCGTAATCACACCTTCCGGAGCACCGCCCGATCCCATGACCGCATGCACTCCCGTTCCGATCACCGCCGCAGCAATGCCCGCCGACAGATCGCCGTCGCCAATCAGCTTAATGCGCGCCCCCGCCTTCCGAATATCGGCGATCAGTTTCTCGTGCCGCGGACGGTCGAGCACGACCACCACCAGATCCTCCACGCCGCGATGCAGGCGCCGCGCGATATTTTTCAGGTTGACGGACACCGGAGCGTCCAGTTCCACGGCGTTCTTGCACGATGGCCCGACCACGATTTTTTCCATGTAGCAATCCGGAGCATGCAACAACCCGCCTTTTTCCGAAGCCGCCAGCACCGTGATCGCCCCCGGCGATCCGGTGGCGCAGAGGTTCGTGCCTTCCAAGGGATCGACGGCGATGTCGACGTGAGGAACCTCGCGGCCATCCGGATACAAGCCGCCCACCTGTTCGCCGATATAAAGCATGGGCGCGTCGTCGCGCTCGCCCTCGCCGATCACAATGGTGCCGTGCATCGGGACTGTGTCCATCGTCTTGCGCATGGCCTCGGTGGCCGCCTGGTCGCTCAGCGGACGGTCCCCTTGGCCCATGGTGCGCGCCGACTCGATGGCCGCGTTTTCCACCACGCGCAAGAATTCCAGCGCCAGATCGCTTTCAAGATTTTCTCCAAATTTCTTCGCCTGCGGTTCCGGACGGGCTTGAGTTTCCATAGATGCCTCCTGCAATGGATACTGAAGATAAATGCGACCTTGGAATATATCCCCTTCGGAGCAGAGATGGAAGTGCAAGCTTCGTTCGTGTGGCGCCGCCACTCCGGTCCGCGAACTGCGTACAGCGAGAGGAACACGGGAGCGTTCTGAGATTTGCTCCTCGCAGCAGCCGGCAGCGACCGGTCTGCTAATCTTCACTCCATGGATACTCAACCAACGACCGCTGATCGCAAAGAACCCGCCTATCTCTACTCCGAGAAACAGGTGGCAGAAAAAAGTGCCCTCGCCCGGCATTTCTTGGACAGCCGCGCCCGTCTGAATGAAAAGGTCCACAAAGCCGACAACTTTCTCGTCAAGCGCTTTTACAACCTGGATCACAACACCTACCTGGAAGGTGCTCTGCCCTCGAAATACAAAGAATTGATGGGGCTGGTGGCCTCTGCCTGCCTGCGTTGCGACGACTGCGTTTACTACCACTTGATTCAGTCCTACCGACTGGGCGCGACGCGCGCCGAACAGGAGGAAGCGATCAACGTGGCGCTGGTGGTAGGAGGCACCATAGTGATTCCGCACATGCGGCGAGCGTATGAACTGCTGACGGAACTCTATTCTGCCTGAAGGTGTGTGCCGGTCACACTCAGCGTGCGCTCCACGTCGGACGCTACCATCCCGTACATCTCGAGGTCGAGGAACTCTCCCCACTTCAACACGTGAGCGCGCAGATTTCCTTCGTGTCGCATCCCGATTTTTCTCAAGACTTTTGCCGAAGCAGGGTTGTTAGCAAAATGGCTCGCAAAAATTCGGTGCAGTCCTAGCGTCCCGAATCCACATTTCACCACCGCCTTGGCTGCTTCGGTGGCGTAGCCATTTCCCCAGTACGGCACGCCGATCCAGTAGCCGATTTCGGCGCGACGATGGTCGCCCTCGATGCGCAGACCCACGCCGCCGCACAGCGTGTCACTCTCACGCACGACAATGCCCAGCCGTAGCTCGCTGCCGCTCCACAGACTTTCCTGCGTGCGGGCGATAAAGTCCCGAGCGTCGGACTCGGTGTAGGATGCGGGATGCGCAGCGTGGTTGCCGCCACTTCGCGCGCGCCGATAAGCGGCATGAGCGTCGGAATATCCGAGAGCGCGTAAGCACGGAGCGTCAGCCGCTCAGTTTGCAACGGGGTGAGCATGGCGCTACTTTAACGTGAGTCGATGCGCCGCGGACACTCTTTTCCGCGTAAGGAATTTCTACGAACTAGATAAAGACTTCCGGCGACACGTGGAATCGCCGGCTGAGTCGGCGAAGGTGCTCGGTAGTGAGCTGCCGCTTGCCGTGGAGAACTTCTGAAACGATGCTGGGGGTGCCGAACCGTCCAGCAGGTCTTTCTGCTTCAAATTGTTCGCGCTCATCAGTTCGGCCAGGACGTCCACGGGGTTCGATGCCTTGAGCGCGTAGTGCTTGTCTTCAAAGTCTTCGATCAGCAGGGTCAAGAGTTCAGCCATACGGCGTTCGGCAGCCGTCATCCGATTACCTTTGCGGGCCAGTTCCTCCAGCAGCGCGATGTAGCGTTCATTCTCTGCCCCGCTGCGGATGACCGCAGGCAGAGCGCTGGAAAGTAAAGCGGCGTATTCAGATCGGACTGCGGTCGCACTCATGATTTCCAGCCCCCTCGGTCATACTCGGCATGCGTCAATACAGGGCGGATGTAAATTCGGCCGTGGTGATAGTTGAACTCGGTAATCAGCCGGTACTGGTTTCCCTTGACATTGAAAACCGTCCACTTGCCCACGGCTTCCGCCGTCGAAAAAGTCTTTCGAACGTCCGGCAGATTCCTTGGTAGAACTTTCTTGGCAATACGAAACCAGGCGTCGAGCGGGCCGTCCAGGTCAGCGTGCCGCGCGACGGCCTCTTTAAGCGTCTTGCGGCTGATGACATGCATCCCGCTCCTCGCCAGTTCGCAACATGCGAAGATGTCAAGACTGAGCCTCCTGATCTAGTGTGATCTAGGAAAGAGTGGCGTTAGAACGCGTCAATCCCCGTGACGCTCGCGCCGATAATCAGCGTGTGGATATCGTGCGTACCCTCGTAGGTCTTTACGCTTTCGAGGTTCATGAGATGTCGCATGATGGGGTAATCGTCGGCTACGCCGTTCGCCCCCAGAATATCTCGTGACAGCCGCGCACACTCTAGAGCCATCCAGACATTGTTTCTCTTCGCCATCGAGATGTGCTGATGCTGCACCTTTCCGGCATCTTTCAAGCGGCCGACCTGCAGCACGAGTAACTGCGCCTTGGTGATCTCGTTAATCATCCAGGCGAGTTTTTCCTGCACGAGTTGATGCGAGGCGATGGGCTCATTGCGAAATTGTTTCCGCAGCAAGGAATACTGCAGCGCGCAGTCGTAACAGGCCATCGCCGCGCCAACCGCACCCCACGAGATTCCGTAGCGCGCCTGGTTCAGGCACATCAGCGGAGACTTCAATCCGCTCGATCCCGGCAACAGGTTTGACTCGGGGATGCGCACATCCTGCAGCGACAGGCCCGATGTCACCGAGGCGCGCAGCGACCACTTCCCGTGAATGTCGTTTGCCTTGAATCCAGGACGGTCGGTCTCGACCAGAAATCCACGTATCGTTTCCCCTTTGCCGTCTCCTTCATCGTCGACCTTAGCCCAGATCACGGCCACGTCGGCGATCGAGCCCGACGTGATCCACATTTTTTCGCCGTTCAGCACATACGCTTTGCCGACCTTCATTGCGCGCGCTCGCATGCCACCCGGATTCGATCCGAAGTTTGGCTCGGTCAATCCGAAGCATCCGAGCTTTTCGCCCTTCCGCAACGCGGGCAGCCAGGTATTCTTCTGTTCGTCGCTACCGAAGGCATAGATCGGGTACATCACGAGCGCCGATTGGACGCTGACGAACGAACGAACGCCGGAATCTCCGCGCTCGAGTTCCTGCGTGACCAGTCCATATTCGACGTTTGACATGCCGGCGCAGCCGTAGCCGTTCAGCGAGGCGCCGAAAAATCCGAGGTCGGCCATGGGCTTGACCAGTTCGCGTGGGAAGCGGCCGGCGCGGTTGCACTCCTCAATGATCGGGACGAGATTGTCTTCGATGAACTTACGCGCCGTGTCGCGCACCAGGCGCTCGTCGTCATTCAATAAACCGTCGAAGTCGATGAAGTCCACGCCGCGAAATTTTATGGCTGGCATTACGTCTCACCCCACATAGTCAGCAGACAGCGAACCGGAAACCATTCACGGTAGCAGAGCGGCGGGGAAGTCAGCAACGCGGGTTGAAGTGAGCCTCGTCTCAACTCCCCAACGTCATAAGGTCTTGTGAGACAGAGCGAGGCGAGGGATGGGCGTTTTGGTGCGAACTGCTGATCCCTCGCTCCGATCAGGATGACAACTTGCGAAGCGCGCAGCGAGAGATCCTAACTTCTGAATTTAGGGATCCAGCGCGGTACCGAGGCGCGATACCGATCGTATTCTTCGCCGAACTGCTTACTCAGCGTCGGCTCCTCATAAGAGATAACGAAGAGGTGGGCAACCAGCAACATGCAGACCATGTAGATCGCGATGTGCGGTGAGTGGAACAACCAGGCTTGCCCTCCGATGACGAGCGCGACTCCGATGTACATTGGGTTGCGCACGAAACGGTGCAAACCTCCGACGACCAGGATTTTGGTTGGAGCGATGGGCGCAGGTGTTCCGCTGCCAATCAGCGCGAAGCCCCAGAAAGCCGTGGAGAGATAGATCGCAATTCCGATGACGATGACGGTCGTCGCCGCCCATTCTTCTGCGCCGTTCACCGGAGATGCCGCCTCGGGCCTTAACCGCCACGGCACATAGCCAGCCACGGTCCCGGGCACGAACACGGTAAAAACCAGCGTTTTAGCGACCGCGCCCATAGCCTTGTGCACAGTCATTATCCTGGTCTCAAAGTCACTTTGCCGTCAACCGCAGCATCCGTGCCAGCGGGGAAAGAGCAGCAATATGTAGAAGTGTTTGTTCGCCTAATCTGTTTTGATTAGAGACACCGCTTCCTGCCAACCGGTACTATGTCGCAACCGTGGGTGCGGGCTCGGGTGCGAGCCTGCGTGAGTCTTTTATATCGTCTATATCGTCCGCCGACCTTTCTATGAATCGAGCGCTGTCGCTACTGATCGGCTTCCTGGGGGTGTCCGCGATTTACTTGTACGCGTTCCCACAAGCCAACGTTTTTTACGCGGGAGTGGTCTTGCTGCACGTCGTTGCCGGTGTGGTGGCTTCGGCCTGGCTGCTGTTCTGGCTGGTTGGCTCCTGGCGTCAGGGTGAGCCGCTCGTCCGCGTCGGAATGGTTTTCCTTTTCCTCGGCGCGATCCCAGGACTGGCGCTGATTTACACCGGGGCGCTGCGCTCGGAGTGGACGCTCGTCTACGTCCATCTCGGCTTGAGCTTTCTCGGTGCAGGTCTGATCGCAGCGGCCCGAATCGGATGGCCTTCCCGTCATCCACTGATGCGCGTCGCCGCCGTACTCGGCGTGCTGTTGGTGCTCGCGCCTGTTGCCCGCTATCTCCGCGAAAATCGCTGGGCACAGCACGCGCGGATTGAAAATCCGGCTCTGCCACCGCTCACGATGAACGGTGAAGGCGATGGTCCCACCGGCCCATTTTTCCCAAGTTCCGCGCAGGTGTATGGCGGAGAAAAAATTCCCAGCAAGTTCTTCATGGAATCGGATTCCTGCAAGCGCTGCCACGAGGATATCTACAACCAGTGGAACAGCTCAGCCCACCATTTTTCATCGTTCAATAATCAGTGGTATCGCAAATCGATCGAGTACATGCAGGATACGATCGGCACCAAGCCTTCAAAATGGTGCGGCGGATGCCACGACCCGGCGGTGCTCTACGCCGGCAAGATGGATACGCCTATCAAACAGATCGTGCACAATCCCGAAGCGCAGGCGGGGCTGGGCTGCATGATGTGCCACTCCATCGCCGAGGTAAAAAGCACGATGGGCCAGGGCGATTTCTATCTTGAGTATCCCGTTCTGCACGAGCTCGCGGCCAGCAGGAATCCACTGGTTCGCGGCCTGCACGACTTCATGATCAAGCTAAACCCGGAGCCGCACCGTCGCGTGTTTCTCAAGCCTTTCATGAAGCAACAGACGGCTGAGTTCTGCTCCTCCTGCCACAAGGTGCACCTCGACGTGCCGGTCAATCACTACCGATGGTTCCGCGGCTTCAACGAGTACGACAACTGGCAGGCGAGCGGTGTTTCGGGCGAGGGCGCGCGTTCGTTCTACTATCCAGCCAAGCCCCAGCAGTGCGCCGATTGCCACATGCCACTCGAGCCCTCAAGCGATATGGGGAACGTTGCCGGCAAAGTGCATTCTCATCGTTTCCCCGGCGCCAACACCGCTCTGCCCACAGCCAACGAAGATGCGGCGCAGCTGAAAGCCACCGAAGATTTCCTAACCAGCGGCGCGCTCACAGTGGACATTTTTGCGCTTTTGCCAGCGAGCGCCGGAGTGAAGACAGTTCCGTTGAAATCGACCGCGAGCGCACAGAACGAACTCGCGACCACCTTTGCCGTGGGAGAAGAAGCGGAAACAAAAATCACGGCCGGCTCCAATGCCGAGGCCGCTGCTCCTGTCACGGCGCCTCTCAACCACGTGCATCCCGCGGTCCGTCGCGGCGACACGGTTCGCGTTGATGTCGTAGTGCGTACCAGGCGAATCGGACATTTCTTCCCCGGCGGCACCGTCGATGCCTACGACACCTGGCTCGAGCTAAAAGGTGTCGACGACAAAGGCCAGACGATTTTCTGGAGCGGCATGGTCGAGGACAACGGTAAAGGCCCGGTCGAAAAGGGCGCACACTTCTATCGCTCGCTCCAGGTGGACGCGCACGGCAACCCGATTAACAAGCGCAACGCCTGGTCCACGCGTGCCGTGGTGTACGTGCGTCTGATCCCGCCCGGCGCCGCCGACACCGTGCACTTCCGCATGAAAGTGCCGGAGAAAACCGGCAGCAAGGTTACGCTTACCGCACGGCTCCTCTATCGCAAGTTTTCGTGGTTTAACACGCAGTTCGCGTTTGCGGGTGAGCGGGAGAACGAGCGCGATAACAGTCCATCGAGAGCTGGGGCTGCGCCTGCTTCGGTTACACCCGACTACGACGATACGAAAATGGCGTTCACCGCGTCCCTCCGCGGAATTTCCGCGAAGGAGGAAAAGATTCCCGATCTGCCGATCGTGACGCTGGCAGAAAACGAAGTTGCCGTCGATATCTTGCCCGCGAGTGCCCCCGCGCTCCTGCCCAAAACGCAGCTCACCAAAGAAGACTGGCAGCGCTGGAACGATTACGGCATCGGCCTGTTGCTGCAAGGTGATCTGAGAGCGGCGCAGGCGGCGTTCGAAAAGGTTACCGAAGTCGATCCGCAGAATCCGGACGGCTGGGTCAACATCGGACGCGCCGCCCTGCAGGAAGGCGATCTGGCTCGCGCCCGGACCGTTCTTGAAAAAGCGCTGGCGCTCAATCCCAAGCTGGCGCGAACCAATTTCTTCTATGGATCGCTGATGAAGTCCACCGGAGACTACGAGCCGGCGGCCGCGCATTTTCAAATCGTGCTCGCTCAGTATCCCCGCGACCGCGTGGCGCTGAACAATCTTGGCCGGGTTCTTTTTCTTGAGCGCAAGTACTCCGAAGCCGTGAAAGTTCTGCAGCAGGTGCTCGCCGTCGATCCCGAGGATTTACAGGCGCACTACAACCTCATGCTTTGCTACAACGGTCTCGGCGACGAAAAGATGTCGAAGGAGCACCAGGCGCGCTACCTGCGCTTCAAGGCTGACGAAGCTTCGCAGGCAATCACCGGTCCTTACCGCCAACTCAATCCCGAAGACAACAACGAACGGCAGAATCTCCACGAGCACACGTCAGTGCCGCTGCCCATTTTGAACAACGCACCGGCGAAGCGATTAAGCGCAAGCGCCACCGTGACTCCCGAGGCCCGACGGTGATGAGTCGCAACCCAAAATCCACCACGGAGTCACAGAGTCACAAAGAAAAACGGGGCTCTTCTGTTAATGCAATCCTCGGTGCCTCTGTGTCTCTGTGGTGGGTGTTCCCTCTTCTAGTGACCTCGGCGATAGTCGCGTCGGCAGAAACCGTTACTTTCCGCGACATCACCGCCCAGGCCGGCATCCACTTCACCCACAATAATGGAGCCTTCGGAAAAAAATGGCTCCCGGAAACCATGGGCCCGGGCTGCGCCTTCATCGACTACGATAACGACGGTTTTCCTGACATCCTGCTCATCAACGGCCAGGACTGGCCCGGTCACGTCAAGACCGGCGCGACCACGTTGAAGCTCTACCACAACAACCATGACGGAACTTTCACCGACGTAACGCGCCAGTCTGGCCTCGGCATTCCGCTTTTTGGAATGGGAGTTGCCGTCGGCGACTACGACAACGACGGCTTCGACGACATTTTCATCACCGCCGTCGGCCAGAGCCATCTCTTCCACAACAACGGCAACGGGACTTTCACCGACGTCACGAAATCCGCGGGACTGTGGGGGCGGAACGAATTCTCGACCGGCGCCGCCTGGGTCGACTACGATCGCGACGGCAAACTCGATCTTGTTGTCGCAAATTATGTGCAGTGGTCCGAACAGACGGACCTCTACTGCACGCTCGATGGATCGCATAAATCCTACTGCACGCCCGAATCGTATAAGGGAACGTCGGCCCGCCTCTGGCATAACCTGGGCAACGGCAAATTCGAAGACGCGACGCAGAAGGCCGGCCTCTACGATCCAACCTCGAAGGGTCTCGGCGTAGCCATCCTCGACTACAACAACGACGGATGGCCCGACATACTGATCGCCAATGACACGCAGCCCAACAAGCTCTATGTGAACAAAAAGAATGGCGCCTTCGAAGAGCGCGCCATTTCGGCCGGCATCGCGTTCAGCGAAGATGGCGTTGCTCGCGCCGGCATGGGCGCTGATGCCGCCGATTATGACCGCTCTGGCGGCGCCAGCCTGGTCATTACAAATTTTTCCAATCAGATGCTCTCGCTCTACCACAACGAAAGCAACGGCCTGTTCGTGGATGAAGCTCCGCGCTCGGAGGTCGGCCGCGCGACGCTCGTGACGCTCGGCTTCGGCTGCTTCTTTTTCGACTACGATAACGACGGCTGGCAAGACATCTTTGTCGCCGACGGGCACATCGAAGACCAGATCGAGAGCGTGCAGAAGCGCGTCAGCTACGCCGAGCCGCCACACTTGTTCCGCAATCTCGCGAACGGCAAATTTGAGGAGGTCACCAACAAAGTTGGTAGCGCGTTTGCCGCTCCGAAAGTCGCGCGTGGCGCGGCCTACGCCGACATCAACAATGACGGAGCGCTCGACATCCTGCTCATGACCAACGGCGGCCCACCGTATCTCTACCTCAACCAGGGCAGCACGAATCAGAGCCTGCGTATAAAAGTGGTCGGCACAAAATCCAATCGCGACGGCATCGGTGCCGTTGTCCGCGTGAGTGCTGGAGCCGACAAGCAGTGGCTCACCGTAAAATCCGGGTCCAGTTATCTTTCGCAGAGCGAACTGGTGTTGACCTTTGGCATGGGATCGAAAACCAATGCCGATTCAATCGAAGTCGACTGGCCCTCCGGGCAAGTCGACAAGCTCTCAAACGTCGCGACCGGTCAGACCATCACCATCGAGGAAGCTAAAGGCCAGATTGCCTCGCGGCCCTACGGCAAGAAATAATTCGGGTTCCTCACCCATCTTGGCACTCAGATAGAATTATGTCCGAGCCACGATGACCAAGAAGCTAAGAATCGTCCTTGTTTCCACTTTTCTTCTCGCGCTGCTCGTCGCGCTGCTCGCCGCAAATGGTCCCGCCGCAAACCCTCAGGAAGCGGTGCGCCTCAACAACATCGGTGTCGCGTACATGAATCAACAGCTTTTTGAAAAAGCGTTGAAGGCGTTCGAAGAAGCGGCCGCCAATGATCCAGCATTGGAGGTCGCGAGCGTCAATCGCGGAGTGGCGCTGCTCAACCTGCAGCGGCTCGATGAGGCGAAAGCGCTGTTGGAAAAAGGCGTCAAAAATAATCCCAAAGACGCGTATGCCTGGTACAGCCTTGGCCTCCTCGCCAAGAACACCGGCGACATAGACGCGGCTATCACGGACTTTCAACAGGTGCGCGATATTGTCGGCGACGATGCCGACACGTGGTATTTTCTCGGGTCCGTTTACGTGCAGGCCAAGCAATACGAGCGAGCGATTAACGCTTTCCGCCAAGCCCTACAGCTCGACCCGCACCACGCCTCCGCCCAGTTCGGACTGGCACGGGCCTACCAGCAATCCGGGCGAGCCGACGGGGCCCATGAAGCGATGAAGAAGTTCCAGTACATCACGCAGAACAAGCTGGGCGCGCCCATCAGCCTGGCCTATGGCGAGCAGGGAAAGTATTCGCGCGCGGAAGAGTCGCCGGCGGCGGTGCGGAAAGTCCCGCCACAGATTCCCGTGAAGTTTGTGGATGTGACCGCGCAGGCGGGCATCATTTCTAATCCGGCCCCGTTGTTCAATGGCTTTGGCCCCGGGGCCTGCTTCATCGATTACGACAACGACGGCAGAATCGACATTTTCCTCGCGGACAACGGTTCCCAAGGAGGGATGTCCCTTTATCGAAACGCCGGAGACGGCAAGTTTGAAGATGTAACAGCGAGTGCCGGGCTCGACCCACGTTCTCGCGCGATCGGTTGCACAGCCGGGGACTTCGACAACGACGGATTCAGCGACCTGGCAGTGAGTCTTCCGAACCAAGTTCTCTTGTTTCACAACGAAAGGAACGGCGTGTTTAAGGACGTAACCAAGGCTGCCGGAATCAAGAGCGAAAACTGGCTGAATCTAGGTATCACGTTCATTGATTACGACCACGACGGTGATCTCGATCTTCTCGTGGAGTCCTTCCCGGAGCTACTATCAAGCGACCCACACGCCATCGCCGACAAGAGATCTATCCTGCGGGGACGGAAAACGATCTGGCGGAACAACGGTAATGGCACATTTACGGACGTGACAGAGAATCTCGGTTTGGCGGATACGTCTGCCGCGACAAATGCGATAGGCACTGATTACAACAATGATCGCGCCGTCGATCTGGTAGTGGTGGGCTCTAGCCCCACTGTCTTCGAGAATCCCCGCGAGGGAAAATTCCTGGTTCGCAAGCCTTGGTTGGACTACAGCCCTGATCCGGCAACTGGGGTCGCTGTACTTGACTTCAATCACGACGGCTGGATGGACGTAGCGTTTACGCATCAGAGCGATCGCAGGATTACGCTCTGGCGTAACAACCATGGCAAGAACTTTGAGGAGATTAAACTTCCGGAGACCAATTGGGTTTTCGCCTACGGCGTCGCCGCCATCGACTACGATAACGACGGCTGGGTCGATCTCGTCGCTGTCGGCGAGACGAAGGACGGCAAGGGCGAGGTTCGTCTCTTCCGCAATCTTGGGCCTGACGGCTTTAAAGATGTCACCGTCGAAACTGGACTTGACAAGATTCAGCTCAAAGAGCCGCGCGCCATCATCGTCGGCGACTACGACAACGACGGAGCTTCCGATCTTTTGATCACGCAAAATAACGGACCTGTGGTACTGCTCCACAACGACGGTGGCAACAAGAACAACTCGCTGCGCCTCGCGCTCAAGGGACTGAACGACAACAAGAGCGCCATCGGCACGAAGGTTGAAGTCTTCTCCGATGGCTTGCGACAGAAGTTTGAGGTGTATGGATCCTCCGGCTACCTCGGACAGAATTCGCCCTACCTGACCATCGGCCTTGGACAATCGAAAGTTGCCGACGTCGTCCGCATGTTGTGGCCGACTGGCGTTTTGCAGGACGAAATCGCAGTCGCCGCCAACAAGGTGCAGAACTTCACTGAGATGGATCGCCGCGGCAGTTCCTGTCCCACGCTCTTCGCGTGGGACGGTACGCACTACGAACTCGTCGGCGACATGCTTGGCGCGGGGGTCGTTGGACACTGGATTGCGGCGGGTGATGGCAAGGTCGTTCCTCAGGGGCTAAAGCCCGCACTCTTAGAGGCTCTGGACGGCGGGGCTGAAGCCGCGCCCTACCCAAAATCGATTTCTGAAACCATCCCTAAGTATGAAACTGGTTCCAACGTTGTTCGTAATATTGCACGTCCCACGGAATCAATCAAGTTCGACCGCGGCTCGCTCCGCGAGAAAGATGGCAAGCTGAGCTTCCGCTTTATGGAGCCGCTCGAAGAATCCGTGTACCTCGATCAGGTGAAATTGCTCGCCGTCGATCATCCCGCCGATGTCGACGTCTATCCCAACGAATATTTCGCCAGCAATCCGCCTTACCCGGCGTTCAAGGTCGTGTTCAGCAATAGGAATGATGCGCGTCCGCCTGCTGGTGCGTGGGATGAACACGGCCACGACGTGCTCCCCGATTTGCTCGCGCATCGCTATTTCGGCGACTTCAAAGTGCTTTCGTTCATGGGATTCACTGAGCCGCACAGCCTCGAACTTGATCTCGGAGAGCCTTACCGCGGCGGTCCGTTATGGCTCTTGATGCATGGCGAGATCGAATATTTCTCCGCGACCAGCATGTACGCTGCCGATCAAGCGCACTTGCGGCCGTTTGCGCCGTACGTCGAAGCGCAAGTCTCGACTGGAAGCGACGGGAAAACGAAGTGGGTTCGCGTCGTCGATGACATGGGATTTCCGGCAGGGGGAGCGCGCACCATGACCGCCGATCTCACCGGCAAACTTCCGCCGGGCACGCGGCGTATTCGCATTACTACGAATCTGCAGATCTACTGGGACAATATCCTGATCAGCCGCACGGGCCAGGACCGACCTGATCAGAGTAACGATCAGCGCGCGCGCCTGACTCGGGTGCCGCTGGTGCGCGCGGACCTAAGTTTCCACGGATTCCCGCTGAAGATCGAAGATCGGCCGCCGGGCAACGTGAAATATATTTACGAGAAGGCCAGCGCCACCGGTCCCTACACGCGGCCCGCCGGCGCTTACACGCGCTATGGCGACGTGCGTCCGCTGCTCGAATCGGTTGACGATAAGTTTGTCGTCTTCGGATCCGGGGATGAAGTCGCACTCGATTTCGATCCGGCGAAGCTGCCTGCCCTGCCGCACGGCTGGGTGCGCGACTATTTCTTTACGGCCAACGGATACGAAAAGGACATGGACTTCTACGCCTATCGCGGCGATACGGTTGACCCGCTGCCCTTCCGCGACATGCACGCCTATCCGTATCCCGGCCAATCTTTTCCCTCCGATGCCGAGCACCTGAACTACTTGCTCGAGTACAACACTAGGTTCATGTCGGGGAATGAAGCCAGCGGATATTCATTTCAGTACCCTCAAGAATAGGTGGTCATCCTTAGAGTCGCGAAGGACTATGCATTCCGGTGCTGCGGTCAAATACATGGGTCCTTCGCTTCGCTCAGGATGACAAATCTAAAAGGCGTATAAAATCGCGTTACAATCACTCTGCATGCGCGGCGGCCGAATCACCACTTTGTTCATTCTCCTCAGCGGCTTGCTTTCGGCGCAGACCGAGCCGCAAGGCCCGATGGGGCCCCCGGCGAAAATTCCCGCGCATGTTGAGAAGAAGTCGCTTGCTCCCGAGCTCACTGCCCCGGTTCCCATCTTTCACGACATCGCAGCCCAGGCAGGGTTGACCGCCTCCCACATCTCCTCGCGCGAAAAGTACTACGTCGTCGAATCCATGAGCGGCGGCGTTGGACTGTTCGACTGCGACAATGACGGCAAGCTCGATATCGTGATGGTGAACGGATCGACGGTCGATCGCTATAAGCAAGGCGGCGATCTTCTCGTCACGCTCTGGCATCAGGATGCCGATCTCAGGTTCACCGATATCACCGAGAAGGCTGGACTCACGCGCAAAGGTTGGGGCATGGGCGTCGCTGTCGCCGACTTCGATAACGATGGCAACCTCGATCTCTTCGTCACTGGATACGGCGGCAACGCGCTCTATCGCAATAAAGGCAATTGCACTTTCGAGGACGTGACCGACAAGGCTGGAGTGCGCGGCGGCGGCTTCTCTACGGGCGCGGCCTGGGCAGACTACGACCGCGACGGCAACGTCGATTTGTTCGTCTCACGATATGTTCATGTGGACATAAACGACCTGCCCGCTTTCGGCTCGACTAAGTTCTGCCAGTTCAAAGGCGCGCCGGTGCAGTGTGGTCCCTGGGGTATGGAGGGCGAGACCGATCTGCTCTACCACAACCGCGGCGACGGCACGTTTGAAGAAGTCTCGAAAAAAGCCGGGGTTGACGATCCCGACAAATATTACGGACTGGGCGCGACCTGGGGCGACTACGACAACGACGGCTGGCCCGACCTGTTCGTCGCCGATGATGCGACTCCCAATCATCTCTACCACAACAACCATAACGGCACGTTCAGTGACGAGGCCATGGTGAGCGGGATTGCGCTGAACGGCGAAGGTCAGGCGCTCGGCTCCATGGGAGTGACCTGGGGCGACTACGATCACAGCGGACGCCTTTCGATGTTCGTCACCGAATTTGCCGACCAACCCAACACGCTTTATCGAAACCAGGGGTCGCGAGGATTCGAAGATGTTGCCATGCCGTCGCATCTCGGCCAGCCGAGCCTGCCGCTGGTCGGCTGGGGTACGACGTTTTTCGACATGGACAACGATGGCTGGCTCGATCTGTTCGTAGCCAGCGGACATGTTTATCCGCAGATGGACAACGTGAAGGGAAGCGCCGCCTACGCCGAACCGATGCTGCTGCATCGTAATTTGCGAAATGGAACGTTCGAAGAAGTTTCGACGGCTGCTGGGTTAGCGGACATGCCGCTGAAATCGCGGCGGGGCGCTGCTTTCGGCGACATCGCTAACAACGGCAACATCGACATCGTTGTGCTAAACGTCGGTCAGCCGCCGTCGCTACTGCTCAACACCAATAAGATTCATAACCACCGTGTGCTCTTCCGTCTGGTTGGAACAAAAAGCAATCGCGCCGCGATCGGCGCGCGTGCCAGCATTCATGCCGGAGGAATGACGCAGTTCGACGAAGTGCGTGGCGGCGGCAGTTATCTTTCGCAGAACGATCTGCGGCTTCATTTTGGTCTTGGATCGACGACGAAAATTGACGTGGTTGAAGTGCGCTGGCCAACCGGCAAGACGGAAAGTTTCAAAGACGTGGCCGCCGACAGGATCTACTCGATTGTGGAAGGGCAGGGCATTCAAGACTCCGTGCCCTTCAATGATCTTCCCTAATGATCTCCCCGCCCACTTAGCGGTAGTTCCGTCCATAGTCTTTGGGCAATGCCTTTGCCAGTTCCTTCCATCTCACCAGCACGAAGCCCTGCTCTTTCAGAAACTGGTGGAACTTCGCGCTCTTGACCATGTCCAGATCGTGCTGCCGCCAGGCTGCGCCCCAATCCGGATGATCGTGCGTTGTGCCCCGCATCTCCTCGTCGTCGTATGCAAGATGCACAATGACCTGGTAAACCCCCGGACCGAGAGGTTCAAGTTGCTTCTGGTACCAGGAGTTCCAATCCTTGGCGTCGATTCCCGGTTCGATTTCGATCACCTTCTCAACCAGGACTTCTTCCGCAGGCGGCGATACTCCCACGGGCGCATGGGTTCCGGCCCGCGCTTCCAGGATGGGCAGACCGTACGCGTGGCCCATTCTCTGATAGACCTTGTACAGATCGGTCGACTCGAACAGCGCGCCCATATGAGTGTCCAAGTGTGTGAGATGAATGCCTGCAGACTGCGCGCGATCAATTTGCGCCCGCAGTTCGGTTTCAACCTCGGGGAGTTTGGCATTTTGCGTAATGGCAGGGGTGTCCAGTGGAAGATAGCTGTCCGCGTCCAGCAGGCTGGGCACTTTGTCTTTCGGGCTCACAGGCCCCCAACGAAAACTTGTCCATTCGCTGTTGAGCGCCTGGTGAATTCCAAGATCGGCATCGGGATGGCCCTTGGCCCACGTCACCACCTCGGGAAACCACGGGCACGGAACAAGGATGCTGGCCGAAGTAATCCATCCCTTGTCGAGCGCCTCAAAGATGGCCCGGTTGACGGAATGGTTCATGCCGAGGTCGTCGGCGTGAATCACCAGCAGGCGTGCAGAGGCCGGATAGCCGAGGCGCTCTTGCACAGTCGTTCCCGCGCCACTCTGGGCGGGGCTTTGCGCCAAGCTGACCATGAGGAACAGGAGTAGAAAACGCATTCTGCGGTTCATGACTGTTACTCACACCCCATTAGATTCCGCCGAACTATTGAGATCACTGAAGCAAGGCAAGAATCGTTTTAATAGAAATGCTTTTTCATTTGACAGAATATCCCTTCCGTATAGAATTCAAGAGGATTTTGTGGAACTGCGGCGGGTGAGTCGATTGCGACCCCGCAAGCCGCGAAGATACCTTCCCCCGAACCCCGTTATCTCCGCAGGATAATGGGGTTTTGTTTTGAGA
>Ga0181523_10002316_pt1 | contig 18818 bp, 14 predicted proteins | sample PEATcosm2014_Bin_43_FD_119752 | JGI IMG/M metagenome (GOLD analysis project Ga0181523, IMG submission 119752) | Peatland microbial communities from MTU Mesocosm Facility, Houghton, MI, USA - PEATcosm2014_Bin05_30_metaG | ecosystem: Environmental > Terrestrial > Soil > Wetlands > Peat | place...
CGCCTTATTCCCCAGCACCACCGACACCGCCTCCGCCCATCCCGCGTGCTCGTCCGCTTCCGGCCGCTGATTCGTCAAAATCCCCCGCACAAACGATTCGCACGCCAGAAAGTTCGCGTTCCCTGCCACATCTTCCGGCAGAGGCACCGCCTCGCCCTTCCCGCGAAAAGGCATTTCCGGCATATAACTCGCGCCCGTTATGATGCCGTGATGGATCAGCACTCGGGTCACCGCCGAAGCCTTCAACTTTTTTGCTTCGTAGTACAGCATCCCGTCGCCCTCGGTCATCACTGCGCTTCCTTCGGTCCCATACACGCGCAACTGCGCGCCTTCAAGGGCGTTGGTAGTCATCGAGGAGAATAATAAAGTCTGCCCGCCAGAGTAGCGATACGCCACCTGCACGTTGTCGTAAGTCTCCCGTCCGTCTTTCCAGTAATCGATTCCCCCGCTACCCACCACCGATTCCGGATAGCCCCCAAAAATCTGATTCGCGAAACCAATGTGATGCGAGCCCAGTTCCGCCAAAAGTCCCAGCGAATATTCCTTGTACATCCGCCAGTTGATCAACCGTTCCAGCTTTTTGTCATTCGGATCCGCCACCGCGCGCCGCCAGTTGTTGTTGCGATGCCAGCAGGCATTGATCTGCGTGATTTGCCCCAGCTTTCCTTCCCGAATCAAGCGCAGCGTATCGCGGTACCAAGTCGCATAGGTATACTGCAGCCCTACCTGGTAATGCTTCCCCGTTCGCTTCACCGCCTCCACAATGCCGTCGCATTCCTCCACCGTGAACGCCATGCTCTTCTCGCCGTACACGTGGCGCTCGCTCTCCAGTGCCGCGATGATGTGCTTCGCATGCAGCGAAAGCGGCGTAGCCACAATCACCGCATCAATGTCCTTCGCGGCCAACATCTCCCGGTAATCCCGATAAATTGGCGTTTCTTCGCCGGTAATTCCTCGCCCCGTCGCGAACCGTGGCTCATACACGTCGCACAGCCCCGTAAACCGCGCTCCCGGCACGCGCAAAAACGTTCGCATCAATTCCTGGCCGCGGCTTCCCACGCCGATAATCCCCAGCCGCACCTGCGGACCGGAATACGGCGCCACGCTCTTCGGAGCTTCCTTGCAACCCGCCACCAGCAGCGCACCAGCCAGCGCCCCTGCGGCGTTTCCCATGAATTTCCTGCGATCGATTTCGCTCATTGTCCTTTTGTTTTCCTCTCCCCGTCGCCTGTCAGACTATTCCCGCAGTCCCCCATGCAGCCGGGCCAGTTCCACGGCACCACCTGCGGTGCATCAATCTTCCCCGTAACCCATAGCCCCGCCACATGCGGAAAACTCGCCAGATACTTCGCGCCCTCGTCCGTTCCCATCACGAACATCGGCTTCGAGAGCGCTTCCGTCGTGGTTCCATCCGCGGCGATCACGGTCGTTTGCAACATGCCTTCAACCGGCGCGCCCGTCCGCGGGTCCATGATATGGCAATACGTGCGTCCATTCAGTTGAAAAAACTTTTCGTAGCTGCCCGATGTGGAAAGCGATTCATCCTTCAGCAGCACCGCCGCAATCGTTTTGGATCGGTCCCCGGGCTTCGGCACGCGCACCACCCAGCCTTTTTCTCCCGGCGGCGCGCCCATCGCATACAGCGTGCTCGACCCTGCATCCACCATCGCCACCTTCACGCCCGCCGCGCGCAGTAACACCACCACGCGATCCACCGCATATCCTTTTCCGATTCCGCCCGGGTCCAGCTCCATCCCTAGCACTGTAAAATGCACTCCGCGTGTTGCCGCGTCCAATTGCACTCTCTCCCATCCGGTTTTTTCGCGCGCTTGTTCCAATTCCCGCGCCGTCGGATAGTGTCCCTGCCCGCGAAAAAATCCCCACGCCCGCATCAGCGGTCCCACAGTGATGTCGAACGTTCCACCGCTTCGTTTGCTGTACGCTAGGCAAGTTTGCAGCAGCGAAAACACTTCCGGGTCAGTCGTCACCCACTCGCGTCCCGCCAGCCGGTTGATTCGCGAAAGCTCGCTCTCCGGATTGTAATTGCTTAATGTCGCGTCCAACCGCGCAATCTCATCAAACGACGCCTCAAACGCCGCATCCGCCTGCCCTTCGCTCTCCGCATACAAATAAATCGTGAACTTAGTCCCCATCGCCTCTCGCGACTGCACATACAGCTTCGCCGCAGGCGCTGGCGCCATCTCCACCGTCAGCAACAAAAAACACACCACGCCGACAAGCGCCCATCCTCCCAGGCGCGTCCCCCCACTCCGTTTTTTCAAAAAGGATTTCACCGCAAGGCGTCCGTTCCCCAAAACTCTCCGGCCCTTCTTCTTCATCCCCACCGCTTAAGCCCCGGCCAGATCTTCTCCAGCGTCCCGAACTTCGCCCCCCGGCACAAATACACGTCAAAATGCTGATACGGCATTGACAGCGGATGATCCACCGTCCCCACCTTCTCCACGCTCTCAAACAATTCCGCCAGCCGCTCCGGCCGGTCATCCATGATAATCATGCATTCGCCGGTGTACCCGCGCGGCCCCCAATAGAAATAATTCTGGTGTCCGCTGATGGCGTTAGGCAATCCCATCTTTGCCCCAAAAAAATCAATCGCTGCCGCCTGCCCGTAATTCTGTCCGAAAATCGCACAGTTCTTCCGCTCTTCCACGGGCAGCTTGTAGTACGCGTCCGCTACCACCTGTGCCATTTCCTTCCACCCAAACTGGTCCGCATAAATTTGCGGCAGCGGCCCCAACCGGTGCGTCTCGATTCGCGGCGGCTCATAGTGCCAGAATTTTGCATACGCCAAATACTGGTCCACGCTCAGCATCGGAAAATACCCGAATGGCGCCAGCGCAATTCCCGTCACCACCAGCACTCCCGCATACACGGGTTTCGCCCAATTCCACCCCTGGCCCTCACTCCAGAACTGAAACGCCACCGCACCCGCCGCAAACAGCATCGGATATGCTGGTCCCATGTAGTACACGCGCCCATTCATCAGCAGCATGCACGCCAGAATCACCACATACGTGATTCCCAGCACTCGTTTCCCGTCCCCCTCGCGGTCGCGCAACAGTGCCCACAAGCCCGCAATCCACAGCGGCGCGCATAGCGGGTGCATCACCACAACCTGTTGCAGCAAGAATCCGCCCCACGAAAGCGGTGTGTTTCGCCCGCTCTTCTGTACATTGCTCAGTACTTCCACGATGGGAAAGTGGTGATGGATTTCCCAAAGTAAATTGGGCAGGAAAATCAGTAGCGCGATCAGCCCGCCCAGCCAGATCCACGGCTGCGCAAATTGTTTCCGCTGCGTCGTCAACAGTATTCCCACAAACAAGCCGAATCCGAAAAACAGCATCGAATGCTTGTTTTGTAAGCCCACGCCCGCAACCGCGCCGAATAGCAGCCACAGCTTCGGATTCGCTCCATGAAAAATCTTCAGCGCGATCAGCGCCGCGCTCATCCAGAACACTGTTTCAAACACGTTCATCGTCAGCAGCGAATCCAGCCCCAAATAAAGCGGCGCCACCATTGTCGCGATGCACGCCAGCGCCATCGCATACCGCCGCGCTCCCATTTCCCTGGCCAGCAGCCCCGTCAGTAACACCTTCAGCCCCGCCGCCACTGCTGGCAAAAAGTGCAGCGCCGGAAGCGAATCCCCCAGCGTCACTCGCACCAGCCACGTGATCACCGCGATCAGCGGCGGCTGATCCACGTAGCCCCAGTCCAGATGGTGACTGCACGCCAGGTAATAAAGTTCATCAACGAAATACCCGTACCGCCAGCTCACCGCCATATGCGCAGCAAACAACGCAAAAGACAGCCCGCCCAGAAGTGCCCATACTCCCAGGCGGGTGTCTCGGGTACGTTCTTCAAGATTGGATTCGACCGGTACGGATCCGCTCATCGAAACGCCCTCACTCTTCAGAACGATGACTTGGACAGGAATGTTCCCACACGGAATAGCACTAGGTAGGATATCCGACTTTGTAGCCAGCGCCGCCTCTCTTGGATCGTTTTTTTGGAGTGCGGCGGCTCGCCGCCGCTTTTGAGGGCACTACCTAACATCAAATCCCCTGTGCGTGCACCGGGGGTCGGAGCTTCATCTCCGACATTAACCATACAGCTCTAACTGGGCTTTAGCCCCAAAGAAACTCATTCTCTTAACTACCGACAATCCACTGGACACAACTGCCCAGCTCAATCGATCTGCACCGTAGGCCCGCCAGTGGTCCCCGCCACTTCCGCCACTCGCGCCACGATTGCCTTCGTCATGCGATACAAGCTCTGTGCCGCCGGCGCCGATTCTCCCAGCGCCGCCACGGGCTTCCCCGTATCCCCTCCCACGCGAATCCGCGGATCAATTTCCACCTCGCCCAGCACCGGCACTCCATATTCCGTTGCCGTCTTCGCGCCCTCGCCATGCCCGAATATATCGATCGGCTCTCCGCAATGCGGGCACTTGAAAGTGCTCATGTTCTCCACCACTCCCAGCACTTCCACATTCACTTGCCGGAACATCTCGATCGCCTTGCGCACATCCGCCAACGCCACCGTCGAAGGCGTCGTCACCACCACTGCCCCCGTCACCGCCACCGTCTGGATCAGCGTCAACTGCACATCGCCCGTCCCTGGCGGCAAATCAATCACCAGGTAATCTAGCTCGCCCCACTCCACGCTCCGCAAAAACTGCGTGATGACGCTGTGCAGCATCGGCCCGCGCCAAATTACCGGCTTGTCCCCAGGATTCAGCAGCCCCATCGAAATCATCTTCACGCCTTGCGCCACCACCGGAATGATGCGCTGTTGTGGCGTCGCCATCGGCTCGCCCGTGGACCCCAGCATGATCGGCACATTCGGCCCGTATACATCCGCGTCCAGCAATCCCACCTTGTAGCCCAGTTTCCCCAGCGCCAGCGCCAGGTTCACGGCCACCGTGGTTTTCCCCACGCCGCCTTTTCCGCTGGCCACAGCAATTAGATTCTTCACTCCCGGAATCGGCTGGCGTTCCGGCATTTGTCCCGGCATTGTCCCCGGTGGCATGAATTGATCCTTCCCCCAGTCAATTGTGCGTTATTGAAAGTTCGACCGGCACTGCCCTTGGTCTTGTACTCTTTTACTTTTTCACTCTTATACTTTTATACTTCTTCGCCTTACTCTTCCGTAACGCCATTCCAACAGCACTGCCCTTCTTCATCCTTAAACGCTCGACCCGTGGCACTTCTTATACTTCTTCCCCGACCCGCACGGGCAAGGATCATTCCGTCCCACCTTCGCTCCCGCGCGCACCGGTTTCGGCGCTTCGGCCTGTCCCGCGCCGGTCTGGTACTGAAGATCCTTCTGCTGCCGTTCTTGCCGCCGTTCCAGCGCCCGCGCAAAATCCGGCAATCGCTGTGCAGGAGCATCCGTCGCACGCGCCGCCGCGCTCGCAGCCGCCGCGGAAGCCGCGCCGGGCATCGTACGCGGTGTCTCCGGCCTCGGCTCTCTCGCTTGCGGAGGCGCCTCATTCTGCTGAATTTGCACGTGGAACAAATACCGCACCGTCTCGTTGTCAATCCGCGTCATCATGTCTTCAAACAAAATGAACGCTTCCTTCTTGAATTCCACCAGGGGGTCTTTTTGCCCGTAGCCCCGCAGCCCGATCCCTTCCTTCAAGTGGTCCAGCGAGAGCAGGTGATCCTTCCACTGCGTGTCCACCACATCCAGAATGATGCGCCGCTCCAGCCACCGCAGCAGGTCCGGGCTGAACTGCTTTTCTTTTTCCGCGTAACGGTTCTTCACCGCTTCCGCTGTCGCGTCCGCCAATTGCAGATGATTCAGCGTCCCGGGATCCGCGCCCGCGGCCTTCGCGTCAATTCCAAACTGGCTGTGTATCTCCGCCAGAAACTGCGTGGCATTCCACTGCCCGGGATGCTGCTCCTTCGGGCAATACGTGTCTACCGCTTCCAGTGCCACGTCTTCCGCAATTCCCAGCACGTAATCCCGCTGATCTTTCCCCTCCAGCGCCGATCTTCGAATTGCATAGATCGTTTCGCGCTGCTTGTTCATCACGTCGTCGTATTCCAGCAAATGTTTGCGGGCGTCAAAGTTCTGCGCTTCCACCGATTTCTGCGCATTCTCAATCCGGCTGGAGATCAGCCGCGACTCGATCGGCACGCCTTCCGTCATTCCCAGACGGAACATCAATTGCTTCACGCGCTCCCCGCCGAAAATTCTCATCAAATCGTCTTCCAGCGACAAAAAGAATCTCGACGACCCCGGGTCTCCCTGCCGCCCCGCGCGTCCGCGCAACTGGTTGTCAATGCGCCGCGCCTCGTGCCGTTCCGTCCCAAGAATATGCAGCCCGCCGACTGCCACTACCTCATCGTGTTCGGCTTTGCACTGCTCTGCGAACGCGTCGTACATGGGCTTCCACTGGTCTTGCGGCACCTGAAAGATCTTCCCTTCATGCTGGAACAGCACCATCTGCACCACGGGTTGCGCCGCATCCCCCGCACCGTTGTCTCCACCAATCACCGCTGGAGCCGCCGCATATGGTATCGCCAGTTTGTTTTTCAGGAAATGCTCGCGCGTCATGGACTCCGGATTCCCGCCCAGCAGAATGTCCGTGCCGCGTCCGGCCATGTTCGTAGCCACGGTCACCGCGCCCTTGCGTCCCGCCTGTGCCACGATCCGCGATTCCCGTTCGTGCTGCTTTGCGTTCAGCACCTGGTGCGGTACCCCGGCCTTCTTCAGCAAATCCGCAATCGTCTCCGATTTCTCGATGGAGATCGTCCCCACCAGCACGGGTTGCCCTCGTTCGTGATAGTGCCGGATCCCGTTCGCCAGCGTGTTGTCTTCCTGCAGCACCCCGTTCACCACCGCCTCGAATTTCTCCTTCTCCGTGCGGTACACCACGTCCCGGTGTTCCTTCCGAATCAGGAACCGGTTCGTGGGAATCACCACTACGTCCAAATCGTAAATTTTCCCGAATTCCGCCGCTTCTGTTTCCGCCGTTCCCGTCATTCCGGACAGCTTCTTGTACATGCGGAAATAATTCTGAAACGTGATCGTCGCCAGAGTCTGGTTTTCCCTCTCGATCTTCACGCCTTCCTTCGCTTCCACCGCCTGGTGCAATCCGTCGGACCACCGCCGACCCGGCATCTGCCGCCCCGTGAACTCGTCCACAATGATCACTTCGCCGTCTTTCACCACGTAATCCACGTCGTTCTTGTAAAGCGAATGCGCCCGCAGCGCCTGGTACACGTGGTGCATGATCTCCACGTTGCCGATGTCCGACAGATTTCCTAGCCCCAGCAGCCGTTCGCATTTGCTGAAGCCTTCTTCCGTCAGCGTCGCCGTGCGGTGCTTTTCGTCCAGCGTGTAATCGATGTCCTGAATCAGTTTGGGAATAATTTTGTCGATCTTGAAATACTTGTCGGTGGATTCTTCCGAAGGCCCCGAAATGATCAGCGGCGTCCGCGCTTCGTCAATCAGGATCGAGTCCACTTCGTCCACGATGGCGAATTGATGCCCGCGCTGCACGCAACTCGCCAAGTCGTACTTCATGTTGTCGCGCAGGTAATCGAATCCGAACTCGTTGTTCGTCCCGTACGTCAAGTCCGCTCCGTACGCCGCACGCCTCTGTTCGTCATCCAGATCGTGCACGATTACGCCCACCGTTAATCCCAATCCCTTGTACAGCGGGCTCATCCACTCCGCGTCGCGCCGCGCCAGGTAGTCGTTCACCGTTACGATGTGCACGCCTTTCCCCGCCAGCGCATTCAACGCGGCGGGCAGCGTCGCCACCAGCGTCTTTCCTTCTCCCGTCTTCATTTCCGCAATTTTGCCGGCGTGCAACACCATTCCGCCAATCAACTGGACGTCGAAATGCCGCATCTTCAGGAAGCGCCGCCCCGCCTCTCGCACCAATGCGAATGCCGCCACGGTCACCGGTTCCAGCGTCCGCCTCAGCTCCTCTTTGTACGAAGCCTCCGACGGATCGCTGTCCTTCAGTTTTTCTTGCACTTGCGCCTTCAGCGCCGCAAAGTGCTCCTTCAGTTGCTCGTCGCTCAGCGCCTGCGTCTCCGCTTCCTTCGCGTTTATCGCCGCAACCACGGGCTCGAGCTTCTTCAGGTCGCGTTCGTGCTTCGTGCCGATAAATCGCGCCACGACGCGGTCAAGTACTTGGGCTACATCCATGGACAGTTTTTCGCTTCCTGGTGGCTCTAAATTGCGTTCCTGCTCGCACAAGCCACTCCATCGGCATGTGTGCAATCACTTTATTGTAACTGGTTGCATGCACCCACGCCAAGATTCGCCGCGCCCCTGTTCAACGGGAGGCGAGAAGACGGATCAGGAGCGCCGCAGCGTGAATCCGCGGACGTTACATGGGAATGGGATCGTTGGCGTGCCGTTTCACGTACCAGCAAGGGCGCATGCCAGCCTGGGAAAACAAGGAATGCGCGCAGGGAACGTCTTCTTCCGGCTGCTGCGAATCAATTTCATAGTCCATCTTGTAGTTCTTGAGAGGTATGGCGAGAAGGCGGACACGGTGGACGCTGCCGGTCGCGGGGCCTGCGGCGGGAAAGAGGTAGCGGACGTGGAACCAGAGAGTGTCACCCAAATAGACGACTATGAAAGCCACAAATGCGGTGAGGAGTGCGCGTAGGAAAATGCGCTTGATCGTCCAAGGGGGTATAGCGGGATTGCTCGGTGACGTGGACATGAGTTTCCGGCGATTTCGACAACCAATTGTGGCGCACTCACACTATACCAGCACCACGATGGTGATGCCTTCATTGCTCCGGTTCAGATCGCGGTCGCCGCGCAGATCGGGGCAATGTTCGATGGCGTAACGCGCGTCTTCCTCAAAGACGCTCCACTTTTCCCCGAAAATTACGCGGGTAACCATGCCTTCCTTCTTGCGACGCAGCAACGAAGTGCGCAGCGCCCCACGCAAAGCGCCTCCCTTCCCTGTCGAGCCGTAGCCATGAATGATTTTCACCGCGGCGACACCGCTCTGCCTGGATTGCTTCAATTCGGCCAGGAGAATCTGGCGAGCTTCTTCCACCGTGGGCATGCCCGCTTCAATGTTGAGAATTTTCACGCGCGCCACGAGGGACTCCAATTGTCAGGCAACGTTTGATTGTGCCTGAGTGCGCGGGTGCGACTCAACTAACGTGCACGCCTCTCGAGAGAACTTTTCCTGGTTCGGCTTCTGAATCTTGCGACTCCCGGGTCACCTTTGGCCCGCGCGGCGTTGACGGATTATCCGCTTCTCTTTTATTGCTGGCTCATTCCCTACACTCGTTTTAGACTTAACTATGTTTGCTGTTATGAGAACCCAAATGGTTCCTTATCTCGCCGGCGTTTGGAGCTTGTTGTTGTTTTTCGCCGCCGCGGAACCACAAACCTCCCCGAATTCCAGCCACGCTCCAACCGTTTCCATCGCCCTCCCCAAGGACATCAATTCAGAAGCAGTACAGATTCGCTATTTTATGAGCGGTTCCTTTGGTGGGTATGGCGGTGGCGCTGGCTCAAAGCCTGACTTGCGTTCCTACCAGATCGAAACCACAGTGCAAGGCCAGCCCGCCCAGTCAATAAGAATATTGGTCTACGCTTCAGGTTGCCGAATCCAGACCTTTGTTATGGATCTATCTGAAAATCAGAACTTGGAGCAGCAGTTCGTCTGTGAACCGTTGCCCATGATCACATTCAAGGGTCAGGTCCCGGCAGACTTAATAAAGGATGAGCATGCCGAAGTTGTCGTGATCTACACGGCTTTTTGGGCGCAAGAATTCTTTGGCATCATGGATGGATTCGTCACTCAGCTCCAGGTGGCAAGTGCGAAGCCGGACGCCGATGGCTGTTTTGAACTGGATATCCCTGATTTCTCCGCTGATACTTCTCCATTTTCCTATGAATTATCGGCGACATTGGGTCTTGTGTTGCGCAACTCCGTATCACTAAACCCCATTGCGGGCAATTTGGAGCCAGAACTTCCCGAATTGCGCACGCCAACGAACGCGCTGCGGATTCAAGCCACCTATCCGAGCTTCATTCGATTTGTGCCATCGCCGAACTAAAGCAATACTGTTGTGTTTAGGTTGCATGGTATGCGTTACAGTTTACGTAATTAAAAAACCTCGCTCCCGTATCACCTCAAACGGAGACCACTTCATGGACAGACGCATCTTTCTTTATACGCTTGGCGGTTCCGCCGCCGCTCTCGCTGCGGCGAACTTGGAAGGCCATCCGGCCCAGAATCCTACCGCTCTCTCCAATAAGCGCTGGAGCAACTTGAAGTATGCGGTGTACTTCCTCAGCAGCGACATTGAAAAGCTGTTGGTGGATCCGGCGGAGCGGCGCAAAACCCTCAACTACTTTGCGCCCATCCGGCCCAACCGCTTCTACCTGGAAGGGCCGAGCCAAAAAGATGTCGACGTCCCTCTACTGAAGAAAGTGGCGGAAGCGGTTCGCGCCGAAGGAATCATCGCGGCGGGTTCCATGGTGCCCACCGTGGCCGGCGGCCCCGCCTGTTACAACAACCCGGAGCACATGGCGATCCTCGAGAAACGTGCGCGCTCCATGGCCCAGGTCTTCGATGAATTGATCCTCGACGATTGGCTCTTCACCATCTGCACCTGCGAAAAGTGCGTTGCGGAGCGCGGCCAGTCCACCTGGGCCGACTATCGCACGCGTTTGCTGCGGGAAAAATCCAAGCAGCACATTATCGATCCCGCCAAGCAGGTCAATCCGAAGATCAAGGTCATCATCAAGTATCCCGATTGGGCTGAGGGTCACCGCGAGAACGGCTACGACGTTGACGGCGAGACGCGCCAGTTCGACGGCATGGCCGTTGGCATCGAAACGCGCATTCCCACCACGCAAGACCAGCACATTCCCATCTACAGCGGCTACGTCTTTCAGAAATGGTGGCCCAGCGTCGAGCCCAACAAGTGGGTCGGCTCCTGGCTGGACAACTACGAGATGCAAGGCCACGCCAACGAATTCGTCGCCCAGGTATGGCAAGCGGTGCTGGCGCAAACTCCCGAGATTATCTTGTGGTGCGCCGGGACGTTGTACCCCACTGACCCGTCCAGTGAAGTCTATCCGCACTTCTGCGAGATGCTGCCGGAATTCGATCGCGTTGCGGGCTTGCTGAATGGCCCGGCGCGCGGTGTTCCCATGTACCTGCCTTACGGCTCGGTGGGCGAATACAACGTGTACGGCTATCTGGGCATGGCCGGTATACCCATCGCTCCCGTCGCGCAATTCCCCGCGGACAGCCACAATGCCATCTTCAGCAAGCACTCACTACGAGACACCGGACTCGCCGACAAACTGCTCGCTCGCCTGCGCAATGGCCACGACGTTTTCATGACCTGGGGACTCTTCCGCGAATTGCAGGGCACCGAATTCAAGAACATGCTCAGCCTGGTGGACACGGGAGGTAACCTTTCCTCGTCCATGTTCCGCTTGAGTGGCTGGAACTGGGACACCGAACGAGTGGCCAGCGAACGCCAGTTTACCTTTCCGCGAATCGAAACCACCACGTGGCCTTACGTCCGCGATGTTGCCGTAATCCGCGAAGACTACGATTTCGGCGTCATGCTGAAAGCAAAATACCTGAACGCGAATCTGTATGTGCTGAATCTGCCAGAAAATAGTTACGACTTGCTGCGGCTTCCCGCGGCGGTGCTCAACAAGATTCGCGGCGAGTTCAACAACGAACTAGGCGTGCAGCTGAAGGGCCCGGGCGGCGTGAGCCTCTATCCTTTCGGTTCCGGACAATTCGTTCTCTACAACATGAATGAAGAACCAGCGAAGGTGGCACTCTCCTTCGACAAGGCCATGCCCAGCACAGGCTGGAAAGAACTTTTGCATGGCGAGAGCCTCTCCGTTACCGAGATCAAGCCGCCCAAGGACATGGAACACTACGTGCAATCCGTAAGGTCGGAAGTGTCACTCACGCTAAAACCCTACGAACTCGCGGTGGTTCAAACGCCATAAGAAGTGCTCGAAGCGTGGAAGGGACTGGTTTCTTTCGGAAGTCTCCAGGATGGCTCTGACGAGAAAGTAGCGAAGAGGCGGTTCGTGCGGTGTGTGGGAATGCGCAGGCAAGAGAGGAAAGGCGCAAGCGCCGACGCTAGGAAAGTGGACCGAAAAGGTGCGAGTGATGCAATTGGACGAGTTAACGGACTAAGCAGAGCCATATAAGAACGGTTCGCCAGGTGCTCACACTTCTGCGGGCCAGTCTGGCGTGGGGGTATCACTTCATTCTGCGGCACGGTCCTACTCATTCTCCAGCCCAATCCCCCACGCCAAACCTAGTTGACACGCGGAAATACCAACTCCATCAACAGCCTGGGAGTAGTATGAGTAGTGGCGCGGCGCGCATGCGGGCGAGTGTGAGCATTGCAGGACCGCCGGGCCTCTGGGGGATGCCATGAGAATCCTGATTGCGGTTGACGGCTCATCCGCGTCGGATGCGGTGATCCAGGAAGTGGCGGCTCGGCCGTGGCCGAAAGGCACGGAGATGTGCCTGGTGACAACGGTGGACCCCTACTTCTTTACGCGAGCGCCGTTGCTGCTGGAAGAAATAAAGCTGAAAACCGGCGAGGGCCTGGAAGAAGGCGCGCGCGCCTTGAGAGACGCAGGTTGGACCGTTAGCACGAATGTCCTGGTCAGCAATCCCCGCCATGGACTTCCAAAAATCGCCAGCGAGTGGAAGGCCGACTTGATCATGCTGGGCTCGCACGGGCGCGGGTCGTTCAGCCGCCTACTGATGGGGAGCACGGCACAGGCGGTAATGCGCCACGCCGCGTGTTCTGTGGAGATCCTCCGTCCAAAACAGAAGAATCGCGCCGAGCGTGCGGGCATGCGCGTGTTGATTCCGACGGATGGTTCGGATTATGCGCAGATGGCGCTGCGCTCGGTGGCGGAGAGGCCCTGGCCGGCGGGCTCCGAATTCCTGATTATCGCCAGCCAGGAATTTCCGGTAATCATCGGAGAGTTTCCCTTTTATGCCCCGGAACAACTGACGGAACTCGCCGAGGGCAGCGAGAAGCACGCCACGGAATCCGCGGCCAGCGGCGCAGAGCTGCTGAGCAACGCGGGACTTCGCGTTTCGCGGCAAGTGACCGAGCCGAAAGACACGCCATCTCGCGCAATACTGGCGGCGGCCGATTCCTGGGAAGCGGACCTGATCGTGATGGGTTCGCACGGCCGGCGCGGGTTTGACCGCATTGTGCTCGGCAGCGTCAGCGAATCAGTGGCCATGCACGCGCGTTGTTCCGTGGAAGTGATCCGCAAGGGCTGAATCGCACAGTCACACTGCCAGGCAGACAAGCATCCCTCAAAATATAAAAAGAGACACTGCCCCGAAAGCGAGGCAGAACGCGGGGGACTTGTGTGGAATTGCCGGCCGGAAAAGGCTACAGGGCGGCTTCGCTGCGGCTTGCAGTGGCGGCCATGGTCCGCGGCGGAACACAATCCACGATCTGGTTGATCGCGTAAATGGATTCCCGTTCGCAGGCATGGCAGCGCAAAACGAAGACTCTGGAAACCAAAAGGAACTGCGAATCATTCTCCTCGTGCTTTCCTAGGTAAGCGCTCTCTTTCCTGCTCACGATTCCGGGGATGCGCACGGGTTTTCCGCAATGACGGCACAACACACCGCGGAAATGTTGACTGACTGGTTCAGCAGACATCAGGACAACTCCTTGGACACGCTCAGCGGAGGATATGGAAGATGCAGAATACCGATATTCCGGTGAATCTGTCTACCCCAAGATAAGGTTTCCACAGGGCGAAGAAATGTGACCGCAGTCACACGGGTAAAGAATTTTAACTCATTCAAAACAATGCACTTGCATGGGTTGCATGCCCGTTCATCGCGGCTTTGCGGCGAATTTCCTCAGGAGGAAAATCCCGCTCTGCCTCTCTACCGATGAATTTTCCCACGCGTGAGACGAGAGGATAGGTCACGTGATCGGAGAACAAGATCAGTTGGGTAGAATGGCAGAGTTGGTAATAGTGAGCTTAAGGGCGCTACCATTGGGGCCGTGGCGCCCAACTCCGGGAAGAAATTGGCCGTTGCCCAGCCAAAGTTCAACGGGACCGGCTGGTACACGGCGTATTCCCTCTGCATCGACGACACTCAGTTCGCGAGGAGATAAAGTAAAGGTCACCGTTTGCGACGCATGAGGAGCAAGATGGACGCGCTGAAATCCGGCAAGCGCGCGAAGGGGAGCGCCCTCGATGCCAGGGTGAGTGACATAGAGCTGGACCACTTCGTCGCCAGCGATGGCACTGGTGTTGGTAACTCGTACGGAAGCGTTGACCGGGGAATTGGCGTCCGTCTCGCCGGGAGTGATCGTGGCGTCCGAGTAGGCAAACGTCGAATAGCTGAGCCCATACCCGAACTGATACAGAGGCTGTTCGGAAAAATATCTGTAAGTGCGGCCAAACACGGAGTAATTCGTGAATGGCGGCAACTGCGCGACGGATTGATAGAAAGTTACCGGTAGCCGGCCCGCAGGATTGTAATCTCCAGAAATCACATCGCCAACCGCAGTGCCTCCTTCTTCGCCCGGATACCAAGCCTCCAGGATGGCAGCGGCGTGTTCGTTGGCCCAATTGACGGCAAGGGCGCTGCCATTCGTAAGAACGACAATCAATGGCTTACCTGTGGCCGAGAGTGATTCTAGGAGATCCTGTTGCGCACGCGGAAGAGTTATGTCCGTACGGTCGCCGCCGAAAAAGCCAGGGTCGCTCGATTCGGATTCCTCACCTTCCAGTTGCGCGGTGATTCCCACAACGGCGACGACGACGTCGGATTTGCGAGCGGCTTCAACGGCTTCTTGCGTAAGATTCGGTGGAATCCATAGTAGTCGGACTGCCGATTCCCAGGAGTTGTGAAAATACTCGAGCTTGATGGAGTATGCGTGGCCACCCTGGAGATGGACCATGGTAGTCATGGCGCGCTCCCCGTGCGGCTGCGACCCCCAGTCGTTGATGAAAAGCTTGTCGTCGAGGTAGAGACGATAACCTCCGTCGGAACTGGCGCCCAGGCGGTAGTCCCCATCGACAGGAGGAACGATCTCGCCGGACCACCGCACCGAATAATTCTCGGAAGGGACACCGGGAGCGGGCGAGACGTTGTTCCATTCAAAGTCGAGAGCAGCATCGACTCGGGTATGAGTAGCCTCGCCGGAAAGATTTGTGTTGGAGAAGTATTCCGCTTTAAGTCCGGGTCTTGAATCGTTGGCTCCCGTGCGAAGCACGGAGGCAGGGACGGGGAGAGGTCTAGTTTCAGTAATTGGTGCGCCAACAGAATAAGAAATTCTGGCATTCGGAAACCGATTGCGTATGCCCGTCAGAATGGTGGTGTAGCGAGAGGGGTTGCCGTTGTAATTGCCGAGGAGGGCGTCGAGAGAGTCGGCTGTGGGTCCGATAACCGCGATGGATCTAATCGAGGACTTAAGCGGCAGAGTATTGCGCTCATTCTTCAGAAGCACGATGGATTCGCGAGCAGTTTCCAGAGCAAGCTGGCGATGAGCGGGCGTATCCACATCGGCCAGGGACAGCTTTGACCAGGGCACACGATCCGCGGGATCAAACATGCCCAGGCGAAACCGCGCTTCAAAGAGGCGTTTGACGGCGCGATCGATGTCTTCGGGATCGATCATCCGGTCCGCCATGGCGTTGTCCAGAATCTTGAACTGCGGGCCGCAAGAAAGATCCGTGCCGGCTTTCACCGAAAGCGCGGCGGCCTGATCAAGCGACATCACATAACCGTGGCCCTGGTAGAGATCGTCGATGGCCCAGCAATCGGAGACGACGTAACCGCGAAAGCCCCACTGTTTGCGCAGCAGATCAAAAAGAAGGTGGTTCGCGCAGGAAGGTTCGTCGCGGACGGCGTTATACGCGCACATAACGGAATCGGCATGGCCTTCGACGACCGTCGCGCGAAACGCAGGCGTGTACGTGTCATAGAGATCATGCAAGGAAACGGAAGCATTGAAGCGATGCCGCAGTGATTCGGGGCCGCTGTGAACCGCGTAGTGCTTGGGGGTGGCGACGACCTTCAGATAATTCGGGTCGTTGCCTTGCAGGCCGGTAACGAAGGCGACGCCAAGACGGCCAGTCAGAAAAGGATCTTCGCCATACGTCTCCTGGCCCCGGCCCCAGCGCGGATCGCGAAAAATGTTGATATTGGGAGACCAAAACGTGAGGCCAAAATATCGCCCAGTATTGTTGTGCTGAATGGCATCGTTGTATTTGCCGCGAGCCTCTGTGGAGATGACATCCGCAATGCGGTGAAGCAAATCAGTGTCCCATGTAGCCGCGAGCCCAATTGCCTGCGGAAAGACGGTTGCCGCCCCGGAGCGCGCAACCCCATGAAGGCCTTCGTTCCACCAGTTGTAGGCGGGAATACTCAGGCGGGGAATCGCCGGAGCCACGTCCTGCATTTGCGCGATCTTCTCTTCCATCGTGAGGCGAGAGACGAGGTCGTTGACGCGCTGCTCGATCGGGAGCGTGGGATCAAGGTAAGGGGCCGTGGATTGGCACTGTAAGAGAATTGGGAATAGCAGGAGAATAAGAAAAATCAGAATGGGCTTGTTCACGGCCGAATTGTCGCGCAGTGGAGTTGGTCTTTCAAGATATAAAGGGGGAAGGCGTGGCTCCCACCATCTGCAAACACTTTTCCAATGAAATCCTAATCGTGAAAGTCCGCAGATTTTGCCTGCGTGCGCTGTGTCTTCACAACCTCACTCAAAAGGAACAGGTCCGTGAGCAGAGCGCGGAGGTGAATTGAGGCGTTGAGATTATCGATCAATTGGGAACTGATCGCGGGTTGCGCCTGCACCAGTTCCAAGGCAGCGAGAGAATCCTTGGCGTCCCGTTCAAGCACCGCAAAGAATGCTTGACCGCGATCGTCCGGTTTGCGGCGTTCTGGTTCCGACGCTGTTCTACAGATCTCAGCCACACTGGAAATCGCTCTTACGGCGCGGCCCAGGTAGTCGCGGATTTGTCCACCGGACTGGCTGCCTTTGTCACTCGGAAGCCCTTGCGCTGCATAGGCCAACATGAACTCGTAGCATTCTTCGATCGTTTCGCAGTGATCGGAGAGTTCAGCCAGCATCGGTCAACCCCTCCGCGTTTGCTCCCTGCGATCGCTCGGATGGCACGGCAGCCTCAATCGGCCATCGTGCCGGATCGTGTTCTTTCAGATAAAAATCGCGGCTCATCCAGCCATAGATCATCGATTTCGTGATGGCACGCTTTTCCGGGCGAAGCCCAAAGTAGACATGCATCATGATTAATGTGATTAGTCCGACCCCCGCCAGTCCGTGCAGAACGTACATCATGCCCCACGTCATGTCGCTGAACAGGTACGGATTACGCGGGAAAAAGATCGTGCGCACGCGAGACATCATGAACACACCAGTAACAATCGCAGACAGGCCTGTGGCAATGATGGCGCCGTGATACAGCTTGTTCTCCAAAGGATACTTGGCAAATCGGTCCGGTGGCGGCGCGGCTTTCCGGAAAAAGCGAAGTACCCTTCTCTCTGCGTCCCGCACGTCAATCTTGTCCGGCCAAATCGACCAGAAGTCCATGAAGAAAGATGCGTGAATCACGTGAAAGAGAATCGAACAGGTGAGAACGGCTCCCGCGATCCAGTGATAGGTCACCCAATCAAATCGAATACCTACCTTCGGCAGGAAGGCGGTAAACAGCAAGGTAAACATGGAGGCTGCCATAATCCAGTGAAACAGCCGCGCGGTCAGCGAGTGCCGGGGCACACGTTCAGGGATGCGCGCGGCGATCAAAGGCGAATCACTGGTCGCAAACTCCTTGCTTCTGGCGAAATAGCGCAGGTAGGTGGCATGGACGATGAAGAAAAGCAGTCCCGCGATCAGCGCCACCCAGATCAGAAACCACGCAATATGGATGGGGACATTCTGCCCCCAAGGATTTCTGGCCCACTCTAGGAAGCCCATGTTGCCTCCTGCACTCCTCCAATTGCGCGCTTCACCAGGTTTCTCATCAGCGGAATCTTGTAGGCGTTGAATTGCAAGGGGACAGCTCCCTGCACCGCCAGTTTCCCCGCCATTTCTCCGGTCGCAGCATTCGCCGGTTTGCCGCGCACAGCGTCTTCGACAGCTCTTAACCGCAGTGGCCGGGCGGCTGCCCCGTTCACCGCGATACGTATTCGTTCGATGCTGCTTCCGGAAATCGCCATGGCAGAAGCCACATTTAGAAGTGGAAAATCCCACACGTTCCGGTCTCGCACTTTTTCAAAGTAGAATTTCGCGCCAGCCCATGTGGAAGGAATCCGAATGGACGTGAGCAGGTCTCCCGGCTGCAGGATGTGCAAGCGCGTGATATCAATGTCCGGACCGATGAAGTAGTCCTCGGCATCCACAATGCGTTCGCCCTTCGCAGTGCGGATCACGATTTTGGCGTCCAGGGCAATTAGAGCCGGCGCAGTGTCCGAAGGATTCACCGCCACGCAGCGTTCCGCGTGGAGAATCGCGTGCTCGCGGTTGCGCCCCTCTGGCGTATCGGCATAACAGATATTTCCGCCCGCACGATAGCAAGGCCAACCGGCGCGGTAATACCAGCAGCGCGCGTCTTGCGAGACGTTGCCGCCGATCGTGCCCTGATTACGGATTTGCGGCGAGGCCACCAACTCCGCACTCTCCGCCAGCAGTTTGTACTTCTCCCGGATGAGCGGATGCTGAACCACTTCCGTGAGCGTGGTCATCGCTCCGATCTCAACGCCGTCTGCGGCGGCGCGAACTCCCTTGAGTTCCGCGATC
>Ga0181523_10002319_pt1 | contig 18811 bp, 17 predicted proteins | sample PEATcosm2014_Bin_43_FD_119752 | JGI IMG/M metagenome (GOLD analysis project Ga0181523, IMG submission 119752) | Peatland microbial communities from MTU Mesocosm Facility, Houghton, MI, USA - PEATcosm2014_Bin05_30_metaG | ecosystem: Environmental > Terrestrial > Soil > Wetlands > Peat | place...
CACCGGCGCGCGAAAATCCAGCTCCAGTTGATGGGCGGAGTCTATAGTTTCGACGTGGGCGCTCACGGCGTGGGTATCGCCGCTTGCGTCGTGTTTGCTTCGAATGGCCAGAACGTTCCCCCGCGTCGAGATGGACAATCGCGACATCGGGAATCGCGGGACCAGGCGGACCCACCCGCGTCTCTCGAGTATTTTCGGCAGATTCTCACGGGCCGGCATAGCCCTGAAGGCTCACGGCTTATCACATGGCTACAATCTCGATGAATGATGGCTTTGGATGCCTTAAGCCATCACATATCTGGAAGCCATCCCAACCCGTCCGGATCCCGGTGGACGAAAGCGAAAAACAGAGTATGCAAAAGGATCTCGAGGACAAGCTCATACGTACTCTTCGCAGCAGGCTCACAAGATGTTACGCCCCCTTGTTCCCCGCCTTCACCCGCGCCCACCTCGCCCTTTGTGCCGCTGCGATTCTCTTTCTGCCTGCTGCTGATATGGTTCGCTTCGCTTTCGGCGTGTGACCTTTCGCCTTCGCCCATCGCGCTTTCTGCGCCAAGCTGATCTTCCTGCGGGCAGCAGCCGACATGGTGTTCCTCGGTTTGGTGTAATTACTCCCGCCGTGCAACTTGCCAAGAACGGAAAGCGCGGCATCAACATGACGAAGCTCATTCACCAGACCCGTTCTCATTGCCCTCAATTCCGACACAAAGCCCGCTAGTCCCGCCAGATTTGCCATGAAGTCCCCCTCGCGAGGAATTGTACTTGATCCCCTCTGCTTGTTGAGGGCTGGTGCCCTGCTGAGTGACCGGGATGGGCTGCTTGGAGGCGTTTGTCCCCTCGATAGCGGACTCCTGCGGCGAAACCTCTTCCAAACTTCAAACCAAGGATTTAACCGGGCGCACGGGGGTCGCGGGTACAACTATTGGCCCTCCGTTACGTCCAGCCGACCGCGAAAAACCGATAAGCTAGCGTCATGGAACGTCGCTGGCCACGCTCCAAAATAGATGTCCCTGTCCGGGCTGTCATCCACAAGCCCGACCAAACCCTGTTCCGGGATGGGCGCGGCATGGAAATGAGCGAAGGCGGCATGTGTCTGTTGATGGAAGGAGAACTCGGGCTCGGCGAGCAGATCGAAGTGGAGTTCACTCCTCCGTATTCAGGCAAACCCATTCGCGTGCGGAGCGAAGTGCGTAATCGCGAGGGATACCGCTACGGAGTCGAGTTTATTTCCGAGGGCAAGCAAGAGCGGAGCGAAGTTGCCCGCTTGCGCCAAATGCTAAACCCCTTCGAGGATGCAAAGTTGTCTTGAAAGCTCCCAGTCCTTTACTTCTTCGGATAGCCAACAGACTGCGCCAGGAGAATCTTCTGATTTGGCCCCAACTTCATGATCTTGGCTAGCGCGGCGCGATCCACTGAGCCCCGGACGACCGTTGCCAATCCCTCCGAGGTGCAAAACAGATAGACATTCTCGCCGATGAAACCTGCATCGGCGGCAGTGAAGAGTTCTGCTTCACTCTCCGCTTGTCCCGTCTTGCTGAGGTCGGCAACATAGACGAGGTTCACAGGGGCAGCGGCGACAAAGGATTGCAATCCAGTGGCGGCGCGCACATCTTGCGCCAGGATCGGGTCAAGCCGGTTGGCTTTGGCGTTGTACAGAAACAAGCCATCGCCCATAGCGACGTAGATCTCAATTTCTTGCCAGTTCATCGCTGAAGGCGCGGTACGTCCGCCATCCGGACGGTTAATGCCGAACGCAGCCCAAAGGAGGTTGGCTAACACCTGCATGGGCAGCTTCTCGGGGCTAAACTCCCGTCGAGTCTTTCGTTCCTTAAGCACCTGCATGAGCGGACGCCCACCCTCGGTCTGTGCCGTTGGCAGTTGGATCGGTTTCAGATCCTGAGCTTGGCTGGCGATGCTGACAACAAGAGTGAGTAGTAAAACCGATTTGCGCATAAAGATCCTCGGTAAGAGATGGTCTCAGACCCGCCTGGAGATCGTCGGCTGAGGGGAAGCCGCTCACGCCAAGCCAGCAGCCATGACAGGATTGTAAGACGTTTTAACGATTTTCCACTTTTGACGCGCTACTTCTGCTCGCCGGGTGCTTTCCCAAATCGAAACCTACTGCAGCGGGGTCTCGGTTCCAGCGCAACTGCTGATCGGAGCGGTATTGGTGCGCACCACAGCATCCGCGACCGAACAGAACGCGCGCACGCCCGTGGTGTTCACCGTCACCGGGGTTGCCCATACAGCATAACCGCCGGACGTGCCCGCCGCTGAGAAGGTATAGCCACTCTTGGTGCCCGCCGCCAGCGTCGAGTCGATCAAGCAGGCGCTAGTCGAGGTGGGAACGACGGAACCGGTGCAGGTACCCGTCAGATCCGTCAGGTTGGCGGCAAAGCCCACCGTCGGGTAGCTGGAGTTGTAAGAAATCATGGCCGTGTTGATGGTGCGAATCGACCCCACTGCGGACGCCTCGTTCGCCGCAATGCGCGCCCGTAGCAGGTTCGGGATAGCAATCGCCGCAATAATCAGAATGATCGCCACCACAATCAGCAACTCGATCAGCGAAAAGCCTCTTTGTCTCTGCATTTGTTTGGACCCTCCCTCATTCCGGGGTCCGACGCAGCCACGATACCCTTCGCCGGGTGGGGTAATTCGGTGTCCGCTACAGCCTCGATTGACAACACCTGTCAGATTTGCAAGCGAGCAGCCACCCTTGATCGGCATTCTGCCACTTCCAAGAGGATCACTGCCGCGGCACGGGGTCCACTAAGCAGACTAGCCGGACACCACACGCTTGTCTGTGGCGGAGATCACAGCGGCTGGTGAGGCCCTGCTTGTCTTCTGTTGCTTCCCTGGCCATCCGGGCAGCGGTTTGGCTTCGTCCAAGAGTATGTACTTGCGGCACGGTTATACAGCGAACGGAACTGAAGGCTGCGCCGGGATAGGAGGCGATCCTGGTGCAACGTATCCTGCCACCGGGGGCGGAGAGCGGCAAGCACACGCAATCGGGCAACGAGATCGTGTTTATCCAGGAGGGTGAGGAGAGAGCCCGTAGCGTGGCTGCCCGGAATTCACCGCAGGAAGCCCGCTGGCGACACTCAGAATCGGTCTCGTAACCCAAGCTATCGTAACCTTGACTGCGCGCTGCCCGCTTGCGATGCTCATTGTCGTGAAGAAGCGTCAGAAGTCCCGCAAAGCTGCTCGCGCCCCGCGCATCCGTGTTCCCAATAATGAACGCGCCCAATTTGCTATTAACGACACCCGCTTCGTGGGCGTGCTGCAGCGTCTATCGCTCACCGGAGGTTCCGCGGTCCTCTCGAAAGGCCCGGTTTCCCAAGGAACCCTGGGTGAAATCGGTATGGATACCGTCTTCGGCGAGGTCAGCGCCCGTATCGAGTTTCTTCAGACCGGCGCCGATGGTGTCCCGCTCGCCCAAGCCTTCCGCTTCCTCGCCATGGAAAGCAAAAGTGCGAAGCGCTTCGCTGATTTCGCAAAACTGATGGAGCAGGCGGGCTACAGCGATGCTCCGCAAACGAAACCGTCCGCTCTTTCCGCCCCAGCCTCGGAAACGTTGGGATTGCTCCTGCACAGCGTACGCCGTCTTGCGGCCACCATCTGCGCCAGTCGCTCCACCGTCCAAAGGTAGGGCCGTTCGGGTCGTACTCTCTTGCAGCGCCGTTGGGTAATTCCCCGCAGGCGCATGCGCGTGGCACCCCAATAGCTCGACAGGATCACAAAGAATACGAAATCACTTGAGGGCGGCCGGCTTCCTGTTCTGTGTGCGCGTCACGAGCCACGGTGATGATGCTCACTGCGCGCCGGTCGCGCAGCGAATACGCTTGCTTTGAGATCGCTACGCTCGTAGGTAGGACCTTCCGCCCGGCACGAATTCTTCGTCCAAGGAAAGAAGGCACGTCATGCTGCTGTTCCTGTTGTTACTCTTCCTGGTTGGGACTTGCCTGCTCCTGCTGCTACCGGCCCTTTGGGCGGAACAGATTTACCACACGTATCGCGAAGGGCGGACGGTGAACTGTCCGGAGACGCATGCGCCGGTCTCGGTGCGGTTCAACGCCTTGCGCGCAGCCTGGAGCGGCATGTCCGGCCCCCAGAAACTCCGACTGACCGATTGCACGCGCTGGCCGGAGCGCGCTGATTGCGGGCAGGAGTGCATTCCGGATGCGGTGTTGGCCAAGCCCGCGTCTTTCGTGGACCACGTTCCGTGGCGAACCAGAAGGGTCGTGCATTTGCCCGTGCTGCTGGCCGGCGCCGCGGCGTGGGTGCTGGGCATGGCTTGGCATTCCGAATACTTGTTCCGGCCACGATGGATGATCGCTCTCGGATTGAGCGATCCCCAGACGCGAGCGTTGGCACGGATGTTGGCGCCGCATCTGCTGAGCGTGGGTGCATGCATCCTGTTCGCGTACGGCGTTGCGGGACTGCTGCGCTGGCTGGGTTCGCGTACCTTGACCCACGGCATCGAGGTGGCAGCTGCGCTTTGGTTGGCGATCGGCGCAGCACTGATGGCGGCCACTCGGTCGTGGGTGGCGCCCGAGTTACTGTGGATTGAGGGCGGATACACGTTTCTTGGCGCGTTGCTAATCGGCGCCATAGTAGGCGGGGTGCCGCGGTGGGTGGTTTTGCGGGACCCGGGAGAGCGTGACGGTAAAAGTTGCGCATGATGAAACAGCGGCGGTGAATGTGAGGGTGGGGCCCATCGACTGCGGTCCGGGCACGCTCTTTCGACATTCCCCGAAAACCGCGCGAAGTGTAGTTCTCGGTCCGCTCAGAAACAGGGGGAAAACTATTCAGCGATTCTGTCCAACCACCTCTTCGCCGGGCGCCGCAGTACAGCGAGTACTCATGCTGCTGCTGGCATTACTCGTTGCCGCGGTAGTCTCCGCGTCCGCCAAAACGGGGGACCAAGAAGCACCGATCCGTCCGGTGGATGGGGTCAGCATCTTTCGAAGTAACTGCGCCGCTTGCCACGGACTCGATGGGCGAGGTAATGGCCCGGTGTCCAAGGTGCTAAAACGGGGGGTTCCCGACCTGACGAAACTTTCCGAGCGTAATGGCGATGCGTTTCCTGCCATTCATGTGCGAACCGCCATCATGTTTGGCGCAGACGATCTCCTGTCCGCACATGGCTCGAGGGAAATGCCGATTTGGGGGCCGATTTTCCACGAGATCGAGTTTGACCGGGACCTGGGCAATGTGCGGCTCGAAAATATAACCAGGTATTTAGAGTCCATTCAGCGGAAGTAGCTGGATGGATCTGACGTGTTAAACGCCAATTCCGCATCCCGAATCTGTTAGTTCGAGCGCGGGGACCAACTTGCCCGGCAAACTGTAGCCCGTTGCGCACGACTTTTTCGGTAACATGGTGTCTCCGAACGGACACCACGCCATGATCGAGCGCTTCGACTTTTCCGATCTCCGCGACCTTTTTGCCAAGGCTAACGAGGAAAAGTCTGGCGACCAGTTGGCCGGCATCGCCGCACGATCGGAACGAGAGCGCGTTGCGGCGAAACGCAAACTTGCAGACTTGACGCTCGGGGAAATTGTCCGTCGCCCGCTGATTGACCCTTCCGAGGACGATGTCACCCGCCTCATTCTGGACACATTCGACCAGGAATCGTTCCGCTCCATCCGAAGCATGACCGTCGGGCAGTTTCGCGAGTTTATCCTGGACGACGGAACTACCGGCGCCGAACTGCAGCCGCTGCAGAAGGCCATCATTCCTGAAGTCGCCGCCGCGGTCACCAAGCTGATGAGCAACAAGGATCTGGTGCTCGCTGCCGCCAAGATCCGCAACGTCACACGCTGCCGCAATACGATGGGAGAGCGTGGCGTGCTGGGAATCCGCGTGCAGCCCAATCACCCGGCTGACGACATCGGCGGAATCCTTCTGGCTGCATTTGAAGGACTTCTCTACGGTTGCGGAGACGCAGTCATTGGCGTGAATCCGGCCGCCGACTCGGTGGAGACAGTCCGTTCGATTCTTGTGGCTTTGGATCGCCTGGTTGAAGCGTACGAAATCCCGACGCAAGTCTGTTGCCTGGCGCATATCACCACTCAACTGGCCGCGTTAAGTCGCGGGGCGCCGGCAGATCTTCTTTTCCAGTCGGTCGCGGGCACGGAAGCGGCCAACCGCAGCTTCGGAATCACTCTGAACATGCTGCGCGAAGGCCGCGAACAGGTTCTCGAGCATCATCGCCAACGGAACCACAAAGTCCGCTGGGTAGGCGACAACGTGATGTACTTCGAAACTGGTCAGGGCAGCGCGCTGTCCGCCGAGGCGCATCACGGAGTCGATCAGCTGACGCTTGAAGGGCGAGCGTACGGAGTCGCACGGACTCTCCAGCCTTTTCTGGTCAACAGTGTCGTCGGCTTCATCGGCCCTGAGTATTTGTACGACGAGAGGCAGATCATCCGCGCCGGACTCGAAGACCATTTCATGGGTAAGTTGCTCGGCCTGCCGATGGGTTGCGACGTCTGCTACACCAATCACGCTGCCGCCGACCAAAACTCAGCCGACAACCTGCTGCTTCTTTTGTCGGCTGCGGGCTGCAACTACTTTATGGGCGTTCCCTGTTCCGACGACGTAATGCTGAATTACCAATCCACCAGCTATCACGACGCGTTAGCCGCGCGACGCCTATTCCAGTTGCGTCCGGCACCGGAGTTCCTCGCATGGCTGCAGAGTATGGGGATCTATCGTGGTACTGAACCGGCGTCCCTCGACGCGTCCGCAAGGCGGCAACTGATGCAGGGTTTGGAATCGTCGCTGGAGAGGACGGTCTGAATGGCGCCCAGCGAGGACCAACGAAAAGATAAACGAGACGACAACCGAGAAGACAAACTCGCCCAGCCCCACGATCCCCCCGAGTACGACTTGCCCGGGATGCTGAAGAAGGTACGCGCACAAACCCCGGCGCGCCTGCTCGCAGGCCGCAGCGGGGCCGCGTATCGAACCAATACTCAACTTGAATTGCGCGAAGCACACGCCGCCGCCCGCGATGCCGTGCGCGCGGAGTTGAATCTCTCCAGGTGTCCTGAGAACGATCCCGGCGACAACTTCGCGCGCAAATGGAATCTGTTTGAAGTCTGCTCCCGCGCGGCGAGCAAAGATGAGTATCTCTTGCGCCCTGACCTGGGCCGTCACCTGAATGACGCGTCCCGCGCGGAGGTGGACCGGCGTTGCCCCACGGGACACGATTTGCAAATCGTGATCGGCGACGGCCTCTCGGTAACCGCCGTCACCCTGCAAACTCCTCGACTATTGCCGCTTCTGTCGGAAGGAGCAAAAACTCGAGGCTGGAGTGTCGGCCAGACATTCGTGGTGCGTTACTGCCGGGTAGGCATTCTGAACGAGATTGGCGAGTTGCTGGGTCCCAAAGTTGCCGTCCTCCTGATCGGCGAACGGCCGGGGTTGGCGACGGCCGAAAGCCTGTCCGCTTACATGGCGTACCGGCCGAAAACGCCGCACACCGACGCCCATCGGAACCTCATCTCGAACATTCACGCTCGCGGTGTCAGCACAGAGCAAGCCGCCGAGCGGATTCTAAATCTGGCAGCCGCGATGATGAAAACTCACACCAGCGGCTGCCAACTTCGAGAAGAACTACCCGCCCTCAGCCGCCAGGACGAGATCGCCCTTTGATCCGCTAGCCCGTTTCTCTTCATTGCAGGCACAGCAGACCGACCTACGCTGCAGTTGACAAATTTACCGACTCAGTCAATCGAATCTCGCAATGTCCAGTTCTAGGGCGCCCAAAAGACATCTCCTCCTGTAACTTTCGTAACCACCCGAGAGGAGAATGGGCCCGTCTTCGCTGCATTCTGCGTAATGATTGTCTGTCCATAGCCAACGCTTGGGAAGCGGTCGGTCGGACTCCTTCGCATTCCATGAGATGGGGAACTATGTCACAGCAACATTCTCGCATGGGCGTCGTCACCGTCGGAATACCGACGCATAACCGCAGCGATCTCCTTGAACGTGCCCTCCGAAGTGTGCTGGCGCAGACCTATGAGAACCTTGAGATCATCGTTTCCGACGACGCTTCCAGTGACGATACTCCCCGCCGAATGAGCCAGTTCACCGACCCGCGTATCGTCTACTTGCGCTCCGAGAAAAACGCCGGGATCGCACCGAACACCAACAAATGCCTGGAGCACGCAACCGGTGAACTGCTCCTCATGCTGAACGATGACGACGAACTTGAGCCGTCCGCAATTGAAAAGCTCAGCCAGCCATTTCGCCAGCCAACCAACGGAATTGCTCCGGAGAAGATGGCGCTCACCTGGTGTCCCTGCTCGGTTCAGGCGGCGGACAGGCAGGTCAAATGGGTCACCGATGCCGGACCCGCCGTCGAGGAAAGCCTCGATCTTGTGGCCGGCTTGTTCGATGGAACGCGCGGTCCACGTTTCTGCGGAATCATGGTGCGCACCGCCGACGCCCGCCTGGTCGGGGGGTACATGGTCCGTCACGGCCCCATCCCTGACGTTGGTAACTGGACACAGGTGGCCATCCGACGCGACTATGTCGTCTGCATCCCGGATGCACTGGCACGTTACACATCGCATAACGCCAGTTGCACTGGGACTTCGAAAGCCAAAGCGTGGCAGGAGGCCGGCGAAGCGATCTTTGAGGAGCTCGCCCGGTACTACGAAAAGAACGGCGACATAACGCGACTGCGCAGGCTTAGGGCCAAGCGTCGCAATTTCGTGTGTGGACTGCTGATCACTGTGATCATGCAATCCAAGGGCAGCTTGGGGTGGGTAAAACTTGCCGCCAGCGAACTGGTGAGGGTGCCTCATTACTTCCTCACTCCGATGCTGGTTAGGCGTCTGCTGGTCGATGGACACAAGTTATTTCGAAGACCGGCGTATTCGCGGACTGGAAGTCACTCAGCTCAAGCTCTTCCGGACCGTACACCTGATCAGGCCACCAGCCTGTCACAACAGCCAGCGGCCATGGCCGCAACAGCGGGGAAACAACGATGAAATCTCCAGCCGACATGAAGATCATCCAGATCGACATCACCAACGCGTGCCCGAAACGCTGCTCCAATTGCACGCGCTTTTGCGGCCACCATGTGGAGCCGTTCTATATGGACTTCGAGACCTTCAAGCAGGCCGTTGACTCCATGAAGGGCTTCAAGGGCATCGTTGGCATCATGGGCGGAGAGCCTACCATTCATCCCGAGTTCGAGAAGTTCGTCCGCTACTTCCGCGACAACTTCGGCTATGACGATTTCTCCACCGCTTGCTATGAGCCGACCTCCAATTTCGTCAACCACATCCTGGCTAATAGCTATCACGTCGATTACAGCAATCAGCGCGGTCTTTGGACTTCCGTCAACAACAAGTACTACGAAAACTTCGAACTGATCCAGGACACATTCGGCTACCAACTCGTCAACGATCACAGCAACCCGAGCATGCATGAGACGCTTATGGTGACCCGCAAGGAACTCGGCATCCCGGACGACGAGTGGGTCAAGCTGCGGGACAACTGCTGGATACAGAATTTATGGAGCGCTTCCATCACTCCCAAGGGGGCTTTCTTCTGCGAAGTCGCCGCCGCCCTCGACACGTTATTCGACGGGCCGGGCGGCTGGAAGGTCGAACCCGGCTGGTGGAACCGCAAGCCGGCGGACTTCGCCGATCAACTGCACTGGTGCGAGATGTGCAGCGCCGCTCTCCCCATGCCCAAGCGCGATGCCAACGAAGAAATCGACGACGTATCGCCCGTCTGGCACGAGAAGCTGGTGCAGATCGAAAGCCCGAAATTCAACAAAGGCTTGGTCGAACAGTTTGACCCAAAATCCTATAAGCCGGAAGAACACCAGGTCATTCAAGAGGTGACTCCCTACATGGAGGACCAGGAGCAACGCATCGGAAAAGCCCGCGAACTCCTTCTCCCGCACCGGATCTGTTCGGTAGCATGGTTCACGGACAAGTCTTCCGACGAAAACACGCGCCGCACGGTCGAGACTTTGAAGGCCGCAGGCCGGCTCGATTTCGTGCTCTCGGCGAACCCCACGCATCGCCCGGTCGCGGAAGCCGCAGGGGTCCCCTTCATCGATGCTGCCGGACGCACGGGTACAGAATTATTCAATGAGATTCGGCAGCAGGGCAAAGTGCGTGACTGGTTCCTGCTCATGCGCGACCGTGCACCCGCCACCTCGCAACTCGAATTGTTCCGAAGCTGCGTATTCAATCCCGGTTGCGTCTATTCGGACCGTCGCGGAAACCGTGGTCCCGCGTTCCGGTTCTTTAATGTGCGCGCTTCATCGTTGGCCAATGGCGGCGATATCTTCGATATCGCGGCGACCTATCCAAAACGAAAAATCGTGGTGATCAACGGTAGCGATGCTTCGCGATATGCTCTCGGCGATGTCGGCGTGTTCTACCGCAGAGCGGTGAAGCGGCTCCACTGGGCCAAGAAAAGAATGGGATTGAAACTCGGCATGGTTCCGGTAACCACACCCTAGCGGAGCATGCTCGGTTACCGGCGATTCATTATGTTCCAGAGCCTGCAGAAGATTCCGATAGTGGCCAGACTCACCAGCCACATTCCCCCGGCGCAGTTTGGCCGCTACCTGGTAGTCGGTCTGTGGAATACGATCTTTGGCTATTCGAGCTACGCTTTCCTGACCGCCGCGCTCACGCCCCGCGTTCCCTACGCCTACATCTTAGCCGGTGTGCTCTCGAATGTACTGAGTATCACGTGTGCATTCCTGAACTACAAGTGGTTCATCTTCAAGACAACGGGCAACTACCTGCGAGAATGGTTGCGTTGTTTGCTGGTCTATAGCGGCGGCATCGCCCTGGGAACAGTCCTGCTGCCAGCGACGGTCTTTGCCATCCGGTATCTCACACCTGCCAATGCGTCTGCTCCCTACATCGCGGGCGCGCTGCTAATGGGTGTAAATGCCGTTGTGAGCTTCCTCGGACACAAAAAGTTCTCTTTCGGGGCAACCACCTCTTCCGCAGCGCACTGCGCAGTTCGTGTCGAAATCAAGGGCGCGTCGTAAATTTCGCGCGTTAAAGCGCAGCCTCCTATGCCAGAATCACTTCTTGCCCAGCAGGCGAATGCGTGAAGTGAAGGCGCGGCCCTCAAAAGCGCTGAAGGTGAGGAACTGCGGCGAGTCGATGTCGCTGTTGACGACAATGGGGTTGCTGTGGCCGGTGATGTTATCGAGGCCACCGCGCAGTTCCCAGAAATATCCGAAGAGATGGAAGCGCTTCTCAAGGTAAAGGTTCAGTGAAAAATAATCGGGGAAGCGACGCGATCCGGGCGGCCCAACCAGTTGCTGCTGATCGTTGGTTACGTTGAAAGGGAAGCCAGTGCGCGTCTCCATCGAATAGGCGAGCTCCATCTGGTGAATGATGGGCAGCTTAAAGAGCGGCACGTATCCCCATGAGAGGAAGCGATTGGGGGTATCCCAGGTGTAAGGGCCGGGCTGTTGAGGACCGAGTAGAGAGTTGTCGACGCTGAAGTCGAGAGCCTGATTCGAGTGCAGGCGGGACCGGGTGTAGGAACCCATCAACATGTAGCTTTCCCGGAAGTTGTGGCGGAGGCTCACTTCAAACGCGTCGTAGCGGTCGTCGCGCGTGTTTTCGAGAACGAAGTTGCCGCTGGAGCCGCTCGGCGTGTTGTAGGCGAAGCCGCGAGATCCGCGTTTTTCCAGGAATTCCGCCTTCAAATAGATGGCGGCGGGGAGCTTGAGCTCGAGGCCAAGGCTCCAATTGATGAAACGGGGCGCTTGGAGAGCGTTTCGGTCGACGGAAAATGTAACAGGCACGGTCCCGGTCGCCGCGCCGGACGTGTCGAAGAAAGAGTCGGTGCGTTGACCGGCGAACGGTCGGGCGATGAGGAACAGGAACGTCGGATCGTAGACCAAACCGATTCCTGCGGAAAGCTTGGCATTGCCCGAGTTGTCGAGGACGTAGGTCCCAGCAAGGCGTGGAGAGACAAGCGGAGTGCGGATGACTTCATCCCAATCGAGGCGGAGGCCGGATTCGACGAGCAGACGATTGTTGATCAACCAGCGGTCTTGGGCGTAGGCGCTGCCCTCGAAGTTATAAGTGGAGGAAGGCAACCCCCCCGAAAAAGTGGAATAGAGCGAACACGGGTTCATGGCAGGCGCGATGGTGAGGCAGGTATTCGGAGCTGTAGACGGACTTTGACCCTGACGCAGAAAAGATATGGGCTGCCGCGCGAACTGGGCGTCATAGATAAGACGGTCGAAGTCCACGCCGAATTTCAGATCGTGACGGCCATGCCAGTGACGCGGAGCGAGAAACAAATTCGAAAGAGCCTGCCAGCGACGGGCAAGCGTTGTGGCGGAAAGATAGTAACTTCCGCTGGCCGTATCGCCGTACGTCTCAGGGATGATGAAATAGGGCGACGTTCCGTAGGGTGTCCACTTCAGCTTGTACTGATCGAATGCCAATCCGGTTTCGAGCAACTCGCCACCCTTGAAATAGTACTGATCTTTCACGCTGCCCAGGTAGGCCGACTCGACGTCCCTGGGAGAAGACAACTGCGGGTTTTGCGGCGAGAGGCCCGAATATAGATCGCGGAGGTGGTTCACCAGAAAGCTGGCGGTGACGATGTGACGGCTGGTGACATTGGCTTGGAGTTTGGCCAGGTTGCCGATGCGGAAGACGTGATCGTGGTCGGCATCGGCTGGCAATTCGGTATAGACAACATTGTCAAATTCCCCGTCGAGCGCATTGTAGAACCACACCTTTCCTTTCCGCAGCGGGCCGGAAAAAGTCAGGCGTGGCACGATCTGGTCGAACTTCCATCCTCCTTTGTCTTGAAAAGACGGCACGAAATCCGTGGCATAGAAGCGGAAGTGATCATTGCCAATTCCGGTATTCAGCATCAGCAAACCGCCCGAACCTTTGCCGAATTCAGCCGACTCGCGCGCCGGTTCGACTTGGATCGAGCGAAAAGCATCGGTGCTGATACGGGCCAGCAACTGGCCGGTGGCGGGCTGCGTGATATTGAAGCCATCGAGCAGAGTCACTGTCTGATAGGTTTCTGCGCCGGCGACGTGAGGTTGTCCGTGCACATCCTGTACGACTCCGGGAATGAAGTTGAGCACGTTGCGATAGTCGTGCGTGGCGGCATAAGGGACGTTGAGAACATCGAGTCCGCTGAGGGTTTGTTGCGCGGCGATCTGGGCGGGATCGATCGCCGCCGGAGACTCGACCACATCGACTTCCTCGCGCAACTCTTGCTGGTGGGAGAGAGTGACGTCGATGTTCACTGGGACGTTCACTGCAACGTTCGCCGCAATGCCTGTCTCGATCGTAGGCAACATCGCTGAGTAGAAACCTTGCTTCTCGACGCGCAGCTGGTAAGCAGCGGCGGAGAGGTTGGAGAACTCGCAGTGGCCGGCAAAATCGGTGACGCAGCGCAGCGCAACCGCCTGGGGAGATGCTTGTAAATATACGAACGCGGACGGCACGGCAACATTGTTCTCATCGACGACCGTGACCACGATGCTCTGTGATGGCTTTGGCCCCGGTGGTTTTGTGGCCGTCTGGGCGAGCGCAAGATGGATAAGAAAAATACAGCCCGTCAAACAAATCGCCGACGTGCGCAACCGATGGAGCCTGAGCATAGCCTGTGTGTTTCTATTTTCGCTCAGCGAGAGCCCGTAAAGCGCGTGGAATTATTTCCGCGAGGCAACGCTCGAACCGTCCCTGCGAACTGGACGAACGAGCTTGCTGCGGTCGGCTCAACCTTGCAGGCTAGCTACCTGAATGATGCGGAGAGTGAGCAGCACGCCATTCGTCAATCTCATGTTCGGCGTGGGCAAGTTGCGCCGGGGTGAGCAATTTTCGAACTTCTTGCGCGGTTGTGGCGCTTTCCTTCACCGCTTCCTGTGCCAGAACTAACCACTTGTAGCCGGATACCAGACTCGTTCCATTGCTGCGGTCGGAGGCAAGCAAGCGTCCCAGGCGGTATTGCGCCTCGCCGATTCCATAATTCGCGGCGCCTTCATAATATTTCGCGGCGGAAGTGGTATCGACTGGCCCGCCTTCTCCCGTCTCGAACATCTTCCCCAAAAGGAATTGGGCATAAGGGTGGCCCCGGGTTGCCGCCGGCGTCAGCCAACGCCGCGCCTCTTCGAAATCCTGCGGAACCCCCTGCCCCAGCAGATATCGCGCTCCCAATCCAAATTGACCCTCGCGCTGCCTTTGGTCGGCCGCCTTTCTGTACCAGTCGACGGCTTGCGAATAGTCCAGCCGCCCGAGCTTTTTATCTACGAAGATGTCGCCTAATTCCACCTCCGCGGTGGCATCGCCCAAATCGGCGGCTTTTTTTAACCAGCCGATGGCCTCATCGACATTGCCGCCATGCTCCGGGCGTAGGTCCCACTTTCCCAGTTCGAGCATCGCCGGAAGTAAGCCCTGCTCCGCGGCTTTAGTCAGCCACAGGGTGGCTTGGGCGTCATCTTGCGGCACGACTTCACCGCGGTGGTAAAAAGCCGAGAGATTCAGCTGCGCAGTTGCGTCGCCCGCCTCGGCGGCGCTGCGGAACCAGGTCTCCGCCGCCGCTGCGTTTCTTGGGATGCCATCGCCCGTCGTGTACATCAGCGCGAGGTTGGTGGCCGCGTCCTTCGATCCGTGTTGCGCCGCTTTGGTGTACCACGAAACGGCCTGCTCTTTATCCGGCGGTATTCCGAAGCCCGCCTGACAGAAGATTCCCATGGCTTCTTCCGCCGCGACAAAGCCCCGGTTCGCGGCTCGCCGCAGCAGTCGCAGCGCTTCCGTATCATCCTGCTTGAGCAATGTGCCAGCATGGTAGGCGAGCGCCAGTGTGGTCTCAGCCTCGGGATCGCCCGCTTCCGCCTTGGCTTCCAACGGCTCCAGATCGAAGATGGTTAGAGTTCGAGCTTTGTCGAGAAGCGCATAAGCGTGGAACTGAAGCGTTGCCGTGCGCGGAATCAGCGGAGGCAGCGACAGGTTTGGTATTAGCGGCCCGGCGGCCACCTCCGCAAACCTGGGCGCCGCTCGGTCTGTCCCGGGAACTACTGCCGGTGCGCTCGATATCGTCGGCACCACTTCCCCCGACCTGGGTGCCGTTCGATCCGCTCCGAGAGGCGGCAAGTTTGGCGTCGGCGCCACCGCCTCCGCCGACATAGGCACCACTCGCGCCGTTCCGACCGACTGGCGGCAGGCTCAGCATCGGCGCCACCGCCTCCGCAGTCCTGGGCGCCGCTCGCGCCGTTCCGACCGCAACTGGCGGCACGCTCGGCATCGGCGCCACCGCCTCCGCAGTCCTGGGCGCCGCTCGCGCTGTTCCGACCGCAACTGGCGGCACGCTCGGCATCGGCGCCACCGCCTCCGCAGTCCTGGGCGCCGCTCGCGCTGTTCCGACCGCAACTGGCGACACGCTCGGCATCGGCGCCACCCCCGCAGTCTTGGGCGCCGCTCGATCGTCTCCCGGCACAACTGGCGCCGCGCTTGGCACTGGCTCCACGACCGCCGCGGATTTTGGCGGAAGTGGCAGGCTGTTCGCCGCAGGTTCGTTTCCACCGCCCGCCAGGGCAGGACGCCGGGATCCTCCGTTTGCGTCGAGCTCGATGACAAGGTTGTTTCCGCTGGAGCTGAGACTGACGACCAGCTTGTGTCCGGCAATCGCGCGTTCGCGGCTCTGCGCCGACCTGAGCTCAACGACCACTCGTGCGATCGGCGACGCAACCTCGAGTGCGGCACTGCTCACAGCAAGCACTGGCCCGCGGTTTACAACAAAGCGCTGACCCGGGCCCGCCAGCTCACATCCGGGAAAATCGAATACCAGCCGGTCCGGATGTTCGAGCCGGCTCACCTCAGGTTGCACCAACTCATTGAAGGCGACTTCCACATCAACACTGTCAGCGTGTTCAGCAACCGATATCGCACTAATTATGCAAGGGGAACTCCGCGATCCGGGACCAGCGGTATCTTGGGCAATGGCGGGCGGCGCAGCCAAGCCGACCAAAAGAAACATGAGCGATGCTGCTGCCTCGATACGCATGGCTGCGGTTGTTCCGCCCCTTTCGCGGCGCCGGGTCGGGCACTCCGCGTTCGTATTCCCAGCGGTGATGCACTCTAGCGTGGCATGCCGCGCACCGTGTAATCAAGTTCTCCTCGAAGTTTTCCCCCGAATGGAGGCGGAATTCCCTGTGGTGTACCTCAAGCGATCGGTCCCCCTATTCCTGTAACACTTTCAAGCTGCAACACTTTCAAGGTCAGTTTTCGGCAACGGGCGAGGCGGTCTCTGAGGGTGTACTTCGGATGGGGGCAGTCTCTTCGAAGCGTGGGTAAAGCATCATCACAGTCTGTTGATGACGCCTTCTAGTCTCTCCGTTAAGGTCTCCGCGATCTCGTGGAGTTGAACCAGGCTGCCTCTTTGAAATTTGACGTCGCTTCCTCCCAAATCATCGACGAGAGCTTGGCAAAGCTGGTGGGCGGCCCGAACACGTTCGCCCGCCAACAACGAGAGCACACTGTTTGAGTCCTGATCGGTCTCTTTCCGAACGACATACTGCTGGGCAGCCCATGCCGTATTCCTGACTCGATTCAAAGCGTCCCGGAAGTCCGCCAGAACATCAGCATCTACATCGCTGGAGAGCAACAACCTGTGTAGCCCCTGAAGCTCGGATATTCCCTTTTCTAAGCGCGAGCGAACGTTCCGACCATTTGTCGATTTGGACATCACGCTGACCTCACAATTGAAACTGACCTGAGGAACACTACTCGTCACAAGTCATTACGACGATTCCAATCTCACAATAGCAGACTGGACTCCACCAGAGCCGTTACGAAGGTGCAAGGCGGCAACAGAAAAATTCGTCTCCGACCAGGTCGGATTTTGTCGGTTCAAACCGCTGCGTAACCACCTACTCCATTTCAAACGCCAGCCACTGCAATCCCCCTCCTCGCTCCACCTGCAGTACGACCGGGTCGTGCGGCTTGATCTTCGTCAGAGCCGCACGCAGAGAGCTCAACGAGTCGATCGATGTCTGATTCACACTATGGATAACATCTCCTGTTTCCAGGCCGGTCGCAGAACTCATGAAATCCGCGACTCGTGCCACGACGACGACGCCGGAGGCAATTCTCAGCGTGCCCAACATGGAACGCAACTGATCGTCCAAGGTAAGGGCCAGTATCCCCAGCCGCGAAACCAGGTTTTCGCGTGATTTCGCTAGTTCAGGCAGAGCGTCCATGGGATCTTTCATCTCCAGCGCTGCAATGAAAAGTGTTTTCCGTTCTGTCCCGCGGAGAATCTGCAGCTTAAGCACTTCATCCAAAGGATGAAGATAGAGAGCGCCGGTGAAGGCCGGCAACGTACCGATGAGGCGGCCATCCGCTCGTAGTACAATATCCCCGATCTTCAGGCCCCCCGCCTCCGCCGGACCTCCCGGCGTCACGTCGTCGATCACGACCCCCCAGTTTTGCGACAGTCCCAATCCTTTGGCCAGGCTGTCAGTGATCGTCTGAGCACCCGCCTTGACCTCGATGCGATGCACGTGACCATACTTGCGCAAGCTCTCATAAACGAAATGCACGATTCTCGCCGGGATGGCAAACCCCAGCCCCTCGCTCCCACCCGCCGCGGAGAAAATGAAAGTGTTAATCCCCACCACATAGCCTTCCGTATCCACCAACGGGCCGCCGCTATTGCCTGGGTTGATGGGAGCATCGGTTTGAATGTAAACCATGGGACGGCTCGGATCTGCCTGCCGCGCAACTGCACTCACGACGCCCATGGTCACCGAGTTCTCCAGTCCCTCGGGACTGCCCATGGCAAACACCAATTGCCCTTGGTGGACCGGCCTGTGGCTGCCCAGCGAAAGTGTGGGCAAGCCCGTCTGAGCGACCTTTAGCAAGGCAAGATCAGTCTCCCGGTGGAGGCCGACGAGCCGTGCTTCAACAATCCGCTGTTTGCCCTCCGGCAAAATCCGGTCGGGATAATCCACCGAAGGCGAGGGCAGAGTCACGTGGATGCGCTGCGCCCCCTCGACCACGTGGGCATTGGTCATGATGTAGCCGTCCGGGTCCACGATCACTCCGGAGCCAATCGCCTTCTCGCGGGTTATGAGCGCCGTCTGGCCGCGATTATTCTCTTCCAGAGCCCCATAGCCGGTGACCACAATTTGAACCACCGCGGGAGAAATCCTGGCGGTAAGTTGCTCGATCGCGGAATTGAGCTGCTGCAGCACCGCTGGCGGTTCTGCCGGCCGGGTTCCGATCGCCTTCGCGTTGTCCATATCAGGTTTCGCCGTCTCACCCCCGGAGACGGCCGGGGCTTGCGCCGCCACTTCCTGACCGAAGCTCGGCGCCGCAAACCACAGCCAGCAAAGCGCCACAACAAGAGTAAAAAGCGAAATGCGAAATCCATCTTTCGAACCACAAGGTGGGAAGACCATGGCCACACACTCCTTGGAAAACACTTCTATCGTGTTAAAGCTCAGACAACGATTATGCCGGAAGAGTGGTTCCTCTGTGTGTCCGTCACGGCATTTCGTCGCGGGCGATTGCTCTTTACTTAGATGTGATAGCCAAGACTTGACCTTGCACACCACGCTGTCGGATGGGGTCGCTACCATCAGACCGTAGCAGGGGTTTTGAGCGTAATGCCTAAATGACGAACAAACTGGGCACACTTGTACTAACGCCTGTGTCTGTTGAAAAAGTCCCTCAGTTGATGCTTGCGGCGGTGCAGCGTTCACGTTATAAGCAGGCCAGAGTTCTCGATGCCGCTTTTCACCATTCCCTTTGGAGGCCTGCTGCC
>Ga0181523_10002320_pt1 | contig 18807 bp, 22 predicted proteins | sample PEATcosm2014_Bin_43_FD_119752 | JGI IMG/M metagenome (GOLD analysis project Ga0181523, IMG submission 119752) | Peatland microbial communities from MTU Mesocosm Facility, Houghton, MI, USA - PEATcosm2014_Bin05_30_metaG | ecosystem: Environmental > Terrestrial > Soil > Wetlands > Peat | place...
ACGTTACCTATGCAACGTTGCTCGCTCGGTTGTCAGACCGTAAGTTCGATCGGACGTCGCCAGAGCTGCGCGATAACATCCTGCAGTTTTATTCTGACCTCTCGGTGCCGATCGAAACGAAGAAGGACCAGGTTCACTGGCAAGGCGTGCTGACTGCGCTGGACCAGTTGAAGTCCGTGACGCCGGCGTCGATGGTGGCGGGCACCCCTGCACATTGATTCCCCGTGCGGTTACTCCACTTCAAGAACGCGGCGGTCAATGTGGTTCGCGACATGGAAAAGAATCACACCATGCGTTTGCCGCGGCGTTGTGCCCTCAGCCTACCGAACAGCTGGCTTTTGTTGCGTCGGGATCGCCCCAGCCTCTGAGGGCGTTAGTCGAGAGGGGTCGCAATAACCATAACCCTTCAGACAGGCCGTGTAGTTGCGTCTGTGCTCAATGTCAGCCAGCATCTTGGCCTCGGGTGGACTCAGTTTCGAGTAGTCACAGGTTTCCTGGCCATCCTTGCAAGCGGAGAGATTGCGCTGGTGTTCTGATTTGGCAGTTTGGCCCGCTTCCACTGCAGTAAGTTTAGAGTGGTCGCAGTCGTCCCATCCGTTCTGACAATTCTGCACATTGCGCTGGCGTTCTGCGGTCGCCACTTCCTTCGTTTCCGAAGGAGTTAGTTGGGAATGATCGCAGAGTCCGGAATCGTTCTTACAGTCGGATGCATTGAGCTGGCGCCTGGCTAGGTTCACTTGCCCGGCTTCCGACGGCGTCAGTGTTGAGTGATCGCAGGCGCCCACTCCGTCCTTGCAGTCGGCGATGTTACGCAGGCGCTCCGCGGTGGACGAATCACGCGCTTCGGCAGGCGTCAGTTTGGACCGGTCGCAGGACTGCATCCCGTCGTTGCAATCTGAGACATTGCGCTGATGATCGGCTACGGCCAGCGCCATCGCCTCAGGTTCGGAGAGTTTCGAATGGTCACAGGAATCGTAGCGGTTCCTGCAGTTCGCAACGTTACGCCCGTGGACGGCGAGAGCAACATCCGCCGATTGCGACGGACTTAGCTTGGACTGATCACAGACATCGCGGCCAGCCTTGCAGGCCTCCAGGTTTCGCGCAAGATCCGAGGATTGAGCAAACGCCAAAATTGGCCACAAGCTGAGGCAGGCTAGTGCACAAAGACATTTGCGTGGAATAACTCTCATAGTCTGTCCTCTCTGCGGACGATCGATCACGTTGGCAACGAAAGCTCATCCTCCGAGAACGTAGCCACACACTCGGTTCACTGATGGGCAACTACTGCTTGTTGTCTTCTCTGGCTTCCGCGATGTGGGCCTGGTGGCCGGCTTCGGACACAGCCTTCACAAACGCGTCTGCGCTTGCGGGAGTTGACGCATGGCCCGAAAGAATGTTGCGGAACATCATGTGGTGGCCATAAATGGCGCGAGTCGAGTCGTTGTCCTGCTCGATTACCGCGCCTTCCAACGTCAGGCCGGCAAACACGCCTTTCGAGCGCGAATAAGTTAGGACTTCAGTGTTCAGCAATATGTCCGTTCCGGCCGAAGTGTGACGGCCAACCGGGCCCGCCGCTACCGATCCTTCGCCCGTAAGTTCGAGCTTGCTGGAGAGCAGATGCTGTAAACCACGGTCGTTCATAACCAGCATGACCAGATCCACGCCTTCGACGCCGATCTGCAATCCCCAGCTTCCACCGCCAACGGAGACGAATGCGGGGGCGCTCCAGCCGTCAGGCGTGCGGCAGGAGGCCACGCCACGGCCATGCTTGCCACCAAAGATGAAGCCGCCCTTGATCAAGTTTGGCACTACTACGATGCACTTTGCACCGCTCAACACTTCTTCCGGGATACCTTTGTCGGGAGTTGACATGATCGATTGCAGAACCTCTACGGATTTTTGCATGCGGTCGACCGTGTCTTCCCGGTCCGAACCTGCCCACGCGTAGGTTCCAGCCAGGCCTAACAAACTCATCAACATCAGTGAAATTGTCTTTTTCATGAATTGTTCCTTTCGGAGCTGCGGAACTAAGGAGAGACAACTTCAGATGGGCTGACTTAGTTCAGAAGACCTGAAAGAGAGAGAAGAGGTGCTCGTCTCTAGCGTCATGATCGCCCAGGCATCCGACAATAGCTGATCTGAATTGCTCACTTCCGCCTTGGTCGCTACGCCAAAATTGGTCGATCTGCGCCGTGCCAGTTGAAGAGTTTTCTCAGAATGTGAGCAATCCTGCACAGCATCGTCCGCCTCGGCCTGTCATGGTTGACTCGTTCGGGTTGTCTTGCAGGAGATGCGAAACGAATATTTCTGCGAGAGCCTCCAGCCATTTATACGGTGACGGAACAGTCCCGGCGCGGTCTGAGAGGCTTCCGGAAGATCACGGAGCGGGCCCGGATGTTCGTTACACGTCAAACCACGGTTTCGTTTAGCCGCATCCGGGGCGTCTGGTCAAAATTGGACACTCCCATTCCAGATGACTCGCCACACTCCTCGCGAAAAGGGCGCGTTTTCTGGTCAATTGCGGCTTGAGGAGTGTCGGCCTGGCGACCGGCCCTCCCTTCCCGCAACCTAACGGCACCTCACGGCACGTCGCAGACGTGCTGGCGTTTGAGCCTTTAGCTTTCCTTCGCGACGCTGAGCCGGCTTCACAGCAGCATGAAGTGGACGGTCGCCAACAAGAAGTGGACCCCGTCCGACTTGGTCACCAGCGCATCGACCGACTTCAAGCACACCAATTGAAACGACAGTACCTTCACCTCAGAGATGTCGGACCAGCCATCCCGTTGCGAACACCTATGCTGCTACTGCTTCGGCCGTGTGCAGTATGGACGGGATCTCATGACATGCAACACGTGACTCCTGAGCTTGGTCACTTGTCTTTCGAAACACGTTCCCCAGATTACCCATCCTTGAGTTTTCAAGTTTTCATGCGATCCCGAGGCGCCTGAATACGGGGACTTTGACAATGTCCACCATGAGGGCAAAGAGAGCTGCTCCCAAAAGCGTTCCTGCCATCACAAGCAATGGCAGAGGTGCCATAGCGATCCCTCGATTCGCCAGCGTGGAGGCGATCAACAGATCGACTACCGACGAAAGCACCAGCCAGGAGCTGGGGCGGGTCGACCAGAGGCTCTGACGAGTTCGAATCGTATACATCGTTGCTTGATTGCCGAACACGATGACCAGGAAGGCGAGAGTTCTCAGTGTCTCCATTCCAAGACCCAAGCGGAATTTGCCGATGGCCAGTACCGCGGTGCAAAACACCAGCTCGGAGATGCCCATGAAAACGCCCGCGATCGTCAGGTTGCCAACTCGCCATGCACTTGGCATCGGGGACGGTCGCACATTGTCCGTTGTCAAGGACATGCCTAGGAAGTCGCCGGTGATCATGATAATGACCATCAACATTGGGGTCAGGATCGCGTGTCCGGTTATGATCAGACCCACTGCCAGGAAGAGCACCTGCACAATCTTCTTTGTAACCGAGTTCAAGGTATAGGTCAGGATGCGCTGGAACGTTACTCGGCCTTCTTTTACTGCGGCCACAACACCTTCAAGTCCTGGCTTGGTCAGCACGATTCCAGCCGCCGACTTGGCGACGTCCGTCGCAGTCGAAACCGCAATCCCCATCTGCGCCTGGCGCAGCGCGGGCGCGTCATTGGCGCCGTCGCCGCACATGCCTACGGTGTGGCCGCTCTTCTGAAATGCCTGAACCAAGTGATACTTGTCCTCGGGAAGGACTCCGGCAAAGACCGCGAAGTTTTCTGGACGGACATTCTCCGGGATTGGGCCGGGCCGACAGATCGCTCCGTCCAGTCCCACCGCTCGCGCGATGATCGCCGCCGTCGCCGGTGCATCCCCGGTCACCATCACGGTGCTCACACCCAAAGTGTGCAGCTCCTTGATAAGCTCGGCTGCATCCGTGCGAGGTGGGTCGCTCAGCGCGATGATTCCTGCAAGGCGCATCGTCGCCGGTGTTCCCACGGCAACTGCCAGAACCCGGAAGCCCTTCTCCTCGAGTTCGTGCGCCGTCGCGGCCGCTGTTGGTACTGGTTCGATCAGTTTGATCACCGCCGCAAACGCCCCCTTCACGACACGCAGCGTGCCGCCGTTTGCATCCACCGCTGCCGCCTCGGACATTTTTGTCGCTGGATCGAAGGGAACGAACTTAGTCAGTTTCGGCAGATTGGCGGTGGACGTTTTGTTGGCGGCAGAACGGATGGCTGCGTCTACGGGATCCTCTCCGCCATCGGAGCTAGCTAAAGCCGCCATTGCCAGCACGTGCTCTTCATCGAAGCCGGGTTCAGGACGGATGGCAGTCAGCGCCAGTTCGTTGCGAGTTAATGTCCCGGTTTTGTCCGTGCAAAGAACGTCCAGCGTTGCCGCCTCGTCCACAGCCGACAATCGCGTTGGAAGCACACCCAATCGTGCCAGGGCTCTTGCGCCGAGTGCCGCTGCAAGCGTAAACGTGGCGGGCAGCGCCACCGGGATCGACGCTAGAACTGCGGTGAGAACGAGGGGGATCATCTCGCCAATCGGCATTTTATGGGCACGGGCGTACGCTACCAGCATGACGATGATTACGCCATTGAAGATGGCAAGATTTCGCACCACGCGTACAACGGTTTTTTGCTGGGTACTTTCGACATGGGCGGTGCGGACGAGTTCCGCGGTGTGACCAAACTTCGTGCTGACCCCGGTCGCGGTGACGATCGCCGTGGCTTCTCCGCGTCGCACCAGCGCTCCTGCATAAGTCTGCAGGCCTGGTCCAGCTTCGATAGGGACGGATTCGCCGGTAAGCATGGATTGATCGAGTAGGATCGACCCCTCGACCAACTTTACGTCGGCTGCAACCACGCCACCGAGCGACAGTTTTACGGTGTCGCCGGGCACCAGTTCAGTAGCGGGTATGTTCTTCCAAGAGCCGTCGCGCCGCACCGAAGCCGTAAGAGCGAGCCGCGATTTCAGCGCGGCAAGAGTAGCCTGTGCGCGTCCTTCTTGGAAAAATCCCAGAGCAGCGTTGAATACTAGGAGCCCAGCGATGACTGCAGCTTCGACATAGTCGTGGAGGACCGTCTGCAGGATGATCGCAGCTTCAAGCATCCATGGGACCGGCGCCCAAAATTTGGCCAGCGCCATACGCCATGCCGGTATCGTGGTGTCCGGCATTGCGTTTGGGCCGTACTTCGCTAGCCGTGCTCTGGCTTCATCGCTGGTGAGACCGCGCGACAGGTTATCTTGACCGCTAGCTTGTGGTGTGCTCGCCAAAGCAATCGCGTTGGCAGTTCCGGAAGGCATCGTTTCACCAGGACTTTTGAACCTGGAGATTCACGGTGGAGAATGTACGCGCCCTCATGGTATGCCACACGATCAACCTCATCAACGATGCGCGTCATTCGTGAGAACCACTTTGAGGGCGCCCTCTTTTGCCGCGTTTCCCAACATGTCATACGCCTTCATGATGTCATTCATCGCGAAACGATGAGTCACGAGCTTGCCCGGCTGCAACTTGCCCGAGCGCACGACTTTCAGCAGCATTGGTGTGGTTACGGTGTCCACCAAGCGCGTAGTGATTGAAATATTGCGGTCCCAGAGTTTCTCCATGTGCAGTTCCACCGGTTTCCCGTGGACGCCCACGTTCGCGATGCGTCCGCCGGCCGCGACAATCGCCTGGCAGATGGCGAAGGTGGCGGGAAGCCCGACTGCCTCGATGGCCACGTCGACGCCGGCACCCTCCGTCAGTTCCATTACCTGATGAGCGGCGTGTCCATCCGAGCTGTTGATCAGAGTGGTTGCACCAAACTGCTTTGCGACCGCGAGGCGCTTGTCGTCTAGGTCGATCATGAAGATTGCCGCCGGTGAATAGAACTGCGCCGTTAGCAGAACGGCGAGCCCGACGGGCCCCGCGCCCACGATGGCAATTGTGTCTCCGGGCTTCACTCGCCCGTTCTGGACGCCGCACTCAAAGCCGGTCGGTAAAATGTCGCTAAGCATCACCAGTGCTTCTTCGTCTTCAGCCGGCGGGAAGCGGTAGAGACTTCCATCGGCATGTGGGGTACGCACGTACCCAGCCTGGGTTCCGTCGAGGGTGTTGCCCAAAATCCAGCCGCCGCGCCGGCAGTGGGAATACATGCCTCTTCTGCAGAAGTCGCACTTCAGGCAGGCAGTGACGCACGAGATGATGACCTTGTCTCCAATGTGAAAACTCTGCGACATCAGTTCCGACTTGCTCAATGACACCAATGCCTTCGTGGCCCAGAATGCGGCCTTCGGCCACGGACGCGAGATCTCCCTTCAGAATGTGAAGATCGGTTCCGCAAATCGTGGAAGTGGTAATGCGCACGATGGCATCGCCCGGATCCTCGAGCGTGGGGCGCGGCTTGTTTTCCCATGCCCGCTTGCCTGGACCGTGATAGACCAGCGCTTTCATGGTAGTGCTGGTGCTCGGAGTTGCGGCACTGGCGGTCGTCAGTTCGAGCTCAGCGATTGTCATTAAAAAATGACTCTTGTTTTCTATTGTCCTTGGGATTCGAGCTTAGCAGTGACTCTGCCACTCTTCTGAGCAAGAGTGATCACTCTCGCCCGGCCAATCGGATGTAGCTACACGCCAGGAGAAGACGTTGATGGCACCAACCACTTTGGCCAAGAAGAAGTGCGGCTTCGACCCGAAAAAATTCCTCGCTACCTTCGCCGCTGGCAAAATCCTGGCCTCTCCCAAAGAAACAAACAATCCGCAGGCAGGGGCAAGTGCCTGATGCAGTTTGCAGGTCTGCAGTTCACTTCTAAATGTCGGTCTCCACGATTAGCTGGCACCCTGCAATCCCACAAACAAACTTCAGACAGCGATGAGCAAGTCAGGCATTTGCTGGATCTAATCCGGAGAACGGCGCGACTTTCGTCGCAACCAGCACCTCCAACAACGTGGCGGTGTTACGAACGCTTCCTGAAATAGTGATGAGTGCTTCTGTGACGAGGGGATGTTGCTCCGCCAGCAAGTCAAGACGGTCACTCACGTTGTAGAGTTGCTGAACTTCGCGCAGGATCGCATTCGAATGCATGGGGTACGCGGCTTTCTTGAGAGCCTAAGGAGAGAAAACTTCAGATGGGCTGACTTAGTTCAGGGAACCTGAAAGAGGGGAAGGTGGTAACCACCTCAACTTCATCATATCACGTGGGGAGTCTCTCCCCCGTGGAGCCACCCTGTTAGGTTCGCTCACTTGCCTCGGCAGTACTGTGCAGAATCGCTCACTTTCTGAGGGAGTACGTCTTACCGGCCCTTCGGGAGTCTCTGCTGGCACTCCTCCCACTCTCGTCTCAGGTGGCAGCTCCGATTCAAAAGACGATCAATTCTGACCAGCTTTCCGAAGCCTAGAGTTTGATACTGGACATCACAAGGTTCTGACGAGAAGGAGAATCTCGTGAACCAACCTGGTTTTGTGGAGGTTTCAATGAACCTAAATCTGCTGGATCCAAAGCTCATTGTGCTCGCCGCGGTGGTGATTCTGATCATCGCAGTTCTTGCTTGGCTGTACGTGCGAAAACGCAGGAGTACGACTGCAGATCTGCGAAAGAAATTTGGGCCCGAGTACGATCGGGCGGTGCAGGCGCATGGGTCAGAACGAAAAGCGGAAGCGAAATTAGCGGATCGCGAGAAACGGGTTGAAAAGCTCAACATTCGCGATCTTGATCCGATGGAGCACGAACGCTTTTCGAAACGGTGGGAGTCCGTACAGTCTCGTTTTGTCGATTCCCCGAAGGGGGCAGTCGCAGAAGCCGATGACTTGGTGTCCTCTTTAATGAAAGCTCGTGGCTATCCCGTATCCGATTTCGATCAGCGGGCCGCCGACATTTCTGTCGATCATCCCCGAGTGGTGGAGAACTACCGGTCCGCGCATGAGATTGCGCTGCGGGTTGGCAAAGACCAAGCAACCACGGAAGAACTGCGAACGGCGATGATTCACTACCGCTCTCTATTTGAGGAACTGGTACAGGTGCCAGTGGCTGTTGAAAGAAAGGAAGTGGCGTAATGGCGCTTGGCGACTACGCTCTGGCAACGGAGTGGAGACACAATCGAACCTTATTGCAAGAAGAAAGGAAAAAATGATGAAACCAAGCACGCAAGACCGGACCGAGGGCAAACTCCACGAAGTGAAGGGAAAAATCAAGGAGGAGGTTGGAAAGGCGACGAACGACCCCGATCTGGAAGTCTCAGGGGACGCGGAAAAGAAAGCTGGCAAAGTTCAAAAATGGATCGGCCGTGCTGAAAAGGCCGTCGGCGAATAAGGAAGTATCAACACCGGCCGTAAAGGGCACAGGAGGGTACCATGTCACAAACCGTAGTGGAAAGAACGGCTGAACACATCGCCGAATCAGCTCACCAGGCTTCTCGCGCAACCAGTGCGATTGCCGATGCAATAGAGGATGGCGTGGGAGTAGTGAGGCGTGCCGCAAAGCATGGCGGTGATGCTGCCGAAGAATTCTTGGATGACACAACTCAGCGCCTCCAGCGACACCTTCTGCTAACTGTTGCGACGACGTTTGCGGCAGGCGTCACCGCAGGAGCACTGATCGGCTGGATGATGAAACGAAGGTAGATCAAAGCCCTTAAACCGACAAAGATCTACCGAGCGGTCAGAATAGCGCCGCCAGATCCTTTAAAACGAATGTTGAAAAAGAAGAATTTGGCAAAGGAAAACGAAAATGACGACAAATGAGCGGATAAAGTGTGCGCACCTACCGTGCCACTGCTTGGTTCAAGCTGGCGACAAATACTGCGGTCAAGCCTGTAAAGATGCGGGATCCAGGGAGGTGGAGATTGCGTGCCAGTGTGACCACGGAACTTGCCCGCTTACCGCATGAGGAGCAGTATCCGCTTGTTGGCGGGACTTAGATTAACCGAGGAGGAATCGACATGAAGATGCGCAGACTTATGCTTTTGTTGTTGGCAACTGCGGGCCTCGCGGCCCTGCCAGTGCCGGCGAAGGCGCAAGCACTTGCCGATTCAGGAGACACCTCTGGCACTGTTGCAAGCACAGCGCCGGCGCCGCCAGATCTGATCTACACGCGTCCGACAGAGAAAACGAAGATCGAGAACTATCTCTTCGACGCGTTCGGCCCGTATCCAGCTGCCGGCGCAGCGTTTGCGGCTGGCATCAGCCAAGCGTATAACACCCCACCGGAGTGGAAGCAAGGCGCTGAGGGCTATGGCAAGCGATTCGGATCGGACTTTGGCATCGCAGCGATCAGTACGACGACGCGCTATGGGCTAGCGGAAGCGTTCAGGGAAGACACGTTGTACTACCGCTGTGAGTGCAAGGGCGTGTTTCCACGGCTGCGCCATGCCGTGATCTCGACCTTGACGGCGCGCCGCGGCCAAGACGGCCACAGCGTCTTCTCTTTCCCTGCGCTCGTCGCGCCATATGCCGGCTCTATGACTGCCGTCTATGCGTGGTATCCCGGCCGCTACAACGGCAAGGATGCACTTCGGATGGGTAATTACACCATGCTGGGATATGTGGGTGGGAACATCGCCCTTGAATTTCTCTATAGCGGACCTCACTCCCTGCTTCATCGCATGCACCTGAACAATGGGCACGCCGCGCCCAACCCTGGTTCAAACCCGTGATCGACCGGAAATTAGTCGCGGCCGCAGGCTTGGAACCCACCCTTCCGGTGCCACGGACCCCACTCATGCCGCCCACTGTGAGTCCCTCCAGGGGCCTGGGCCTGATCAACGAGTTTTTCGAATGGTTCGGCGATCTGGGGATATTTTTCTGGCGAGTTGTGCGGGCTGCGGTGACTCCGCCGTTTGAATTCCGCGAATTATTTCGACAACTCGACGAGATCGGATCAAAGTCCCTGCCGCTGGTCGCTTTGGCCGGTGCCGCCACCGGGGTTGTACTTTCTTTGGAAGCCCGTTACAGCCTGACTCGATTTGGTGCGAAGTCGCTGCTTCCCGCCGCTATTGTGTTCTCCGTGATCCACGAGACAGGGCCGATCATCACGGGTCTGGTAGTGAGCGGTCGAGCGGGTGCTGGCATTGGCGCGGAGTTGGCGTCCATGAAAGTGACCGAACAGATCGACGCCATCGAGGCGTCCGCAGTGAATCCCTACAGGCTGTTGGCGGCAACCCGCATCTTGGCTTGCATCCTGATGCTCCCTTTGCTGACCCTCGCTGCCGACTTTTGCGGCCTGCTGATGGGCTGGGTTACGCAGGCATTGGTTGAACCGGTCTCTTTGCACCAGTTCATCACTACCGGTTTTAGCGGCGCCGATTTCAACGATTTCCTGCCGCCCACGCTCAAGACTGCTGTGTTCGGCCTGATCATTGGGCTGATCGCGTGTTTTCAGGGAATGCGGACACAGGGAGGCGCTGCGGGGGTGGGCCGCGCGGCCACGAGTTCGGTAGTCTTGTCTTCGCTGTTCGTGATCCTAGCCGATGTCGTGCTGGTGAAACTGATCATCATATTTTTCCCGTGAACATCGATTAAACAGCCCGCGAAACAAGTATGAACACAATCGATCAAATTGCGATGGAGCGAGCAGAAGCTGAGGAGCACGGCAGTGCGCCAGTTGTCGCCGTCGAGGACTTGCGTAAGTCCTTCGGAAGTCAAAACGTCTTGAGCGGGATTACCCTGAGTGTGAAGCGCGGCGAGACCCTGGCGGTGTTGGGGCGCAGTGGTACCGGTAAGAGCGTATTGCTACGGCTCATCATCGGCCTCGAAAAGCCCGACTCGGGATCGGTTCGCATCCACGGTCAAGACATCGGCGGCCTGGCTCTCGACCAACTCGGCGAGATCAGGAAGAAAATGGGTTTTCTGTTTCAGCACGCCGCGCTCTACGATTCGCTAACCGTCGAGCAGAACGTCGCTTTTCCGCTGCAGCACCATAAGAAGGAGATGTCGAAGTCTGAGCGGGGCGACCGGATCACGCAACTGCTGGCGGAAGTGGGCATGGAAGGCGACCTTGCGAAGATGCCTTCGGACATCTCGGGTGGCATGCAGAAACGAGTAGGGCTGGCACGTGCGCTGGCTTTGGAGCCGGATATTCTGCTGCTCGACGAACCCACCGCCGGCCTCGACCCCATCAGCGCAGGGGAGATTGATGACTTGGTTCTCAAGCTCCAGCAGGAACATCACGTGGCATCCATCGTAGTGACTCATGATCTGCACAGCGCGAAGACGATTGCGGACCGGTTGGCCCTGCTCAATGAAGGGGAAGTGGTGATCGAAGGCAGCTTTGAAGAGCTTCAGAAAAGTGACGACGAGTTTGTCAGGGAATTTCTGAGGCATTCGTAGGAGGATATATGTCGAGAGCGGCGCGATTGGGAGCTTTCATCGTTGCGACACTGGCAATTCTAGTGGTCGGTGTCTTCATCATCGGAGGCAAGCAGTATCTTTTCAGCTCAACATACCAATTGAAAGCGCAGTTCGACAATGTGGTGGGCTTAGACGCTGGCGGCGATGTGCGCGTGGGCGGCGTTCACAGTGGGACTGTGCACAGCATCGTGTTGCCCCACAAGCCGGGCGAAAAGGTAACGGTAATCATGGATCTCGGTAAATCCACACACGAGATCATCAAGCAAGACTCCGTGGCCACAATCGAAACCGAGGGGTTGTTGGGCAACCAGTATCTGGCGATCTCGTTTGGATCCGCTGGCACAGCCGACGTGCGGGATGGTGATACCATCGCCAGCCAGCCGCCACTCGAAATGTCGGACCTGCTCCAGAAGACAAGCGGCATTTTGGATAGCAGCCAACAAGCCATTCAGAACGCAACTCGGGCGGCAGCGAATCTAGACTCGATCAGCGCCAAGATCGATGGGGGTCAGGGAACCGCAGGAGCGCTGGTTAACGACAAACAGCTTTACAGCAACCTCGAACAGACGACGAGTGCCATGCGTGACACGATGGTGGAGGCGCAAGCCGGGGTTACCGACTTCCAGGAGAATATGGAAGCCATGAAGCACAATTTCTTCCTGCGCGGGTATTTCAAGAGCCGCGGATACGAAGATTCGGCCGAACTCGCCAAGAATGAGATCGAGCGGCTGCCGCAAGGCACGCCGACAAAGCAGTTTACCTACTCAGCGAAGCAGCTTTTCGATAAGCAAGATTCGGCCAAGCTGAAGAACCAGAAGTCTCTAAACGCTGGCGGCGAGTTTTTGGCGAATAACCAATTTGGCTTTGCGGTGATCGTGGCATCCGCAGGCATGGAAGGCGATACCCAGAAGGACTTGGTCCTAACTGAAGCCCGAGCCATGGTCGTGCGCGAGTATCTGGTTGAAAACTTCGGATTTGATGATAGTCAACTTAAGACTCTCGGAATGGGCAAGCAGACGGAAGCGAATTCGGATGCTGGCTGGGGTGCGGTGCAGATCTTCATCTATCCAATCGGGACCGAAACTCCACCCAACAAGCAGACGCAGGCGGCTATCCCATCCAAAACAACCTCAGACCAACCAGTTCAGGCTTCCGCAGCCGCAACACCGAAGCCGCAGTAGAGGTTGCTGGCAAAAATACGGCCCAATTCGGAGAGCTCGAAGCGCGGTCATGGGTTAGCGGCGGAACACCGACCACTCGGATCCTCACGACCGAGTAGCTCACTCTTCAGGGTGGATTCGAAGCTTTCATCGAGTTGGCCGATTCATTCCCTTTTCACCACAAGGACTATGGGATGGATGCTCGGAACTGAGCTTTTTTGAACAGATTTCGACATCTCCGGAATGAGAAAGTTCTGCCAGAACCATTTGCGAGCGAGACGGAGTCCGCGGTTATGTTTCGTCCGAAAATCGGCCCTCAATCCACGCAACCCGTGTCAGCAGGGCATCACCGAGCAAGCGAGGGATGATGGGCCAGAGGAATCACAATGTATATTCGTTTCATTCGTACGCTTTTGTTCGCGCTCGTCGTGCTGTCGATGTCGGCAGCGTCGTTTGCGCAAATTGGCGTGGCCATCAGGATCGGCCCGCCCGCGCTGCCTGTCTATGAGCAGCCGCTTTGTCCGGGGGACGGTTATCTCTGGACGCCCGGCTACTGGGCCTACGATTACGACGTCACCGATTACTACTGGGTGCCGGGCACATGGGTGATGTCGCCGGAAGTTGGTTTCCTGTGGACTCCAGCCTATTGGGGTTGGGGCGGCGACGGATTTGTTTTCTATGACGGCTATTGGGGGCCGCACGTAGGCTTCTACGGCGGGATCAATTACGGCTTCGGTTATTTCGGTGTGGGCTTTGAAGGCGGGCGTTGGGATAACGGACACTTTTTCTACAACCGTTCCGTGAACAACGTGAACATGAATGAAATTCACAACGTTTACAACACCCCCGTACTGAACCACAACGACAGCCACGTCAGTTACAACGGTGGCAATGGCGGAATCAGCGTGCGTCCGACACCTGAAGAGGAGGCTGCGGCGCGTGAGAGACATATCCCGCCGGTAGCGGCTCAAACTCAACATGCGCAGGCGGCCCGAGCCAACCCGCAGGAACGCGCGTCAGTAAACATGGGCAAGCCGGGCGTGGCAGCGACACCCAGGCCCGGAGATTTTAATGACCGTGGCGCGTTACCGGCCAAAGAGGCAGGAGCGCCTTATACTCCAGGCAATCGGGGAGGAAATCAGGGAAGTTCAGAGAACAACGCCGCACGAACCAGCACGGCCGTCCATCCTCACGACCTTCCGCCCTTGGCACGGAGCGCTCCAAATACGGGCAACCCGAAGCTGGACAAGAAGTACCAGCAGCAGCAGGAAAAGCAAATCGCGAAGCAGCAACAGGAACGAGACAAACTCCAGCAAAAGCAGGACCAGGAGCACGTGAAGCTGGATAAACAGAAGGCGAATGACGCACAAAAGCAGCAGGTGGAGCAAAAGCACCAGCAACAGACGCAGCAATTGCAGCAAAAACACCAACAGCAGACGCAGCAGTTGCAACAGAGACAGCAACCCGCGAGCCGGGAACCGGCCAGGAGGTAAGATCGCCCTCCACGGGAAAGTCCTAATCGTTCACTGAACGAGCTTCATTGAAGGAGCATTGCGGGACGAGAAATCGCCGCAGTCATGAGTCATATGAAGGCGGAGGGATTGATCCGCGTCCGTATAATTGTGCGATCTTGGTTAACAATTGGCTGGCCAATCGATCCTTGGCTATCAGGGCGTCAACCAGGTTCAACGCCTGCTCCGGAACTTTCACTGCCCCGGTGAGCATGATGATTGGCGCGAGCGGCCTGAGCCGCTTTATCTCGACGGCAAGTTCTTGCCCGTTCATTTCCCGCATAGGGTAGTCGACAATTACAACGTCAACCGAGTGCATAGAGGCCAGCTCCAATCCTTTGCTACCGCTTGGAGCAGTCAGAACCGTATAGCCGAAGCTCTCGAGGAACGATTTCTCGCATTCCAGCACATCCTCGTTATCGTCGATGCAAAGAACGACTGCGCTTTGGAGTGCCGGATAAGCCTCTACGGGCATAGTTCACCTTGGAACCCATTTTCAATACTCGGGGTCCAGGAAACTGTTCAAAATTGCTCACCTATGTTCCTTGCAACACTGCTTGCCGATCACCCTCCTATCCACGCCCAGCGGTTGACTTTTTGTGGAACGCACGCGCAATCTCACCCGAGCCGTTGCTGTCTGGTTTCTTGAGGGATTGCGCTGGGAAGAACAGCTAGTCGTGCAGAACTACATTGAGCAGCGAGCTGTGGACTTGCAGCCCGCCGTTGTAGTGAATAAATCCCAATTTCCTGAACCGGTTCATGAAGAAACTGACTCGCGAGCGGGTTGTGCCGATCATTTCCGCCAGCATCTCCTGACTGATCTTGGGCACTACGGTTTCGGGTATCCCTTCCTTGCCAAAATGAGCGAGCAGCAAAAGGATCCGGGCCAGCCTCTTTTCGCTCGAATTGAAAAGCTGATCAACCAGGTCTTCTTCATAACGGATGTTCCGCGACAACAAATACGCCACGAACAGGTCAGAAAAATCGTGCTCCCGATGGAGCGCTTCCATCATGGCTTTCTTGTCGATTCGCAAAACTGTGCAATCCGTTATTGCGGTTGCAGAGCCCATGCGGAGAGCTTGGCCCGCAAGCGAACCTTCGCCGAAAAAGTCTCGCTCCCCTAGTATGCCGATCGTTGCTTCTTTGCCAGTCTTCGAGACCACGGTGAGCTTTACCTTGCCCGTCTGGATATAAAACACCGCATCAGCGGTATCCCCTTGGGCAAAGATTCCTTGTTTCTTCTGGAAAAGCACAGATTGCCTGCCCTCGCCGATGGTTGCGAGGAACGCTTGGGCATCGAAGTCGCGCCCTTTCTTGGCCTTCGCACTTGGATCTACGGTCTTACGCTCTGTTTGGAATGCCGGGGAGGTCGAAGTTTGGCGGGCGATCTTCCCTTTGCGTGGAGAACCACTCGGTTGGCCAGCAGGAGACATAGACACCTCCCTCAGCCTAAACAACGCCGTGTTCATTTTATCGCTTTCCTCGACAGCGTGAATAGCCGAAAAATACTACTTAAATGGCTGAACGGTTCCCAAATCACGCGGATTTAGGGGAGTTTGTTTGAGAGCTCACGAAATGAGCCGTTCTGCACAGTATTGTTAGAGCAAGTGAGCGAATCTAGTGCCGGCGTACAAATTGAGGAGAAAAAATGTTTTTCGCTAGTAAAGCCGCGTGCGCTGGGATTGCCTTCATATTGCTGGCGACGGGGATCTCGGGACCACGCCCGACGCCGCTCGCTTCGGGACCCAACCGCAGCAAAGAAGTGCCAGCGGTCGCGCATCGGAACGATGTCAAGAAGATGCAGCAAAGTCTGCAGGACAAAGGACACTACAGCGGAGTGGTCGATGGTGTGTTCGGTCTCCGAACCAGGGCGAGCATTCGCGGATTTCAGAAAGCTGAGAATCTGCCAGTCACAGGGCAGCTTGATGCCTCGACGGCCATTAAACTCGGAGTCACACAAGAGGTTCGCGAGGAGACGGGCTACGAGACTACACAAGGTAAACCTTCGGCAGGCGTGAAGTGGTCTCATGGTTCGGGGCGAAAAAGCAAGACACCACGGAAAGCAGTCAAGAGAGTTACCGCTCCTGAGAGCGGCCAGGAAGAGAGCGAGAAGACACTTCAAGCCGAGAACGACAAGCACCCACAATAGTTTGAGTTGTTCCCAGTGGAGGAGAGCCAACAGGGCGAGTCTCCACCCGCGGACTTATTTCCAGCCCAGCTCGCCATCGTACTGTCGGATAACGCCGTAGCACTCGCAGGCAAAGTCTTCAAGTTTCTTACGATTCACGATCTTCACTGCGCCACGGGTATACTCGATGAGCCCCTTCTTCTGCAAGACACCAGCTGCCAAGCTCACGCTAGGCCTATCTGTCCCTAGCATCGTTGCGAGAAAATCATGAGTGATGGGTAGCGTCCCTGAGTCCACTCTGTCCTGAGTCATTAGCAACCATCGCGCAAGGCGCCGCTTAATATCGTGCAGCCGATTACACGCAGCCGTTTGTGCAACCTGCATACCCCGAATTGCGGCATAGCGGTTCAACATCATTTGCAGGTGTGGAGCGGATTCCAACGTATCTTGCAAAGCCCCAACTTTTACCCGAAATCCGTCCCCCGTAACTTGTACCACCGCCCGCAGCGGTCCCCTGCTCAGGCCAACAGCCGCCGGTGTTCCTGTAAAGCCCTCATTGCCAACTACGCCAGCTTCGGCGGTTTTGCCATCTTTCATTACGACGACAAGAGAAATCAAACCTCGATTCGGAAAATACGCAAAGTCCAGCCTTTCACCTGTTTCGTGAAGGACCAGATGATTTGGCAAGCGGACGTATTCGAGGTGAGGGCGCAGTGAGTTGTACTCGCTATCGGAGATCGATAGAAGTATTTTGTTGCCGACTGGCTTTCCTGCGGCATTCGTCCGCTCGCCAGACTGCACGACTTGGAGGTCCTTGCGTGCCACAAGCGAGAAGCGAAAACCCTCCCGGACGCGGGGATGAACCCACCCGTCGTGGTGTGTGAAACAGGAACTCTGCTTATTCGCGCTACGCAGAAGATTGTACCGGGTCTAAAACCGACGCTTCTGTAGGGTATCTTACATTGGCCTCACCGCTGCGACGCGCAAGCATCGCGGCGCATGAAACGTGACCAACACTCAAAGCGATTCCGCTTCACTTCAAACCAGGCCCCGAAATCAGACGTTCCCACGAACAAAACTTCTCCGGGCATGTAGGATGCCCGACAGACCATCCGAATTAGCGCATGTAGACTTTGCCCATCTTTCTTGTGCATCTTCCGCCACGCCCAGACTGGGCGAGGGTTTTCTGCTGCGATCAGGCAGAACGCCGCTGTGAAAGGAGAACGCTTCGTCCCTTGACGGCAAGCAGTTACTAGGCATGCGGTCAGACAACGTTGGGGCGATCTAGGCGGCCATGAACCGGAAGCTGGTATGGATTGAGCAACAGCGTTTCCGGGGTTTTGGTTGCTCCGAATGTGGCTGGCGGTTCGAACCCTCTGGCTCGCCCATCGGCACGTCTTTCGATGAAATGATGCGCAACTTCGAGTTGCAGCGCGACAAAGAGTTTACATCCCATGTTTGCGCCGATTACCCAAGAGCCAAGAGCACAAGGAGCAGGGACGATGAATAATTCACACTGCCGTACGTCCTAGCGCGGAGGGCGCCACCCAGGCCAAACACTCCACAAAAGTTACGTCACGCAACGGCGACACTTACTTCTTCCCGTATCGGTGAGCTCCTCCAAAGTGCAGCCGAGACAATAGAGTTGCCTTTGGCCCTTTGGTCGCCCAATTCTCAGTTTATGTAAATCGCTGATTTCGACAGTTGAGTTTCCTCTGCTTGCGCGGGGGTTAGGCTGGGAGCATGAAATCGTGTTTACCCGCGTGCGTTTGGCAGGATTCTTGGCCGATGGCTCAGGTCCGCCTACTTTGCTAGTTACCCCGGTCACTTTCGAACCCGCACGGCACACCGCTAGCATTCTCTTTAGAACCCTGGGCTGTTAGGGATGCCGCCGAATGGGAGCAAAATTAGGCGGGGGAAGCTCCGCAAGTCGGAGTGGCCTGCGAGAATCCTTCGCTCGACCGGAAACAGCCCACTTCACTTTCTGAGTACGCACATTCGCTTCAAATTCTATTGACCACGTGCTGAGCGCCCTCGCCTGAATTCGTCACCATACTCCCGATACCGTCGGATGCGTAAAATAAGTAGGAGATGCCGTATAGACTTTGAGAGGTACAGGGGGAGCGAGTGGCCATGGAAACACATAGCGAAGGCAATCCCGAGCAAGATCCAGCCCAGGCAGCAGCGCATATTGCAAGTGCTCACCAGATTCTGAAGGCCCTGCAAGAGAAGATTGGAAAGCATCCAGAACTCGGCGCGGCCATTACGAAACTGGAAATGGCGCTGAATGTTCTGGCGGTAAAGACCGGCGGGATGCTGTAACGGCGAGCATGGTGATGGACGGGCACTCATTAACTGGGATCGTGAGTGTAAAGGTTTGATTGCGACATCGATCTCCGGTGGTCAGCGCAAGCCGCAAGTTTCTATCCACACTTGGCTGTCCGCTTTGCATGCTGCACCGATCCAGCAAGCCCGGTTTTCAAAGGGGGTCAAAATGCAAGCTGGATTGGAGTCGAAAACGAATCCGAAGGGAAGTATCCAATCCGTTCTTCTCGGAATGGTAAACAACAACAAACCTTGCGCCGTTTGTTTTGAGGCTCAGTTCGGTAAGAACTAATCGTTGCGACTGTAAGCTTTCAGGGCCTCCAGCGAAGAGGTGGTCTCCTCGTCAAGCGGCGCGTCGTATTTCT
>Ga0181523_10002324_pt1 | contig 18796 bp, 20 predicted proteins | sample PEATcosm2014_Bin_43_FD_119752 | JGI IMG/M metagenome (GOLD analysis project Ga0181523, IMG submission 119752) | Peatland microbial communities from MTU Mesocosm Facility, Houghton, MI, USA - PEATcosm2014_Bin05_30_metaG | ecosystem: Environmental > Terrestrial > Soil > Wetlands > Peat | place...
ATATGCCATCAGTCAGAGGAAGAGGAAGCGTATCGAAGAGTGCTTCGGATGGCTGAAGACGATCGCGCTGTTGCGGAAAGTTCGGCATCGTGGAATCTTCAAGGTGGGATGGGTCTTCACCTTTGCTGCGACTGCCTATAACTTAGTCCGCCTGCGGAATCTGGCGATGCAAGCGACGTAAGCCAACGCCAAGCTGTGCCGGCCGGGCTGGAAAAGGATCTACAAGCCGTAGCGCCTGCAACCAAAACTCTCCCCTTAGTCACAAAAATAGCGAAACCAGGAAAGCATTTTAAGTCGAGCCGCCGTTTTTCCGCAGCCTGCTAGGTGGAATACTGTATGGACACGTCACGACTAGCCGAGGTAAGAGTCGTCATCGAAGCTGTGGGGTTTCGTCGTTCGGCAATACCAATCGGCGCATGGGATGCGCAAAGAACGGCCAGGGATACGACAGTTAGGACACTGCTGCAATGTTAGCGCATGGACACGCGTGGTCGGCACTCCTGGCTCTGTCGGTTTTGACATATGTTTTCCCTTGCACCGCGGGTGCCGAAGACCCGAACGACTCAGGCCCGCCAACGTATAGCAGCACCGTCTCTGAAGTCCAGGTTACATTCTTCGCCACCGACGAAAACAATCATCCGCTCGAAACCCTGACGAAATCGGACTTTGCGGTCGTCGACAACGAACGGGTGGTGCGCAATTTCCGCAGCTTCACGCATTCCGATGAAACCTCGCTCGACCTGGTTGTGCTCGTTGACCTGAGCGAGTCGGTCGCCCCGCGCGTTCGAGTTGCCATGCGCGATGTGCTCCAACTGGTGGCCAAGGAACAGTCGGTGCCCGATGACAACATTGCCGTTCTCTCGTTTGGAGGGGCGTTTGGAGGGACGTCTGGAGGGACGTTCGGCGGCCTGCGGCCTGCCATCCTCTGCTCGAGCGGTTGCCGCTCTTCAGATTCGGCGGCCAAACTCCTGGCGCTGAAGGGCGGCGGCGCAACGCCGCTGTTCGACGCGCTGATCTTCGCAGCCGATTTCATCTCGCATCATCGCCGTGCCGGGTCACGGCCTGTCATGATTCTGTTCTCGGACGGGGACGACACCATCAGCCAGCATTCTCCACGCGAGGCGCTGCAGGCGGTGCTGGACGAGGGCGCCCCGATCTACTCCGTTGATATGGGGAAGGACCAAACGTCGGGCACCTTGTTCCTGCGGCAAGCTTCGGATGCTACCGGCGGGCGCTATTTCTCCGCGCGCTTCTCCCAGCACGAGGGCGTCGCCACGGTACTGAATGCCGTGCTCGAGGATCTCCGCGCCTCCTACGTGGTGACCTACGATTTGCCTAGCCGCCACACTGGGTTTCATTCTCTCTTCGCCTTTTGCCGACTCACAACCTCAACCTCACATTCCATAGCCGAAACGGCTACGACTACGAACCCAGCGGTCACTGATGGGAGACCGATGATTGGAGACTTATGAAATCCACATTGCTATTGGCGCTTGTATGGATATGGATAATGACGGGCATTTCGGTTGCCACGGCAGCGCCGATCGGTAGCTATCAACATGGAACCGTCGTGCGCATGCGCATGGGCGACTGCATGCTCATGCACCGGGGCTTCATGAACCAGTTCGGCCCACCGCAAGCCGCAGTGGTCGAGGAAGGCTGCCCGGAATACACCCTGGTGACCGATAAGGTCGTGTTTCTCATTGTGGGCAAGTCCTCCAATCAACTGGTGCCGCTCGCCGAAGTCATCGATTTCCGCATCCAGAAAAAAGAAACGGCGGTGCGCGTGGATGATGCCCGCAAGGAATCCAAGTTCACCATCAAGGAAATGACGCTGCGCTCGGAATGGGAACTCATCCAGAAGCACATCGAGAATCAACTCAATGACTCGTCGAATCACTCTGTGGATACATCGATGGCGCTAAGAAGCCGGGAATAAGTGTGGGGAGTGACTTCATATCTATTTGACCCAACGCGACTTGCTCCCGTAGAATACAGCTTCGGTTCCCACCGGAACATCTTCCTAGCGCAATCTAGGACAAAAAGGTAATCAAGCCGCATGGCCAATCATTTTTCAGCGCTGAAACGCGCTCGTCAGACAACGAAGCGTACCGCCCGCAATCGGGCCAACTCCTCGCAACTGCGCACCGCTCTGCGGAGCCTGCGCGAGAGCCTGGAAAAAGGCGACAAAGCCGCCGCTGGTGAGACCTACCGGCAGACCGTGTCGGCGCTCGACAAGGCAATCCAGAAGGGCGTTCTGCACGAAAACACGGCTTCGCGCTACAAGTCCCGCCTGTCGGCGCGGCTCAACGCGCTGAAGTAGGTGCCGGGAAGGTTAATCCGCTGGGTTGCAGATTCTTCTTGACCTTCCCCAGCGGTTTGTTATACTTAGGCAGTTCTATGGGCATGAAAGCAGTTCTCACTGTCCCGACGAACCTCCGCCCGCGTTGTGGAACTCCTTAAAGAATTGAGCAACTTTCGGGTTGGGCGGGGCATCTATTTGGGTAATTCTGGCAAATCCCGTTGAACCTGGCCCGAACTAGCTTGGCTAACCGAGATCGACCATCACCCAGTGGGCGGACGATTGGGATCCTAGCCTAAATGATTCATGTTGAAGGAGAACGACCTACAATGCGTTCTGATCGCGTATTTGACGCTCTACATACTTTGCGGAACCGGTATATGCTTTGCCAGCTTGCCTCGAAAGCAACGCGCAAGTTTCATAAGCCGAATACCCGCATCCAGGAAACCATGAACCAGGTGTTTGACAAGATCGCCGATGCGGAACGTCATGACATCCTGAGCGAACCCGAGAACTTTGCCGAAGCACAACGGCGGGCTGCTTAAGCGGCCCCGCCGTGTGCCCGCACGGCGGCAAAGCAATCCATTCCCCGTCGGGGGAATGACAATCCCTCCCGAAGAAAAATCCACGTAGGTAAATATGACCATCGCCGAACTGAAAGAAAAAAACATTACCGAGCTGACCAAGATCGCCCGATCCTTGGAGCTGCCCGGCGCCAGCGGACTCCGCAAACAGGATCTCATCTTCAAAATCCTGCAGGCGCAAAGTGAAAAAGAAGGACACATCTTCGCCGAAGGTGTGCTGGAGATCCTTCCTGACGGCTACGGCTTCCTGCGCTCGCCCGACTACAACTACCTGCCCGGGCCCGACGACATTTACGTGTCGCCATCGCAAATCCGCAAATTCGACCTGAAAACCGGAGACACCATCAGCGGCCAGGTGCGCCCGCCCCACGAGGGCGAGAAATATTTCGCATTGGTCAAGATCGAGGCGGTCAATTTCGAGTCGCCCGACGAGGCCCGCAACAAGATCCTATTCGACAACCTGACCCCGTTGTATCCGCAGGAGCGGCTGAAGCTCGAAACCGTGCGCGAAAATATCAGCGCCCGCGTCATGGACCTGCTCACTCCGCTAGGCAAGGGACAGCGCGGCCTGATCGTTTCTCCGCCGCGAGCCGGCAAAACCATGCTGTTGCAGAACGTGGCGAACTCAATCACCACGAATCACCCGGAAGTCGTGCTCATGGTTCTCCTCATCGACGAGCGCCCGGAAGAAGTCACCGACATGCAACGTTCGGTCAAGGGCGAGGTCATCTCCTCGACCTTCGACGAGCCCGCTGCCCGCCACGTGCAGGTCGCGGAAATGGTGATCGAAAAGGCCAAAAGATTGGTCGAGCACAAACGTGACGTAGTCATCCTGCTCGATTCCATCACGCGCCTGGCGCGCGCTTACAACACCATCGTTCCGCCCTCGGGCAAGGTGCTCTCAGGCGGTGTAGATTCGAACGCCTTGCAGCGTCCAAAGCGTTTCTTCGGATCAGCCCGCAACATCGAAGAAGGTGGCTCGCTAACCATCATAGCCACCGCCCTCATCGACACCGGTTCCCGCATGGACGACGTGATCTTCGAAGAATTCAAAGGCACCGGCAATTCGGAAATCATCCTCGACCGCAAACTGGTAGATAAACGAACCTTCCCGGCGATTGACATCCAGCGCTCGGGCACGCGTAAAGAAGAGTTGCTGATCCCAAAAGAGGATTTGCAGCGCATCTGGGTGCTGCGCAAAGTGCTGAACCCGCTGTCGCCGGTCGAAGCTATGGAGTTGCTCATTGAGCGGCTGGCCAAGGCGGGGAGTAACAGCGAGTTCCTAGCCAAGATGAGTCAGCTATAGCTCGCAGGCTTGTGCGGTGACGGGGCTGTGCCCCTTCCAAGCGCAAACAGGGACAGCCGCGCGGCGTAAAGGCCGGCCCCATAGCGCGATCAGACTGCCACCCGCCCTGGGTGGTTGAACAATCGCCGGTTGACAATCCGTATAGTATAAATATACACTACACGCGATGATCAAGAGCTTCCGGCACAAGGGTGTCGAGCGGTTCTTTCGCACAGGATCGAAGGCGAAAATCCAGCCCCATCATGCGGACAAATTGAAACTGCAGCTGGCCGCGCTGGACAACGCCAAATCCCCGAATGACATGAACGCGCCCGGCTGGAGGCTGCATCCCTTGCGCGGCGATCTCGAAGACCACTGGTCGGTGGATGTCAGCGGCAACTGGCGGCTGACGTTCACCTTCGAAGGGGAAGATGCCGTGTTGGTGGACTATCGCGATTACCACTGAGAGGTCTTTATGCGCATGCACAATCCGCCACATCCGGGAAGAGTTCTACGAGAGTATTTGGGGACGAGGTCGGTTACAGACACCGCCAAGCACCTTGGGGTGACTCGGGTCGCCCTGTCGCGCATCCTGAACGGCGGCGCGGGAATTTCGGCAGACATGGCGCTGAAGCTGGCGGACGCCCTTGGCACCAGCCCCGAACTATGGATCGGCATGCAGACACAGTATGACCTGTGGCGAGCATCCCAGCGCCGCCGCAAAAAGGTGACGCCGTTCTTCGTGGGAGCAGGGCGGCACGACTCCGCAGTGGAATCCCACTCATCGCAAAGTACGCGATGAGTAGGGAACCCGGCCGCCTCCTAGAGCGTACGAGTGAAAGGGACTGATGAGCATTGTTCAAGCCAGGCATTAGCAACGATATTGTGTGGTTCGGCGATAGTCTGATGATTGCTTATAAGTCCATATTCATGAATACTTTAGCGGGAGCCACGCGTTAACTCGATGATTCCAATACGGATAAATGGGGGGTGGGGGGTAGGGGGGGCGGGGATGCCGCCAAACCATCCGTGCCATCCCCTGGATCAGTCCGATCAAACGGACTCTCTACCACCCCGGACGAATCCGTGTTTTAATCACAGTTCACTAAGGAGGCGGGATGCAGCTGCGCCTGGAGAGCCGCCCGGTCGGCGATGTCCTCTTGATTCAGTGTCACGGGCGGATTGTGGCTGGAAATGAAGTCTATACGTTGCACGCTCAGGTTGAAGACTCCTTCGTCAAGTACGGCGACGTGGTGCTGCAACTTGACCAGGTAGAGTTCATCGACAGCAGCGGACTCGGGGCGTTGGTGCGCCTGATGCAAGCCGCACGAGCGAAGGGCAGAGACCTCAAACTCAGCGGAGTGCCCCCCAAGATCCTCAAAACGCTGGCGATGACCAACCTGCTCTCGCAATTTGAAACCTACGATTCGGTCGAAGAAGCGATCACCGCCGCCTATTTAGGCTCGCGCTATTCGCGCGGAAAAGCCGGCGACGCAAGGCCCCGCATGCTTTGCGTTTACGAGTCCACGGATGTGGGCACGTTCCTGCGGGAGGTGCTGTGCAGTGCCGGATACAATGCCTTGACTACTGCGACCATCGACGACGCCCGCATCCTGCTCAAGGCAACCAAAGCGAAACTGGTGGTGATTTCCGCGCGCATGCAATCCGTGCATGGCAGACCGACACGCAAGGCTTTGGAGGAAATCGATCCGGCAGTCTCTCTCCTCGTTTTGGACGAGAACTTTGCCAGCCAGGATCCCGGTGAGGCAGCGGAGAAACTCCTGAGCAGCGTTGGCAGCCGCCTCGCTCCGGGATCAAATTAACGGCAGAGATTACGTAGGAGCAGCGCGGGTGCCCCACTCACCGCGTTCTTTGCGATGAGTGGGCGTATGCACCGTGACATCTTTCGCGGCTTACTCCGAACTGATCCGCATCCCGTAGAACGAGCGGTACACGAAGAAGACCGAAACCGCGAAGAAGCAGAGCGCCAGGATGTGCGTCAGCCCGACGCCCTGATCGTGGGCCAGCGAGACCGCCAATTCAACCGCCAGCAATCCGAACAGCGTGGTGAACTTGATAACCGGGTTCATGGCCACCGACGAGGTGTCCTTGAAAGGATCGCCCACCGTATCGCCGATCACCGTGGCGTCGTGCAGCGGAGTGCCTTTCTGTTTCAGTTTGGTTTCGACGATCTTCTTGGCGTTGTCCCACGCGGCGCCGGCGTTGGCCATGAAAATGGCCTGGTAGAGACCGAAGATCGCAATCGAGATCAGGTAGCCAATGAAGAAGAACGGTTCCACGAAGGCAAAAGTGAGGGTTCCGAAGAAGACGGCGAGAAAGATGTTGAACATGCCCTTCTGCGCGTACTTGGTGCAGATCTCAACCACCTTCTTGCTGTCGGCGACGGAAGCCTTCTCCGCACTCTCGAGCTTGATGTTGGCCTTGATGAACTCCACCGCGCGATAGGCGCCGGTAGTCACGGCTTGCGTGGATGCGCCGGTGAACCAGTAGATCATCGCGCCGCCCGTAATCAGCCCCAGGAAGAACGGAGCATGCAGCAGCGAGAGCTTAGCCACATTCGTGGTCAGTCCATTGGTCAGCGCCATGATGATGGAGAAGATCATCGTCGTAGCGCCCACCACGGCGGTCCCAATCAGCACCGGTTTGGCGGTCGCCTTGAAGGTATTGCCCGCGCCGTCGTTCTCTTCCAGCAAGTCCTTGGAGCGGTCAAAGTTCACGTCGATGTTGAAGTCCCTCTTGATCTCCGCCTTGATGTTCGGCACCTGCTCGATCAGCGAAAGTTCATAAACGGACTGCGCGTTGTCGGTGACCGGGCCGTAGGAATCGACCGCGATCGTCACCGGCCCCATGCCGAGGAAGCCGAAGGCAACCAGGCCGAAGGCAAACACCGGCGCGGCAATCATGGTGGCCGCCGCGCCCAGTCCCATCTGGCTGAAGAAGTAGGCGATCGACATCAAAGAGACCATCGCCAGCCCCAGCCAGTACGCGGAAAAGTTTCCGGCGACAAAGCCGGAGAGGATTCCGAGCGATGCGCCGCCTTCTTTGGCCGAGGTCACCACTTCGTTCACGTGGCGTGAGTTAACCGAGGTAAAAACCTTCACCAGTTCCGGAATGATCGCGCCTGCCAGCGTGCCGCAGGAAATAATCGTCGCGAGCTTCCACCATTGGCTGGGATCGCCGGTCGCGGGGTCGCCCAGCACCGGAACGATCTTATAGGAGATGACGTAAGTGAGGCCGACAGAAATCAGGGAAGTGAGCCAGACGAGAGTAGTCAGCGGTGCCTCAAAGTTCATCTCTTGCGCATTGCCATACCTTGCTTTGGCCACTGCGCCATTGATGAAGTAGGCCGCCGCCGCGGCCACCAGCATGGCAACACGCATGACGAAGATCCATACCAGCAGTTGCACCTGCACCCGCGGATCCTTCACTCCCAGCAGAATGAACGTGATCAGCGCAACGCCGGTCACTCCATAGGTCTCGAAGCCATCGGCCGACGGTCCCACGGAGTCGCCGGCATTGTCGCCGGTACAATCGGCAATCACGCCGGGATTGCGGGCATCGTCTTCCTTGATCTTGAAGACGATCTTCATCAAATCGGAACCGATATCGGCAATCTTGGTAAAGATGCCGCCCGCTATACGCAGCGCCGCGGCCCCCAGCGACTCGCCAATCGCGAATCCAATGAAACAAGGTCCCGAATAATCGCCCGGAATAAACAGCAGGATGATCAGCATCATCAGCAGTTCGACCGAAATCAGCATCATGCCGATCGACATGCCCGCTTCCAGGGGAATCTGATACACGGGATACGGTTTGCCCGGCAACGATGCGAACGCAGTGCGCGAATTCGCGAAGGTATTCACGCGGATGCCGAACCACGCCACCCCGTAGCTGCCCGCCATCCCGATAATGCTGAACACCAGAATGATGGGAAGGGTCGTGGAGATCGGCTTGCCGGGCACTGGCGCCAGCCATCCGAAATACAGCACAATGACCACCGCGATGAACGACCAGAGCAGCATCAGGAATTTGCCCTGCGTGACCAGATAGGTCTTGCAGGTTTCATAGATCAGCTCGGAAATGTCGAGCATCGCCTTATGAACAGGCAGGTTCTTGAGCCGCACGAAGATCGTCATGCCGAACAGCAGCCCAAAGATACAGAAGGCAATGCCAATCAGCAGCAGATTGTGGCCATTCATCCCGAGAAAGGAAACGGTGGAAAGGTCGGGGACTTTCAGCGCGGCCTCACCGCCCGCCTCTCCGGCGGGTTGGGCCAGCGCGTGGCTGGCGGTCAGAAGCAGCAGAGTTGCAAGCGTTGCGGAAGCTTTCGCAAACTGGCGTCCCACGGACGCAGGATTAACGTTCCAAGTGCGCATTAAAATCCTCCTAAAGATCCTTTTCAGGGGTCGTGACGTGTGGTTTTGCTCCAGCCCGTTGACCGCCCGCTGCAGAATTGCATCCGCCACGGAGACGGCCGCGCTGGAGTTCCCAACACGCTCCCAACACGCTTCCACCGCCAGGCATAACAATAAAAAAGAGGAGTGCCGATTTGGCCGCGTCGGAAAACTTGTGCCCTCGGCATATAGCCCCAGGATCGGACTACACACCGCCGCACAAACCACCGTTTATAGCACCTTGCCGGAAGTCGGGTCAATGATGGTCATCACATGATGCGCATCGCGTGATGAGAACAATCCGCGCCTTGCAGTCCCGCCCGAATCGGGCCGCTTCCGTATAATTGAGCATCTGCCATGCCAGCCTCCCTTGACTCGATCGTCGCCGCCACGCGCCAGCGTATATCCCAGCGCATATCTGGGGGCGGGCGAGACTCCGGCCTGCGCGCGCTGGAACATGCGGCCGCGACGCACACGCCGCGCGGATTTCGGAAACAGCTGCGCCGAATGGCGCAAGACGGAATCGCGGTCGCCGTTATTGCCGAACTGAAAAAAGCTTCGCCCTCCAAAGGCCTGATTCGCGCCGATTTTAGACCATCGGAACTCGCGCGCGATCTCGAGCGGGCAGGCGCCGCCGCACTGTCGGTGTTGACCGACGAACAATTTTTCCAGGGCTCGCTGGACTATCTGCGCGAAGCCTCGACCGGCAGTTCGCTTCCCTGTTTGCGCAAGGATTTCATCGTCGATGAGATCCAGGTCGTCGAGGCCAGAGCAAACCACGCCGACGCCATTCTGCTGATTGTCGCTGCACTCGAGCAAAAGGAGTTGGTGGCGCTGGCCGGAATCGCGCGATCGCAGGGCCTCGACGTTCTGTGCGAAGCTCATGACGAACCGGAACTGCAACGCGCGCTTGATGCCGGTTGCGACCTGATCGGCATCAACAGCCGCAATCTGCGCACCTTCGAAGTCAATCTCGAAACCGCATTCCGGCTCGCAGAAAAAATACCCGCCACATGCGTCCGCGTAGCCGAGAGCGGAATCCAATCCGGGACAGATCTGGCTCGTCTGCGATCCGCCGGCTACGAAGCATTCCTGATCGGCGAATCGTTGATGAGAGCCGAGCGCCCAGGCGAAGCCCTGGCGAAGTTGATGGAGGAAGCAAAAGTAGTGGTGAGTGGCTAGTGGTTTACTGACAACTGAGAGCTGACACCTGTTCTTATGACTTGGATCAAAATCTGCGGAATTACGAATTTCGACGACGCTCTTGCGGCCTCCGATGCGGGCGCAAACGCGCTCGGCTTCGTCTTCCATCCGCAGAGCTCGCGCCACGTAACTCTAGAAAACGCGCGCTCGATCGTCGCCAAACTTCCGCAGCAAATCGAAAAAGTCGGCGTTTTCGTCAACCAGACCGCGGATCAGGTGCGTGACGCGGTCAAACAGGTAGGTCTCACAACTGTGCAATTGAGCGGCGATGAGAGCGTGGAATTCAGCCGTACACTCTTCCAGGAACTCGCGAACGGATCGAAACGTCCCACGATTTTCCGCAGCTGGCCTGCGAAAGTTTTTGCCGCGCCCGAGGGGCAATCTGTCGGATGGGATCCGGTTGCGGTTGGCCTGGTAGAGCCAGACGAAGCTTATAAGGGCAAACGGGTGCACAAAATCCACGTCGCCCAGAACGGCGACCTCTTCCTCGAAACCCATGGCTTTCGCCCCGGTGTGATCTCGGGCGTCCTGCTCGATTCCTCGACTGCGGAAAACGCGGGCGGCACCGGACGCATTTTTGACTGGGAACGCGTCCAGCCCTGGGCTGGAATCATCAACAGCATCAGCAAGCTGATTGTGGCTGGCGGCTTACGTCCGGGCAATGTGCAGGATGCGATCCACCTGCTTCATCCGTGGGGCGTGGACGTTTCCACCGGCGTCGAACACGCGCCGGGTAATAAAGATCCCCGAAAGATCCGCGCCTTCGTCCGTGCCGTGCGGGCCATGGAAGAGGCAACCTGACGATGGCGACCGCGCCCGCAGCCAAGAAGGCCCATAACCAGGTGCCTCCACCAAAAGCCATAACTGCCGGCCGTTTCGGCGCTTACGGCGGACGCTACGTTCCGGAGACGCTGATGGCCGCGCTCGACGAACTGGAGAGCGCATACGAAAAAGCGAAGCGCGATCGCAAATTCCAGCAACGCCTCGACCATTTGCTGAAGACTTACGCAGGACGCCCTACACCGCTGTTCTTCGCCCGCCGACTGACCGCGAAACTTGGCGGCGCGAAAATCTATCTCAAGCGCGAGGACCTTCTCCATACCGGCGCGCACAAAATCAACAACGGCCTCGGCCAGGCCCTGCTCGTCGAACGCATGGGCAAGCGCCGGGTCATCGCGGAAACCGGCGCTGGTCAGCACGGCGTGGCTACGGCCACCGTCTGCGCGCTTTTCGGGTTCGAGTGCGTGGTCTACATGGGCACCGAGGACATGCGCCGCCAGGAACTCAACGTCTTCCGCATGAGGCTGCTGGGCGCCGAAGTTCGCGGCGTCGATTCTGGTTCGCGCACCCTCAAGGACGCCATCAACGAAGCCATGCGCGACTGGGTCACCAACGTGCGCACCACGCATTACCTGCTCGGCAGCGTGCTCGGAGCGCATCCTTATCCGACCATGGTGCGCGATTTCCATCGCGTCATCGGACGCGAGGCCCGCGTCCAGATCCGCAAAGCCGAAGGCAAACTTCCCAACGCCATCATCGCCTGCGTCGGCGGAGGATCGAATTCCATCGGCATCTTCTACGATTTCCTTAAAGACAAGAAAGTTCAGCTCATCGGAGTCGAAGCCGGAGGCCGCGGCGAGGCGCTCGGCCAGCACGCAGCCCGCTTCCGCGGAGGTTCGCCGGGCGTTCTGCAGGGAACCTATTCTTACGTGCTGCAGGACAAGTCCGGCCAGATCGCAACCACGCACTCGGTCTCCGCTGGGCTGGACTATCCGTCGATAGGCCCCGAGCACGCCATGCTCAAAGATACGGGTCGCGCCCAATACGTCCCCGCCTCCGACGCGGAGGCGCTTGAGGCAACCGTGCTGCTCGCCCGAACTGAAGGCATTATTCCGGCTTTGGAGTCCGCGCACGCTGTCGCTGAAGTCATCAAGCGCGCTCCGAAGATGAAGAAGTCGGAGATTGTGATCGTCAACATCTCCGGACGCGGTGACAAGGACATCGGAATATTGCGGGAGAACTTGAAGCTGGATGGGTGATTTGTAATTTGCAATTGGCAAATCCACAATCACAAATTACCAATTACCCATCACAAATTTGCCATGCCCTTCCATTTCGAAAATAAACCATCTCTCATCGCCTACGTCACTTGCGGCGACCCTGACCTCGCGACCACGCGCGAGGTCATTCTGGCAGCCATTGACGCGGGTGCGAGCGTGATTGAGCTGGGTGTCCCGTTCAGCGATCCTCTTGCCGATGGGCCGGTCATCCAGCGCGCAAGTGAGCGGGCGCTCAAGCACGGGACGTCGCTGCAGCACGTGCTCACGCTCGCCGCCGAAATCCGCGAACATTCCCAATCCGTCGGCCTGGTGATCTTCTCCTACCTCAATCCCATCTTGCGCATGGGCCTGACAAAGTTCTGCCAGGTGGCTCGCCTTGCCGGAATTGACGGAACACTGATCACCGATCTGCCTGTCGAAGAATCGGCCGAGTATCTGCGCGAGGCTCGCAAGAATGACCTCGCAACCATCTTTCTGGCTGCGCCCACGTCGACGGACCAGCGCCTGAAGATGATCGCCCAGGTTTCAACCGGCTTCATTTATGCCATCTCCCGCACCGGCGTCACCGGCGCGCGCCAGCAGATGACCGGGGACGCCAAAACTCTCGTCCAGCGCATTCGTCGTTTCACCAGGCTTCCCGTGGCTGTGGGCTTCGGAATCTCAACTCCGGCACAGTTCGCAGCCGTCGGCAAGTTCGCTGAGGGCGCGGTCGTCGGCAGTGCCATCGTCCAAGCCATCGAACAAAATCCCGGACGGGAAGCCGCGACTGTGGCAGAATTTGTAAGGCAGCTCTCAGTCGTCAGCCATCAGCCATCAGGGAAAGCAACTGCAGATCCCTCACTGCGTTCGAGATGACAAGGGGTTAGGTTTGGGTTTCCCTGAAGGCTGAAGGCTGACGGCTGATAGCTGACGGCTCAAAGCTTTCATGGACATTTCCGATTGGCGCAAGAAAATCGACGACCTGGACCGCAAACTGGCGGCGCTGCTCAACGAGCGTGCCGCCGCTGTAATCGAAATTGGACGGCTGAAACGCAATACCGGCCTGCCCATTTACGAACCCGGTCGCGAGCGCGAGGTGATCGCCAACGTGCAGCGCAGCAGCAGCGGTCCGTTAGCCGAGCGCGATCTCGCGCAGATCTACGAACGCATCATCGACGTGATGCGCAGCATCGAGAAGCACGAAATCGTTCCCGGCTCCGGGTCCACCGCCCGCGAAGCCGAGACCAATTCAGACCTCAAGGACTAAGAAACTACCCAGGGACGCCGCAGACGCTGTTTTTCGCGTGCTGCGGCCGGGCAAAACGAGCGCACTCATGATCGTCGCAATGCAAGATTCGGCCAGTGAAGATCAGATCCAGCACGTGATCGATCAACTGGTCCACTTCGGCTTCGAAGTCCACCGTTCCACCGGAGAGCGTCAGACCGTTCTCGGCGGCGTCGGAGTTCCCCATGATTTCGACGCTGGCGAACTCGAAATGATGCCGGGGGTGCAGAAAGTTCACCGCATCACTTCACCCTACAAACTAGCCGGCCGCAATTTTCGTCCCGAAGGTACCGTAGTCAAGTTTGCGAACGGGATTGAAATCGGCGGCAAGAAAATCGTCGTCATGGCCGGGCCCTGCTCGGTCGAATCCCGCGAGCAACTGTTTACCGTCGCCGGACTGATCGCCAACGCCGGAGCGCGCGTTCTCCGCGGCGGCGCCTTCAAGCCGCGCTCCTCTCCCTATTCGTTTCAGGGACTCGGCGCTGACGGCTTGAAATTGCTGCGCGAAGCGGGCGATCGTTTCAACCTGCTGGTCATCAGCGAAGTCATGGAAATTTCACAGATCGAGCTGATGTTGCCCTATATCGACATCTTCCAGGTGGGCGCGCGCAACATGCAGAACTTCAATCTGCTGCGCGAACTCGGCAAGATTCGCAAACCCGTGCTGCTCAAGCGCGGCATCGCGGCCACGATCGAGGAAGTCCTGCTCTCCGCCGAATACTTGCTCGCCGGCGGCAACTACGAAATCATTCTGTGCGAGCGCGGCATCCGTACTTTCGAAACGTACACGCGCAACACCATGGACATTTCCGCGATCCCGATCATTCATAAACTCTCGCACCTGCCCATGACCGCCGATCCCTCGCATGGCACTGGACGCCGCGATAAAGTGGCTCCCATGGCGCATGCCTCCGTGGCCGCTGGCGCCGACGCGTTGCTTATCGAGGTTCATCACCAGCCGGACAAGGCGCTTTCCGACGGTGCGCAGTCGCTTTATCCGGAACAGTTTTCGAAGTTGATGGACGAGCTCCGCATGATCGCGCCAGCGGTTGGACGCGAGATCGCGTAAAGTTCGCAGAATTGTCATCCCGAGCGAAGCGAGGGATCTGTAGTTCGCCGCAGAATGCAGATCCCTCGCTTCGCTCGGGATGACAAGGTTAATTTTTCAGCAAAACCCATGGCCTTCAAACAAGTCACCATCATCGGAACCGGCTTGATCGGAGGCTCGCTCGGCCTCGCCCTGAAGAAGCGCCGCCTCGCCGGACGAATCATCGGGTGCGATCGCGCTCCAGTCTTAAAGCGGGCCAAGGATTGCGGGGCCATCGAAGCTGGAACGGCCAATCCAGCAGAGGCCGTGCGCGGTAGCGATCTGGTGGTGCTGGCAACACCCGTGATCCCGATCCTCGATCTGATCGCTCGGCTCGGTCCGGCGCTGCCGGGCAAGACACTCGTAACCGATGTCGGCAGCACGAAGGCGGAAATTGTAAAGCGTGCCGCGAAATCGTTCGGACGAAGCGCCGGTCAAAGATTCCTCGCCGGCCATCCCATGGCAGGCAAAGAAAACGCCGGTGTGGAGTTTGCCGAAGCCGATCTGTTCGAAGGTGCCGTCTGGTTCTTCACGCCGCTTCCCGGCCAGAACGTTCACGCCGGACAATGCGGAGAATTTGTCCACTGCGCGGAAAGGATGGGCGCCAGAATCGCGATTCTCGATCCTTCCGATCATGATCGCGTCTGCGCCTGGATCAGCCATCTGCCCCAGATGATTTCCACCGCTCTGACCGCTGCGCTGGTCGACGAATTCGGCTCTGACGCGCCGGTGCTCGACATCGGAGGACGAGCCCTGCGCGAGATGACCCGCATCTCCGGCAGTCCTTATTCGATGTGGCGCGACATTGCCATCACCAATCGCAAGAACCTGAGCGACGTACTGCTCAAGCTGGAACAACGCCTCGCCCACATCCGTGAAAATCTGGACTCGCGAGAACTGGCAACGGAATTCGAGCGCGCACATCAGTTGAAGAAGAGTCCGCTGCGGAAGCGAGTGGAGAAATCGGGTGATCGGATCATCGGGTGATCTGAGTTCACCCCATGGCACGATCACCCGATTGTTCGAATTTCCTATAGAATTCTCCTGCTATGCATAAAGTCGTCGCGAGCGCTGCAGAGGCGATTCAGGACGTATTTGACGGAGCCACCATTATGGTTGGCGGGTTCGGTTTGTGCGGGATGCCTGAGAACCTGATCCGCGCTCTTGCCCATAAGGGCGTCAAGAACCTCAATACCATCAGCAACAACGTCGGGATCGATGGCGTGGGCATGGGGTTGCTGCTGGCCAATGACCAGATCCGGCGGCACGTCGGAACCTATGTCGGCGAAAACAAACTGCTCGAACAGATGGTGTTGAACGGCAGCTTGCAACTCGACCTGGTTCCGCAAGGAACGTTTGCCGAGCGGATTCGGGCCGGGGGCGCTGGCATTCCCGCCTTCTTTACCCCCACCGGCGTCGGAACGGTGGTCGCCGAAGGCAAGGAAGCACGCGAGTTCGACGGCCGCACTTACATCATGGAGCGCGCGCTGACGGCCGACTTCGCCTTTGTCAAGGCCTGGAAGGGCGACAAGTGGGGTAACCTCGTCTATCGCAAAACCGCGCGCAATTTCAATCCCATGATGGCAACCGCGGCCAAGATCACCATCGCCGAGGTCGAACACCTGGTCGAACCGGGAGAACTCGATCCCGACCTGATTCATACGCCGAGCGTGTACGTAAAACGAATCTTCCAGGGCGAACTGTTTGAGAAGAGAATAGAAAGACGAACCGTGAGAAAGTCCGTGGCAAGTAGCTAGCAGAAAAGTCGTTGGTCGTCGGTCGTTGGTTGTTAGTCGTTCGGGAATCACAGCCGATGCTCGGCGCTCGCCGCCGACGAACGACCGACGACTTGCTTCTCCTGCCAGACCAGAATCGAAGGAAACATGTCAACATTGCCAAAGACCACAAAAGACACCGACAAACGCGAACGCATCGTGCAGCGCGTTGCCCGCGAATTGCGCGACGGATTCTACGTCAACCTCGGCATCGGATTGCCGACGCTGATTGCCAACTCTGTTCCGCCAGGCTTGGACGTCATTCTTCAATCCGAGAACGGAATGCTCGGCATAGGGCCGTATCCCGTCGAAGGCTCGGAAGACCCGGACCTGATCAACGCGGGAAAAGAAACCGTTAGCGAACTGGCGGGCACGGCGTACTTTTCGAGCGCCGATTCTTTCGCCATGATTCGCGGCGGCCATGTTGACCTCAGCGTGCTGGGCGCGATGGAAGTCGACGAACTCGGCAGTCTTGCGAACTGGATGATTCCGGGCAAAATGGTCAAAGGCATGGGCGGCGCCATGGACCTGGTCGCGGGAGCGCGGCGCGTGATCGTCGCCATGGAACATGCGACCAAAGATGGGCAGCCGAAGATCCTGAAGAAATGCACCTTGCCTCTGACTGGCGTGAAGGTCGTGGACACAATTGTCACCGAGATGGCCTACATCCGAGTCACACCAGAAGGCTTGCTCCTAGAAGAGATTGCTCCCGGCCTGACGGTGGAAGACGTTCAGAGAGCGACGCAAGCGAAGTTGCGGGTCAGTGCTGAGCTGAAGGCGATTTAGGCGGTGAAACTCAGTACTCAGGTTTCCGTTTTCAGTTCTGTGTGTGGCCGGCGGCCGCGCGCGTCCAGCCCGGCCGAGGCCCGGCCCCCTCACCGGATGACACTAGCCGCAGACACGGCATTCCCCGTGCTATCGTAGAAATTCATGTCCACCGCACGACAAGAGCTATTAGAAATGCTGGCGCGCAAGTCCTTTCGCCTGGGCGATTTTCAGTTGTCGTCCGGCGGCACCAGCGACTATTACATCGATTGCCGAACCACTACGCTCGATGCCCGTGGCGCGCAACTGGTCGGCCAAGTCTTCCTTGATGAAATGCGCGGCCAAGGCTGGCACGCCGACGCCATCGGAGGTCTGACCTTGGGTGCCGACCCCATCGTCGTGGCCGTCGCCGTTATCAGCGGAACCCTGCACGGTTTCCTCGTGCGTAAGGCGGAGAAGCAGCACGGCACGGGCCAGCGTATCGAAGGCTTTCGCGAAAAAGGTGCGCGCGTGGTGATCGTGGACGATGTGTGCACCACCGGATCTTCCACCGTGCAAGCCATAGAAGCCGCCCGCGAATTCGGCTTCAAAGTGGTCGGCGTCATGTGCCTCGTCGAGCGCCAGGAAGCCCACGGCCGCCCCACTGTAGAAAGAGCCGCCGCGCCCGCAAACTTCATCTCGATCTTTACCTCAAACGATGTGCGAAAAGAGCATTTAGCACTTAGCATTTAGCCGCGAACAGCAAACGACGAACGGCCAACGACCAACGACTGACCCATGATCCAAACTCTCGAATGGACCCCCCGCGGCGTAGTCTTCATCGACCAGACAAAGCTGCCCACTGAAGAAGTGTATGTAACCTGCACCACGCACCAGCAGGTCGCCGACGCAATTCGCAACATGGTTGTACGCGGAGCGCCCGCCATTGGCGTTGCCGCTGCCATGGGCATCGCGCTGGGCGTGAAAAATTCCAAAGCGGAGAACGACGCCCATCTCAAAAAAGACTTCGACCAAATCTGCGAAACCATCCGCCCGACGCGCCCCACCGCCGTCAACCTGTTTTGGGCGATCCGCCGCATGACGGAGAAGTTCGAATCGCTCCGCTCACGCCCCATAGAGCAAATTCAGCAAGCGCTGATCGAAGAAGCCCAGCGCATGCACGCCGAAGATATCGCCGCCAACCAGGCCATGGGACGCCACGGCGCCACCCTCATGCCGTCGAGCGGCGGCGTGCTCACCCACTGCAATGCCGGAGCGCTCGCCACCGCCGGCTACGGCACGGCGCTCGGCGTCATCCGCGCGGCCGTCGAACAAGGGAAGAAAATTCACGTCTACGCCGACGAGACCCGTCCCTTTCTGCAGGGCTCGCGCCTCACTGCCTGGGAACTGATGAAAGACGGCATCCCCACCACCGTCATCTCCGACAACATGGCCGGGGTCATGATGCAGCAAGGCAAAATCCGAGCCATCGTGGTCGGCGCCGACCGCATCGCCGCCAACGGAGACGTGGCCAACAAAATCGGTACCTACACCGTCGCCGTTCTCGCCAAAGAGCACGGCATCCCGTTCTATGTCGCCGCACCGATTTCAACCGTCGATCTCGCCACGCCCGACGGCAGCAAAATTCCCATCGAACAGCGCAACGCTCGAGAAGTCACGCACATCGCCGGCAAGCAGATGACGCCCGATGGAGTCGAGATCGAAAATCCTGCCTTCGACGTGACACCCGCAAAATACGTAACCGCCATCATCACCGAACGCGGCATCGCGCGTGCCCCATATGAGAACTCCCTGCGCGATTTGGCTGCAGAGATTCCGAAGCACCCCTGAACCTTTACGAACACCTGTCACGGTTTAGGCTACAAACCCTGTGTTGGCTCGGAGTCTGTGCAAGTCCGAAAGGTCAGCCGAGTAATAGAAAAAGCCAGTCAACGAGTGTAATTGATTCCATAACAATGTCGGCTCCAACGCCCGAGTAGACTTTGGTGGTGCCAACCAACCAAGGCCCGGGAGAAAGGAGCCGAACGATGATCATTATAGGAGCGGATTACCATCC
>Ga0181523_10002325_pt1 | contig 18793 bp, 17 predicted proteins | sample PEATcosm2014_Bin_43_FD_119752 | JGI IMG/M metagenome (GOLD analysis project Ga0181523, IMG submission 119752) | Peatland microbial communities from MTU Mesocosm Facility, Houghton, MI, USA - PEATcosm2014_Bin05_30_metaG | ecosystem: Environmental > Terrestrial > Soil > Wetlands > Peat | place...
GCCCGCTGCCCGAATAACGTGGAAGAGCGCGGCTTGACGTGGAAGAGAAGATTGGCGTGGAAGAGCGGCGCTTTAGCGCCGCGTCAAGGCGTCCAGGAAGTCGAGGGCTTCAGCCCCTGAGGACGTCAATATAACTTGATGGGAGCAACCACGCGCGTGATGGTTCCGCCGGGACTCGGCTGGTCGGGCTTGAGGCCGCATCGCATGGAAGCGAACAGGCCGATCAACTGGCCCAGCATCACATCGAGCATGGGGCGATAGTAATCGGGAAAATCCGCAGCACACTTCAACGACAAAGAATAATCCGCCAGGGACGACACATCGTGGTCGCCTCGCGCTGTAACCACCGCGCGCACCCGTCCCAGACGTTTGCGATCGATCTCCCGTAACAGGTCCAGTTCGTATCCGCGGCGCTGCGCTTCACTGGAAAGGAAGGCGACGAACAGCGTGTGGCTGTCGACGCTCGACAGAGGCCCGTGACGCAGCCCGAGTGGCGTCTCCGCCATGGTGGTGACTTTGCCGGCGCTCAGTTCGACCACCTTCAGCGCGGATTCATCGGCCACCGCGCGCAGCACTCCCGCGCCGACAAAACAGGTGCGAGTGCAACCGAGCAAGGTAATGGCCTCCGCGGCTTCGGCTGCAGTCGGAAGGAACTGTCGGCCGGTCTCGCCTATTTGCGCCACCACTTCGCCGAACTGGTCGAACTCTTCCAGATTCCCCAAACACTGTCCCGCCAGAACCATGTTGCTGAACGAACTGGTCATGGCGAGGCCGCGATCGTTCACCGCATCGTCCAGCACCAGGGCTACAGCGCGGTCCGGATAACGAGCGCACAGTTGGGCCATCGGCCCCTGCTGGTCGCAGGTAATCACCAGATGCCGGATGGCGCGATTCCGATCGAGCGCCTGCTCCAACAGCGCCACGCCCTCTGGACTCTGCCCCGAGCGGGAAAACGAAATCCAGAGATACTCTCTTCCCGGACGGTGGAACTCATCGAATTCGGTGAGCAGAGTTGTGCTCGGAATGGGCCAAACGTCACAGGCCCAGCGCCGGCGGAGCAGTGGAGCCAGTGCCCGGCCAGTGTAATCGGAAGTGCCGGCGCCGACCAGGTAAACAGTGGGCGAAGAAGTGTTGCCGCGGCCGATTCCGGCACGCCGCAGCGCGTCGTTCAACTCGGCGCGGTGCTCGAGGCAGCGCTGGTAGGTTTTTGTCCACGTATCCGGCTGCTGCCAGATTTCGCGCGGCGTGTATTCCAGCCCGCGCTCGGTTCGTTCCTGCTCCGGCAAGTCCAGCAGCGCGCGCAACGGGTCGCCCAACGTGGATTCTCCTCGAGCCCAAGTCTATTACAATCCTGCTTCGTTGAAAAGTAATCGAAAGAAAAGGAAATCGTGTTCGGAAGAAAACGTTAGAGAAAAAACATCAGAAGCTGGCCGGCTCAATCCGCCAGCTGGTATCTTACGCAAGAGGTACATTCTCTGAAACCAGATGCGTCCCTTCTGCAACTAATCAGCCTGAGATGTGTTTTTCTATCTCGAAGGAGAAAAACATGAGCCGTGGTTCAAATCCCCTGAGTTCGCTGCTGCTGGCTGCCGCACTGGCTTCGTCGCTGGCAGGAATGGCATGCGGCGGGCATCACTACTATCGCGTCTACGATCCCTACTACACCGACTATCACGTGTGGAACGATGAAGAAGTGGGTTACTACAATCGCTGGGCTGCGGAAAACCACCGTGACCCGCACCGCGACTTTCGCAAGCTCAACAAGGATGAGCAGAAAGAATACTGGACTTGGCGCCACAACCACGGCGACCATCACTAGGCCAGAACCAGATTAGACCGGAGCCAGGCTCTCAGTGGCTGAGCGCGCTGAGAGCCTGGTCGGTAGTAATTAGTCGCGCCCCCAGGTGTTCGAGCGCGGCAACGGTTTTCTGACCGTCTTCTGGCTTCAGGGTCTCAATCGCGTCCTGCACCACGGCCACGCGCCGTCTCCGTTCGAGCAGGCCCTTCGCGGCAAAGCTCACGCAATATTCTGTTACCACGCCGAATACCACAAACTCCGCATGAGTTCCGAGCCGCTGGACGAGAGCGTCGGCGTGCCGGCTTTCGAAAATATTCAGCGTCTGTTTTTCCAACAGGATCTGCTGGTAGCGCGACAAATCTTCCGGCAGTTTCGCCTCCGCATCATTGGGCACGCGCACCACTTCGTCCGTCAGGGCTTCGGGGACAAGCTCCGCTCCGGCAGTTCCCTTGACGCAATGCGGAGGAAAGATTTTGAATTCGGGATCGTCGGCCGAGTGGAAACACCCATGCGACACCAGAAATACCTGCCCGTTCCGCGCCGCATCGGTGAGACGTCGAATGTTGGGCAGCAACTTTTCCGCGCCCGGCACATACAACTTTCCTCCCGGCAACATGAAGTCGGCCTGCACATCCACTTCCCAGAAAATGAAGTCTCGCGAAACCATGGCCCTCCTTTCAGTGGCGAAGGCCGAGCGTACCACCAATCTTTAGGCGCTGACAATGTTGCCGCATCGCCGGTGGCGCATTCGCTGGTGAGGGTGCGCTGAATGCGCTAATCTACTCAAGCCGTTTTATGAAGAAACAACGTGTCACTTACGACACTGTGCGACGCGCTGGTCTGACCCTTCCCAACGTGGAAGAGAGCACTTCCTACGGAACTCCGGCGCTGAAGATTAAAGGCAACCTGCTTGTGCGATTGCATCAGGACCGGGATAAGATCGTCGTCAAAATGCCCTTCGACCGTCGTGAGGAACTGATGGCAGCCGACCCGGAAACCTACTTCATCACCGATCACTATCGCGACTACCCGTGGATCCTGGTGAGCCTCGCCAAAGTGCGTCTGGACGCGCTGCCCGACCTGCTGAAGATCGCCTATCGCGAAGCTGCGCGGGAGAAGAAGCGTCGCGTATGATTTGCGGGTTCGAGAATTTCCCAGTGAGAAACAACTCATGAGCCACGACGTCGCGGCAAAATCCGCAGGTCCCAACAAACTGGTAATCCGCAATATCGGGCTTCTGCTCAGCGGCGATCTCGATCATCCTATTCTTGACGCCGACACCGTGGTTGCCATGGACGGCGTCATTCATGCGGTTGGCAGGGAGAAGGACCTTGATACAGCTGCCGCCGCCACGACGATTGACGCGAAAGGCAGCGCGCTCGCTCCCGGACTCATCGACAGCCACGTGCATCCGGTCTGCGGCGATTGGACTCCGCGCCAGAATCAACTGGGATGGATCGATAGCTGCCTGCACGGCGGCGTCACTACCATGGTTTCTGCGGGAGAAGTTCACACCCCGGGCCGGCCTAAAGATATTGTCGGCCTGAAAGCGATGGCGATTTTCGCGCAGCGAGCGTTCCACGCGTTTCGCCCCGGAGGCGTCAAGGTTTACGCGGGTGCGCCGGTGCTCGAACAAGGCATGGTCGAAGATGACTTCAAGGAGCTAGCAGCGGCAGGCGTGAAGTTTCTCGGCGAAGTCGGTCTGGGCAGTGTGAAAGACGGAATCACCGGACGCCGCATGGTCGCATGGGCCCGCAAATACGGCATCCAGAGCACGATTCACACCGGAGGACCGTCGATTCCCGGGTCCAGCCTGATCGACAAAGATATGGTGCTGGAAACCGACGCCGACGTGGTCGGCCACATCAACGGAGGACACACCGCACTACCAGATGATCAGATTATGGATATATGCTTGCGCTCGCCGCGCGCCCTGGAAATTGTCCACAATGGCAACGAGCGCGCAGCCCTGCTGGCACTGCGAACAGCCCGGGAGGTAAGTCATCTTGACCACGTGATTCTTGGCACCGACTCGCCCGCGGGTTCGGGAGTGCAGCCACTCGGGATTCTGCGGATGATCTCGATGCTGTCGTCGCTCGGGGAAACTCCGGCGGAAATCGCCATCTGTCTGGCCACGGGAAACACTGCGAAAATGCGCAGCCTCAACTGCGGCTTGATCGCCGCCGGGCGTGAAGCAACTTTCGTGTTCCTCGATACCGCGCAACAATCCGCCGGCAAGAACCTGCTCGACAGCATTCAAAAAGGAGACCTGGCGGGGGTTGGCATGGTGATTATTGACGGGGCAGTGAGCATCCAGCGCAGCCGTAACACACCTCCGGCCACGCGTGTGCCGGAGGTCGTGCGTGCGTAAACTTCCAATCATTACGAGTATGTACATACTCACCGTGTACATACCTCTTCTGTCATCCTCGCTGCTCGCGCAGGCTGCGATCCCGGACTGGTGCCGAGCTCTGCCGCGCCCGGAATACAAAACTCTCGAACGCGTCCCAGTCAGTGATCTCTGGTTCGAAGTCTACAAACCGGCGCCCGGCATCTTCGCCATCTACGAACCACACCAGGCTGAAGAAGTGATCAGCTACCTGATCGTCGGCCAGAAACGAGCTTTGCTGTTCGACACCGGCATGGGCATCAGCGACGTTAAGAAAGTCACGGCCGAACTCACGAAACTGCCAATTATCGTGCTGAACTCTCATACCCACGACGATCACGTTGGCGACAACTGGGAGTTCGACAAGATCTACGCGATGGATACGGACTTCACCCGCAAGAACGCGCAAGGCTCGCGCGAAGACGCGCAGGCGGAAGTCACGCCTGATCAGATCTGCGGCACACTGCCCAAAGGATTCGAACCGCGTACCTACACAACGCGTCCGTGGAAAATCACGAACTACACGCATGACGGAGACCGCTTCGATCTCGGCGGCCGTACGCTGGAAGTGATCGCCACCCCCGGCCACACTCCGGACGCTATCTCTCTGATCGACCGCGCCAACGGGCTGCTGTTCACCGGCGACACGTACTATCCCGCTCCCATCTGGCTGTTTCGGCCCGAGACGGACTTTAAAGCGTACGCCGCCTCGATCAGTCGCCTTAATGGTCTCGCGCCGAATGTGAAAGTTGTCTTAGGCGCACACAACATTCCCGTCGCATCGCCCGCGGTGCTCACGCGGCTCGTCTTGGCATTCGCCGCGATGCGGAAGGGAGTGGTCCCGCCTACGCCGGATTCGCCTGGCAAGGTTCTTTACAAGGTGGGCGATATTTCGTTTCTCGTAAGAGCGCCGGGCGGCAAATAATCGAGCCTGACCTAACGCAATCCGTCTTCGCCTTTGATCTGATCCTTGGTCAAACCGCCTACGCGCGCCAACGGACGCCCGCTGTCGGTCACCGCAATTGCCACCATGATTTCGTTGGCGCGCGGAGCGTCGTTGATTCGCACTTCCATGCCATCGAAGTGGCTGCGTACAAACGCCGCATCCTTGTGCCCGAGCGGAATGTCCAGGACGAGGCCCATGCCGCCGCGCTTTTTCGAAGATGGGATCAGCGCCGTTCCCTTGCCCAGCACGCGCCGCACCGGCGTCCCCAGCTTGGGATGAAGAATCGCCGCCGCGTGCTCGAGTTCGCCGTTCTCTCCGACCGCAGCGGCCTTGCCATAACTCTCAGCCGACGCCCCTGAAATTCCCAACGCAGCCACTGCCCGCGCGGTCAGCAGGTCGCCGAGTTCTTCGCCAATCGCCATCAACTCCGAGAGATCCTCCACGTATCTTCCCGCGCACGGATTCTCGATAACGGCCACGGCGGCGGCGCGCCGCGTCGGCGGAGAAATGGCACGCTCCATTTCGCGCCGCGTTTCTTCCACGAACGTCGCAATCTTGCGGATCTTCGCTATCATTTTTTCTTCCTCAGGGTTCCTTCCTCAGCGCAGGCCGTCTTCACCTTTGATTTCGGACGCCTTGAGGCCGCCGACACGGGCGTGCACGCGCGCTCCGGTCGTCATCACCAGCGCCAGCAGAATTTCGTCGGCGCGCGGCGCATCGTTCACGCCAACTTCCATGGAATCGAAATGACTCCGTACATACGACGCGTTGATGTGCGTGATGGGAACATCGAGCCGCGTTCCCGGCCCGCCAACTTTTTTCGTTGAAGCCACAATTGCCTTCGCCCCGCCCAACACTTCGCGCATGGCGTAGCCGCCGGGCACATGCCACAAGGCTCCGTGTTCGAGTTCTCCCGCGGATCCGACGATCGCGCCCTTGCCATAGCCCTCGACGGCCTTCGCGTCTCCACCCAACGCCGCGATCAACTGCCGCGCCATTGCCAAGCCCAGAGGTTTCAGGTCTTCCATGAAGCCCTCGATGCTGGCGACGTACGCCCCGGCAAATGGATTTCGAATGACTGCAATCGCGGCGGCGCGGCGCAGAGGCTTTTCCGCCACCGGTCCTCCTTCGTGGAAAATTTCTTCGACGCATATCGTTCTCTTGCGGATCACCACTTCAGGCATGCACCAGGCCCCTTTCGCACACGGGAGTCGCGAAGAGCGGCGACTCACCTAGGACTCCAACGATGCGTGTTTCCCCTTGCAGGCTCAGAGCACTTGAACGGATCAATCCCATTCTCAGCAGAAGTTCTGCCGTGTGCACGCCCGCTTGCAGAGCCCGATTTACTTCGTCTAACGTCAACTCGCCCACGGCCTGGGTCACCGGCCGATCTCCGAGATCGCTGTCGGGCGCAAGATCGCGGGCCGGAACGCGAACAATCGCAGAATGGCCGGGAAGGTCGACGGCGTTGGCAATAATCGTGGCAGCGGCGTCGGCGGCCGCGCCGCGATCCGCGAGTACCGTCACCGCGTCCGCAATCCCCAGCGAGAAACTGCGGCCCCGCCATCCGCTGGTCGCAACGCCGCGCACCGGATCCTCCGCATGCACCGTCATCGTGCTTAGCAGCATCCCCAACAACGAAGGACGATCCGGCCGCTCCACCATTCCGACTACAAAGTTCTCGCCCGGGCTCAAGTGCAGCGCGATGTCCCCGCCGTCATTGACATAGGCACGGGGAAGTTCGCCGGCAACAACCATCGCAGCCAGAATTTCTTCGGCCACGGCTCCGGCCACGGATGCCATTGGCGTGATGAAATACCGCGGAGCGTAAGGCGTGACGGCCGCGACCATCCTGCGCGCGACCGCGCCGCACGGCCACTCTGCTTCTGAAGACCACGCCTGGCGCAACAACGGAAGTTCGCCGCACAACTCGTCGAGCACGGTCACAAAGCGCGCCGCGGCCGCGCGATAAGCTGCTTCGATTTCGCGAGGCGCACCAAACGCCTCAATGATCAAGTCGATCGGGCCATCGTGAAGATGCAGCCGCCTTCCGTCGGCGAGCATCCGGATCTGGGCGCGTGGATTCATCGCTTCTTCGCTTTTCCAGTTTTCGCTGTTTTCGGTGTTTTCGGCGGTTTCACTCCGGATTCCAGCGGCCACGGATTATCGGATCGCGCCGCAAGTCGCCGGTGGCTTTGATCCTCGGCAACAACCGAACTCAGCGGCCGGACTTGCTTCAGATAACCGCCCAAAGCAGCATAATCCGCCAGCCGCAAAGTAAATTCAATGGGAGCGACCAGCGCCGGCGTGGGCACATATCCAAAGGCATTCTGCGGCATGCGGGTCACGTCGGCCATGAAAGTGATGCCGCCGCCCGGCCAGACGTAAACCGGAGCGCCTCCGCATGTGACTCGCGTCAGTGCATCGCGCACTGAGTGCGTCAGCTTCACGGGATTCTCGGTCACGCCCGCCCGCAGCGATCCTCCGGCCCCGCCCATGAACAGCACCGTACACAGTGCCGGTTCACAGTTTTCCTTGATGCGCGCGACCGACTCGCGGAGGTTCGCAGGCAATTCCTTTTCTTTGGGTTTGAGATCGTCGCCCAACTCAAAATACGCGTAATGCTCGCCGGTCGTGCTCACCATCAGGAGGCGCAGCCCGGCCCACGCGTGCTTCGCGTTGAACTTCCCGAGAATTGAAAGCGGATCAGCAATATCGGTTCCACCCCAGGACGTTCCGGGCTCGGCAACCTGAAAATATCTTCCCGGCGTCGAGCGCCTGCCCTTCAATTTGATTCCGGTCTCGGCGACGCCAAGAAGTTTTCCCGCCTGGTGCTCCGACAACACGCCGGTGATGTGATCGTCGACCACCACCACTTCGTCGACTTTGCCGAACCATTGTTTAGCAAACATACCAATCGTCGCCGAGCCGCAGCCCACGCGCATGCGCTCTTCCTCCGCACCGTCGACGACGGGCGGCTTGCCCGCCTGCACCACTACGTTGGCGCCATCGTCAACCTTAAGTTCGACCGCACGGCCGTTGCACAAATTCAGCAGCGTGTCGCAAGTGGCCGTGCCTTCGTGCCGGCTACCTCCGGTCAAGTGGCGCACACCGCCGAGCGACAGCATTTGCGAGCCGTATTCGCTGGTGGTCACGTGGCCGACGGCTTCTCCCTGAGCGCGCACGGTGCTGCACTCCGCGCCCAGATGGCGGTCGGTGTCGATCTTCACCTTGACGCCGCAGTAGCTGAAAATTCCCTCGGTGACCACCGTGACCATGTCGACGCCTTCCACTTGCGACGCGATGATGAAGGGCGCGGGCTTGTAGTCGGGATAGGTCGTACCTGCACCGATCGCGGTGACAAAAGTCTCGCTGTGGCTGGCTTCGCTGTGGCTGAGTAGCGTTCCGTCCCACTCGCGCCCGCGCTCCAGAAATGGCACGACCGACTCTCCGCGCTCCAGGACGCGATCAAGCACCACATGCGGATCGAGCCGCACCAGTTTGCCTTGGTGATTGCCGTAGCGGTCACACGATCCCGTGCGCCCTGGCTTGATGTAGCACAGCACGGGACAGGCATCGCAGCGGATGGCGTCGTCAGCCACGCGCGCCTCCCCCGAATTTCGCGGAAAGGCCCTTCGCGAGAATCGCCGCACGTACGCGGTCGGGCGTGGCGGGAGTTTTGTGGATGCGCACGCCAATCGCGTCATGAATGGCGTTCAGAATGGCCGGAGCGGTTGGAATCACGGCCTGCTCGCCGATGCCCTTCGCGCCGAACGGCCCGATGGACGACGGATCTTCAATCAAAATCGATTCAACCGGAGGAACATCGCCAGCAGATGGAATCAGATAGTCGTGGAGATTTTCGCCTTTGCCGGGAAAGAATTCCTCCATTAAGGCCATGCCCAGGCCTTGCGCGACACCGCCCTCGATCTGCCCTTCAATCAGCGTGGGATTGATGGCGCGACCCACATCGTGCGCGGCGGTGACTTTCAGGACGCGCACCGTGCCCAGATCGACATCGACTTCAATCTCCGCCAAGTGCGCGCCGAAGCCGAATACCGCGTAGGGATTTCCCTGCCCATTTTCATCCAGCGGACTGGTTGGCGGATCAAACGTCGCCTCGGCAGTAATCACGTAACCGTGCGAGTCGAGCGGCAAAGTTCTCAGAGTCAGGATTGTGCGGTTTTCATTTTCTACAACGGTCACTGTGCCGTCGCGAAACTCGATGGTCGCGCAATCACACGCTGCGGCCAACTTCAAAATCTCGCGGCGCAATTTCACTCCCGCCATGTGCGCCGCTTTGCCGGTCACGAAAGTCTGCCGTGACGCGGAAGTCTTGCCACAATCGGGAGTAATGTCAGTGTCTCCCGACACCAGATCGAACTGCGCCACGGGTGCGATGAGAGCGTCGGCGCAGATCTGAGTGACGATGGTATTCGATCCCTGCCCGATATCGACCGCGCCCTGATGCAATGCGATGCGGCCATCAGGCTTCAGCCCCACGCGCACGGTTGACGGATTCGGCAGCGACGTATTCCCGCATCCATACCACATGCCGGCCACACCAACTCCACGGCGCAACGCCCCGACTGCACTCGCGTTGAAGATTGCCGCTTCCGCCCGCGCAGTCCGCCATTTCGGCCGCAACGCCTCGAAGCAGGCGCGAATGCCAACACCCTCCCCGAGCACTTGGCCGGTCACCGTCGGAGTGTCATTCCCGAGGGCGTTCAGAATGCGAAACTCCAAACGATCCATACCAACCCGGTCCGCTAGGTCGTCATAAAGCTGTTCTTGCGCAATCGCCGCCTGGGGCACGCCAAATCCGCGGAACGCGCCCGCCGGAACAATGTTGGTATGCACGGCGCGAGTCAGGGCCCGGTAGTTGGGGACGCAGTACGGACCCGAGGCGTGCACCGGCACGCGCCCGGCCACCGTTGGGCCCCACGAGGAATACGCTCCCGTATTGAAGTCCGCGACAAAGTCGAGGGCCGTGAGCTTTCCGTCTCGCGTGGCGCCGGCGCGGAGCCGCATGCGCGCGGGGTGCCGCTTCGTCGTCGAGACCATCGATTCCGTCCGCGAATACACCATGCGCACCGGGCGATCCAGCTTCCACGCGGCTAGCGCGACGAAGGGCTGCACTGAGAGATCAAGCTTCGACCCGAACCCGCCGCCGACCGCGGTCGGAATTATGCGCACGTTCTCCGGCGGAATTCCCAGAATCTTCGCGAGATCGTCGCGGTCCATGTACGGAGACTGCGTACACGCCTGAATCTCGATGTGATCGCCGGTGCGCTGCGCGAAACCGGCCTCCGGCTCGATGTAGGCGTGCTCGACGAATCCCGTCTCAAAATCGCCCTCGACCACGAAGTCCGCGGCGGCAAGCGCGGCTTCCACGTCTCCACAAACCACGCGCCCGCGCACCAGAACATTTCCTTCGCGGTGCTGGTGAAGCTGAGGCGCATCGGTTGCCAGCGCGTCGTCTATCGTCTTAAGTGGCGGCAATTCTTCCCATCGGACAGGAAACTCCGCCAGGTCGAGCGCTTCCAGCGCATCCGTCTCGCCGACGACCGCGCCGATCCCTTCTCCGCGGAATCGGGCTTCGTGATGGGCAAACACGGGCTGATCCGCAAATCGGGGAATCACGCCATAGCAATCGATGCCGGTGACATCCTTCGCCGTGAGAACGAGTGTGACCTCCGGATGAGCCGCAACGAATTGATCGAGATCACCCAACTGAAAGCGCGCCCGGTGATGCGGACAGCGAATCACTCGCACCCCCAGAGCGCTCGCGGGAGTTTCATCGGCCCCGAAAACCTCGGTGCCCTCAACTTTCCTTTTGCCGTCGAGCCGAACCAGGCGTGCACCCACCGCCGCCCCTGCGGTTGGCTGCGCTGGCGAGGCGCTGGCGGCCCCGGCCCCGGCCTCAATAATCGCGTTGATAATCTTTCGATATCCGGTGCAGCGGCAGAGCACGCCGCCAATCGCATCCAATACTTCGCTCTCACTCGGCGATGGGTTCTTCTCGAGCAGAGCCGTCGCCGCCACCAGCATTCCGGGAGTACACGCGCCGCATTGCGCTGCGCCATGCAAAAGAAATGATTGTTGCAGCCGTCGGTGCAGCGGTGGACGCCCGGCCAGGCCTTCCACAGTGGTAATTTCACATCCGGCAACCTGCCCGGCGGCAACCAAGCAAGCGCAAACCGGGTCGCCGTTGAGCAATACCGTGCAGGCGCCGCAGTCGCCCGCGTCGCATCCCACTTTCGTTCCGGTCAGTCCAAGTTGGTCGCGCAACACGCGGGAGAGCCGCCGCGCACCCGGCGCCATCACTTCGATCGCACTTCCGTTGACGAAGAACGAAATCAACTCCGTCGCAGGCGCCGGAAGCTTCTCAATGGCGGCCATCAGCGGCTCCCCACGCAGGCTTCCAGCGCGCGTTGCACCAGAGTCAGCGACGCATCGCGCCGGTAGTCGGCCGAGGCGCGCATATCATCAATCGGAGAAAGAGACTTGAGATGCTCGGCCCGGACACTGGCGCCGATTCCCGGCTTCGCCGGCCAGCCCGCCAGATCCTGCTCTAAATCACGCAGTCGCTGCGCGGTCGCCGAACAGGATCCCACTGCGACGTGTACTTCAGCCACGCGGCCGGCGTCGTCTGCCTCGAGCACGGCCGCCACCATCGAAATTGAAATCACCAGATAACGGCGCGCGCCGAGTTTCAGAAATGCGGAAGCCGCGTGTTCCATTCGACGCGGAACCAGCACAGCCGACAAAATCTCATCCGCGCGCCGCAAGGTCTTGCGATTGCCTGCGAGAAACTGCGCGAGCGGCAAGCGGCGCCTTCCCGCCGCCGAAGCCAGTTCCATCTCTGCATCGAGCGCGAGCAATGGCGGAACGCCGTCCGCCGCCGGAGAAGCGTTGCACACGTTGCCAGCGATAGTGCCGCGGTTCTGAATCTGTAGCGATCCCACTTCTCGCGCCGCGGCCTTGAGTGCGTCGAAACTGCGAGGCAACGGAGCGCGAATGATCTCGCTCCAGGTGGTCAGCCCGCCAATGCGGATGTGCTCGCTCTCGATCGAGATGCCGCGGATTTCGCCCAGCCCGGTAATGTCGACAACCGGGCCGCGCGGCAACCGCTCGCCCAGTGCCGGATAAAAATCGGTGCCGCCTGCCAGAACCTGCCCGCCCGGAGAAGCCAGGAGAGAGACTGCCTCGTCGAGTGTTTTTGGCTTGAGATACAAGAACCCTGGCCCCCGAAACAACGCGCCCCACAACGCTTGTGCCGCACCAGTTTGCGTATACCAGATTGCGCTACAGCATGCTTTCAGAGTTTGTATACGAAGCTTGTGGGTTTGTACAGCAGACTTCAGACTGTCTCTCGAAGAATTCTCCGAATCTGTGTTCTAATCTCCGCGTCGTAATTCTCGCACGCAGCATCGTCCTAGGAGACTCATGCTAAACACTTCCGTAAGACAGCTGGTGATCGCCATAGCTGCAGCGACTCTGGTAAGCGCTGCTTGGGCGCAGACGTCGGCCTCGACCGCTCCGCCAGCCGACCTCGACGCCTACGTCGCCTCTTCGATGAAAACCTTCGAGGTCCCGGGCATGGCTGTGGCCATTGTTAGAGACGGAAAAATTGTCGTCGCCAAGGGCTACGGGGTGCGCAAACTGGGCGATCCCACTCCGGTGGACGAGTTCACTCTGTTCGGCATCGGGTCGAACACCAAGGCATTTACCACCGCCGCGCTGGCCACTCTGGTCGACGAAGGCAAGCTCTCGTGGGACGATCCGGTTTACCAGCGACTTCCCGGCTTCGTCATGTACGACCCTTATGTTTCGCACGAGATGACGATTCGCGATCTGCTTACTCATCGCAGCGGCATGGGACTCGGCGAGGGCGATCTTCTTTTCTGGCCGCACTCCACATATACGCGCGACGAAGTGATTTACAAGCTGCGCTTCATGAAGCCCGTTTCCAGTTTTCGCAGCCGCTACGCTTACGACAACCTGCTCTACATGACGGCAGGACAGATTATCCCCGCGGCGACCGGAGTGTCGTGGGACGATTACATTCGCCAGCGCATTTTCACGCCGCTGGGGATGAATCACTCCAACGTCAGCAATGCCGCGATCAAGCCTGGGGACAATGTTGCCTTTCCCCACTCGCGCCTGGACGACAAGTTGCAAGTCATCCATTTTGAAGTGCTGGACAACGCCGCCCCGGCCGGAGCGATCAACTCTTGCGCGGCCGATATGGCGAAGTGGGTGCAGTTGCAACTCGATCGCGGCAAGTTCGTGGACCGCGAGGGCCGCCTGTTCGGCGAGGAACGCTCGAAAGAAATGTGGACGCCGCAGACCATTCTGCCGATCCGCGATCCGCCGCCCGCTCTGGCCGGATTGAAGGCCAACTTTGCCGATTACGCCCTGGGCTGGGGACTGCGCGACTATCACGGGCGCAAGCTGGTCGGCCACAGCGGCGCCGTCGCCGGATTCGTCTCGCGCGTCATGCTCGTGCCCGAAGAAAACCTGGGTGTTGTCGTGCTTACCAATGCCGAGGAAGACGGCGCGTTCGATTCCATTCTCTACCATGTGCTGGATCACTACTTTCATTTACCGCCGACTGACTGGGTCACCGCATACAAGACCGTAGAAGACAAGCAGCAAAAAGATGCCGCAGATACGATGAAGAGGGCGGAAGCCGCGCGCTCCGCTGGCGCCAAACCTTCCCTGCCTCTCGAAAAATATTCCGGCGTCTACAACGACGCATGGTACGGACCAATTACTATCCGGATGGAAAATAACAGTCTGGTCATTACCTTCGACCATACTCCCACCATGACCGGCGACTTGCAACATTGGCAGCATGATACTTTCAAAGCCCACTGGCGCGACCGCACCATCGAAGACGCGTTTGTGACCTTCGCTCTCAACCCGGACGGCACGATCGACAGCGCCAGGATGGCTGCGGTCTCTCCGCTGGCCGACTTCAGCTTCGACTATCAGGATCTGCTGCTGAAACCGAATCGTGACGACCGAAAATAGTCCGCCCCTTGAAACCGCGGAAGCTGCGGTCCAAGCGCATAGCGCAGGCCTGCGGCGCGAACTCGGCCTGTTCGACCTGGTTCTCGCCCAGATTCTGCTGGTGATCGTACCCGACTTTTTCGGTACGGCGGTTAAGGCCGGTCCCGCCCATGTAGTGCTGTGGCTCGCGGCGATGCTGCTGTTCTTTATCCCACTGGCGCTGATTGTCGCACACCTCAATCGACTTATGCCGCTTGAGGGCGGCCTCTACGAATGGGCGCGACTGGCCTTCAACGACCAGATCGGTTTTCTGGTCGCGTGGAATCTGTGGCTCTTCATCATGCTGTACGTTGCGGTCATCGGTCTGGTGACGACGACCTTCCTGGCTTATGCCGTGCCTTCGCTGGGTTGGATGGCCGACAGCAGATGGGCCGTGCTCGCGGCGTCGGTGGTTCTGATCGCCCTGCAAGTGCTGCTGGCCAGCATCGGTTTCGGTATTGGTAAGTGGTTTAATAATGCCGGCAGTATTGCGGTGTTGATTACGGTCGCCGTGCTCGTAGGACTTCCGCTGGTGAACGCGTCGCACGGGGCGCCCGCGTTTCATCCGCTGCGCCTGGTCGCGCCGCCGCTAACGGTTTTCACTCTCAGCGTTTTCAGCAAGATGACGTTCGGCGCGCTCAGCGGCTTTGAATACGTCGCCATTTTTGCTGGAGAATCGCGCAATCCAGCGCGCAACATTGGGCGCTCCATCCTGATTACGGCGCCAGTCATCGCGCTGATTTACATTTTCACGACGAGTGCGATCCTGGCTTACGTTTCTCCCGATGCGGTCGACGTGATCGGCCCCATCCCGCAGGCGCTGCGGCGCGGCTTCGGAAACTTTGGGGCAGTGATGGTTCCGGTGGCCATCTTCCTCCTGCTGGCCAATTATCTTTCGACCTTCAGCCTCTATTTCAGCGGCAGCGCGCGCTTGCCCATGGCGGCGGGCTGGGACCATCTGCTGCCCGCATGGTTCTCGCGCTTGCACTCCCGCCACAAAACGCCGGTGAATTCGATTCTTTTTCTAGGGGGCGCGACTCTGGCCGCCAGCGTTGCTGCCCTGATTGGAGTCGGCGAGCAGGAGGCCTATGAACTTCTGCTGACCTGGGGCTTCACGTTTTACGGCATCGCATATCTGGCGCTGTTTGCGATCCCGTTGCTCGCACCCAAAGCCAGCGGAATCCGTCCGCGCCCTGGATTGCGCGTGGCGGCCGCTTCGGGATTTTTCGTGACCTTGCTCTTCGTCGCGTTGTCGATTTTTCCCATCATCGATGTCGCCAGTTCATGGCGCTATTCGCTGAAAATCGCTGTAGTCGTGCTGGGAGCTAATCTTCTCGGCTGGACGATCTACCGCGCCGGCCGGAACAGCGCTACAAAACTAGCGTAGGAATACATGCCCCACATCCTCTACCCATAGGCTCGACTTGCGCCGCGCGCCCGTCTCCACGTTGTAGGCCGCGAGCAGATGATCTTCGATAATCAGGATTTCCTTCTCGCTCAGCCAGCCGACCAGTACCGCATGCGGTACAAACGCCGCACGCCGCGGCGCATCCTCGACGCTCTTCACTTCCATGCTCTTCACTTCCACCGCCGGCAGTTCGGTCAGCGACTTGCGAATGCGCTGCGATTCCTCGGGATTCGCCTGCCCTGGTTCGGCAAGTTGGATGGGCTTATTCGATTCCGCGCTCGAAACGATGGTTATCGCCACGTTTCTCAGTTCCGGCGACAAGCGCGCATTCGACGTGTAAAAACTCACATCGTAGTCAGGATTCTTGTAGGTCGCCTGCTCGTCAAACACGGTGAGTTTCTTGCCGTCACTCACCACCAGCGTCTGATCGTTGCTCTGATTCGACCACCCGCAACAGCCGGTATCGGGAATCGCCTCGACAATAATTTTTCCGTCCGACGCCGCGTCCAGCACGTGCTGCAAGGGTTCGGCCAAGGGATCCGCGGTCCACTTTCCTCCTTCATCCCGATAACGAACGGTGGACTTGTAGAGGGGCGCGGTCTGGCCCGCAACGAACTGGGTCATGAGGAAGAATTTCTCGACGCCGGTTTCGGGCGCCCAAACCACAGCATACGGGCAACTTTCTTCACACGTTCCGGTCGGACAGCGGCAGTCGGGAAACTTCGAGTTGGCGAGATCTTCGCGGGCCGCGCCGCTCAGATCGGTGCGCCAGGCTTGCCAGGTCGTGACCGTCGAAAGATCGACTTCCTCACGCTGCAAGCGGCGCGCTTCGTTGGCGAACCAGAACAAATGTGCGCCGTCCACCGAAAGATACGCCACGGGAGCCAACTCGGTGACAGCCTGATTCGAACCGGTACTATTGACGTCGCGCTTCACTCCCTGCTCGATCGTAGTGGGGTTGTGCCCATCCCAAATCCACAGCTTGTGCGCGGACGTGGCGTCTTCATCCGAGAGCGGCAGCGACACCGCAGGAGCGAACAGAATTTGCCCGAGACGGTTGACTGAAATCGTTGCTGGCGACTGCACCGCCGCGGCCGGAACCTTCACCGTCTGTTTGACCGCAAAGGTTGTCGGATCGTATTCGACCATTTCTCCGGGTGAGCGCAGCACCCACAACCGCTTTCCCTGCCCCAACAGTGGCGCCGTCATCAGGATTAAACCCAGGAGTAAAACACTGACCACGAGCAATGTCTTCCGCATGAAGCTACTCCGACCTCCGCGCAACCTTAGTTTCTGCTCCCAGTCTTTCACGAGCAGGCAGAAAATGGACGCAACCTTTGCAGCTTTTTTCGCATTCCCGAACACAGTGAAGCCGATGACCGGATTGCCCGCCGGAAGTGATAGGCTGATTCATTCTCACCGGCGCGACAGGAGTGGCCCGGGAGAAAAGGTGAAAGCGGTGGGCTTCCCTTATAATGACCGGGGTCCAAAGCAGTTTTTCGACAGCGCAAAGAATCCATTGCGTCCAGTTCATCGCACTGGAGTTCCAAGAAACAGCTCGCGCTTGATCTGAATCCGTTGAATATGCCGGTTGACGCCAAACCACCAAAGCCCGGAATCGAAGCGGCCAGCCTGACCGACGTCGGCCGCCAGCGCGCCAATAACGAGGATTCCTTTCTCTATTGGGAGCCGACCTCCGACGAGGACTTTCGCCGCAAGGGCCGCCTGGCGGTGGTGGCCGACGGCATGGGCGGTTACGAAGGTGGGCAGGAAGCCAGTCGCCTCGCGGTCGAAACAGTGCGCAGTGTCTACGACAACGCCCTTGGCGCGGATCCGCAAGAAACGCTGATCGGGGCCTTCGCGTCCGCACACCAGAATATTCAGCGTTTTGCCAGCGAACACCCACAGTTCTACGGCATGGGAACCACCTGTACCGCGGTCGCTATCGTCGATCACCAACTCTATTTCGCCCATGTCGGGGACAGCCGCCTCTACCTGATTCGCGGCGAGACCATCACGCGTCTCACCCGCGATCATTCTTATGTTGGCCGCCTGGTCGAAAGCGGCATCGTGCGCTCCGAGGATGCCGAGTCGCACCCGCAGCGCCATATTCTTACCGCCGCCCTCGGATCGGGTCGGGAAGTTACGCCACACGTTCCCGAGCAGCCCGTTCCTCTAGAGCAAGGGGACAGCCTGCTGCTATGTTCCGACGGACTTTGGGGTCTGGTCGGCGACCCCGAACTCAGTCAAGTCGTAAGAGCCAATGCCCCTGCTGAAGTTTGTCAAAAGCTGGTGGCTCTGGCCCTGGAGCGCGGTGGTCCCGACAACATTACTGTGCTGATTTTGCGCGTTTCTTCCTAACGGTCCATCCCCTGCAGACTCTGTCCGCGGAGCGGCACTTTCCCTGCTCTAAGCTGCAATGTAGTGCACATCCCCCGCCCAGCGCAGAAGTGGCGCATCCGGCTAACTGATTGATTTCAGGAATCGGAATTCACAATTTGCAATTTGGCTCGATGGAGTTTCGCGTGCATTGTCATTTAGGTCAATAAAGTCTATTATTCCGATGGAGTTTCTGGAAAGCTGCCCATGAAGATCTCGCAAAAAGGACTTTACGCCCTGCAGGCCATGATGATGCTAGCCCGCCACTATCGCCAGGGAGCGATCAAGATCCGCGACGTCGCGTATGAAGAGGCGCTGCCGGAGAAATTTCTGGAATTGATCCTGCTCGAACTCAAGAATGCCCGCATGGTGGAAAGCGTGCGCGGAGCTAAGGGCGGCTACCAGTTGCGCCGCGATGCGGCTGAGATTCATCTGAGCGAGATCATTCGCCTGATTGACGGTCCCTTGGCGCCGTTCGGCGATGCCGAGCAGTTGCGCGAACTGATTGACCGCGACCTGCCGCACCGCGCCCTTTATCAGCTGTTCCTCGACGTTCGCGATGCGGCCGCGCGCATCCTCGACAACACGAGTCTGGCTGACCTGATTGCCCATGGCGCGCCGCGCGGGGGCAAGACCGCCAAGCATCAGAAGAACCAGAAAAAAGACGGTGCGAGCATCCTGCCCATGGTCGTGGGAGGCCAGAAGGGTGAGTAGACCGTTCTTCATCGGGTTGTTATGGCTCGCGACGGCGATTGCAGGACGAGCTCAGGGCGCCGCCAACACGATTCGTGTGGGCGCATTCCCCAACATTACGCA
>Ga0181523_10002329_pt1 | contig 18770 bp, 23 predicted proteins | sample PEATcosm2014_Bin_43_FD_119752 | JGI IMG/M metagenome (GOLD analysis project Ga0181523, IMG submission 119752) | Peatland microbial communities from MTU Mesocosm Facility, Houghton, MI, USA - PEATcosm2014_Bin05_30_metaG | ecosystem: Environmental > Terrestrial > Soil > Wetlands > Peat | place...
CTGAAGGCCCGCCGCGGTTGTGCTCTTCACCATGGCGTGGCTCGTCAAACCGGCGAACCTGACTTTCCCCTGGTTCTTCAGTTTCTCGAAAGTCTCGGCGATTTTTGCGTCGGAGGCCGAAAAGGGAAAGTGGCGGTTGAACATCAGGAAATCCACGTGGTCGGTATTGAGGACTTTCAGGGCTTCGTCAATGCTGGGGAAGTCATCCTTCAGAGCCAGGTAGAACCTGTCGCGCAGAGGCTTTAGCCCCGCGCCGAGTGTCTTGATCGATTGTCCGCCCAGGTAGTCCCAAGCGACATGCACCAGGTTCACGCCGTGCTCGATGGCATACCGATGCACCGACTCCGCCATGACCAGCCCGCCCAAGCTGATCTCCGACACCAGGATCCCGGTATTGCCCATGGGGCGGTACTTCATGGCAGGGTCGAAGTTAAGAATCTTCGGCTGCGCGGTGGACTTATTGTCATCATCACCCGCTTTCGCTCCCAGCGCTCCTGCGCCCACTGCCACCGCTCCCAGAAAACCACTCGAAATGAACCCCCGCCGATCCATCAACGGCACCGTATCCTCCCTGAATGCGTGATCTCACACTCTCCCCGGATCTACATGCTTTTTTGAGGCCAAGGTAGACTCTCTTCATCGTCACTCTTTGTTTTCATAGACATTCCCGGATCGCTCGTCGAAAAACAGCCGTCAGTGGTCGGCTGTCAGCCGTCGGCCGAGTCCACCGGCGCCGGTGGAAGGGCAACCCTTGTGGTTGCCCCCCCCGATGGCCGCTAGGACCACCCCAAGGTCCACACGGTCTCGCGCGCTGTCGGACACAAAGTCCGAGGCGATCGATCAGCCGCCGCACCCGGAGAACTGCGGCGCAGACGGCCATACCGTCAGGTTACTATCCTAGCCTATTATTTGTCGCTGTCAAGAGACAGGAAGTCTGAGTTACGGCCCGGCGGGGCAAAATTCAGGCACGGCGACGCTTGTGGGCCCGGGTGGCGGTGTGCGTCTTGTGTTTCTTGGGTTGCGGCGCGGCTTGAGGATGTTCGCTCGGAGCGGGCAAGTCAGTGTTTACCATGTCGGCCACGGCTTTCCAGTTTCCGTCCGCCTGCTTCTTATAAACAGTCAGGTACTTGCCCTGGTCGGTAACCGGCTTCTGGTCTCTGGGACTCGAAGTGGTCATCGAGTAAGTGCCGACCACGTAAACGAAATCGCCGCTTTTCGAAGCCTCTCCGCGCGTGGACTGGAAAGTCAGGGCAAAGTTGGGGTCGGCCATCATGGGCTTGAACGCCGCCTTGATGTTGTCTTTGCCGGTGATCAACATTTCGTTGGGCAGCAAGACGGAGGCATCATCGGAATAGTAACTCGCGAACTTGTCCACATCTTTCGTGGCAATGTCCTTGACCCAGGCAGCTTCTACGCTTCTCACCGCCGCGACGTCTGCGTTCTGCGAGCTAGGGACGTTCCTCGAGCAGGCGGTCGTCAGGGCGAACAGGGCAACACACGCAAGTAAGTGGCGGGGGCGTAGCATTGTTTTTTCCTCCATGAGAATCTTGCGTAATTCTACCACGGACCAGCGGCGTTATATCGAACGAAACGGGGTCAGCTTTGGAGGAATTGCAGACGGCATAGAGCCCGCAGGCGCACAGGGCCGGGCGGAGCCATCACGCGAGGATTGCTTTTTAGGATCAGGTACCGGTGGGGGAAATTAGGTCGAGGTGTCACCCCCGACGCCTGCGAGGTTAATTCACAGGCACAGTAGCTTCGGTTTCGCCTGAAGCGGCGCTCTGCTCGCCGTTTGAGGCCACCGCGGTAACCACGTAGTAGTAAGTCGCTCCGCCAGCAACACTTTCGTCCACATAGGCGGTGCCGTTAATTGACGATGCATTCAGGGGAGTCGAACTCTCGCCGCCGGAAGTAGTTCCCCGGTAGACGTTATACCCGAAGGTCCCACTCGTCTCGCTGGCGGTCCAGGAGAGAATCACGTCGTGGCGGCCCGCGCCCGAGAGGTTCAGAGTCTGTGGGCTTCCCGGGGCATTGTCCGTAATGCTGAGGGCCGCAGCGCGCGCCCCGCCGGCGCTCGGTGTGAAAGTCACCCCAATGGTACAAGCGCCTCCTGCTGCGACCGAACCGCCGCAGGTCTCTGCGATCTCTGCAAAATCGCCCAGGTTGGCTCCCACGACTGCGAGGTTGCTGATGCTCAAGGGTGCGCTGCCGGTGTTGGTGAGAGTGACGGTTTCAGCCGCGCTCGTTATGGCGACAGCCTGACTTCCAAAGGAAAGGCTGGCGGTGGAAAGGCTGACTGCCGGCGCGATGCCCGTCCCGGCGAGGTTAACGGTCTGGGGACTGCCGGCGGCATTGTCCGCAAACACGATCGACGCGCTGCGAGTTCCGGCGGATGTGGGCTTGAAGGCAACCGTTAGTGTGCATTCGTCGGAAGGCGCCAGTGACGAGCTGCAATGGTTGGTCAAAGTGAAGTCGGCGGCGTTGGACCCGGTAACTTCGATACTCGAAAGACTCAGACTCGCGTTGCCAACGTTGGTTAAGGTGGCGGATTGAGGAGCGCTGGAGATGCCTACGTCCTGTTTGGCGAATTCAATACTCGTGGAACTCAAGGAGAAACCTGCGGTGGGAGTTGCGGCGACTTCGGAATGTCCTCCGGCGCCACCACAGGAGATACAGCATAAGGCGGCGATGCAGGCGACGGCGAGCATCGCTTGCTGGGCGTGGAGAGAACGGAGGGGCTTGACTTCCATACGGCGTGGCTTCCCGGTTCGCGTGGCGCCAGCTTCTGAGGGAGAATTGCAGTCGGCCGGTGGTTGGCATTTTCGATGCCACGCGCCCAGCACTAAGGTCCCATTACCCTCGAGCAGGGTCTATGGCACGAAAGTACCGCCTCGTAAGAGGGCTCAGTAGGGCAAGAGGAAGCACGGGTCAGGCGGGGGAGTATCGTCTAGCGACAGGTCGAAAACTACGACGTGAGTGACACGGTTCTGCCGCCGGGGCCGGCGATGCTGGCATGGAGTTGGGGCTTATCGCCGCGCGTGATGGGGATGTCGAGGCCGAGAAGCGTCGAGATGCGTCGCAATTCGGCGCCGTCAGGTACGGAGATTTCGAAGCGAAGGATTCTGCAGCCTGCGGGCGCGTCGACAGAGGGATGGACGGTGTCAGCGTTCCACTCGATGAAAAAGGGGAGAAGCCCGGATCGAGTGTCTTGAAGATTGATAGTCTTCCATTCGAGAAGGCGGCCGTCGGGGCGCTTGCGCGAGCCGGGCGTGGGTCCATCAAAAGCAAGGTTGGCGTTGCGGAGAAGTTCCGCGAATGCGTTGAGGTCGCCGGGATGCGCCGCCCAGCCAACGAGACGCGGCGCTGTGAGTTTCTTCAAACCATAGTGGTCGGGTGCGCCGGCCTGTGCGGGGTCTGGCGCGATGATTTCGAGGTAGTGCCTGTCACCGAGGGAGAGTAGGGCGTTGCAGGTGCCGCGTCCGGGATGAACGCCGCCGAATGCGGCGGTGACCCCGGTATGTTCGCTGACGAAAGCGACGCCTTTCTCGAGATCGCTCGAGCCGAGTAGAATGTGGTCCAGTACGGTGGGCACGCTGGAGCCTCCCCAGGAAGTTGCAGGCAGGGTGATCGCGCCTGCGGTCAAAGCGAGAAATGATCTACGGGACAGCATGACCGTTAACATACTTTTGCCGGGAACCTTTAACTTCTGGTGCCGAAGAGAAGAGAATTCTGCGATGTCACGTACCAATTATACCTCAATGGCTTACGAGAGTTTCAACCTTGCTTGTGAGGCTTTAGCCATGCGATGAGTATTAGGGAGGTGGAGACAGGCTTCCAATATCAAGTCTCCGCTGGAGATGACATGGCGAACCGCAAGGCTTCCCTAATCCGCTGCGCAAAGGTACCCGACCAAGGTTGGCGTCGCGGCGTTCTAATAAAGACGAAGAATGGCCGCTTCAAGCCGGATTACATGATGTACAAAGGCCAGCCGCATTACTGCCCCCAAGGAAAATACGAGATTCGATACTACGAGGGTTCCAAGCCCCTGCACAAGCCGGTGGGGAACGACCTTGATGTCGCTGTGACAGCCTTTACCCTTTTTGAAAAGAGGCTCCAATATGAGGCGTTGCAGGAGGACCTCGGAATCAAGATGCCGGAACTACCTAAGGCGGAGAGGAAAAACCTTGTCTGAACTGCGGGACGGCTACGTTGAGAAGCACGCGCATGGATCCGACGACACCATCTACGGGTACAGCTTTGCGGGAACCGTTAGTTGAGCAAGCTCATCTACCTTAAGCGCTCTTCCAAAATTCTCTACGGTCTCAATAATTCCCATATCCAGCTAATACTCAAACGGAAGGGGTTTGAAGTACGCACGGAAGAGTTTTCTGTGAAGGGTGTTTTCTTGCCCCCAGGAACTCGGCGGACCATGGACTCGGACCTGGGCCGTCACTGCCCAAGATGAATGCGGTTTCTAGGGCAACGCGGCCACGACTACGGCGGCAACCCGGTCAGCATTCGGAGATGCAGTCCCTCTAATACTGTAATACTCAACTTTTGAATTCCTTTGAAATTTCCGTGAGTTGCGCAAATTCTTGGGCGGCACAATGAGGTGCTCAGGGGGCTGGAGTTTGGACCCGAGCCACGCATCCCCGAGCGTCGCTCTCCCGAAGTCCATGGCCACTTGCCATGCTCCCGTGCAAAGGGAACTATCCGACCGAAAAGGGGTCCGGATTTTTGCTCTTAGCTGCTTATGCGCGTGAAATTCGTGGGGGGCGTGTTGGGGGGACCGCTGGATAAAGTGAACTCGTCCAAGTTGAAGCGCAACGGACAAGTGGCCGACAAAGGGGCGGTGGCAGCGGACTAGGACCGCCGAGGAGGCTTGTGGTGGGTAGCCCCGGCTCCTTCGTATTCGTGAACCCATGGCATTGCGGCGGGCTGAGGCGTGGGAAACGCCCGGTCAGCGTCTCAGCCTCTGGAGCAGCGCCGTTCATTGCAGTCCCTGCAGTACCTGGTCCAGGGCACCGCTTCCAATCGCGCCTTGCTGATGGGCTCCCCGCATTCCGCGCAAATGCCAAATTCCTCGCGCAGAATCCGGGCCAAGGCATCGTCGATGGCACGCAGGAGCTTGCCGTCTGTCTGCTGCAAGCGGATTTGTGTGGCGGCATCTGCTTCGCCGTTGGCCATGTCGGCCGTGTCACCCCGAAGCTCACGTGCGGCTGAAATCGAATCGGACTGGCCCTTGCCGTCGGAGAGTTCGTGCCGCTTTGAAAGGAGGAGATTCTTGTAGCGAAGCAAATCGCTGTTGTCCATGGCAGCCGCTCCGTGCCCCACGGTTGCTGTGAATGCGTGGCACCTGCACTCAGATTATACCGCCAGAGATGGGTTGCGCCAGCGAACCCCAATATCCGCTTCCATATTCCCCACGGCCCAAGATCGTTCCGACAACTGTGCCGTGAGCGTACCATTGTGGAGCAAACCTTCTCTCGTCTGCTGGCCATCGCCGTGCAAGACCCGCCGACGCGCGGACTGGAATCGGCCCGGAGCCTCTGGGCTGAAGGGCAAACCTTCTCAGGAAGTGCCGCCCCCCATTCTGCCGCTTGAGCGAAGTTTCCACTTGACCCTCGTCGCAGGGAGTGACAATCCCTCCGGCGGAGATTTGCGCGAATTTGCACGGCTGCTGTTCAAGTATGAAATCCCGTTTCAGAGGGGACGGACGTTCCAAGGAGATTGTCGAATGAGAGCTGTCGTCACTGGTGTTCTGATCATGGTATCGCTGGTTCTGGCCAGCCGCATTGCATCCGGACAGACCATGTTGACCGTGGAAGGGCTGCGCAGCGAGTACCTCTCGAACCCGCTGGGCATCGCGACGTGCCTATAAGTCGGTCACCTCCAGCAGCACCTGGTAGTCGGCGGCCGTCGTCCGCGCCACCTCTCCCGTAGGTGCGGATATTTCTCCAGATCCTGCCGGGGCGGCTTGAGAGCGCTCACGCGATTTCGAATCTGCACGTAATGTTTACACCCCAGTTGCCCCAACCGTTATCGGTTTCCTCTTTTTCTATTCTGCTTAGCGTCGGCAGCCTCGACAGACTCAGTGTGAACCGAGTTTTTAACAGCAACACCCACGGTGCGTCTTTCTGTTGGCGCAGGCGAGTTTTTGGCACCGACACCTTCGCAACTCCCTCTGTAACTGCCTTGACAGCCCTCCTTGCATTGCATACAGTAACGGCTCAACAACGATTTCAATTGGGCAATCGTCAACAATCCAACGGAGAGAGGGAGAGCAGAAGAAATGATGACAAAATCTCAGGTCGTTGCGCATTTGGCCGAAAAGGCGGGGATCCCAAAGAAGACTGCCGCCTCGGTCCTCGAAGAACTCGTCGCGCTGGCCACGAAGGAAGCCAAGAAAAGCGGGCAGTTCGTGGTTCCCGGGCTGGGCAAGGCGGTGAAGGCCGATCGCAAGGCCCGAACGGGCCGCAATCCCCAGACCGGCGAGCCCATCAAGATTCCGGCCAAGACGGTGGTGAAATTCCGCCTGGCGAAGGCGTTCAAAGATGCGGTGGTGCCTCCCAAGAAGAAGTAGCTGGGCGAAGTCGATCTAACATCAGCCAGTCCGAACCCTCCAGCGGGCAATCTGGTAGCCGTGCTGTCTTGTGTCGTTGCGCTCCGGGAACCGCATGCACGCCGGGTGAGATAGAGGCGATGGAGGCACGTCGGTTAGCATCCATGCATGACCTTCGCACGGCAGTCGAACAGATCGCCAATTGAGTTAGCGCAATTCGCGGCCGGTGCAGAGCAGTCTTAAGGGTCTCCGGTTTGCCCCCTATGAACAACGAAGAGCCGGGCACCTAAAGGGAAGGCGCGTCGCTAGGCGAAGGGTATTTCTCCAGATTCGGGACCCAAAACGCCCTTCCCACGCCGGAAACCTGCCACGGGCGGGGATAGTCGACGTGAAGCCGACTTTTTATTCCCAATCCGTTATGTGGGCGCCAAACACCCATAAGTTTCACTGCAGCCCTTAGAGCCATCCTCGTCTGCTGCTGAGACGACTTCGCGGTCGAGCCGGCTCGGTGGGGCTTTGGCACGGCCCGCGCTTTCAGGATTTACTGTGACGGACGAATTGCCCAGAGTAGGTCCATGGGCTCTTCGAAAGGACGCAGCGACAAGAAGCTATTTTGGAGCCACTTTTGCCACGACTTCGCCTGCCGCTTGCTCACGGGCCCGCTTGGCGACCTCGGCGCGCATGGCTTCCTTCCCCGAGCAGCAGGTGGCCGAGTTCGTGTGCCGCCGCAACGGTGAGAATCTCGGAAGGCATAGCCCCTACGGCCGCTGCTTCCTCCTGGGCCCAGCGGAAGGACACTGTGGCGTAGTTTCCTAAGGCAAAGCCCATTGTATGGTCGTTGGCAACCCCCTGGGTGACGGGAATTTCCGGGAGAATCCTCACGATTAGAGTCGTTGGGCCAACCTCTTGAGTGCAGTTGGTGTCCTGGTGGATGTCCGTCAGCGCAGGGTTGCAGTTCCACCACGTGGTCTCGATCCCCACATCGTGGAGAATCCTCGCCACTTCCCTTTCAGTCCGCTCCAGGGTCTGCTCTGGCACTTGGGCATAGTTGTAGACCGAGACGTTAATTCCGGGAACTGCCAGGTCGGCCTTCTTGCTGCGGTCATGGGCAAGAGTTGGGGAATCGCAGGTGAGAAGAAAACCAAAGGTCAGGAAACTTGCGAGCAACCGTTTCATGGGCGTCACCTTTCCGCCCGCCGGCTTCGACTGGTGGCCAGGCGGGCTGCTTGGTGACGCCCATTTGGCAGTGGGTATGCAGGTACCTCAATGAACTGAGAGTCTATTCACGAGCGAATCTCCATCCACAGCTAATGTGCTGAAATTAAAGAAGCTAGTTGAGGGCATCCACATTAGGTGGGGGTTTTGTATTATGTCTGAAAAGTGGTAGACTCCAGCCCGAAGTCCCCAGGCGGCCATTCCATGGACCATGCCTCTGTTCCACGCTCGGTGCGATTTGGCATTTTCGAAGTGGATCTTCGGGCGGGTGAGCTGCGCAAAGGAGGCTTAAGGATCAGGCTGCAGGAGCAGCCTTTCCAAGTGCTGAGCATGCTTTTGGAGCAACCGGGCCAGGTGGTGTCGCGGGAGGAACTGCAAAAGAAGCTCTGGTGCCAAGACACCTTCGTCGATTTCGACCATGGCGTGAACACCGCCATCAACAAGATCCGCCAAGCTCTTGGAGATTCAGCGGAAAACCCGCGTTTTGTTGAGACGGTGGCGCGGCGTGGGTACAGGTTTATCGCGCCGGTAGAAACTATAGGCCCCAAGCCACTTCGACCACCGCAGCCCCGGCGCCCTCACCGGCAATCGCTATAGCGGCGATGTCCCCGTCGCCGATCGAGACGGCGGTCATAGACCGCCGCTACAGCAGGCGTCGGCTTATTGTGGCGAGCGTCGGCGCGCTGGTAGCCGTCGGGGGAGTTGCTCTTGCGGTGGCGGGCTGGTTCTGGTTTCGAAGGTCACACGTGACGGCGCCGGAAGCCCTGCTGACGGCGATTCCGCTCACCACTTATCCCGGCATTGAGAGTTACCCTTCGTTTTCGCCCGACGGTAGCCAGGTAGCTTTCACATGGAACGGAGAAAAGCAGGGCAACTCCAATATCTATGTGAAGGTCGTCGGCTCCGAGCCTCCGTTACGCCTTACAACCAACCCGGCCGAGGATACCAGCCCCGCCTGGTCGCCGGACGGCCGCTGGATCGCTTTCGACCGTCGATTGCCCGGAGGCAAGGTCGCCGTGGTTTTGATTTCTCCCCTAGGTGGTCCGGAACGAGTACTAACGGAGCTGGATCTTAACTACACTCTCTCGGTCACCACTGGTCTTTTCCTCGCATGGTCCCCAGATTCGCGTTGGCTGGCAATGGTCGGCAATGACAAGCCTGTCGAAGGTTTTCGGCTATTCTTCTACTCTGTGGAGACCGGTGAAAAGCGGAGGTTGCCATCTCCGCCAATTGCGAGCTTGCAGGAGGACAGTTGCCAAGCCTTTTCGCCGGATGGCCGCACGCTGGCGTTTGTCCGGTGGGCCTCTTTTCCCAGCAGCGATCTCTACCTACTCGACCTCTTTCTGGACTTCAAAGCCGTTGGGGAGCCCAAGCGCCTCACCTTCGGCAACTGGATAGCTGCAAGTCCTGCCTGGACCGCGGACGGAAGGTCTCTAGTCTTCTCAGCATCAGGCAACCTGTGGAGAGTGGATGCCTCGGGTGCAGGCAAGCCACAACCGCTCGCCTTGATTGGCGGGAACGGGACATTTCCGGCAATCTCACGGCGTGGCAATCGCCTTGCATTCGTCCAGTGGCATGGCCATACGAGTATCTGGCGCATGGAAATCCCAACGCCCGGGGGAAAAGCCGACCCACCACAGGAGTTTATTCCCTCTACACGCAGTGGCTGGCGCCCGCAATTCTCTCCCGACGGGAAGAAGATTGCGTTTGTATCAGACCGATCCGGTAGCCTGGAAATCTGGGTCTGCGACGCAGATGGCTCGAATCTTGTGCAACTCACGTCTTTTCGCGGAACTGGTCTCCGGATAGTGGTCGTTTGACGTTTAACGCGAACCCGGAGGGGTTCCGGGCGGTATACGTCATCAATGCCAGCGGGGGAAGTCCGCAACGCATTAGTCCAAACCATACTGATTCGGCGAATGCAAGCTGGTCGAAGGATGGACGATGGATCCTCTTCGATTCCACAACCACAAAGCCGAGGATTTACAAGGTTCCCGCCGAGGGTGGACCGGCGGTGCTGGTCACGAACAAGGGGGGCTGGGCGCCGAGGGAATCGACGGACGGCAGGTTCATTTACTCCACGGGAGAATCCGCCGATGGACATACTCTCTTGAGGACAGCCGTGCAGGACGGAGCGACGCAGCAGGTCCTCGACTCTATTGCTGATCCGGGATGGAGTTATCAGCTCGTGGAGGACGGGGTTTACTTCATCCCGAACCCAGACCCCAAGTCGGGCTATTCCATCCAGTTCTTGAACACGACTACCGGAATAATCGAGCGAATTGCCTCCCTCGGAAAGGCGGTGGCAGGGGATCCTGCTGTTTCCCCCGACCGCCGATGATCGAGCGAATCCGCTCCTCAAGTTTCGGTACGAACTCGTGAGCGATGATGTTGCGGCACGAGATCTTCAGTCTTTCGATGGTTCGGTCGCGAAGCTTTGGGCGTTGCTGGTTAGCGGGGTCGTCCTCATCGTTGAAGCCGAGTTGATGGCGGTTGATGACGAGATCGATGTCTTCAGAAAACCGCTGGATAATGCCAAACGCTTTTGACAGCGATGTGCCGCCCTTGAAGATGAGGCGGGGAAAATCACGAAACTGGAAGACCTGATGCAGCGTCCAACAGACCCAGAAATCCTTCTCTGCGATCTCGGGTGATATGCCCCTGGTGACGGCGGTCTGGTCGAATAGCGCTGCTCGATCTTCCGGCGTTGCCTTGGCCCAAGCGTCCATCTATGTCCCCTTCAATTGCCGTATGATCTCATGACTCCAGGCCGGGGCGTGTTTGATTAGTTTGGCGAGTTGCGCGCGGTCGCGAGCGCTCAAGGCGCGGGATAACTGTCGAACCACGAAGTCTTTGTTCGCATTCGGCCCGACCGCGCGGATCGCCTGGAGAGCCAGCCCTGCCGGCGTGCCTGCTCCGGGGAACCGCGAGGGTCTGGCGGGTTTCAATTGAATGGTCTGGGCGCCGATCTTGACGCGATGGGCGGGGCCGTCGGTTAAATACACCAACTGCGCGGGGACTTGATCGGTGACCCCCAGCAAGTTCGCCGCGCGCGCGCCCGATACCTGTACCCGGCTTCCCGTCTTCGCTGCCAGTACCGCGGCGACATCATCCGGGTTCGGAGCGAGAATGCCCAGCTTCTTGTGAACGCGGGGATAATCATAAAGACCTTGGGCCAGGCGCCGGATGGTCTTGTCCTGCGTCAACCGCGCTAACGCCCGATCCACCGCCCGGCGCGTCCCCAAAGCGAGGAAGTCCCGAGGCGTAAACACCCACCCGCGCCCATGCACCCGAATTCGCTTGAGAACCGAATTGGCGACGGAATCCATGCCATCTCCTGGGGGAAATTATATACATGTTCTCCCCCACACATTCAAGTGCATTATGACGATAATTCCTTTACATTAAATAATACATCCCGTTGCGATGCACCATCACACTTCCAGGTTTTACCGCAGACGTCCTTATTAAGGTCTGCGGCCCCCTCCTGGTTTTATTCGCGATGGGAAACGCGCGTGGAGACGCTGAAAAGCCGCGGACCTCGTGAAACAGGTCCGCGCTACTTGCTCCTGATTCAGAGGGAGCATTCGGAGCATTAAGGTTTATAATGCGGCCATGTGATCATCTGTAAATAGTCCAGTCGTTAAATCCAGGGCGTTGGGGCGGCGGAGGAGTGGAGACATGCGGTTGAATCGGCTTAGCATAACGAATTTTCGTTCCATTAAAACTATTGGCGATATTTTCCTCGAACCCCTTCAGGCCTTCGTAGGGGAGAACAACTGCGGGAAGTCGAACATATTGCGGGCGGTCCAGTGTTTTCTTTCATCAGGTGCCGGCGACGTTAAGCCGGAAGATTTCAATGACCAAGCGGCTCACGTCAACATCGAATGTGAATTCGGCAGTCTCACAGAATTCGAAAGCAAAAAGCTTCATCGGTACCTTATCGGCAATCGGATAATCCTTCAAAAGGAACTTTCCATCGAGACCGATTCCAAAACGAAAAAGATACGCGTGAAAGCTGAGTACCATGGCTACATGGCAGAACCGAAGAAGCTGTGCTACTCGCTAGCCAAGATCGAAGCAAAGGGTGGCAAGCCCGATTGGAAAAAGCTGGCGGAGGAAGGAGGATTCCTAGAAGCGGCAACCACGGCGGATGGCAAAGCGAATAAGGCCAGTTTCACGAAGGCACTTGAAACCTTCCTGGATGAACACGACGTGGAGTATGAGGAACCTGAACTCGGCAAAACTCAGGCCCTCGGAATTCCGCAGAACCTTCTCGCTAGACTGCCGGAATTTTACCTGCTGCCGGCTATTACCGACTATTCGGATGAAATCGATCGGCGCTCTACGACAACCGTATTTCGCAAACTGATGGGGGATTTGTCCGAGCGGCTCCTGCGGGTTGATCCTCGATATAACCAAATTGAAAAGGCCTTGGCCGACATCCGCGCACTGCTGAATGTTCAGTCTGAGGTAGGGGCACCTGCACGCTTGGAGGCATTGGGAAAAGTGGAAGGCCAGCTACGAGACACTGTGAAGCACCTGATGCCTTCTGTCCGGCACGTCACCTTGACTGTTGACGTGGAGGCCTCGAAGGAAATTTTCTCTCAAGGAGTGATGATCAGAGTGGACGATGGCGTCCTGACTGATGTGCTGGACAAGGGCGATGGTATGCAGCGCAGTCTCATTTTCGCGCTTCTTCAAATGCTTATCGAGTCCGTGCGTGTGAAGGATGCGACCGGCGGCGCTCGCCCGATAATTCTGGCCATCGAAGAGCCGGAACTGTATATCCACCCTCACTGTCAGCGACTAGTATTCAACGTTCTGAAGGGGTTCGCCGGGGTGGACAAGGAGGGGGAGACGACAGGCATCGATCAGGTGCTTTATGCTACGCATGCGACGGCGTTCGTGGAAATCGCCCATTATGAGCGCGTGGCCGTGGTACGGAAGTCCGATGCCGGAGTTGGAACGAAAGTGCAGCAGTGCAACGTCGGGGTGCTTGGAAGTCCAGACGAAAAAGCTGGGTTTAAACTGTTAACGAGTTTCGGGCTGGAGCATAACGAGGTGTTTTTTGCGCGCGACGTCATTCTCGTGGAAGGTTCGGAAGATAAGATCGGCATAATTGCTACGGCGCGCAAGCTCAAGCGGATTAAGGACCTGCCCGACGAAATCGGACTCACCATAGTAGAATGCAACAGCAAAGGTGAGGTGCCGAAATTTCAAAAGGTATTGAATGCGTTCGGCTTCTCTTACGGCGTTCTCCATGAATTGGATGGAAAACCTGAAACCGATCCGCAGAACGAGCCGATCATTGCTAACCTGAAAGGGAACAGAATCCAAAAGATTCCGAAACGATTGGAGGATCTTTTTGGCCTGCGGCACTTTAAGGACCAATGGCAGGCGAAGGAATTTTTCGCGAATCCGGCCAATATCAATGCTGCAATGGAGGCGGTGGTGCGAGGGCTCTTGCCGGCAGAAAGCCCGGATGAGTCATCCCTTCAAGCTGCATCAGGGCTTTCGAAAGAGCTACCAGCAAATTGTCTGCCTTCTTAAGATCGGCCAGGTCGCGAGAAAGCCGTTTCCGCGCGGGTGGCGCATACATTTGTATTCATGTTTGCGCCCCGAAAGTCAGGCGACGACACCTCGAAGTGACACGACACCCGGGGTGATGCCTGAGCCAACGAAGGGCTTACTCACTCGTGCCCTATGGACCTAAACGAATATCTTCGACGCCAGTTGGTCTTTATAGAGAACTCATGCGCTAGCTTCGACTCCGGCTGTGTGGACGAGAGTATCCGGATGGCCGTGTGTCTGCGAGTTCTATTTCACGACACAAAAAATCAGAAGTCGCTTCTCACGCGCATGGGGGCGCGGCAAGCCAGGGTTTTGTCAACCGTTCCCCCGCTGCCACCCGGTGCGGTGATGTTCTATGGAATGCACCGCTTGATTCTGCCGGTCCGGGGGACTCCACGGATATCGGTGCCACTGGGCGGGGCTTCGCACAAGGAGTTCGTTCAGCCCGATCAATGGTGGGAACAGGTAATTTATGTTGGCGGTAGTCCATTCCGAGGCGGCATTCCTGGGCCTCAGCTCAGGATACGGCGCAAGGACGTCGTGCTCTGCGCAGCGGACAGAGACGGCGGAGCGCATGTTGATCCACGCCTAACCGCTGAGTACCAGGCCCTGGTGGAAGGACTCTGGCGGGCGAAAAAAGGATCTCCCCACACGGAGTTTAGCGTCCCAGACGACCAGTTCGTTCTGCTTAGGCAGATGGGCTATGAGGTATTGAACAGTCCAGATCTCGTGGCGCTCACCCAGCAGCAGGTACCCTCGACATTGCCTACGCCTTCCACTAGCTAATGTAAAGTATTGTGGGGCGGCGTAGCCCGTGGCCGGCGCCGCGCCGTAGAGGGACGCAAAGAACGCGTACCTCTGCGCTTTGAAAGCAGGAAGGAGCCGGACTTGAATATCGAAGGGGCTAATGAAGCAGACGTCCGCGAAGAGATCGCGGCCCCTTTATTGACCCTGTTAGGCTATAAGCGCGGGACTTGTAACGATATCGCCCGCGAGCTTGTGCTGGTATACGAGCGACAGTTCCTAGGCAGGAAAAAGCCAAAAGATCCGCCGCTGAGGGGGCGGGCCGACTATGTGCTAACCGTGTTGGGAGCCGGCAGGTGGGTACTTGAGACGAAGGCTCCCAATGAGAGTATTGACGTTGATGCCATAGAGCAGGGGATTAGTTATGCGCGGCATCCAGAGGTTTCCGCCTCGTACTCTGTGATTCTCAATGGCGTGCGATTGACCGTACACCACACGTCGCAAGCTTCGACAGCAGCGCCACTGGTCGATGTGTCTGTGTCGGACCCAAAGTCACTTGCCGAACAGTTGAGTGGCCTGCTGTCACCTGCTGCCATAAGAAGGGACTGTAGCCCGCCAGCAGTCCACCTTGGAAAACCGCTTGCGCAAGGCCTGCGTTCCCGCGCCGAAATCCGCGGTGGCGATATACATTATGAGGGGTTTCGCTGGTCGTCTAACATCGAACTTCCCGACGAAGCACGCAACCGCTTGAACCAGATGTGCCGGCGCCTAAATGGCCTTCATGTCACAGTGACTGGCGGGACGATGCGCCGAGATTTAGGTTCCCGGATTCGGGCCAAACTCCTATGGTCACTGCCCCATGATGAGATGATTAGATTCGCCATAGATAAGAAATTGATGGATGCGGAATACCTTGCGCTTCGCGATCAGATTTCCGCAGTCCGCGAGGACCCAACAGTGTTCGATGTGATCGGCGAAGTCGAGGTAAAAAAAGGTGAGACCCTGTTCAATCTAACGCAATGGGACACGGAAAGTGCGGGCGTAGCCGTTAAGATGCAGTATTTTGGACGGGCGACTGGTTTCATTGCAGACTTCGTTTTTCAAGGTACATTCACTACGAATTACTACTGCAATTTTCCGGCTCTGCCTTTGTTGCGACTTGAAATGGAAGCTGTAGGCACCTTTCGCGTAGAGATCGACAATCGATGAGGTAGAATCTTGTCTTCGTTTGCACGCCTCGATTTGTGACCTCCTGAACCATCACGGACATAACAGGCGATGTCTGCGCCATCCGAACTGGCAAGCGAGCGGGTAGCGCACAGGTACGCGTATTTTGCGTTCCTGTGCGGCTTTTCATTGGGTGTTCACGACGAGAAACATCGTAACGCTGCTCGAATTTGGGAAGATCCGCGGAGGAATCCGTCGGCTGACGGATACCTCCACGCTACGCCTCCTTTGACAAAGTCCATTCGGTAATTTCGTTTACACCAGCTCGATCGATACGCGTCGTCCCACCATGGCTGCCGCCCGCTGAAGGCTGGAGAGCGTGATGTCGTTCTTGGGATCGAGCAGGCGGTCAACCTGGGTCCGGCTGGTTTTGAGCAGCGCCGCCATTCGCGACTTGGATATTCTCTTTTTCTTCATGGCCTGGGCAAGCTGCCACGCCACCACCTCCTTAACGGCCTGGGCTTGCGCCTCTTCAAAGACGCCTTCCTCCCGGAGGAAATCATCGATGCTCGAACCCATATGTTTCCTGCTCATGGCTCCAACTCCTTTTGGCGCTTTCGGGCGAGTGCCAGGTCCTCATCCGGCAATGTCCGCGTCTTCTTGATAAAACCGTGCAGCGCGACCAAATGTTCGCGATAAAGGCAGAGCAGGACACGCGCCGTCCGTTTCGTCGTCAAGTCGGTCCGCACTTCCCAGAGGCCTTTCCCCAGCGGGCGGCACAGGGGCATTCCCACTGGCCACCGCCATTGCGCCCGCAAAAGGTCCTTCCCGATGGCCTGACGGTCGGTCACCGGCAGTCCCTTCAGCCACTCCCGCACCGGCTCGCTTCCGGCCTCGGTGCGGTAAAAGATCAGCGGGATTTTTTGTGGCTGCGGACCGTCAGCCATCATTCACCTCACACGGTTAAGTGTACCTTATAATGTGCAGGTGCGCAAGCTCATTGACTTAAAGTGGGTTTTCACTTCGTGTTCGCGACGAGAAAAATCGCAGCGCTGCTCGAAAAGGTCGTTGTTTCAGGAATCAGCGGAGCGGCGGTTGGGGGAATGGCTGGCAATCCTTTGGCGGGAGCAGCGGGGGCTGTATTCAATCAGGTTGCCGGTGTTATTGGTAATGACGTGCCGGGATTTCTGCTGATTTCGAGATGCGGCACCTTCGATCTGGCTCGAAGATTAAACCGGGACCTGCGGAACATCCCAAGTATGCCCGAACTCTTGGGCTCCATCCTTACCCGCACCGAGATTGCTGCACTAGGCCTGGCACAAGCCCAGGGCAGATGCCCGTTCACGTGGCGGCGTGACGCCGGATGTGGCGCCCAGTGGTTCCGGGCGGGTGGTCGGCCACTCGGACAATTTCCGGGCGCTCAGTTGACGGTATGTCGGCTTGCCGGACGCTGGCCGCTGCGGGTTAGACGTACCCGCCCTGAATGCATTCTCGCTTGTCGCCTCGCGATCATGAACGCCCTGTGCGATTCAGTTCGGAGTGACCCACTTCTAAAGAATCTATAGAGCCTGCTATACAGTTCTTACCGCTTCACCGTCGACGTGTTCATGACGGGGGCTGGCGCAGACCTCCGCCCTGTGAGGTCTGCAGGGTTCGCGATAGCGAACCGTAATCGTGCGCCGGCCAACGCACCCAGCAGCGTCGCTTCGCGAAATCGCAGACCTCACAAGGCTGAGGTCTGCGCTAGCCAGCTATTTCGGTTAACTTTTTTACTTCGTGAGGAGTTAATTTCCGTAAGTGCATGATAATTCTCGAAATAAAGGGAGTAGCGCGGACCCCAAGTTTTGGGGTCCGGGGTTTGTCCTGCGCCGGAGAAAAGCCGCGGACCTCAAAATCGGCGGTCTGCGCTACCCCCGCGTTTTCTGCTTTCTGCCTACCTGCCCACTGCCCACTGCCTACAGCCTATTGCCTACTGCCGTCCTTCTCGTTTTCGTTCAGTTGCCGGATCATCTGGGCGATGAGCGAGCGCACCTGTTTCAGGCGCCAGGGGCTCGAGTCGCAGCGCACCTCGACCACCACGTCCTTGCTGACCGGGTAATTCCACCAGGCGCTCGGTTCGGGGGGGCGCACTTCCTTCTGACCCTCGCCGAGTTGCCAGGCGATTTGCGCCAAGGTCTGCCCCTGCCCCTGTAGCGTCTTTATTCTGTCCAGTTCTTTCAGGTGCTCCTCGCCATAGCAGGCCGACCGCCCCCCAACCAGCGGAGGCGGCAACAACCCCCGTGCGATGTAGAAACGAATGGTGCGGGCCGGCACACCCGACACTTCGGCCAATTCGACCAATGTCAACGAGTCCCGTTCGGTGCGATCATCGTCTGCCACCCTCGAATTCCCCCTCGGTAGTATGTCGGCGGCCCTGTTGGCCACCCATGGGAGATTAGCGCTGTTATATTACAGTGTCAAGTACTGCTTACGACCGCTGCTGACTTGATGCTTGCCTCTGAAGATGACAGTGGCAAGTACTGTAATATTCGCAGCCTGCCACCAGACAGTTGGAACAAACCTGGAATGTCTATGAAAACAAACGACGAGTACAAAATATCTCTAAGTCGGCAGGTGTGCAGACGTGCCGTTCTTTGGCATGTCTGCGAGTGCCGGTCCGGAGGAGCGCATACATGCCGACAAAATGCGTCGGCACGTATGATGCGCCATCCAAGGTCACCCTAACCGGCAGTGTGAGGTCCTGGGCTGAGTTGGACGAAGCTGAGGACGCTGCCTGGGCCGCGCCCGGGGTCAGTGAGGTAAAGGACCTTCTTACGGTCTCGTACTGATCCTGGACAGTTTCGGCCGGCACGCCTCAAGCATCCGGAGAGACTCGTCCTGAGCTGAGTTTCCAGGCCAAACCGACTCCCTCTTTCCGGGGTGCGGGAAAGAGGCGCGCAGCGGATAGCGTATGCGGCGACTACGGTCGGTAATCCAGACTTTGTCATTAGGGATGATTACTGGCCTTAGGCGCCGGGTCACTGGGGTTCGATGTCGCCGCGCCCGTGGAGGTCGTCGAGAGGGTCCCCCGCCTTTGGGGATTTTGCTGCGCGCCTCACCACTTCCCGAAAACACAGACTTTAATCGGGGTTCACAAAACTCCAGCCACCACCTGGCCCGAACCGTACTCTTTTGGTTGGCTACGAGAGTGCACACAATTTGCACACGCGCGTGTTGAAGACTAGGATCCATCGTGGCCCTGGCCGGCCATGAAACCGCATGGCGAACGCTTGCCCGGTCAGCAAAAAACGGAATGGTCGGCCGCCTAAGGTACAGAATCTACAATATTCCGAGCTTCTCCAGCTTGGTACGCCGACCGGCCCCGCCTCCCGACCCTATCGCAAGGGCCTTAGCGGGTGCTGACGATGGGATTCGCCCTACCGGACGCACCAGATTTCTCGTCTTCCAAAATCTCCATTCTCCACACTCATCGACCCAAAGCCCGCCCCGGGATCGCAGAATCCTGCAG
>Ga0181523_10002331_pt1 | contig 18745 bp, 18 predicted proteins | sample PEATcosm2014_Bin_43_FD_119752 | JGI IMG/M metagenome (GOLD analysis project Ga0181523, IMG submission 119752) | Peatland microbial communities from MTU Mesocosm Facility, Houghton, MI, USA - PEATcosm2014_Bin05_30_metaG | ecosystem: Environmental > Terrestrial > Soil > Wetlands > Peat | place...
TCGAGGTCACGGTCGGGCACGACGACGACGTGCCCGATGCCGTCTCGGTGCTCGACGCCGTGCAGGCGGCCGGCTACGAGGGGATCGACCTCGGGCCCCTCGGCTACCTCGGTCTCGGCGACGCCCTCGACGGGGCACTCCGCCAGCGAGGTCTGCTGCTCACCGGCGGGTACGTCGAGATCGACGTCACGAGCGACGAGGCCGCTCGCCGCGGCCTCGGCGAGCTGAGCGAGGTGTGCGACCAGTTCGACGCCGTCAGCGAAGGGGTCGAGACCGTTCTCCTCCCTCGCCCCACGGTGGCGCTCATCGCGCCGGGCTCGACGGCGGCCTTCGAGGCCGAGCCGGAGGACAGCCGCCTCGGTCGCCTCGAGCGCATCATCGGCGAATTCGTCGACCAGTGCGCCCGCCGCGGCTACGAGGCCTGCCTGCACAACGAGGTGGGCACCGTCATGGCAACGCAAGAAAGCATCGTCTGGGCCTTGGAGACGACGCCCGTTGCCCTCTGCCTGGACACCGGCCACCTCGTGGCTGCATCGGGCGATCCGGTCGAGATCCTGACGTCGTGGCGGGAACGCGTGAGCCACGTGCACCTGAAGGACGCCCGCTCGCCGGCTCCCGGTCAGCCCTACACAGAGGCCATGGCTCTGTGGGAGGGCGACGCCTTCTGCCGCCTGGGCGCCGGCGACGGCCGCGTGGACGAGGTCCTCTCCTCGCTTCGCAGCGGCGGCTACGAGGGGTGGATCGTCGTCGAGCAGGACGTCTTGCCACGCGGCCGAGAGGCCTACGCACGGGCGCGAAGCGACCAAGTGGAGAACCGTGCCTTCCTGCGCGAGCGCGGATGGTGACCCTCGGCATGCCCAACCGGCTCCATCGGCCACGCGGATCGCTCGAGACCGACGACTGGCGGTTGGAGCTGACGCCGGAGCGGGCCGGCTGGTCGTGGACCTCGTTGCGGGTGCTCGCCCTCGACAGCACCAGCTCGACCGCCGTCGAGAGCGGCGAGGACGAGCTGCTGATCCTGCCCCTCGAGGGGTCCTTCGTCGTCTCCTGCGGCGACCAGCGCCTTGAGCTCGCCGGGCGGCGCAACGTGTTCAGCGGCGTGACGGACTTCGCCTACGTCGGACGTCGGACGCAGCTCACGCTCTCGAGCCCGACCGGTGGTCGCGTCGCCCTCCCGGGCGCCCGCGCCGGGCGCGACCTCCCGTGCCGCTACGGACGTGGGGGCGATGTCGCCGTCGAATTGCGGGGAGCCGGGTCGTGCTCACGCCAGGTCAACAACATCTGCCTCCCGGGCCTCTTCGAGGCCGACCGTCTCATGGTCTGCGAGGTGTTGACACCGGCCGGAAACTGGTCGTCCTATCCTCCGCATAAGCACGACGAGTGCCGCCCGGGCGAATCCGAATTGGAGGAGATCTACTACTACGAGGTCGCCGACGGGCCGGCAGGCGGCGGCATCGCCTATCAGCGTGTCTACGGCACGGCGGAGCGACCCATCGACCTGCTCGCCGAGGTGCGCTCCGGCGACGTCGTCCTCGTTCCCCACGGATGGCACGGCCCCTCCATGGCGGTGCCCGGATACGACCTCTACTACTTGAACGTCATGGCCGGCCCCGGCGAGCGGGCCTGGCTCATCTGCAACGACCCCGCCCACGCCTGGGTGCGGGCGACCTGGGACGCCCAGGTGGTCGACGCTCGTCTCCCCTTCTACGGCAGCGACGCCGGCGGCACGCCATGACCACGCCAACGATCCGGCTCAGCGTCGGGCAGGCAATCGTCAGGTTCCTGAGCGCCCAGTACAGCGAGCGCGACGGGCAGCGACACCGCCTCGTGGAGGGATGTTTCGGGATCTTCGGGCACGGCAACCTCGCAGGCCTCGGCGAGGCCCTCCTCGAGTCCGAGCTGTCGGGGCGGGGCGAATTCCGGTTCCACTGGGCCCGCAACGAGCAGGCGATGGTGCACGCGGCTTGTGGCTTCGCCCGGATGCGAAACCGGCTCTCGACCCTCGCCTGCACGTCGTCGGTCGGACCGGGCGCCACGAACATGGTGACGGGGGCGGCACTTGCCACCGTGAACCGCATCCCGGTGCTCTTGCTCCCCTCGGACATCTTCGCTAGCCGCGTCTCGGATCCGGTCCTGCAGCAGCTCGAGCACTTCGGCGCCCGTGATGTCTCGGTGAACGACGCCTTCCGGCCCGTCTCTCGGTGGTTCGACCGCGTGCAGCGGCCGGATCAGCTGCCGGACGCTCTCCTCGGTGCGATGCGGGCGCTCGCCGATCCGGCTGAGACGGGGGCGGTCACGGTCTGCCTGCCCGAGGACGTGCAGACGGAGGCCTTCGACTGGCCGACCGATCTCTTCGAGACTCGTCTTTGGCACGTCCTGAGGCCGGTACCGGACCCGGCGGCGGTCGCCCGTGCCGCCGACGTCGTGCGAGGCGCCCTGCGGCCCCTCATCGTCGCCGGTGGCGGCGTCATCTACGCAGAGGCGACCGAGGCCTTGCGGCGCTTCGCCGAATCGAGCGGCATCCCCGTCGCCGAGACGCAGGCGGGGAAGGGCTCGCTCGCCTACGACCACGCGCAGTCCGTGGGCGCCATCGGCGTCACCGGCACCGTCGCCGCCAATGAGCTCGCTCGTGCTGCCGACGTCGTGATCGGCATCGGGACGCGTTGGTCGGACTTCACGACCGCATCGAGGACGGCTTTCGCGGCCGACGGCGTGAGGTTCGTCAACTGCAACATCGCCGCCTTTGACGCCTCCAAGCACGGTGGCGTCTCGGTCGTCGGAGACGCCCGTGCCGGCATCGAGGCGCTCGAGGGGGCGCTGGCGGGATGGTCCGTGACACCTTCCTACCGAGCCGAGGCCACGGCGCGCGCACGGCAATGGGACGACGTCGTGGAGGCCGCCTACGACGCCGGCTGCCAGCCCTTGCCGTCGCAGGCCGAGGTGATCGGCGCCGTGAACCGTGCGAGCGGGCCGCGCGACGTCGTCGTGTGCGCCGCCGGCTCCATGCCCGGTGACCTCCACAAGCTGTGGCGGACGCGCGATGCGAAGGGCTATCACGTCGAATACGGCTACTCGTGCATGGGCTACGAGATCGCCGGCGGCCTCGGCGTGAAGATGGCCGCCCCCGACCGGGACGTCTACGTCCTCGTCGGCGACGGCTCCTACTTGATGATGGCCCAGGAGCTCGTCACGGCGCTGCAGGAGGGCATCAAGCTGATCGTCGTGCTCGTCGAGAACCACGGCTTTGCCTCCATCGGGGCGCTCTCGGAGACGGTGGGCTCGGAGCGCTTCGGCACCTCGCTGCGCTTCCGCAATCCGGCGACCGGTCGCCTGGACGGCGACATCGTGCCCGTCGACCTCGCCGCCAATGCCGCCAGCCTCGGGGTGGCGGCCGTGCGGGTGACGAGCGTCACCGAGCTCGTGGAGGCGCTCGGCGCCGCCAGGTCGCAGACCGCTCCGGTCCTCATCCACATCGAAACCGATCCCCTCATCCCCGCTCCGAGCAGCGATTCCTGGTGGGACGTGCCGGTCGCCGAGGTTTCCGGGCTGGCCCCGACGGCGGCGGCCCGCCTCGTCTATGACGAGGCGAAGCTGCGGCAACGACGGTACTGGTGAGCCCGTCGCGGGCGGGGGCGAGGCGCCGGCTGCGTGTCGGTGTCATCGGGACCGGGATGATCTCCCAGATCATGCACCTGCCGTATCTTGCCGAGCTGCAGGAGCTGTTCGAGATCCGCGCCCTGTGCGACAGCTCGCCCCAGGTCCTCGAGCACTGCGGCCGGCGTTTCGGCGTCGAGCGGCTCTTCGGCGAATGGGACGAGCTCATCTCCGAAGAGCTCGACGCCGTCCTCGTGCTCACCTCGGGGAGCCATGCTCCTCCTGCCATCGCGGCGGCCACCGCCGGACTGCACGTCTTTGTCGAGAAACCCATGTGCTTCTCGGTCACCGAGGGCGCCGACATGATCGAAGCCGCCGCCAGGTCGGACGTCGCCCTCATGGTGGGTTACCCGAAGCGGTACAACCCGGCCTATCGGCGAGCCCGGGAGGCGGTCGGGCACCTCGACGATCTGAGGTTCGTCCGCGTGACGACGCTCGAGTCGCCCTTCGAGCCGTACGTCGCCCATCACGAGATCGTGCGCGCCAACGATGTCCCGGCCGAGCTGCAGGCGCGCTGGCGCGCCGAGGGTGATCGCCGCATCGACGCCGCCATCGGGCCGCTGCGAGACGAGGCACGCGACGCCTTCCAGTCCGTCCTCATCGACACGCTCGTGCACGAGCTCAATCTCGTGCGCGGCATCCTCGGAGAGCCGACGCAGGTGCGCTTCGCCAGTCTCCGCCGCAGCACCGTCACGATCGTCCTCGACTTCGACGGGATCGAGTGCGTCATCGCCTGGCTCGACCTGCCCGGCCTTGCTGACTACGAGATGGAAGCGTGCTTCTACGACCCGAACGCCCGCATCCGCCTGAGCTTCCCCTCGCCCTACCTGAAGAACGTGCCCGCCCTCCTCGAGGAGACAGCCGGCGGGACCGGCGGGGCGCTCTCGGTTCGCTCCCGCCAGACCGTCTCCTACGAGGAGGAATTCAAGCTCGAGCTCATCGAGTTCCACGGCGCCGCCACTGGTGAGTCGGAGCCGCTCACCTCGGCCCTCGACGGCTTCCGGGACGTCGCACTGTGCGAGGCGATCGTGGCGAGCGCCCGCTCCGGCTCGGCCGTCTCGCGCCCGACGGATCCCGCCGCCGCCGCCGCTGGAGCCACGAGCGCGCCATGACGCAGGGCGGACGAGGCATCGAAGGTGGCGCTCGCATCGGGATGGTCGGCTACGGCGCCATGGGCAAGGCGCACGCCTACGCCTACAGCGCCGTAAGGGTCATCCGATCGCTCCGGCACGCCCCCCAGCTCGCTCTCGTGTCCGGGCGTCACGGCGAGGCCGTGGCGGCCGCCTCTGCCGCCCTCGGCTTCGAGGCGTGGACGACCGACTGGCGGGAGGTCGTCGAGCGTCCCGACATCGACATCGTCGACATCTGCTCGCCGCCGGGTAGCCACGCCGAGATCGCGGCGGCGGCCGCTTCCCACGGTAAGGCGATCCTGTGCGAGAAGCCGCTGGCCGTCTCCCTGGCGGAGGCCGAAAGCGCCCAACACGCCGTGAAGGCAAGCGGGGTGCTGAACGCCATCTGCTTCAACTACCGCTACCTGCCCGCCGTTGCCCTCATGCGCCAGCTCATCGGCGCCGGGGAGATCGGCGACGTGCTCCTGTGGCGCGGGAGCTGGCTCTCGGACGAATTCCTGGACCCGCTCATCCCCTTCGACTGGCGTTTCGACCGGCACATGGGCGGCTCGACGATCGCCGATCTCGGCAGCCACCTCATCGACCTCGCGCAGTGGATGGTCGGGCCCATCGCCCAGGTCTGCGCCCAGTCCTCCACCTTCACCTCGGAGCGAGTGGACGCGGCGGGCGGCGGCATGGTCCCGGTCACCGTCGACGACGCATCGAGTGCCCTCCTCCGCTTCGCCGGCGGGGCCGCCGGCGTCTTCGAGGTGGGGCGTACCTGCGCCCGGCGACCCTGCGACTTCACGGTCGAGGTCAACGGCAGCAGGGGCACGCTCGTGTTCGACTACTCACATCTGAACGAGCTCCGCTTCGGTCGAACTGCCGATGACGCCCACCTCTACGGCATGCGCACCATCCGGGCGGAGCACCCCGATCACCCCTACGCACGCAACTGGTGGGCGATCGGCCAGGGTGTCGGCTACGGAGCAAGCTTCGTGAACCTCATCGGGGACCTTCTCTCGGCGTGGCCGGACGGCCCCTGGGTGCCCGGGCTCGACGTCGGGCTCGCCGTGCACCGTGTCTGTGCCGCCATGGAGCGCTCCGCCGCCGAGGGCGGCTGGACCGCCGTCACCTGAGGCGGGCGACACGTTCGCCACTGGAACGTCGATGATGGTGGGATGGAGACCTCGATGCAGATTGGGGAGGGCTTCGTCGGCGATGGCGCCGAGGCCGCCCACGTGAACACCGTGCTCGGTGATCGGGCGGGACCCGTCGGTGCCGCCTGGGCGGGAGCGCTCGCGGCACCGAGCGCCGGGCACGCCGCCTTCGTCGTCGTCGGCCAACCCGGTGTGGCCGCCGTGCCTGCCACGCTCCTCGTCAACAAGGCAGCCATCGAAGGGCCCGAGCATGGGCACATGACGTGGGGGGCGGCACAAGCTGGCGTCGCCAAGGGCGTCGCCCTTGCGGTCGGTGAGGGGATCATCGACGCCGCTGCGGCCGGGCACCTCGTCCTCATCGCCGCCGTCTGGGTCAATCCCGCAGCCCTCGACACCGAGGCCGTGTTCGCCAACAACACCGAGGCGACCCTGCAAGCGCTCCGCAACGGCCGCGAGGGCCGCCCATCGGTGAGTGAGGCGGTGGCAGCAGGACTGTCACCATGGAACCCGTTCTTCCAACCCTGAGACCGCCCGGCGCCGGTGATCAGAGGCGATCGAGGAAATTGACGACCGCCTGACGAAACTCGGGCTGCACGACGGCGGAGAGATGGTCGCCGGGCACCGACAGGAAGCTGGCGCCCGGGATGGCGGCAGCGAGCGCCTCCGGCCCACCGGTCAGGGTGTCGTTGACGCCGTTCACGACAAGGGTCGGTACGGCGATCCGCCCGAGCTCGTCCAGGCTGGGGAAGGGGCTCCCCGATCGCTGCACGGCGGCGAGGGCGAGGCGGTCGGCCCTCGTGGCGTCGGCGAAATTCCGGAACGCCCGCGCCGTGGCGTCCGCAATCTGGGAGGGGTCGGCCGCTTCGAGCGCTTCGGCGATCAGCCCGGCCTCCTCGCCTCGCCGGCTCCGCATCTGAGCGAGCCCGGCGCCACCGAGCACCAAGGAGACAAGACGGGCCTCGACGGGGGCCAGCCGCATCGCCACGAACGAGCCCATCGAGTAGCCCACGAAGTGCACCCGCTCCAGCGCGAGGACGTCGAGGAGAGCGCTCACGTCGCGCACCATGGCCCGGTTGGCGTAGGCAGCCGGATCGTGCGGTTTCTCCGACTCGCCATGACCGCGGGCGTCGATGAGCACGACCCGACGACCGGAGTCGAGGACGGCCTGGGCGACGCCGGGGCGCACGAAATTCGTCCCCGACTCCGAGGCGAAGCCATGGTGCATGAGGACGGCCTCACCGTCTCCGAGCACGTCATAGGCGATCTCGACGCCGTCGAAGCTGTTGAAGCGCCTCACTCGACGACGATCCGCACGCGCTTGTTGCCCCTCCCCTTCGACTCCGTCTTGACGACCCGCACGTGTCCGACTTCGGCCGTGGAGCGGACATGGGTGCCACCGTCGGCCTGCTTGTCGAGACCGACGATGTCGACGACGCGCACCTCGCGGACGTGCTCGGGCACGAGGTTCGTCTTCGTCCGGATCAGGTCCTCGTCGGCGAGCACCGCCGCCGGCGGCAGGAACGTCACCACGATGGGGCGGTCGCGGGCGATCTCCTCGTTCACGCGTTCTTCGATACGTGCCCCAAAACCCTCCGGTAGCGGGTCGAACTCGAAATCCATGCGGGCGGCCAGCGGCTCCATGTTCCCCCCGGTGACGGCTCGCCCGTACTCGTTCCAGATCACCCCGCAGAGGATGTGCAACGCCGTGTGCGTCCGCATGAGCGCGTGACGGCGCTCCCAGTCGATGGCGCCGTGCGCCTGCTCCCCCGCCGCCGGCACCGGCCCCTCGAGCCGATGCCACGCCACACCGCCGTCCTTTGTCACCTCGACGACACGAGCGCCGCCGAGGGTACCGGTGTCGTGCGGCTGCCCGCCTCCGGTCACATAGAAACCCGTCGCGTCGAGCGCCACCCGGTCGCCGTCGATCCCGACCACGGTGCTGTCGAATTCCACCAGGTAGGCATCGCGCAGGTAGAGCAGATCCGTCTCAGGAAGGTCATCCATCCGGGCAATGCTCGCCCGTGCAGCACCTCGCGCGCCAGCCCCGAGGAAGGGGCCGGGTGTTCACGTGCTGTTCAGGTGGCGGCCACTGCCGCCGGGGCGCAGGCGCCACCCAGCGGCCGACCGCTCTCACTGCCTGTTGAAAACCTCGACGCCCCATCCACACCCGGCGCTCGCGTGGGCTGGGGTTGCCGCCCCCGTGCTTCGCGTCGGCGATCGTAGCGGCTTCGTCGTCCCGAGACTGTGGACGACGAAGTGGGCGTTTCGGCCGCCCAGGCCCGTCTACCTGCCGTTCACCGGAGGTTCACCCGTGCCGGCGATGCTCAGCCCCGCAGGTCGAGAACGAGCTTTCCGCGAACGGATCGGTCGACGAGGCGGGCAAAGGCGTCGTTGACGTCGGCGAGCGGGACGAGCGAGTCGACGCAGACCTCGAGCCGCTCGTCCCCGAGGGCCCGCAGGGCGTCCTCGATGCCGGCGGCGATGGCGGCGTCGCTCTCCATGAGACCGCCGTAGCCGATGACCCGCAGCGACTTGCGGTAGAGCGCCTGGAGGGGGACGAGCCCGCTGCTGTCGGCAGAGGTGCCGAAGGCGACGAGGCGGCCTCGAGGTGCCATGGCTTCGACGGCGGCCCCGAAGAACGGGCCGCCGAGCGGGTCGAAGACGACCGTCGGTCGCAGCTCCGCCAACTCGGCGACGAACGACGCCATCTCGCCGTCCTGCCCGCTCGTGACGGCAACGTGCTCAGCCCCCCGCGCAGCCACGAACGGCACCTTGGCGGCGTCGCCCGTCTGGCCCCACACGGTGGCACCAATGCGATGCACGATCGAGACGATCATCGATCCCACGCCCCCGCTCGCACCAAGCACGAGCACGCGGTCGTCGGTCGTCACGCGAGCGAGCTCGGTGACCGTCCGCCAAGCCGTCACGCCGGCGATGCCAAGAGCGGCGGCGGCCTCGAGTCGCACGCCCGTGGGTATGTCGATGAGGGCGTCCGCAGGGACGACGGCGTGCGTCGCCCAGAGGCCGTCGCGCATCGAGCCAAGGCCGTGCCCCCGGACGATGACGTGTCGGTCGCCGTCCACGAAGCCGGAGCCCTCCGAACCGAGCGTGCGCGGGAGGGGGCCGTCGACGGCCACGCGTCCGAGGGCGCCGTAGCGGTCGACGGGGTTGACCCCGCCGAAGGCCATGTCGACGATGAGCTCACCGGGTGACGGCTCGGGCAGCTCCACCTCGTCGATCGTGAGCGGCTCGCCATGGGTGACGAGGCGAGCGGCTCGAGCGGTGATTCGCCGGGCATCCGGTGGCATGTGCTGGACCTCCTCGTCGACTCCGCCGGCGTCGCCAACCTAATGGGGCTGCGTGACCCCGCTGGCGGGAGGAAGGCTCACGGCTCGCCGGCGCTCACCAGCCCCGTGAAATAGACCGGTGTGTAGGCGACATCGGTGCCGGGTTGGGCAGCCTGGATCGCCGTGGCGAGGCCGTAGGGACCGCTCCCGAGGTACATGACGACGTGAGTGATCGGCGTGTTGCCGTCGTTGGCGAAATGGTAGAAGAGCAGGTCGCCGGGACGGAGATCCCTCAGCGGGACCGGGACGGATTCCTCCCACTGCACGGTGGCCGAATGCTCGAGCTGCACGCCGGCCGCCGCCCAGGCGAGCATCGTCAGCCCAGAGCAGTCGACGCCCGACTTGCTGGCTCCTCCCCAGACGTAGGGGACGCCCAGGTACTTGCGGGCAGCGGCCGCCGCCGCCAGCGCTTGGAGAGGCGCCGCCGCCTTGGGGGCATCGAGACCGGCGAGGTTTCTGCCCTTGTAGGGCGCCCCGGCCGGCCAACCCGAGAACAGCCGCTTGAACTCCTTCTCGCCGACGAGCTTCAGCAGCTTGGCGGAGATGGATACGTACTGGCGCGACGCCTTCTTGACGAGGTGCTGCGCCTCCGCTCGCAGGGCGCCGATCTCGGCGACTTGCAGCTGCACGCCGAGCTCGGTGGCGACGGCTTCCTCGCGGCCGTTCGAGATCGAGTTCTGGAGCGAGACGTATCGGTTCAGCGACGCCTGCAGGTTGCCCTCGGCGAAACCGGCGTAGACGGCCACCATCTCACCGTCGCTCGCATTGTTCGTGAGCAGCGGGGAGTTGATGTTCTCCAGCTGGCCGGTCACATAGGCGAGGATGGCGGCCTTGCGGAGCTTGAGCGTGGCTGCCGCCACCTGGCTCTGTGCCAGCGCCACGCTGGCATTGCAGGCGGCGACGCGCTTCTGCGCAAGCTTCAGCCGCATCGTCGCCTGGTCGTAGGTCTCCGAGAGGGCGGCGGCCTTGGCGTCCTCTGCCCGGATCTCGCCCGCCGTCACCAACAGGCGCTGTAGCAGGGGCGCCGCCGCCGTCGGGATCGTGCTCGGCGTCTTCGACGGGTGGTGGGTCTTGTGATGGGATCCCTGTGCTCCGAGAGCGGTTAATTGACCACTGAGAGTGGCGATGAGAACCGCCACAAGAGCCACTGTCAGTTTTCGTTTCATCACGAGCTCACTTCCAGCTGCGGCTCAGCGAGTGGTTCATCGGCCGGCGCCCGCCAAGGAGCCAACGATTTATGCAGGTCAGCCTACACGAAGGTCGAGTCCGTACACAAGGGGCGCCCGTCGGCGCCCAGTTGGGGCCGCTCGTTCGGCCTCGTAGCCGCCTCAGGCGGCTCTGGAACCGCCGCCCCGCACGGAGACGGCCGGTGCGTTCTGGTTGACGACGGCTTGCAGGGTCCAGCGGTAGAGGACCCCGACGACGTGGCCGTCGCTCATAACGGCGAGCTGGTTGCGGCGGAAGCGCGAGAAGGCTTCCAGGGCGGCCGGGAAGAGCGGCTGGGAGGCGTCGAGGACGGGGGCGGCCTTGTCGCAGGCGTCTCGGACCGTCGCCCACGGCTGCACGATGAGATCCTCCACGGCGGCGATGCCGAGGTAACGGTCGTTCTCGACGATCGGCACGGCACGCCCCGGGTAGGCCTGCAGCCAGGGCACCAACTGCTGCACGGTCACCTCGCCGAGCACGGTCGTCGGGTCATGAGCCATGACGTCACCGACACGAAGGCCGCTGAACGACGCCTGTACCGTGGCCGCCCGGCGCTCCGCATAGGCCCCGAACGTCACGAAGATCCCGATGAACACGAGCAGGAAGTCGTAGCGGAGGCCCACGACGACCATGGCGGCACCGAGCACGACGGCGACGCTGGAGGCGATGCGGGTGGCCTTCAAGGGGTCGCCGCGGCCGGCGAGAACCGCCCGCAACACGCGGCCGCCGTCCATCGGGAGCGCCGGCAGGAGGTTGAAGCCGCAGAGCACGAGGTTCATCCAGGCGAGGTCCGTCACAAGGGAGCCCGCCCACAGCGCCGGCGGCCAGAGCTTCCCGCCGGAGAGGAAGGCGGCAAGGCCGAGCAGGATGGCCAAGGCGAAGCTGGCCGCAGGGCCGGCGATGGCGACGTCGCGCTCCACCTTCGGTGCAGCCGGGAAGCCCGTGATCTCCGACACACCGCCGATGGGGAGCAGCACGATGTCACGCACGGTGAGGCCGCGGCGGCGGGCGACGGCGCAGTGAGCCAGCTCGTGGAGCGTCACGGACATGAAGAGCGCCACGACCCAGATGACCATCGGCCAGGCCGTCGACCACGTGGGGTGAGTGTTGTCGAGGATGAGCAGCAGGACGAGGAACGAGAAAGTCCAGTGAACCTTTATCGGCACACCGGCGATGCGACCGATCTTGACGGCACCTCTCATCTCGTCCAGCTACTCCCTTCTGCCGATCCCGGCAACAACAGTGTGCCGTACAAGACTGTGAGGTCGCTGTGCACCCGCTGAAGGCGGGCTTCGACTGCCGGGCAGGCGCCGCTGCCGGCGAGGCAGGATGACATGGTGACAGAGAGGGAGATCGACCTCAACGCCGACCTCGGGGAGACCGACGGCGACCTCGCCCTCATCAGCGTCGTCACGAGCGCCAACATCGCTTGCGGCGGGCACGCCGGGGACGCCCGCTCCATGACGGCCGCCGTGCAGGCCGCCCTCGCCCACGGTGTCACGATCGGGGCTCACCCCTCGTACCGCGACCGCCCGAGTTTCGGCCGCCGGGAGCTTTCGACACCGCCCCGGGAGATCGCCGAGGAGGTGGCCGATCAGCTCGCCCAACTGAACGAGATCGCCTCGGCAAGCGGCGCCGCCGTCGCCTACGTGAAGTTGCACGGAGCCCTCTACCACCGGGCAGGACGTGACGCCGCCTGCGCCGAAGCGGTCCTGCAAGGGATCGAGGGCGCCGGGCTCGCACCACTGCCCCTGCTCGCCCAGCCCGGTGGCGTCCTGCTGGGTTTGGCGCGGGAACGGGGGTGGATGGGGGTCGAGGAGGGCTTCTGCGACCGCGCCTACCGGGCGGACGGCTCCCTCGTCGATCGCTCCGTAGCGGGAGCCGTGCTCGCTCCGGCCGAGGCGCAGCGCCAGGCGGTCGGTCTCGCCATCAGGGGGGGCGTGCGAGCCGAGGACGGCACCTGGCTGTCACTGCGGCCCGCATCGCTCTGCATCCACGGGGACACGCCGGCCGCCCTCGATCTCGCCGGAGCCGTCCGCCGGTCCCTGCAGGGCGCCGGTGCGGTCATCACGCCGTTCGTGCGATCGTGACGTCCTCGCCCTTGTCGCTGCGCCGCACGACGGCGATGGGCGGCGGCGCCGGTCTCGTCTTCACGGGCGGTTGGCAGGAGGCACAAGCCCTTGCCCGGGCTCTGCGGGCTGAACAACCGCCCGGTGTCGTGGAGGTCGTTCCGGCCGCCGACAGCGTCGGCGTGCTCGTGGACGACGGCGTCACGTCGGTGGGCGAGGCGCTTGAGCTCGCCGCCGGGTTGGCCGGCAACGCCAGCCCGGCGACCGGGAGACACGTCGAGGTGGAGGTGTGCTTCGACGGCAGCGACCTCGACGGCGTTGCCGAGCACGCCGGGCTCTCCGTGAGCGAGGTCGTCTCGCAGCTGGCGGATACACCCCTCAGCGTCGGCTGGCTCGGCTTCATGCCGGGCTTCCCGTACCTCGTCGGCCTGGGCGAGCCACTGGCCTCGGTTCCCCGCTTGGCGCGACCGAGGCCGCGGCTGGCTGCCGGCTCGTTCGCCCTCGCCGGCGGTTACGCCGGCATCTACCCGTCGGCGACCCCGGGGGGTTGGAACGTCCTTGGACGCGCGGCGATCCAGCTCTTCGACGCCACCAAAGCCGACCCGGCGACACTGGCGCCCTCCGACCTCGTGCGCATCCGCCCCGTCGACTCGCTCGCCCCGGAGCGGCCGCCGGCTCGCCTGCCCATCACTGCCGGCGGCCCCCGACGCGTCCGCGTCATCGAGGCCGGCGCGCGAGCCCTCGTGCAGGATCGAGGCCGGCTCGGTGTCGCCCATCTCGGCGTCCCCCCGGCCGGCCCCGCCGATGCGCTGCGCCACCGCATCGCCAACAGCGCCGTCGGGAACCCCGGAACGAGCGGCGTCCTCGAGATCACCCTTGCGGGCCCCAGCCTGCAGTTCCGCTGCGACGCCTTTGTCGCCCTCGTCGGGGACTGCCCGCTCCGTATCGACGGGCGGGCGATGCCGCCATCGAGCGTGCAGTTCGTCGAGCAGGGCCAGATCGTCTCGATCGGGGCCGTCGAGCGCTCCCTGCACGCCTATCTCGGGATCAGCGGCGGGATCGAGATCACGCCGGTCCTCGGAAGCCGCGCCACCGACGCCACCTCCGGGCTGTGGCCCGGTCCCCTCCGGGCGGGCGACGAGCTCGATCTCGGCCGGAGCGGTCGGGCGCGTGGGCGCTGGTTCGAACCGCCCGCCTTCGACGGGGTCCTGCAGGTCGTCGTCGGGCCGGACGGTACCGGCAGCCCGGCGGCGGCCGCCGCCTTGGCGCGGTTGCTCTCGATGCCCTTTGCCGTCGCCCGGGAAAGCGACCGCGTGGGGACGCGGCTCGTCCCGCTCGAGGCGGAGGGCGCTCCCGACACCGAGCCATCGATCGCTCTGCCTGCCACGGCCTCCCGCGCTACCGTCACCGGGGCCGTTCAGCTCCCCCCGGACGGATGCCCCATCGTGCTCGGGCCCGACCGCGGCACGGTCGGCGGCTACCCGGTCGTCGCCGTCGTGATCGGCGCCAGCCTGCCTGCCTGCGGGCAGCTCTGCCCGGGTGACGTCGTACGTTTCGAGCAGGCCGCGAGCGCTCGCGCATCGGCGGGAGCCGGCGGGCCAGATTTCGTCACGGGATGGATGCCCCTCGATCTCGACAGCGGATCCGGCCGGGGAGCATGATCGCGCCATGCCGCCCAACGTCAGCGACTTCGAGCAGGAGGCCACGTCCATCGACGGCCTCCTCCTCCTCCGCAGCAAGCAGGTGACCGACGAGCGAGGCACCGTCCGGGAGCTCTACCGCAAGAGTGTGTTTCAGTCCCTCGGCGACGGCTCGCTCTCGGTGCCCCGCCAGGTCAACCTCACGAGCTCGGGCCTCGGTGCCATCCGTGGCCTCCACGGGGAGGACATGACCAAGCTCGTCGGCGTCGCCGCCGGGCGGGCCTTCGGTGCCTACCTCGACGCCCGTCCCGGCTCTGGGTCCTTCGGCACGCTGCTCACCCTCGAGCTCGAGCCTGGCATGCAGGTGCTCGTGCCGAGCGGTGTCTGCAACGGGTTCCAAGCCGTGAGCGAAGGATGCCTCTACCTCTACTGCTTCGACGCCGAATGGGCCCCAACCATGGCGGGCGTCGCCGTGAGCCCGCTCGACCCGGATCTCTCCATCCCGTGGCCGCTCGCCATCGACAGAGGCAACCGCGCCCTCATCTCGGAGAAGGATGCCACCCTGCCGAACTTCGCCGACCTCGGCCTGCACCGCGAGCTGGTGAACTAGGCCATGGCGCTCAACGTCCTCGGCACCGATCTGCAACCGTGCAGCTTCGATCCGCTCACCGGCTTCTACCGCGACGGCTGCTGCAATACCGGCGGCGAGGATCTCGGTGTGCACACGGTGTGCGTCCAGCTCACGGCGGACTTCCTCGCCTTCTCGAAGGCGGTCGGCAACGACTTGAGCACGCCGAAGCCGGAGTACGGCTTCGCCGGGCTGCAGCCGGGCGACCAGTGGTGCCTGTGCGCCGCTCGCTGGCAGGAGGCCTTCGAAGCCGGAGCGGCCCCGAAGGTGGTCCTCGCCGCCACCCACCGGACGACCCTCGAGTGGGTTCTCCTGGCGGATCTGCAGGCGCACGCCGCCACGTGACCCGCCGCGCCATCCGGGCAGCCGACGGCGGCCTGCCGCGCTACGGCTGCATCACCTTGACGACGGACTACGGGCACGGGGCGGGTTTCGTCGGTGCGTTGCATGCCGTCGCCTTCCGCATCGCTCCCGACGTGGCCGTGATCGATCTCGACCACAGCGTCCCGCCACAGGACGTCCGCCTCGGCGCCCTCCGGCTGCAACGGTTCATGTCGTTCGTGCCGAACGGTGTCCATGTCGGCGTCGTCGATCCGGGAGTCGGCAGCACTCGGCGCGCCGTGGCCATCACGGCCGGGCGGCACGCCTTCGTCGGCCCGGACAACGGGCTGCTGCTGTGGGCGGCCGAGCAGGCATCGCCGGAGCTGCGCGCCGTGGTACTCGACCGCCCGGAGCTCTGGCTCGAGCCGCGGTCGCGAACCTTCGACGGACGCGACGTCTTCGTCCCCGTCGCCGCTCACCTCGCTGCGGGAGTCGAGCTGGGAGACGCCGGCAGCGAGGTCGACCCGTCCAGCCTCGTGCGCCTCGCCCGACCGGGCGCCCGAGTGGATGCCGGCGGCCTCGGTGAGCTCGAGGTGCTGCAGGTGGACGGCTTCGGGAACGTGCAGTTGAGTGGCGACGCTACGACCGTCTCTACCCTCGGCCTGCAGATCGGCGACACCGTCACCGTGCGAACCGGCGGGACGGTCGTGCGGGCGCTCTACGCCGAGACCTTCGCCGAGGTCCCCCGCGGCGGCATCGCCGTGCTCATCGACAGCGACGGGTGCCTCGCCCTCTCGGTCAACTGCGGGCGGGCGGACGCCCTCCTCGAGACGCCGCTCCCGCAGACGCTCACCATCCAGCGCGGCTGACCGATGGGGCGGCGTGGCCGACCGCGGAGATCAGGACCCCGGGATCGTGCCCGCAAACGTCGACCGCGTGGCGTGCCGCAGGCCCATGGCCGAGCCGAGGACGGGCCACATGCCAGACGTGGCGCGCCGAGGCGAGATGGCGCCGCCGACGGTCTCGCAACCCCACGGGTTGACCGAGACCGTCTTCGTCGCTCCCGCCAGTGAGAACTCGATGTTGTAGGAGATGCCGAGGTCAACCGGGCAGCTGTAGACGCCCTCCGGGAAGCGCGGCAACGCACACAGGGTCCGAGCCACCCGCTTGGCGGCCCCCGTGCTGCGGATGCGCACGACGGCGGGGAAGCTGAACTTCGGGTGGTTCTGCGGCAGGGCGACGACGCGGTGCACGACAGCCCCGGTGATCGACGACACGGATCCGCACAACCCGGAGGCGGCAGAGCCTGGCGGCTGCGCCGACGTCCTCAGAGCGTGGGACTGGCCCGGATCGGCGAGGGCGCCCTGGCCGGCCGCGCTCATCGCTCCGATCCCGATCCCGATGAGACCGAGCACGCTGGCAGTGAGGACGAGCAGGCTTCTCATGGTTGTTCTGACGTCGCCGGCCCCGAATCGGTTCCATCGAACGTGCCAGCTCTACGGCGACAGCCACTGCCGCCGGGACGACTCGCCCTTGACCGTGCCCCTGGGGCAGGGAGGAAGATCGGCAGATGCCGGCGGAGCCGACCCCAGAACTGCTCGGGAGCCCAGAACTGCTCGGGAGCGGAGAGTTCGCTCGACGTTCACGCCTGAGCGCGAAGGCCCTCCGCATCTACGCCGAGATGGGCCTCTTGCGACCGGCCGAGGTGGAGGTGTCCAACGGTTACCGCCGCTACCGAGTCGATCAGCTTCGCACTGCCCGACTCATCGCCATGCTGCGCGGCGTCGACATGAGCTTGGCCGAGATCGCATCGCTGCTGGCCGAGCTCGGCGAGCACGCCGAGCTCCCCCTCGAGCGGCTCAACCGGCACTTGCTCGAGTTGGAGGCTCGGCACACGAGCCGCCGCTCCCTCGTCCGTCACATCCAGGCCATTTTGAGAGAGGAAGACCGCCCGATGTTCACGATTCGGACCCGCCACGTGCCCTCACGGCGCCTCATGACGATGCAGCGCCGTCTGCGGGCCTCCGAGACCGACGCCTTCGTCCGCGAGGCCAAGAAAGCCTTCGCCGAGCACCTGGGCGGAGCCCTGCCGATCGAAGCGTTCAGCCTGATCTTTCACGGCGTCGTCGACGACGAGAGCGACGGGCCGCTGGAGGCGACGCTCGCCTGCTCGCACGACGTGCAGCCGAGCGAGCTCATCGGGATCCGTACCGAAGCTGCCCACGACGAGGCCTTCACGACGATCACGAAAGGGCAGTGGGACTACCCTGCGATCCTCGCCGCCTATGACGCCGTTGCCTGCTCGCCCGAGGTCATCGCCCGCCCGGGAAGCCGGCTGTCATGCCGCGAGGTCTATCTCGCCGAACCGGACGCCGTCGGGGACGACGAGCCGATCTGCGACATCGCCTTCCCCCTCGGGGAGACCACGACGGCCCCCTAGGTGTCCGCACGGCAGCACCCTGTCAACGCCCCTTTACTAGGCGACGTCAACGATGCGACAGGGGATGTCGGCGTTCTCGTCGAGGTGATAACTGGCGCACACGCGGTGGTAGCCGTCGGCGATGGTGAGCTGGAGACCGTGCTGCATCCGACCGCGCACGAGAAGAACCGGGGAGAGGCGCTCGCCCGCTTTCACCTTGGCGAGATCAGAGGCGACGTGGGCGTTGTCGGGAGGTAGCAGCGGCAGGCCGCTTGCTCGCAGCAGATCCTTGGCCTTCTTGGTCGTCCCGGCGGCGTGGCGCAAGGCGCCCACGGTCGATCTGGCTGCGTCAGGGTCGAGGAGAAGGCTCAGGTACTCGACGGCTGCCGGAAAGTCGTGGTCCTCGGGATCACTCTTCCAGTGCTCCTTCTCGGTGTTGTCCATGGCGTTCCTCCCTGGCAGCCGCGCTCAGCTGACGTGCTGATCGCTCCGACCGGTCAGCTTGTCACTGCCGGGTAGCCAGCGCCCGCCAGGGTGGCCGCGGGCCGGCAGGGACGGTTTCTCACCGCCCATCGCGGAACTCGGACCGATGCGGTATCATCGAACGAGTGTTCGATACGGGGAGCTGGGACGACGGGCTCGACGAAGCCCAGCTGCGGGCCGTGACACACGGCGAGGGTCCGCTCGTCATCGTGGCCGGCGCCGGCACGGGCAAGACGCGCACCCTGACCGCCCGCGTCGCCCGCCTGCTGGAGCGTGGCGTGGCGCCCGAACGCATCCTGCTCCTGACCTTCACGCGCCGGGCGGCCGACGACATGCTGGCGCGTGCCGCCTCCCTCAGCGGGCACGGCGAGCTCGGTCGCCGCCTGCGCGGAGGCACCTTCCACGCCGTCGCCCACCAGATGGTGAGCGCCTGGTGCGAGCCGTTGGGGCTGCCGTCGGGTTTCTCCGTGCTCGACCCGGCCGACGCGGCGGACGCTATGGACCTGTTGCGCGACGAGCACGGGCTGACAGGCCACGAGGTTCGCACACCGCGGGCGGGGACACTCGTCGACATCTACTCGCGCTGCGTGAACACGCGCCGGCGCCTCGACGAGGTGCTCGCCGTCGACTTTCCCTGGTGCGAACCGCACGCGCCCGGCATCGCGGCTCTCTATCGTGCCTACGTCGAGCGCAAGCGGCAGAACGCCCA
>Ga0181523_10002333_pt1 | contig 18736 bp, 17 predicted proteins | sample PEATcosm2014_Bin_43_FD_119752 | JGI IMG/M metagenome (GOLD analysis project Ga0181523, IMG submission 119752) | Peatland microbial communities from MTU Mesocosm Facility, Houghton, MI, USA - PEATcosm2014_Bin05_30_metaG | ecosystem: Environmental > Terrestrial > Soil > Wetlands > Peat | place...
CTCAGCATGGCTACTTTCTCTTCTGGGGTGTAGTGATTGCGCTCTGTTTTCATACGTTCTCTCCGTTATCTTAACGAAAGAACGCGCTCTCCAGTTCCAGCTGAGGCAAGACAGGAATGCCAGCAGTTCGCGGATGCTGATCCCGGAGTCGAGCAACGAGATCATCTCCTCGCGAGTCGCGCCGACTTGCTGACCGAACCGCACAAGCTTCTCGACGGCTTGTTCCAACAGGCATGTGTCCTTTTCGTCGAGATCCTCGGGGTGTCCGCCCCGTGTCATCGGGGTTGACGATTTGCAACGGTTTCACCTAGCGAGTGTGAGCGCGTTTTTTCTGGCGTAGAGAGAAAGAAGTGACCCGTGAATTTGTAATCCGTGCCTTCGGTCGCTGTAGTCGATGAGGCCCAACGATCTAAATCTATTCATGAAGAAGCTAACCCGCGACCGCGTAGTACCCACCATTTGTGCCAGAGTTGTCTGATCTAGCTTGGGAACTACAGAGTCAGGTGTGTTTTTCTTCGCGAGCAACAGAAGAATCCGTGCGAGCCTTTTCTCACTAAAGTTGCAATGTTGGTCAATCAAATCCTCTTGGTATCGGATGTTCCGCACCAGTAAATATGCAACGAACATATCGGAAAACGAGTGTTCCCGATGAAGTGCGAGCATCATTGCCTTCTTTTCAATCCGCAGAAGGTCACAATCAGTCATTGCGCTTGCAGATGCTATGCGGACCGGCTGACCTGCAAGGCAATCTTCACCGACAAAATCCTTGTCGCTTAGTATGCCAAGTGCTGCTTCCTTGCCAGCTTTGGATTTGGCGCTGAGTCTTACCTCACCTTTTTGGATTACAAACACTGCGTCCGTCGCATCGCCCTGAGCGAAAATATTCTGTTTCTTTCGAAAGGACACAATTTGCCTGCCATCACCGATGGTGGAAAGGAAGATTTTGGGGTCGAAATCACGTCCTGTCTTCTCACTCATATAATTGGCCATTCTGATGCGCGAGACACCACAAATTTGAATTGTGCCGACAGATGATGGTTAATTGCTGTTCAATTCTGCTCAAAATCGCGGAAAAAACTCGCCATCAACTTGCCTGACAACAGTCGAGGGATGCTCTCCCGATAGGAGGAGAAGACACGAAACGGAGAGCATGCAAAGTTGTGGGCGAAGACGCTCCAGCGGATGCTCTCGAAGCTCTGGCCTGGCGGTAAGATCACACTCGTGAAGCTCACGCCGGCGCCCGATACACCTGACCAGTTTTTCTGGACGTGTCATTACCGAAAACATCGTCCGCATACCGACACCCTCATGCTGGAAAGTGATCGAGGCTACCTTGAAGCAGCGGAGCAACCGTGTTCTGGATCGCAAATCGGGGAGTACAACGAGGAGTTCGTAGCTGGGAAGAAATCCACAAATCCCGCCTTGGCCCGCGAAGACCATTCCCGGGGGACGCTGGAGAATGCCTCGGGAAGCCAGCCAAACAGAAGAAGGCGCGCTAGTCGCTGTTGCTCTGAAATTTCTTGACTCGCGCAAAGATCCGATCGTTCACTGCGTTCGCAATGCTGACGGAGTAGTAGTAAAGCCGCTCTCCGATACGGATTTCAGGAGCGCAGAATGGGGTGGAGGAAGTGCAAGAGAGCTTAAGATGAGGGAGCGTCTCGGTAGAGAATCGTCTGGATGGCACGAGGTCAAGTGCATGGGGTACACACGACGCAAGATGCTAGCGGGACTGGGACTGGCAGGACTCGGGGCGGCGATACGACCACTGGTAAGGAAAGCCGCAGCATCCTCGTTGATGGAAACGTCTGTGGCAGTCCGTTCCGGCTGGCCGTGATCAATGACGAGATCACGCAGGACTTCGAGAAGGCATGTCAGATCGTGTCCGGCGATTTCGGATTAGGTTGGATCGAGTTGCGCTCGATGTGGAACAAGAACGTGACCGAACTCGACACGAAACAAGTTGAGGATGCGCGGAAGATTCTCGAGCGACACAAACTGCGAGTCACGGATATTGCAAGTCCCCTATTCAAGACCGACTGGCCTGGCGATTCGCGGGGCGTCGCAGAGTGACGATCAAGCAACCGCTCACACCGTAACTGGTATGCCGAATTGGAAGTAATTTCTGGAAATCCAATGGCACTAATGCAAATTTGCGAATCTCGGGGAACTGTTTCCCGTGGAGGTTGAGTTCTCAAGCGGTATCCAATAGGTAAATGCCACCCGTGTTTTTTCCAACAGGCTAATTTGATTCATTATCTGTAGGCTGATTGACGAGTTGCATTACCGCTTTTCTGGTTGTATCAATGGAACACCCCGTTTGGAACAACCACCCTCCGCCACGAGGAGAAGCGACCATGGCCATTCACAGGAAAGAAGAAATTTTCTCCAACCTTGATGACGAAGTATTTGGCACCGGCTTTCTTCCTCATCCCTTGCCGAAGTACAAACTGCCCAAACACGAGACCGATCCCACGGCTGCCTACCAGTTGGTCCACGATGAACTGTTGCTCGACGGGAACTCGCGACAGAACGTCGCCACTTTCTGCCAAACGTGGGTGGAGCCCGAAATTCGCAAGCTCATGGACGAATGTCTCGACAAGAACATGATCGACAAGGACGAGTATCCGCAAATGGCGGAGCTCGAGGCGCGTTGCGTCCACATGCTAGCGGATCTGTGGAATTCGCCTGATGCCGCCAACGCCACGGGTTGTTCCACCACCGGGTCGAGTGAAGCGGCGATGCTGGGCGGCCTCGCGCTGAAATGGAGATGGCGCAAGAAGCGCGAGCAGGCCGGCTTGCCAACCGGCAAGCCCAACCTGGTGTGCGGTCCGGTGCAAATTTGTTGGCCGAAGTTCGCGCGCTATTTTGACGTAGAGCTTCGACAAGTCCCCTGCGAGGGGCGGCGACTGCTGATGTCGCCCAAGGAAGCAATCGCACGCTGCGACGAAAATACAATTGGAGTTGTACCGACCTTGGGCGTGACCTACACGCTTCAGTATGAGCCAGTGGAAGAAATGGCGATCGCCCTGGACGACCTGGAAGAGGAACACGGGCTCGATATCCCAATCCACGTGGACGCGGCGAGCGGAGGGTTCATCGCTCCGTTTATCCATCCCTCTGTGGTGTGGGACTTTCGGCTTCCGCGAGTGAAGTCGATCAATACCTCGGGACACAAATTTGGTTTGGCGCCGCTGGGCTGCGGTTGGGCCATTTGGCGTGAAGCGAAGGATCTGCCGGAAGACTTGATTTTCCGTGTGAAGTATCTGGGCGGCAATATGCCGACATTCGCTCTCAACTTCTCGCGGCCCGGGGGACAAATCGCATCGCAGTACTACAACCTGGTTCGTCTGGGACGTGAAGGCTACACAAGAATCACGCAAAGCTGCGCCGATGTTGGGGCATGGTTTGCGGACCAAATTAAGAAGCTGGGGATCTTCGATCTGGTGTATGACGGCCGCGACGCGGTCCCGGGCTGCACCTGGACAATCCAGAAGGGGGAAGAACCGGGGTTCACGCTGTACGACCTGGCAGATCGTCTGCGCGTGAAGGGATGGCAGGTTCCAGCGTATCCCATGCCGGCCAATCGCAGCGATCTAGTGGTGCAGCGAGTTCTATCTCGTCTGGGACTGAGCCGCGATCTCGCCGGATTGTTGTTTGAAGATTTGGAGCGTGCCGTCAAGCAATTCGAAAAATATCCTGCCTCGAAATCCGTTACGCGTAACAGTGCGGGCGGTTATCACCATAACTAGAATCCCAAGTTCATAAATCCCTGCTTCGTTTTCTGCCGCTACCGTGCCATCTTCTACCTTTGTCGCATATTCGGGCGAAACCAGTTCCAGCGAACTCAAAGCTGGTCGCCACAAGATGTGACTAGACGTTTTCGTGGTGCGGGTCTACCCTCGGTCGCGTTGTCACCAACCGAAGGAGGTCAGGACAATGGCGGACCAAGAGAGCGAACTGGAGTTGGAACTCGAGGACGAGTTCCACGAGGGCGAACTCGAAGGCGAAGATGAGGCAGGCTTAGAGGGCGAAGGCTGGCTGGGTACGCTGGGCAACATTGCTGGCAGCCTGCTCGGCGAAAGCGAAGAAGAGTTGGAAGCCGAATCCGAAGCCGAGTTCGAGGCCGAAGCCGAACTCGAAGGCGAAGATGAGGCAGGCTTCGAGGGCGAGGGCTGGCTGGGTACGCTGGGCAATATCGCCGGCAGCCTGCTCGGCGAAAGCGAAGAAGAGTTGGAAGCCGAATCCGAATTCGAGGACGAAACCGAACAGTTCTCCTTCGGAGGTTTCTTCAAGAAAGCTCTTCCAATTCTCAAACAGGTCGCCAAAGTGGCTGCCCCTATAGTGGGCACGGCAATCGGTGGTCCCATTGGCGGCAAGCTGGGATCAATGGCTGCCGGAGCTCTCGGGGAAGGAGAATACGAAGGTGAACTAGAAGAGGAATTCGAGGACGAGGCAGAATCGGAAGTAGCCCACGAGATTGCCTCTCACGAGCTGACGCATAATGAGGCGGTGGCCGAAATGATGGCAGAAGCTGCGTCCCACGAGTTGCATGAGGGCGAAGCGGAAGCCATGGCCGGAGCCGCCGTCGTCACCGTGATCTCGCCCAAGGACCGGAGAGCTTTGCGGCGCATCCTGCCGCATCTCACGCGGGGCACAGCCATCCTGACCCGCATTCTCCGCCGCCGCCGCAGCACCCGAGTGGGGGTTCGCGCCGTGCCCACCATCATGCGCCGTACGGTGAAGAGCCTGAAGCGGCAAGCCGCCAAGGGAATGCCAATCACCCGCCGTCGGGCGGGACGCACAGCTGCTGCACAGGTCCGCCGCGTGCTCGGTAACCCCAAAGCTTGCGCTGCTGCGATCCGACGCAATCTGAAGGTCAGCCGCGCCTACAAGCGTCCGCGACGTATCCGCCGTTTCTCGGCGGCGCGCCGCCGTCGCAGCGCCATACGCTAGTCATACCGGTCCGCTAAGTTCTACCACTTTTCGCAGGAGGATTCATCATGGCATATGAAAGTGAGCTGGAAGCCCTTCCTGAACTCGAAGAAGAGTTCGAAGGAGAACTCGAGGACGAGATGGAGGGTGAAATGGAAATGGAAGACGAAGCGGGGCTTGAAGGTGAAGGCTGGCTTGGCGCCCTCGGCAACATCGCCGGCAGCCTGCTCGGCGAGAGCGAAGACGAATACGAAGGCGAGGATGAATACGAGGGCGAGGACGAGATCAGCCCCATCCGCAAGATCTATGCGGACGCCATGATGGAACATCTGGGTGAGCTGGCAGCGGAAGCCGAGAGCGAGGACGAGGCGGCCGAGCATTTCTTGCCTCTGGTCGGAATGGCCGCCAGTAAGTTGCTTCCGGTGGTCGCCAAGGCGGTCGCTCCCATGGCGAGGAAGGCGCTTCCTAAAATCGCGAAAATGCTGACGAAGGCCACGCCCAAGTTGACGCACGGAATCGGGAAAGTCGCGAAAGCGCTTCACCGAAATCCGCAGACGCGGCACTTACTTCGCGCCGTGCCTGGCATCGCCCGGCGTACGGTGGGCAGCATCGCCCACAAGGTGGCGCGTGGCGGGCACATAACACCACGCACGGCCATGCACACGCTTGCGAGGCAAACCCGCCGGGTGCTGGGCACTCCGCGTCACCGGGCACAAGCGCTTCGCCGCCATCATTATCTGGAGCGCCGGTTCCACGGGCGCTTGGCACGCGGCATGGCACGTCCGCACGGGCGCTATGGCTGGCGCCGTGGGCGGCGGCGGGGAGTAGGTGGCGGGGCGGCACCAGGGTATGCCGCGCCAGCAACCGCATCGGGAGTCCATCAGCCCGGGGTGGGCGCTCCGGTGGTGGGTGCTCCGGCCGCAGGCGTCCGTCCGGTACGCTATGGACGGACCGTGGGCGGACAATGTGTTTGCGCAGCCTCAGAACCAGCTGCGGCTGCGGCTTCCGCTCCCGCATACTGCCGTTGCTGCGGGCAAGTGTTGAGATAAGCTGTCAACAAACGCCCCTTAAGGTGAGAGACGATGGCGACGCTGCCCGAAACGCTGCCGGAAACAACCATGCGGGTGGAGCAATCTCCGCGCGAACGACCGAAAGTCGTGGCTGGACCGGCCCCCGTATTGTTGCCCTGGCTGCGGGCGCAATCGATCAATGTAACGCGCCACGCAGCCGCACTCCGCCCCTTCAATCGGGAGGAGTTCGGCTCTGGGGCAGCGGCGCCGTCGGAAGGCCATATTCAAGTCGTCAACCAGCTGATTACGAAGTTGCGTCGTGGACTGCTAAAGATGTCGGAGAGAGTTCACGACTCGATTGCCACGGCCAGCGAGAGACCAAGTTCGCCTCGGCTCCAGAGGGTCGTGACGCGCAAGGACAAGGCGCATCGCTGGGTGCAGGGAATCGAAAAGATCTGGGACTTTTACTTCGAGCTGTTCGGACAGCGTCAAGGAAAGTACGGGGATTGGCTGTTGAGCTGCGATCGCATTGCGATGGATTGTTACCAGGCCGCTTACACCGGGTTGGGCGTGGCCAGGTCCGTCCCGGCGCCGCCACCGTTCTGCTACATGAAGACGGGCTTCGCGCCGGCGACCATTCGGCGGGGCATTCGTATGCGGAGATTGGGCAAACAGCTCAATCCTTTTCCGCTGGTGCAGTTGCCTTACCACCGCCTGGTAAATCCGTGGACGTTGGGAGCGGTGATGCACGAGGTCAGCCACAATCTGCAGAGCGATCTTGGGCTGAACAAGGACGTACCGCGCCAGGTCGGGCTGCGGTTGCTGGAGGCGGACATGGGGCGTCTCGTCTCTTCGGTGTGGGTGCGCTGGAACCGTGAGATGTTCGCCGACATGAGCGCGCTGCTGTTGGGCGGTCCGGAGGTGGTCGGTTCGTTGATGGATGTGATCGGGCGAGCGCCGGCGGCGGTGTTTGGGTTCAACCCGAGGGGTCCGCACCCCACGCCGTACCTGCGGCTGCTGATCAGTGCCGAGCTGTTGCGCAGGCTGGGCTTTGAAAAGGAGGCGGAACAATACTCGCGGGCGTGGACTCGAATCTATCCCAACCCCCGGGCTGGCTCGATTCCGAAGAAGGTGCTGGCGACTTTTCCCAAGGCGTGCGCGGTGGCAGTTGACGCCATGTGTTTTCGTCCTTTTCCATCCCTGGGAAACAAGAGTTTGTCGCAGGTATACCGGTTTGAGAAGAAGGATCAAGCGATGATCGAAGAGTCGGCGAGGCGGATGGCGGCGGGGGTGGATCCCGGAATCATCCCAGAACGCTTTCTGATTGGGGCGGCGCGGGTTGCATTGGACCGCCGCATGGCCCGCCCGGGAGTGATCACGGAGAACTTTTACAAGGAACTGGTGAGGAGATAGCCATGGCATTGGAAGCGATATTTCGGGAACTGTCAGTTTGTCTCCGTTACTTGCATGACGCGCTGAATGAGCTTCAGGTCACGCTGGGGGATAAACCGCCTGACGACGAATCCGCTCTGGCGGACGGCGTGGAAACTGCGGTGCTCGACATGATGGGAACATTGCACGAAGCGCGGAAAGCGTCGCTGAATGCACGAAGAGCCGTGGCACATCCCGTGAATATGGATCAAGCGCGGCGAGCGCTGACGATTTGCCAGCAGCGGTTTCACCAGATCGAGCAACAGTTTGCGTCGGATCTGGTGTCGTACGAGAAGCTCAAAGAGCTGGAGAGACTCGGCAATGAGCGGCGAGCGTGGCTCCCATGGTCGAGCACTGTAAAGCAGGGGATTGAGCAATGCCGTCAGCCTCTGGAACAAACCAGCGCAGCCCTGGCAGGTTGCTGGCAGGAATTGGCCGAGCGCCTGGGAACAATGAGCATCTCCATGCAGGCGACGAACGTGGGTCAGCAGATCACGATGCCTCGATCCAGAGCCGAGGATCTGGAAGCGGAAGGCGTTACTTGAACAGCCGCCCGTTTGGGCGTCAAATTGGCGTATCGGGCAACCGGCGCCTTGAATCAACCGCAGACCGCAACAGAGACTGACCGTGGCGGAAGGAGACCAACCATGCCTCTAAAAGTGACTAACAGCGCCGTAAACAATAACACGATCACGATCACGTTCTCTAGTCCCGTGGTCTCCGATTCCACTACAGACACGGCCAGCGCGACGAATCCGGCAAACTACACAATCTTCGATCCCGGCTCAGTGGACTTCAGCCAGCCCCAGACGCTGGCCGATGTCACACCGGGCGTGGCCACGCCCAGTCTCGACTCCAGCGGTCGCTTCCTAATAATCACCTTCAACCCGGGCAGTAACACTATCACGAGTGAGTTTCAAAGCGGTGACTGGGTCCACATCACAGTTAATAATGTAACCGCACAAAATGGCGACACGCTTGAAGGCGGCCAAGCCTCGTTTGCCCGCCAGGTGCCTGGCGCGCCGCCCGACACGCGACGGACCACAAGAGATATTGAGGATGCCATTTCCTATCCTGTCCTCACGGAGGAAGTAGCCTACCGCCCCTCTTCGCCGGTCGGCGTTTCTACGACCGGCGCGGGAGGAATCGCAAGCCCCGGAGCTTTTAACATCGGCCAGACCGCCCTGCAGGCCGTAACTGACGTTCTGGGCTGGAAGGTCAACCCTGCAGATCCGAAAGGATTTGTCGGAGCACTGACGCAATCATTCGACCTGACCGAGGTGGAGGGGCACGTCGAATCCAAGTGGGTGCCGCGCAGCTATGCCGTACAAACCGATCTCGGCGGAGGCATTACCGGCGCTCAGGCCAGCTTGTACATGCGCGCCAAGGATGCTCTCGAACAATCCTTAACGCTCTTGGACGGACTCTATCCCTTGGATCCGGACGCAGACCCCGAATACGTGAAGGCGCTGCGCGAAATGGCGCGCAGCCAGATGAGCGAGATCGTCAAGGAACTCGGCACGGTGGGTTTGCCTTCGATCCTGCGGATCGACACCTACTTCCAGATCTTGCTGGGCCAGCATCCCACGCGCGGTTTCACAAAGGTGGAATTCGCTCCAGATAAAATTAAAGGCACCCTGGGAAAACTCAGGGATACCTACGGCATCTACTTCCGCGGCAATCCCTGGAACAACTCGGTCGAAGACGAACAGGACATCACGAATTTCCGCGTGATCTCCGATTACATGACCTCGCTCTTGCAGAGCTGGATTGAAAACCGCCAGTACTTCGTTGTCCAGCCCGACCAATTGGCCTTCTTCGGCACGCAACTGGTCCTGATCTCGCGGCAGCTCAATGTGATCGCCGAGACGGTCAACGAAGTGCGCTTCGCGCTGGACTCCGTGTTCATCGGTCCTAATGAGCGGCAGTCGCTGCTCCTCGTGTTTAAGGATACCTTCCTGCCGCCGATGTTCCTCGAGGACATGCTGGTGGAGATTGTGAACTTTGTCACAGACGAAGGACCGCAGCTACTGCGCGACGGCGGCAAGATCTCAGTCACGAACAATATCCTCCCCGTGGTCGGGTCTCTGCTGCACTTGGTCGACCAAGCCCACGATCCGGCAAACAGGGACAAGATACCCGACGGCTACAGGACTATCAGAGTCCGCCGGTCCCTGGATGATTTGCGGGACCAACTCGCAGAGCTGATCAGGCTGAGCAAGCAGGTCGAGCAGCAACTACCGATTCCTCAGTACGCACTCACGCTCAGCGATGTGCTAGCGACATCCACATCCGACGGCGAGGGCGGCTACGTGATTGACCTCTCGTTCCTCGGAAGTGGAATCGATCCGAGGGCGACGATAACTCTCCGCTCTCCGGCCGCCATTCCGGCTACCGATTACACGGTGGTGTTTTATTCCGCCGAGAGAATTGACGTTAGCTTCGATGTTCCTGCGGCGGACACCACACCCTTGTTGGACAATGGGGACCACGAAATCAAGGTAATTAATCCCGACGACGAATCCGCAACGTTGCGCTTTAACTTCACCTGGGACGGGGGCCAGGACAGCCCCACTGTTACGCTGATCAACGGCGGGAACGGCGGTTACGGCGGCGGCGGTGGAGGCTATGGTGGCAGTGGCGGCGGTGGAGGCTCGTTCGCACCCAGCCTCGCCCCTCGAGCCGCCGTTAGGCCCCGTACGGTAGTAATCGAGACAGGAGGCGCGGGAGGTGGGGCTGCGGCTTCTTCGACTGCGGCCGCGATACCTGCACCCGCTCCAGCTGCCGCCGGTTCGGCTCCGGCCACGATACCAGCATCCGCTGCCGCTGGGACTCCGGCAACGCCTTCCGCGGCGGTTGCGACAAGCCCTTCCGCCGACGATGTTGCCGCCTTGCACGATCGCATCAACGATTTGCAGGAGAGCCACAAAACGCTCGCTCAAGAAGTACGGGATGGCTTCGGGAAGATTGCTGACTTCTTGGAGGGCAAAGGCAAACATAAGAAAGGCAAAGAGTAAAGACGACTGGCAAGTGCACTGACAGGCGGTTGAAAGCTTCGGCGGAATTGAGGCCGTAGCATCGGACTACAGAAGTAAGGAGGCGCATCAATGGCTGCAGAAAAAGATTACCAAGGCTTATATGACCGCATAGCAGCTCTGCGGGAACAGGTAGCCAGCCGGCTTTCGTCTGACCTGGTCAGCAACCCGCAGCTCGCCGATGCGATCACCAAGCAGATTGATGACATGCTGGCCTCCGTGGTCGACTCGGACTCGAAGATTCCACCACCGCCGGACAAAGGTCTTGCTCAGTTAGCCGGCGTTGGTCCGGACGCTGCCAAGCAATTCGGCGTCGCGCGCATTCCGCCGGGCGTAGAGCCCTACGACGAGACCATCACCTCGGAACGCATCATAGCGGTCGGAGACATGTACTACCTCTGGCAGCATGAGAAGATTGGCGTGTTCCGCGTGGTCCAGAAGCTGCAGGAGTTGTTCAAGGCCGGTACGGTACGGCTGTCTGCTGGACCGGGCGCCTTCGCTCTCTATCAGTTTGATCGCAGGGACGTGCTGCGCTATACCAAGAGTGATCGCCTGTCGGCGTACAAGCGGATCTTCGGATACGGTGGTGCGCCGGTTCCGACAGGTTCCCGCGCCAATACAGATTTTCACAAACTGTTCTCGCACTTCGTTCACCAAGTCACTTTGTTCTGGCGCGACAAGCGCATTTCAGACGTGATCCGCGAACGCGCTTACGATCCGAGCTTCGGCTCCATCGCCATTGTACGCCGCGCCGGCCTCGACCTGCGCAACAACCTCAAGTGGTTGTCGTTCGGCCACCTGAACGTGCTGCGCGTGGAAGTGATGCAACTGCTCGAAGAGGCATTCAAGATCCTGGACTCAGACGATGTCAAGCGGTTGTTCGGCGCTGACAATGCCTGGGACGTGGTGGAAGAAGTATTGATTCGTTACCACAATGAGCGCCTGGTGACTTCTCCACGTCAGCGCATGGGGGTTACCGGACGCGAGGTTCTGCGTTGGCTGGCGCAGCCCCACATTTTGCAGACGACAAGGGCACAATTCGAAACCCTGTTGCTGGAGATTGCTGAACAGTCCGAAGAGTGGCTCACCAGCGCGCAGGCCATGGGCCTCAGCAAGCGGACCGGATCGCATCGTGTATTGCCCTGGGACCAGACTCAACCGACGCCAGTAAAGGCAAACGGCCGGCAGAAAGCGGGACTCTCTCCGCAGCGCGAGCCGGCACGAGAGTTCGAGTTTGAAGTCTGACCGGGAAGCCCCGTTCCAGCGCGAGCCACTAAGGTTCGCGCCGAGACGGCGGCGAGTGAGCACGTTGGGCTTCCCGCTGCCCTCTGAGGTTGTGCGATGGTGTTATGTCTGTTTTTGAATCAGAAAGTTGAGGATGAACTTGCCCAATTACGGTTACCCCGACGTTCGCCCGCTAGCAAGGATGACAGGCTCCCCGCGCATCACCGGTGGAGCCGCCCGTTTCCAATTTGGCAGCCACGCCAACCGGCAGAGTCGATTTGAGGCTCGTTCGCGGCGACGATATGGGGATTGGTCCGTCCTCGACATTCCCACCGTCCTGCTGTGGATGGATGACGATGACACCCCTGACCCAGAAAATGAATGTCAGTGCTGAAGAAACGGGCTGGCCCGAGTTGGAGCGGCAACTAGCAGAACCATCCTGTTTCGACCGGCTCCTGGAACAAGAAGAGGAGACGGAATCGAAGGCCCTCGACTTCGTTTCGCCGCGCCCGCAGCCATCCGCGAACGGCAATGTTCAGACCCGATGGTTGCAGCGGGCGTTAAATCGCGTCTCGGCATTCGGCATCGCGGAGAACGGCGTTCCTTCCATCCAAACCAAGAAAGCGCTGCAGAAATTCCAGGCAGAACAAGGGTTGAGTCCCACCGGAACAGTGGATCCTAGAACCCGAGCTGCCCTGATTCAGCTCAGCGGAATGCCTGCGCCTCGCGTAGGAGATGACGACGACGCCCTGGAAGGTGAAATGGAAGCGCCCTCCGGCCGCTGCCCGATTGATAATCCGTACGCGATACGAGGATTCAATCAGTACAGCGACGATATTCGTCTGCTCCCACCGAGCCAGCAGAACAAGCTGGCGGCGATCGCCGCCGAAATCGCCAACAGTCAGTCCGGAGCTCCAGGCGTCGCCCCGGTTACACAAGTAATCGTCGTTGGACATGCCGACTTGGACGCCACGCGCGAAAGACGAGAACCAGGCTTTCTTCAATACATGAGCGAAAAGCGAGCCGCGGCGGTGGTTCTCGATTTGGCGTGCCGCACAAAGGGCATTACATTGATCCCGTCAGGTCGTGGCGCCCGGGTCTTGGCCGTTCCGGCCCCGCGAACGGAAGCTGAACGCGCCTGCAATCGGCGTGTGGAAGTTGTGCTCGTGCGCCCTTCCCAGTCGCTCCCCCGCCTCGATCAAAATCAACTCGCTCAAGCGGAGTTCCGTCAAGCCACTTTCCGTGACTATTATCACATCGCGCTTCAAGGAGCCTCCGGCCAGTACCCGCCCCCGGTAGCTGAACAGAAGGCAATGGAAATCGCCGAGAAAGCTGTGCCCTTCGTTGAACTGAGAGTTCAGGAAAGCATCCAGTGCATGCCCTCCCCTTGGGAGGCGGCGGTGCAGCCCTATTTTAAAGACGCACTTCAGGGAACCGCACAGAAGTATCCGACTCCCGATGAGGTCATCAGCAAAGCATATGAAATGGCTAGACACTCGTTCCTCGTCGAGCGGCGGACAGCACAGAAGTGGAATTGGAGGAGCGCCACGCTGCCTCAGCCCATGGCACCCGATTGCGAGATTGTGCGGGGAAAGGTTCCCGGTCCCGCCAATCACGCTCTTTGCGGAACTCACGGGCACATTCTCGACACCACTGCGCGCACCGTCATTGCACACGACCTCGACGAGTACAAGAGACAGCCTCGGAGGTGATTTCAATAGAACGGGGTGAGCCTTGCATCCGCATCGCGCTCTCAAATACGCTCGAACCCGCCGGGCGACGTTTCTTTCTCAGCTTAAAGAATTCCTGCGTTTCCCCACCGTCAGTTCCCAGCCAGAACGTGCGAATGATTTGAAAAAGTGCGCCCACTGGCTGGCCAATCACCTGCAGCACATTGGCCTTGAGCGGGTGAGAGTGATTCCGACAAAGGGCCACCCTATCGTCTACGCAGCATGGCAGCGGACGCCGGCACGTCCCACGGTTCTAATCTACGGGCACTATGATGTTCTGCCAGGGGAACCCTTGCGGGAATGGCGAACGCCGCCTTTCAGCCCAACCATACGGGACGGCAACCTCCACGGCCGAGGCGCCAGTGACGACAAGGGCCAACTTTTCTCGCACATCAAGGCGATCGAATCCTACCTCAGTACCGAGCGCGCCCTGCCGGTCAACCTGAAGTGCATCTTCGAAGGCGACGAGGAGATCGGAAGCCCACACCTGACGTCTTTCATTGCCCGGAACAAGAGAGCACTCCGCGCGGATGCTGCCGTCATCTCTGATACTCGCATGCTCGCTCCCGATCGTCCCGCGATCAGTTATGCGCAACGGGGAGGCTTGCGCGCTGAACTGAAGATAAAAGGCCCTCCGCACGAGTTGCATTCTGGCAATTTCGGCGGCGCGGTTCTGAATCCGCTGCAAGCTCTCAGCGAGATGATTGCCCGCCTGCACGATGCTCACGGGCACGTGGCCATCCCTGGCTTTTACGATGATGTGCGGCGCTGGGGCGAGGAAGAGCGCGCCACTATGGAGCGCACCGGGCCCACCGATGAGCAGATTCTTCAGGACGCAAAGGTTGAACAAGGATGGGGTGAATCGGGTTTCAGCCTTTATGAACGCACAACCATTCGGCCGGCGCTGACTCTGAATGGAATTGTAGGCGGGCATCATGGCCGGGGCGCCAAGGGCATCATCCCTGCGCGCGCTCTGGCCAAACTCAGCTTTCGTTTGGTCCCGAACCAGGATCCGCAAAAAATCGCGCAACTCTTTCGCGACCACATCGAGCACATTACTCCACCAGCCGTGCGCTCCTCGGTGCGCACATTCTCTGCCATCAAACCGGCTCTGGTTGACCGCAATCATCCCGCCGTGCGGGCGGCAGCGTTCGCCTATAAGAAGGGCTTCGGGGCATTGCCTGTCTTTCTACGTTCGGGCGGTTCGATCCCGGTGGTCACTACTTTTCAGGAAATACTTGGGTGTCCCGCCGTTCTGATGGGTTTTGGTCTGCCCGACGACCATATCCACGGCCCCAATGAGAGATTCTACTTGCCCAACTTCTACAAAGCGATCGCAACCAGCATTTGGTACCTGGCCGTGGCCGCAAAGCTACCGACCGCGGAACGGGCCGAGACACAGGTGAAATGGCAAAGCTCATGATCAAGAATTTTCCGATCACTGATTTTCCGATCATTGATTGCCACTGCCACGCCGGGATAGGGGACCGCATGACCGCGCCTTGGAACACAATAGCGCCCATTAAGCCCTACTTGCGCCGCGCTCGGGCGGCAGGCATCGCTAAGACGATCGTCATTCCGCCCTTCCACAGCAATTATGCCGAGGCCAATGATTACCTGGGCCGGCTGGTAGCGCGATATCCGGACCGGTTGGTGGGATTCGCTTTCGTTCACGCCAAGCGGGATGCCGGGCGAATCTCTGAGATGGTGGGGCGGGCTCTGAAGAAATGGCGGTTTCGGGGCATCAAAGTGCACGGCTTTGACGCCATGCCCACACGGGAAGTCTGTGAGGTGGCAAGAAGGTTTCGCTTGCCCATGCTCGTGGATGTCGTGAGCCGTCCCGAAGTTGTGGACATGCTAGCCCCGCAGTATCCGGACGTGAACTTTATCATTCCCCATCTCGGCAGCTTTACAGACGATTGGAAAGCGCATCAGCAGGTGATTTATCAGATAGCGCGTTACCCTAACGTCTATTCGGACACGTCTGCCGTCCGGCAGTTTGATTATCTGGTTCAAGCCATCAAGCGGGCTGGACCTCGCAAGTTGCTATTTGGCTCGGATGGACCCTGGACCCATCCCGGGTTGGAACTTCACAAGATACGGTTGCTCGGCTTACCACCCGATGAGCAGGCCATGGTTTTAGGCGGCAATGTGTTGCGGCTGTTGCGCCGCGCTTCGGCTGCGCAGGAGGCGGCAGAAATCACGCGTCATGAGCGGGGCGCACGTCACAACACGTCACTCGCCGAGGTCGCACCCAGCCCGCGCGACTACTTTCCCCTCGTGCCCGAGTCGGAGTACCACCTTTGAAATCAGTTCCCAAAACGTTTTACCGCGGATCTGATGGCCCGCGACGCTCCGACCCGAGGACTCCCAACTCCAGGAGCTGAGCCACCATGGCCGCACGCGAGCCCACACCCAGCTTGGCAAATATGCGCCGCAGATGGGTGCAGACCGTCCAGGAGCTGATGTTAAGCACATCCGCGATGACCTTGTTCGGATGTCCCTTGGCTACCATTCGTACGATCTCCTGCTCTCGCGGGCTCAACTGAATGCGACTGTGCCCGAGACATCGCATGCGCACCAGAAGATAGCGGGCGCCATCCACTTCGGTATCAATCAGCACTTCCTCAGCCGGATTTACCGAGGACTGGATCGTCCCCAGTCTGCGCCTGACAATCTCGATCAATCCCGTCAGAGCGCGAATAATCTCATTCACATCGGCTTCTTCGGCTTCCGCGGGGGATTCGACGGCGACTAAGGTTGGGCTGGTACGCATGGGTGTATCTCTCCGGCCTAAAAGTCGCAGGAATCGGCCGGTCGGCGCGGGCGCCCGCCCACACGTGAGGGCCGCCAGAGCGGCCGGCGGCTGGACACTACTGTGACCTTGCGAAAATTGGCCTCCGGACAAGTACGCCGAGGTCTCTGCGAAAATTCGCGAGTTGGGGAAAGATACGATGCGTGCTAGCTCAACGCTAGTCGCATTTTCTAGCGACCCGTAATATGCGAATCACTTGCTCCGATCCGCTCTGCAGGCAGCCTACGCATAATTTTACGAAAGCATACAGCTGAGCTTTGCGGCAGGATTATACATCAACCAAGGAGGGTCAACAACCTCACTGACTTTTTGTTCTTTTTTTGTTACGAAACCCGAACAAACTCGCTGGACAGAGGTGTCCCTTGTCTGCACCCCAAGCCGCAGGATCGTTCAGCTCGGTTAGAGTCCACCACGGCTTACGTTCGTAACCTTGTGTGATCACTGTGCGAGTGGTAACAACGGTTAAAGGTGAGCAATGACCGGGAAGAACCTCGGACGATCGCTGGGTCGCAACATCGTTGCCCTAACGCGGATGCTGCAGTCATTAACCGGACTGCTGACGGTCGTAGAGGACTCCCACCAACTGTGGCTCAAGAAGGTGTAGCCCGCAACCAGGCTGTACTGATCGTGGTCTGAGTCGGCAATGATCTAATTTGGCGTTCTAATCCTACAGGAAACACGGTAAGTCTACGGCGGAGGTACTGCAAACGCGGCAACCAGACTCGCAAATACGCTCACTCATTCCAGAATGAAAGAGTCGTGCGTAAGTTTTGGCTGGATGAAGACTTATGATCGACAGAAAAACAATGCTATCGCTGCTTGAAAAAATGGAGCTCGCAGCTCAAGAAACCTTACAACAGGATTCCGCCTTCTATAAGGCGTTGTTGGCACTCAAGCGGGAGATCGACAACGATCCTGTGGTTCAATCGACGGTTAGCGAGTTGCAAGCTGCTGGTCGCAGCGTTTTCAACTCCTTTGTGCCCCACATCAAAATCCGCGTCAGAACTGAAGAGGGTGTCTTCGCGTTGCCACGGCCAGCCGATATCCCGGTGGCTCCCGCTGTTGAGCAAGTCGGCCGATTGACGCGGGAACTAAGAAATGCGGCGAGTGCAGTGATCAAGAGGAGTCGCTATTACCGCGAACTGGGCACAATCGTCAACGAGGCAGTTGCGGCGAGCGATCGCTTTGAAGGAATTGCTTCCGAGGTCGAGAGTGCCGGGTATGAAGTTCTTATTTGTCTCGATCTCTCTGCCTATGCTCAGGTCAAGGGGTCGGCTTCGGCGCATCCTCAGGCCCGGGAAGTAAATCCGCAGATTCCCGATGTGGAACCTGTCCCAGTCCAACTCTCTGGCAGCGACCGGAAGTTTCTCAAAGCTCTGAGAATTAGGATTGACGACAATTAGGCAGATCGCCCAGCCCCAAGCGCTCAGAGAATATGCAGTAGTTCTATTCTGACGCGCCAACTCCTCGAACGAACGACGGCTCCGGTAGTGTGGCGGTCAACCGGAAGCTATCCAGAGACGTTAGTGCTATATCGGATGCGCCCCATAATAGTTGGGCAGGTAGGTTCGGGAAGTCGTACGGGGCAGTCCGATACAGCTGTTTGAAGAAAGCCGCCCGTGGGTGCGGTGGACTCTATGGAAATTGAATCGATTTTGGTCTCAAAAGCCTTGCCAGACAGGGAGTTTCGCCAAAATGCTGTTATTGATGCTCATCGATATAATACTTCTCTGCAACCATGTGCTTGATCTTACCTCCGGCGCCATCCGCTAGACCAGTGTAGCGTCCGATAAATAACTGGCCAACTCAAGATTTCGCTTTTGGCCGTCGGGGTGGGGTACAGCCGGGCCGAATCTGTTCCAAGGTTTGTCGACAACGCGATAGCTTCTGCACGATCGATTCCACGGGGGCCGTCCAGACAAAAGGTTTCGGATTCTCATTCCAAACGGCCATGAACTCCGTGATTGCTTTCTCGAGGTCCTCCACGCTGCGGAAGGAACCGCGGCGGATTCGCTTGCTGGTTAACTCGCCAAACCAACGCTCGACCAGATTCAGCCAGCTGGAGCTGGTGGGCACAAAGTGCGACACAAAGCGAGGGTGGCGCTTCAGCCAGGCCTGGACCTTGGGCTGCTTGTGCGTACCGTAGTTGTCCATCACCAGATGCAAGCGTACCTCTCCGGGGAACTCCTGGTCGAGGCGGCGCAGAAACTGTAAGAACTCCTGGTGGCGATGCCGCTCATAGCACTGTCCAATCACGCGTCCTTGCAAGACCTCCAGAGCGGCGAACAACGAGGTCGTTCCGTTGCGTTTGTAGTCATGCGTCATGGTTCGTTCAAACGGGCTTCGCGGAAGTCAATGGTCAAATCTCCTCGAAGAGGACTTGAACGAAGCCGCTAGCGCGGCGGACGCTTTCGCGTGCTCGAAGGAAACAATCTGGGAGGTTCCAGACTTTCCAGACCAGCGAGGCTTGAGGAAGGATCGGTCTTGCGCTACGATGAAGCCATCCTGAGGCGATGGATTCATGTTTAGATCGATGAGCCTCAATAACTGCCTTTTTGA
>Ga0181523_10002336_pt1 | contig 18715 bp, 21 predicted proteins | sample PEATcosm2014_Bin_43_FD_119752 | JGI IMG/M metagenome (GOLD analysis project Ga0181523, IMG submission 119752) | Peatland microbial communities from MTU Mesocosm Facility, Houghton, MI, USA - PEATcosm2014_Bin05_30_metaG | ecosystem: Environmental > Terrestrial > Soil > Wetlands > Peat | place...
CACCACCACGACGTCCACCACCACCTCGACCACCACCACGACAACGGTGGCGCCCGGGGGGTCCTAGCCCGACCGAGCGGCCGGCGCCCCTGCGGGGAATCGACCCTGCCCGAGGCGGCTAATCTCGTCTGGCACCCGGGGGTGTAGCTCAGCTGGTAGAGCGCTACGTTCGCAATGTAGAAGTCGGCGGTTCGAGTCCGCTCACCTCCACCCGAGTGCCGGCTGTCGCCGATGTCCTGAATTCTCACACCTTCACCTCCACCCGGGGGTCTTCCGCCGACGTCCAGCATCGAGATGCCTTGTTCCCCGGGGAAAGGGCGTGGCCGGGGTTCAGTACCCGAGATCGAACCCGGCGTCTCGATCCTTGCCGAGTGCCGTCGATCGCTCCTCTGGCGAACTCAGTGCGATTGCTCCTGCTCTCCACACCTGAACCCGAAACCGCAGCTCTTCGAACTGCACGTCGTCGAGCGGGAACTCATCTCGACGAAGACGTGGAAAGCGATCCAACATCTCGGTGAAAACAACCGGATTGAAGCCGCTTTCCTTCTCTCGTGCGAGTTCGAAGAGGCGCGCAAGGCCAAAGCGAGGCTCGATGGCCATGAGATCGACGTAGTCGCGCGCCTCGGCTCTGCCGAATACCGCGAGCACCTTGTCGGCAGCGAGCTCCTCTGACGACAGGAGGTCGAAACCCGGACCCGCCTCGGCTGGGAACAGGCGGGCATCGCTCGCCAGGTCGACCTCGGTTCGTTCGAGTTGGTCCGCGACGACGAAGCGTGTGAACCCAGGGCTTTCGATCAACCGATCAACTTGTAGACCGGCCTCTTGGAGCGCCAGCTGGGCTGCTGGTACCAGCCGGTCCACTGCGCCGGGACTGGTCCCGAAGAAGTCCAAGTCTCGAGTGGCGCGTTCCACGTCGCCACGTACGATCAGCGCAGCACCGCCGGCGAGCGCGAAATCCTCAGCTTCTATGAGTCCGGCAATGATCCTCGCGACTCGAAGCTGGAGGTCACTCAGCACTCAACCTGGGCCTCGTCGTGGTGCTCGAACCATTCCTCCCATGTCTGTCGTACCTTTGGGGGGAGTACCAGCTCATCGAAGAGTTCGACCAGTTCGTCAGGGTCGATGAAGTGGAGCACGTCAGCCTCGGTGCCTTCGCGGAGGACCTGCTCATACACACGAATCCGATCCCCACGGACAGCCATGTCATAGGCCACAACCGGATCACTCCACCTCACATGGAACGGGAGCGTGACGACGCCCGATGCTCTGGGTGCTCCGCGATCATCGAACTCCTCGGGTATCGCGACCGGCCGAGCCGCGGGGCCGAGCGTGAGAGTGCGCGTTCTTGCCATTGCGCTAAGTCTACGACGGCGACTCCGAATGCCCTGTTTGAAGGGAGTAGGAGGTCCGCCGCTCGGGACTCAACAGGACTCAACTGCTGCCCAACCGTGCACTTACTTGCCCTTCGGTGCACTTCGACGACCGGGACGACCAGGGAATCGGCACGAAGTGCCTGTTCAGCGGGGTGTTCTCGCTCCGTTCGCAATGTAGAGGCCGACGGTTCGAGTCCGCTCACCTCCACCCGGAAAGTACAGGTCAGCCGGGGTATGAACCCCGGCTGATTCGCGTCTCGAGTCGTTTCGTGCGCGTTTCGTGCGCGATCCGTGCGCGATCGAAAGACCCGATCCCCGGCGAGCCTCCCAGTCAGTGACACAAAGCCTGGAATGTAGAGCTCACGGCGAAGCTGTGGGCCGACATTTGGCTATGACCGGCGGCAGTCGACTGCCGATGACCCTGTGGGTGCCAAGAATGTCATCCACGCCACGCGACCAGGCGATGTTCATGGATGAGTCCGCCGATCCTATCCGTCCTCCTGAGACATGAAGGATCGACGGTCTTGAGTACTACCGGGGCCTCGACCTTCGGCAGAGGCGGTAGCTGGCCGAGTGACCGATGAGACCGGTGACCGTTGTAATGGGCGGCACACTCGGCGAGGGCGCGATCGAGGTGGCGACGACCGAAGATGATCATTCGGGAAAGGCACTCCGGCGGATCGTGCCGACGAAGCGCTCAGCAAAGGCGTTGGCACGAGGTGCCCGGATCGGAGTCCGGATGATCCGGATGCCCTCGAACCGAAAGACTTCGTCGAAGCTGGCCGTGAACTTGGTGTCTCGATCCCGGATCAGGAACCGGACCGGATGCGCTCGGCCAAGTCCATAGACAGGTTCCTGATGGCTTTCGCACCGATGGCGGGAGAGAACTGCTGTTCGTGGAGGCCGCGGTAGTCTTACCGGCTGCGAGGAGAAGCTTGTACTGTCAGACGTTCCGAGTCAGCGGTATTCCGGATTCGAGAAGTCGAAGCGGCACCCGGCATCCCACTTCGAGCGCTGGTTGCCGTGAGCGGGGACTCCGCCTGCGTCCTTCATCATGCGTGCCAAGTGCAGCAAGTTCCACGTCATGAAGGTGGTGTTTCGGTTGGTGAAGTCGTTTTCGGGGCCGCCCGAGCCGGGGTCGAGGTACGAGGGTCCGGGGCCAGCCTCGCCGATCCAGCCCGCATCAGCTTGCGGCGGGATGACGTAGCCGAGGTGCTGGAGGGAGTACAGAATGTTCATGGCGCAGTGCTTCACTCCGTCTTCGTTGCCCGTAACCAGGCAACCGCCCACTCGTCCGTAGTAGGCGTACTGGCCCGCATCGTTGAGGAGATGGGAGTTCCCGTAGAGACGCTCGACGACCTTGGTACAGACGGACGACTTCTCGCCGAGCCAGATTGGGGTGCAGAGCACCAGAATGTCGGCCGCCATCACCTGTTCGGTAATCATCGGCCACTCGTCTCGATCCCACCCGTGCTCGGTCATGGCAGGCCACACGCCGGTAGCGATGTCGCGATCGATGGCTCGGATGGCCTCCACGGCGACCCCCTGACGCCGCATGATCTCCATCGAGATGGACGCCAGACCCTCGGTATTGGAGATCTCAGGGGATTTCTTCAGCGTGCAGTTCACAAATAGTGCCTGTAGATCCGAAAAGTCCCAGCGGCTCTGGTGACAGAGCTCTTCCTGCCTTGCGTTGAGCGTCACCTGATCCTCCGAATCTCCTGGTGTGTTGTTCAGTCCGGTACCACTCTGTTGCGTTACAGGAGGTTCCGCTGGCGCTCACCGAGCGAGCGGGTCCGGAGCGCCAGAGTTCAAGCGGAGGCGGGAACCGCCCATCATGGTCGCCGGTGTCGAGTGGTGGTCGGTGCTGCCCGTCGCGCCACGAATCCTCATAGTATCGACCCGTGCCCACAACGCCGGATGCTCCGAGTGGCGGCCCCAAACGGGTCGGCCGCAAGGTCTTCCTCGGGATGGTAGGGGCCGGCGCACTCGGAATCGTCTTCGGTTCCAAGGTCCAGAGCGCCGTGGGGAGCGCGCTTGGCTCCGGGCTTGGAGGACTGTTGCCTGGAGGCAACCGCTTCCGCATCTACACCGTCAGCAACACCTTCCCCGACATCCCGGACTCGCGCTACCGGCTGTCGGTGACCGGCATGGTCGATCAGCCCATCACGCTGACCCTTGACGATCTGCGCGCCATGCCCCGGACCAGCTTGGTAAAGGATTTCCAGTGTGTGACCGGATGGCGAGTCCCCGACGTCCATTGGGAAGGCGTCAGACTTTCAGAAGTACTGAACCGGGCGGAGCTCAAGACCGGGGCCAAGGCCCTCGAATTCGACTCCTACGACGGCACGGACACCGAGAGCCTCACGCTCGACCAGGCTCAGCGACCGGACGTCATCGTCGCTTACCGAATGCTCGGAGCACCAATCACTACCGAGCATGGCGGCCCGGTCCGGCTCTACGTCGCTCCGATGTACGGCTACAAGTCCCTTAAATGGCTCTCCGCCATACGGGTCGTGGAAGAAGCTGCACCCGGCTTTTGGGAGCAGAACGGATACTCCACCGACGCCTGGATCGGGAGCTCAAACGGTCGCAGCGACCAACCCGTTGACTAGTCCGTCAGGCATCGTTCGCGGGCGTCCGGATGGGGCGCCGCCCCGGCTGCTCCGCTTCGACCACGTCGAGCGGGCCGCCCATTGGGCCACCGCGACTCTGTTCTTCATCCTGATGGCTACGGCGCTGCCCCTCTACTTCGTCCAAGTCGAGAGTTTGGTGGGCCGGAGGGCCTTGATGGCCGAGATCCACACCTGGGCGGGGGTGGCACTACCCGTCCCGCTCATCGTCTCGCTGCTGGGTCCCCGGGGCTCCCGATTGCGACGTGACATTCGAACGGTGAACCTGTGGACGGCGGGTGAGCTCCGCTGGCTACGGTCCCTGGGCCGGGAGCGCATCGATGTTCCGGACAAGTTCAACCCCGGGCAGAAGTTGAACGCACTGTTCATTGGCGGCGCCATCGTCGTGATGCTCGCCACCGGCTCCATCTTGAAGTGGTATCGATTCTTCCCCTTGGATTGGCGTACTGGAGCCACCTTCGTCCATGACGTCCTGGCGCTTGGTGTCTTCGTCGTCGTCACCGGGCATGTCGCCTTCGCGCTCACCCATCCGGAGGCGCTTCGCTCGATGTTCACTGGCTGGGTCACCGAACCCTGGGCCAGACGCCATGCCTCTGGGTGGCTGGATGAGGAGCGTTCGGCCACTGATGTCCTCCCGACGTCGGACCAGCGGTCAGACCGATCACCTCCGGCCTAGCCGTCGAGGTCCTCTTCGACAGGACGCCTCCAGATTTGTATCGCCCATCCCAGCAGTGCGAGACCGACGAGGAGCACGACGAACCCGAGCAAGGTGTACTGACCGTGGCCGCTCATGAGCTTGGAGTTTGAGATGGCGTTGGTGCCCTGGCCGATCCACACCAGTCCAGTGAGACACAGCACGATCCCGATGATGCCCCGAATCCACATGGTTCGCTCCGATCGAATTGAGCTCGCAACCAGCGCGGTGGCGCTGGAACGTCGACCTTGGAAATGAACGGTACTGCCAATGTCGTCACCGTTCTAGAGTCCACGAGAGCCGACTCGCGGAACAGCAAGGACCTGTGGCCGGGCTGAGTTCTCATGCCTCGCCGGCTACCGGCCTGTGCGATGGAGTTGTCGGCGCGCCCAGGTCTTCATGCCGTCAGGTACCTCGTCGACCTCGATGAACCTCCGGATCTCAGCAGGGTCGTGAGAGTCCAGAATGTCCGCGAAGGCCGCCGCCGTCAGGTCGTGTGCCGGCCGGGAGACCAGGACGATCTCGTCCCCCGTTCCGACGTCACCGATCTGGTCGATGCGAAGGTAGACCCCGAAGCGGCGGGCCCGGTCGAACTCCTGGACGAACCCGGCGTCCCCCATTCGGATTCCCAATTTGAAGCAGGGCTGTCGGGTCTGGGCGACTTGCAGCCTGGCACTGCCCACTGCCCAAACCTCACCGATGACGGCCTCGGCCAGATCGACCCCTTCGGTGGTCAGGTTCTCACCGAACGTCCCTGGGTCGAGCGGGCCACCGAGCGTTCTCTCCCACCAGCGGTAGTCCTCGACGGCATAGGCGTAGACCGCCTTGTCCGGGCCGCCATGGACCCTTAGGTCGGCCTGGGCGTCGCCTCCCAGGTTGTGATGGCGGACCGGCACACGGTCCTCGACAGGCCGTTTCCAGATGGCTGTGCGCACCCTCCGACCCGCCCATTCGACGTCCCTCGGCTGCCCGACGTTGACCGACACGACGGTGCCGAGCGCTACCTCCGCTCGTTCATCGATCGTCATGGAGACCTCCCGGCACACGGGGTGACTCCGGCGGCGAGCCACTGTGTTCGCTGATCCTACCGATCAGGTGAATCCGATTCGTAGTAGTGGGAACATGAGGGTCGACCCCGGCGGCAGAGGAGTAGACACCGATGCAAGTGACGAGAGGATTCCGCAGCCGTGGGTCTCGAGACCCTCGGCTGCCACCCGGCCAGTACGACGCTGGAGCCGAGTGGCCGGTGCTGACCGCCGAGGCCACCCCGACGATCTCCACGGGATCGTGGACCTTCGTCGTCGAGGGAATGGTCGAGCAACCGACCAGCTGGACCTGGGATGAGATACGGGCGCTCCCGGAATCCAGTTACCACGGGGACATTCACTGCGTGACGACGTGGTCTAAGCGCGGAGTCACCTTCCGGGGGGTGTCGTTGGACACTCTGCTGGCCGTGGCCCGCCCGCTGCCCTCCGCCACCCACATCCTGGCCACCTCCTTCACCGGCTACACGACCAATCTTCCCCTGGCTGACGTGAGCGCCGGGAAGGCATGGATCGCGTGGGAGTACGAGGGAGGACCCTTGGCGGTCGAGCATGGGGGTCCCGCCCGCCTGCTCGTTCCCCACCTCTACTTCTGGAAGAGCGCCAAGTGGGTGTCCGGGATTCAGCTGCTCGATCACGATCAACCGGGGTTCTGGGAACGGAACGGCTATCACGGCCACGGAGATCCCTGGACCGAGGAGCGCTACCAGGGTGATTGACTCGTCGTCGCCCGTCTCTGCCGTGCCACCGGTCGGAGCGTGGCAGCAGTCGACCGTCGTGGGGATCCGGACGGAGACGCCCTCGGCCAAGACGTTTCGGCTCCGCCTGTCCGTGCCCACCGGTTACCTGGCCGGCCAGCACTTCGTGTTTCGGCTCACCGCTCCCGACGGATACACGGCGTCGCGCTCGTACTCGGTGGCTAGCGCTCCCGACGCCTCATCCGAGATCGAGTTGACCGTGGAGCGCCTCGATGACGGCGAGGTATCGGCGTTCCTGCATGACGAGGTGGTCGTCGGTGACCAGCTAGAAGTCCGAGGACCGATCGGACAGTGGTTCGTGTGGCAAGGCGACACGTCGGCCGTACTGATCGGGGGCGGGTCGGGTGTCGTCCCGCTGATGTCCATGCTCCGGTTGGCCCGGCGCACGGGCCGTGAGGATCTGGTCCATCTGGTGGCTTCCGTTCGGTTCCCTGAGGACCTCTATTACGCCGCCGAGATGCCCGGCCCGAATATTACGGCCATCTACACCCGCGGCACGCCCGAGGGTTGGCCACGCCCGGCTGGTCGGATGACCGCCGAGGACCTACCCGGTTCGGCGATCATCGCCATCGCGGCCTACGTGTGCGGCTCGGCTGGGTTTTCCGATGCCGCGACCGCCGCCCTGGTCGACCGTGGGGTTCCGACCGATCGCATTCGGGTCGAGAGGTTCGGCCCAACCGGCTGAACCAGTGGTCGCCGTCGCCGCCGTCGTGTCATAGCTGGCTCGATCGGTCGTCGTCTGGGTAGACGTCGATCTGCGTGGCCTTGACCGAAGCCCACACCGGAGCACCCTCGGTCAGGCCGAGGGTGGACAGGGAGACGGTGGTGATCTCGGCGGCCATCCGGATCGGCGGGTCCAGAAGGACGCGGGCCCGGTCGCCCAGGAGATGCACCTCGGCTACCCGAGTGGACCAGGAATTGCGCGGGCTTCCGGCCGGTGGGTGCAGGTAGAGGGCGATATCCCGGGGGGCGATGACCGCCAGCACATCGCCGGAGGCCGGACTGGCCGTCTGCAAGGTCATCCCCTCACCGAGCTCGAGCTCGCTTCCCCTGGCCCTGCCCCGCAACAGGTTGAGCCCGGCCAACTCGGCCACGTAGTTGGTGCGGGGACGTGTGGCGATCCTCTCGAGGGTCCCTTCCTGGACGACGCTTCCGTCCTCGAGGATGACTAGTCGGTCGGCGATGGCGGCGGCATCCAGCGGATCGTGGGTGACCATCACGCACGCACCCCCGAACTCCTTCAGATGCATGCGCAACTCATGGCGGACCGACCCCCGCTGGCCGACGTCCAGGGCGGCCATCGGCTCGTCGAGGAGGAGCAGACGGGGGTCGACGGCCAAGGCCCGGGCCAGGGCCACCCGCTGGGCCTGGCCACCCGACAGGCGGCCGGGCTTCACCGAGGCCTGATCGGCCACTCCCATCCGTTCCAGCCACTCGAGGGCCCCACGAGCCGCGTCGGCCTTGGTGGCTCCCCGACACCTCATGCCGAAGGCGACGTTGGCCTCTGCACTCAGGTGGGGGAAGAGCAGGTAGTCCTGGAAGACGACCCCGCACCGACGGCGCTCTGGTGGGAGCAGGACGCCGGCCAGGGGTTCATCGAGGACGGTGCCATCGAGTTCGATCCGTCCTGAGGTCAATGGTTGGATGCCGGCCAAGGCCCGGAGCAACGTGGATTTTCCGCTGCCGTTCGGGCCGAGCACCGCCACCACCTCGCCGTCGGTCACCTGCAGCGCGACCTGCTCGGAGAAGTCACCGACCGTGACCCGCACATCAGCATCGAGGCTCACCGGGCGATCGCCCCCAACCAACGGCCGCGCAGGGACACCAGTACCACCACCGAGACGGCCAGGAGGGCCAGGGACAAGGCCACAGCCACCTGCTCGTTGCTCTCGAGGGCCAGATAGACGGCCAGCGGCAGGGTCTGGGTCCGTCCCTGGATGTCGCCGGCGAAGGTGATGGTGGCACCGAACTCCCCGAGGGCACGGGCCCAGGTGAGGGCGGCGCCGGCGATCAGTGACGGCGAGATCAACGGAAGGGTGACCCTGCGGAAGACCGTCCACCGCCCAGCCCCCAGCGATGATGCCACCTCCTCATAGCGCCCATCCATGGAGAGGAGAGCCGCTTCGACGGTGATGATGAGGAACGGCATGGCCACGAAGGTCTCCGCCAGCACCACCCCGGCCGTGCTGAAGGTGAATTGGATGCCGAACCAGTCGAACAGCGGCCGGCCGAGGAATCCGCCGCGGCCGAAGGCGAGCAGGAGCGCCACCCCGCCCACCACCGGTGGGAGGACCATTGGGAGAATGGTGAGGGCGCGAACCAGGTTCCTCCCCCGGAACTCCGTGCGCGCCAGTATCCAGGCCAGCGGGAGCCCGAAGACCACGGACAGCCCGGTGGCCCAGAGCGAGCAGACCAGTGAAAGCCGGAGCGCATCGACGGCCACCGGCGTGGTGAGGTCCGACCAGAGGGTCGACCACGGGGCCTTGGCCAGGAGACCGACTAGCGGGAGAGCGAGGAAGCCCACCGTCACGGTAGCCACCGCCACCACCACAATCGACGGCCGTCGCCGCCGTGGGAGCGCGCTCGTCGCCACGCGAACTCAGTGGGCGGGCAGGAAGCTGGCTCGGCGGAGCACCGACTGGCCGGTCGGCCCGAGCACGTAGGCCATCCACGCCCTGGCCAACGTCGGGTCCGTCGTGGTCTTGACGACGGCGATCGGGTAGCTGGTGCTGACGTTCTGTGCTGCCGGGATGGGGACGCCCTGGCCCTGGCTCCCCACCGTCTTGGCGTTGGTGACGTAGACGATGCCAGCTTCGGCGTCGCCTGTGGTCACCTCGGCCAGCGTGGCATCGACGTCCTGCCCCAACGTGACCTTGGTGGAGGGCAGCGTCACGTCGACCTTGGCCAGGGCCTGCTGGGCCGTGGCCCCGCAGGGAGCCGTGTTCACACAGAGCGCCACCACCGGTGCCTTGGTCAGGTCGGCGAGGGAGTGGATCCCGAGCGGGTTGCCCGGCTTCACTACGATCTCCAGCTGGTTTCGGGCGAAGATCACCGGCTTGCCGCTGATGTCCCCGGCCCGCTCCACGCTGGCCATGTCGTCAGGGGACGCCGAGGCGAAGACGTCGGCGGGGGCCCCCTGCTGGATCTGGGTGGCCAGCGCGCCCGACGATCCGAAGTTGAAGGCGGTGGTCGTCCCAGGATGGATGGCATGGAACGTGGACGCAAGCTGGCCGAACGCACCGGTGAGCGACGAAGCGGCCGACACCGTGATCGACCCGGACAGCCGGGCGGAAGTGGTGGTCGTCGAGGAGCTCGCGGAGCTCCCACAGGCCGCCCCGACCACGGAGACGGCAACGAGCAGTATCCCGGCCGTGGCTCGAGACCCCCACCGCCTGCGGCGTCCCCGAGCGGTCATGAGGGCGCCACCTCCACCATGACCGAGGTGGACTTGACCACCGCGGTGGCCAGATCGCCTTCTTCCAACTTGAGGTCGTCGGCCGCCTCCCGGGTCAGCAGGGAGACGACGCGGAACCGGCCGGCCCGCAGCTCGATGATGGCGGTCAGTTTGTCCCGCTGGACCCGGGTCACCACCCCGCTGAAGCGGTTGCGGGCCGAGCGGGACGCCAGCTCCTCGGGCGTATGGCCCTCCTCCTGCTCCCGAACGAAGCGAGCCAGCTCCATGCCCTCGACCATCCGGTGCCCCCCCTCCGAGCGCACCGTCTCCAGCCGTCCCTCGTCGCACCAACGACGAACCGTGTCCGTACTGACTCCGAGGAGTTCCGCCATCTGACCGGGACGGTACTGGGACATGGGCGAGACTATAGGCAACAAACCTCGCAAATGGCCAAGGGAAGTGTCCAACAAGCTTGTATCTACTGGTCTGTGCCCGTCAGAACTCGCTCTTTTGGGAAGTCCGCTCGTCCAGACCCGGCGGGCTATCGGCGTCGGCTGGGCGCTCCCAGGTCCCCGACCTCCCGCCCGACTTGTGCCACAGGGTCAGGTCGTCGATCGAGGCCAGGGGATCCTCCTCGAACAACCCATGGAGGAGCACCAACCCTGCGGCGGTGCAGGCGGTCAGGGCTTCCATCTCCACCCCGGTCTTGTCGTTGATGGTGGCCACGGCCACCACGTCGAAGCCATGCGGAGCCACCCGGATCCCGACATCGATGCCGTCGAGCCGGATCGGATGACAGAGCGGGAGCAACACCGACGTCTGCTTGGCCGCCATGATCCCGGCGAGCTCCGCCGACGCCCGTGGGTCGAGACCCCCGGGTGGATCGGCCAACAACCGGGCGACATCGGCCACGGTGCGCACCGAACAGCGGGCCTCGGCGATCCGGCGGGTCGCCGACTTGCCGGTGACATCGACCATGTGGGCTTTGCCGTGCTCGTCGACGTGAGTGAGCCGCCCGGTCGGGGGCGACTCGGCACTCGGGGGGACCGTGCTCATCCGCCGGATACCGGGGGGATGACGGCCACCTCGTCGTCGTCGCTCACTAGGTCCTCGCTGTCGGCGGCGTTGCCGTTGACCCAGATCTGGGAGGTGCGGACGATCTGGGCGAACCCCTTCCCGAAGCGAGTCTCGGCCTCGGCGAGCACGGCACCCACGCACTGACCCGGAATCTCGGTGCTCCCGACACCGGCCTGCTCCCGGGCCGGGCCGAACAGCCGAAGTGTGGCCATCCCCTAGCCGCCGATCATCGACATCGAGCGAGCCGGGCGGAGGAACCCGGGCTCGTTGATCCCGTGCCCGGACCGCTTGCCCCACACCGCCTGCCGCAGCACCAGGGCCAGCTCGGCGTCGGACCCCCCGCCGCGGAGGAGGTCACTCACCGGTCGTTCGTCGTCAGAGAACAGGCAGTTCCGGATGGCTCCGTCCGCCGTCAGCCGCAGCCGGTTGCAGGTCCCGCAGAAGGGTTCGGTGACACTGGAGATCAGACCGATCTCCCCACCACCATCGCGGAAGCGAAACCGCTCGGCGGGTGCTGTGCTCGGCTGCCCGTCGACCGGATCGAGGGGCCACTCGGCCGAGATGGTCCGGAAGACCTCGTCACCGGGGACCAACTGGTCTCGATCCCAGCTCCCATCGGCGTCGAGCGGCATGAACTCGATGAATCGGACGATGCGGCCGGTGGTCCTGGCAAATCTGGCAAAGTCGAGGATCTCGTCGCTGTTGCGACCGCGCAGGAGCACGACGTTGACCTTGACCGGTGCGAGGTCCGCCGCTTCGGCCACATCCATCGCCTGCAGAACGGCGGCCAGCTCGCCCCGTCGGCGGATGGAGCCGAACGGCTCGCTTCTCAGCGAGTCGCAGCTGATGTTGACCCGGTTGAGACCCGCACCCGCCAGCCGGCGGGCGAGTGGGCCCAACAACATGCCGTTGGTGGTCAGGGCCAGGTCGTCGAGCCCGAGGGTCGACAATCGGGCGACCAGGTCGGCCACGCCCGTGCGGACCAGGGGTTCACCGCCGGTGAGCCGGATTGAGGTGACTCCGAGTCCCCGAGCCACGCCAGCCACTCGGACGATCTCGTCGAACGAGAGCAGTGTCGATCGAGGGAGGAAGGTCATCCCCCGCTCGGGCATGCAGTAGGTGCACCGGAGGTTGCACCGGTCGGTCACCGAGATGCGCAGGTCGTCGTGAACACGGCCAAAGGGGTCTACCAATGGGCCGTCGGTGGGCATGGCGTCCGACGCCGCGGCACCCGAGTCCCGATCGATGTCGGGGCTCGCTCCCCCGAGCCGCCGGTCCGGGCGGCCGGAGATGACCACCGGTACCGTCGTCATCGGAGCGAACACCCGCCCGTCGCCATTTCTGTTCCCACCCGGCCGGGGTCGGTGAGCATGACCTCGACCAGATCCCCGGAGGGAATGCCGTCTCCGTCGGGGAGTACAGCCAGCGCGTTGGATTCGGCCATGGTCAGCAGCTGGTGGGACTCCTGTCCGTCCATGGGCCGTACCCACCAGGAGCCCCGGTCGTCCAGTCGGACGAGGCAGCGGTGAAAGTGAGTCTTGCCGTCGGCCCGGCGCTCGAACGCACCTTCCGCCGTGGCCGGCACCACCGCACGCCCCAGGGTCCGATGACCACTCAGCAGGCGTCCGGCCGGTCGGACGAAGAGCTCGAAGCTCACCATGGCCGACACCGGATTGCCCGGGAGGCCGAAGACCGGCGTGCCGGACCCGGCCAGCATGCCGAAGGCGAACGGCTTGGCCGGACGGATCGCCACCTGCATCCAGCGCATCGTCCCACCGCTGCGCTGCTCGAGCACCGTCTTGACCACATCGTGGTCCCCGACGCTCACCCCGCCGCTGGTCACGATGAGGTCGCACCGGGCCGCGGCGTTGCCCAGGATCCGACCCAGGGTGGCTTCGTCGTCACCGACGACACCGAGGTCGACTGCCTCCCACCCTTCGCGTCGCACGAGAGCCAACAGTGTGTGCCGGTTGGCGTCGCGTATCTTTCCCGGTGGCAGGGGCCCCGGACCGGCCACCAACTCGTCCCCGGTGGAAAGGATCCCGATCTGGGGTCGTGGGTGGACCTCGACCTCGGTGAGGCCCTGATTGGCCAGTACCCCGACGTGTCCCGCCGTGATCGCCGCTCCCGCCTCGAGCACCGTGTCGCCGACCCCGACGTCCTGTCCGACCCGGCGGACGAACGTGCCGTCTCTGATCGGCCGGTCGATGAGCACGACGGACCCGTCCGCCTCGGCGCGGCACTCCTCGAGCATGCAGACCGCGTCTGCTCCCGGGGGCAGGGGGGCACCGGTCATGATCCGGGCCGCCTGCCCCGGTCCGAGGCCGGTCCGCAGCGGAGTTCCGGCCATGACGGTCCCCACCACCTCGAGCCTCGCCGGACGCTCCGGACCCGACGCCCCGCCCGAGTCGGAAGCCCGAAGGGCGTATCCGTCCATCGACGAGTTCACGAACGGCGGCACCGGCTCGGTGGCGACGACCGATGCCGCCGCCACGCAGCCAACGGCATCGTCGATGGGCACGGCTCGGGACGCCATTGGGGCGCAAGCGTCCAGCACGAACGATCTGGCCTCACCGAGGGGGATCAACGCTCCGGCTCCTCGACGGCGTGGACGCACTGGCTCCAGTCGGTGCCCCCGGCCCAGGTCTCGCGCTTCCAGACGGGCACGGAGTGCTTGAGGGTGTCGATGCAGTACTCGGCGGCATCGAACGCCTCGGCTCGATGTGGCGTCGACACCGCCACCACCACACTGACCTCTCCCACGTCGAGCCGCCCAGCCCGGTGGAGCATCGCCAGCCTTCCGATCATGGGCCACCGCGCCCTGGCCGAGGCGGCCACCGTCTCCAGCCGCGGCACCGCCTGTTCGGGATAGGCCTCGTACTCCAATGACGTTACCGAGGGCCGACCATCCGAATGGTCCCGCACCGTCCCGGCGAACGAGACGATGGCGCCGCAGCCGGGACGGGCCACCCAGGCCAGGACGTCATCGACCGGTAGTGCTCTCCCGGTGACGGCGATCCACTCCTGGTCGACTCGAGCCTGGGCCTCGCTGGGTGACGGATCTCGACCGACGCCCATAGATGACTGCTCGGAGCCACCGGCTCCGGGCGGGGGCGCGCTCACGCCCGTCCACCCCGATCACGCAGCAAAGGCATGAGGACATCCTAGGGACCGGCGCCGGCGTACACCCCGGCGCCCCGTCCGAGTCGGCTCAGTGAGGTTGGCCGCCATCGAGGAGGGTCAGAGCATGGGGAACGACGTCGATGATGGCCTCGATCGACTCGACTGCCCCGGTGGTCGACCCGGGAAGATTGACGATCAGGCACGGACCCAGCGTGCCCGCCACCCCTCGCGACAGCCGACCGAGTGGGCTGCAGGCCCGGATGGCTTCGGCCAACCCCGGGGCCTCCCGATCGAGCACGCCCCGGGTGGCCTCAGGGGTAAGGTCGCTGGGGGAGAAGCCGGTGCCACCGGTGGTGGCGACCAGACCGTGGAATCCCGCCGACAGGCGGCGGAGGGCGGTCGCCACTGCCACCAGTCCATCGGCGACCACGTCGTGATCCACGACGGCGAATCCGTGACGCTCGAGCGTGGCGGACAGGGCCGGGCCCGACCGATCCTCCCGGGTTCCGTCGTGGACCGAATCCGACACCGTGAGCACCTTCGCCTCGAGATCCACGGGCACGACGCTAACGGGCCCGGCCTCCTCCGGGAGCGGCATCCCCTGGCGTTGACCGTGGCAGGCTGGGCCGATGGGCGCCAGACGCCGGGGTCGGCTCGGGTTGCGTGACCCCTCTGTCCCCACTCCGGACGTTGGGCCGATCGCCGGACCGGGAGGAGACGGCCTGGATGTGGTGGGGGAGGCTCTGTCCCATACCCATGAGGGGCCGTCCGGCGACGTCCCCTGTGTTGAGGGACGTCACGTTCACCGTTCCGAAGGGCGGCTACGCCGCCCTTCGGGACCGTCCGGGGCCGGCAAGACCACGCTGCTGGCGTTCATCGGCGGCCTCGAGCGCGTCCAGTCGGGCCGGCTCCTGGTCGGCGGACACGAGGTGGCCGAACTGGAGGGAGACTCGCTGGCCGCTTACCGGCGCACGACGGTCGGCTTCATCTTCCAGAGCTTCGGACTCTTGGAGGCACTGAGGGCCCTGGAGAACGTGGAGCTCGCCGCAGTGCTGGCCGGGGAGAAGCCGGTGACCCGCAGGGAACGGGCCTCCCGGCTGCTGGACGCGGTGGCCATGTCCCACCGGGCCACCCACCGGCCTGGTGCCCTGTCGGGTGGGGAACGCCAGCGGCTGGCCATTGCCCGGGCTCTGGTCAACTCGCCCCGGCTGGTGCTGGCTGACGAACCGACGGGGAACCTCGACGCCGACACCTCCGACGAGGTCATGCACCTGCTGGAGTCGCTCCAGGAGGAACGGGGGTGCACCCTCCTCGTGGTGACCCACGACCAGGCCCTGGCCGGCCGGGCCTCTCGTCGACTGGTGAAGGGCACCAAAATCTCGATGGCGTCACTCTCCTGGCCCTTCATGCGGAGCACGACGCGGCAATGACGGGCTGGCGGTGGGCACTGGACGCGCCTTGCCTGAAGGTGAGCGATGCTTCCCTCGGATCTGGACGTTGAAGCGACCGGGGATGAAGGCTGAGCCGGGAGTAGTTGTCCGGTGATGGCCGCGAGCTGTGATTGCCAGTGTCCGGCCATCCCAACCCTCACCTCAGAAGGTGATGTCGGGCTCCGCAGCTGCGCGTGGGATGACGCGTCGGCGGTTCGCTGCCGCCCTCTTCAAGGCGTCGAGACACAGCTCGTTGCGTAGGTGCTCGGCCATTGACTAGCCAAGGAGCCGGCGGGAGAAGACGCATCGCCGCCCCACCTTGGTGGCAATGTGAGGCGGCGATCATGGGTCTAGGGTGCGTAGTCACGTCGTCGCTGCCCGGTCATCGGCGCGGAGGTGGAATCTCATGACAAAGATCCGATCGCGGTTCTACGGCCTACGCAAGCTGTTCTTCCCTGTTGCCGTTTTCACCCTCGTTGTTGGACTGACGCTGGGTCTCGGGATCGCCGCGGTCCGACTAGCCCACCACGTGAGCGGGTTTACTGAAGTAGCGGCCGCAGCGGTAGTGGGGCTTGTAGCCCTTGGGGTGTTGTGTGGGCTGATGGGCCGACGGCTTGCGCCTGGAACCGTCCTCGAGCTCGACCTCGCGACACTGCCACCGGAGGTGGGAATAGCGAACCTTGGAGCCCGGACACTGGGCGTCCGAACGCTCCTTACCCTGCGCGAGACAGTTGAGGCACTCGAACGGGCAGGGGCGGACAAGCACGTCGTCGGGTTGTTGGTCCACGTCAGTTTCGGGGCGGGTGGTCTCGCCCAGATCCAGGAGATTCGCGACGCTATCTTGCGGTTTCGGCATACGGGAAAGTTTGCCGTGGCTTTCGCCGACACCTTCGGGGAGCTCCGCGGCGGGAACGGTTCCTACTACCTTGCGAGCGCGTGCGACGAGATCATTCTCCAGCCAACCGGCGGGGTCGCATTCGTCGGACTTGCCCGGGAGAAGAACTTCATCCGCCGCACCCTCGATCGCGTCGGCGTCGAACCGGTCTTCGAGTTCCGCCATGAGTACAAGAGCGCGGCGAGCCAATTGCTCCGTACCGGAATGTCTGAACCCGAGCGCGAGCAGACACAGCGCATCCTTGACTCGCAGTTCGGCCAGATCACGGCCGGTGTGGCCGAGTCGCGTGGAATGACACCCGGCGAGGTTGCCCAGCTGGCTGATACGGGGCCGTTCCTGGCCGACGAGGCCAAGGAGATCGGGCTCGTTGACGCGCTCGGGTATCGAGACCAAGCCGTTGCGCATGCGAAGGAACGGGCCGGTGAAGGAGCGTCACTCTTGTTCCTCCATCGGTACGCGAAACGGGTGCGCCCTTCTTCCGGCAAGGGCAAGGTGGCCACCGTGGCGGTCATTACGGCCACGGGCGCGATTGGGCGGCGCCGCTCGGCTCCCAACCCCCTGACCGGATCCGACCAGATCCCCGCCGACAGCACTGCCGAGGCCTTGCGCCAAGCAGCAGCCGATCGACGGGTGCGTGCCATCGTGATGCGGGTCAATAGCCCGGGAGGATCTGCGGTTGCGTCCGACACGATCTGGCGCGAGATGCTGCTGGCCCGAGACGCCGGCAAGCCAATCATCGTGACCATGGGCAACGTCGCTGGCTCGGGTGGCTATTACATCGCAGTTGGCGCTGACCGGATCGTCGCTCAGCCGGGTTCGATCACCGGTTCCATCGGGGTAGTTGCGGGCAAGATGGTCCTGGCCAGCGCCAAGGAGAGGATCGGCATCGACGTCGATGAGGTGCACACGAACACAAACGCCCTCGTGGGGTCCTCCAACCGGGGGTTCAGCGACACCGAACAGGAACGGTTGTCGAAGACCATTGACGCCATCTACGACACGTTTGTCGCCAGGGTGGCCGAAGGGCGCAAGATTCCACCGGATCGAGTTCACCAGATCGCCCGGGGTCGGATCTGGACAGGAGAGGATGCGCACGACCTCGGGCTCGTCGACGAGCTCGGTGGCTTTCCGGAGGCTCTGCGTCTCGCTCGTGAGCTGGCTTCCATCGCACCCGAGGCGCGGCTGCGCATGAAGCCCTTCCCGAAGAAGCTCAAGCCACTCGCTCGCCTACGGGGAGCGAACACGGACAGCAGCGACGACGTGAGGGCGACAGTGAGAGGCCTCCTCGCAGCCACTGGACGCATTGGCCGGTTCGCTGCTCAGCTTGGTCTCGCCGATACCCAAGGCGAGCTGCAGATGGAATCCGGGCCGGAGGACTGGCTCATACGGTAGCGGCCCTCACCGGTCCCCAGATGAAAGTTGCCCAACAGGTCTGGGGGACACTCGTGGATCGCCGCTGAAACTGAATGAGTCACCAATCGGGTTTGCCGAGGCCCAATCTGGACTTGGTTGGCCTTTGGTGTCGTTCACCCAATGGGTGAAGAGCGCTCGAACATCACCGTGATCGAAGCTTCTACCCCTACTTCGGCGACGAGAGAGACTTTCCCTGATGCTGTAATCGCCAGCCCGATGTCAAACGAATCAACGTGGAACTTGAAGGGTCCGAAAACTCCGATGCACGGTCGGCTTCAGGAGAATCGACAGGAATGCGGGGCCAGCGATGTCCGGGGAGGCGTAGTTGACCCAGAGGAGCCATTTAGTCGCCAGGCGAAGTTCCTACCTATCTGATCGTCGAGCCCGAGTTGTGTTGGCGACTGAAGCGCATGTCGAAGCCGCGGTGGCGCGATCTGTGATCAGGCGGCCCGCTCGTACTCGTGGATGATGCCGCCGAGGATCACTAGGCGGGTGACGGTGCCATCGTCGATTGGCGGGAGTCGGAGGGAGCGGCGGATCGGCTGTTCGAGGTGCAGGCCACCGTGTGGACGAGCCTGGTTGTGGTGCTGGACGTACTTGTCGAGCACCGATTCGAGATGTTGTCGTGAGACGACGAGCAGATGATCGAGGCACTCCTTGCGGATGGTGCGGACGAATCGCTCGGCGTACGCGTTCGCACGAGGCGATCGGACCGGGTTGCGGATAGTTTCGACACCGGTCGAGCGAACACCTCGTCGAAGCTGGCGGTGCGAGAAGATCAGCAGGTGGTCGAGGCAGTCGGCTCGGACTGTCTCCACCCAGCGTCCGGCAAACGTGTTCGCGTGCGGTGCCCGCACCGGCGTACGGAGTGTCTCCACACCG
>Ga0181523_10002337_pt1 | contig 18703 bp, 17 predicted proteins | sample PEATcosm2014_Bin_43_FD_119752 | JGI IMG/M metagenome (GOLD analysis project Ga0181523, IMG submission 119752) | Peatland microbial communities from MTU Mesocosm Facility, Houghton, MI, USA - PEATcosm2014_Bin05_30_metaG | ecosystem: Environmental > Terrestrial > Soil > Wetlands > Peat | place...
GGGCGATATGGTTTTGTTTCTGCACCTGGTGCCGATGATCGCCGCTCTCGCCGTGCTTCCTCATCTGCGAGAAGACGAGCGCGATGAGCGGATCCGCATGCTGGACTTTACCCTCCTGCTCACCTGGTGGGTCTTCATTTATGTATACGCCGTCATCGCCTGGCAAACCGTGCAGATCGATGCAGCGGCGTACAGCGCGAATTTCAACTTCGCATATCTGACCGAAAAAGTGGTGCTGCTGGGCTCGCTTGCCATCCTCGCCTATACTACTCGCGGCGACTGGCAGCAGCTTTATGGACAGTTACTGGGCGCCAGTGCGCTTTATGCCTCCAGTTCCTACGTCGCCAACTGGGCCATCGGTCACAAGCTTTACTACAGCGGCAGCATCTACGACATCCCGCTGAGCGTTTCCATCGCCTGGATGGGTGCGGCTCCTTTGCTTGCTCTCCGCCTCAACTTGTCCGACTCCAAGTCATCGCAGCCTGTCCTCGGCATCTGGATCACCCGGGTGAGCATGGTTGCTCTGTTCAGCCTGCTCTGGACTGCCATGCACTCCGAGCTGGATGCGACGCTTCCGCCTCCAGTCAAGACCTTCCGCATTACCGTGAGTCTGCTGGCCATGGTGGTGATGGGTGTCGTGGTTTTCTGGCGGCAACGCCTGCTCCGGGACGAGCTTTCGATGTTTCTGGAAAAGTCCCGCCGCTCTTTCGACGACCTGAAGGCCTTGCAGCTAAAGCTCATTCAATCGGAAAAACTGGCCTCGCTCGGCCAGTTGGTGGGCGGAGCCGCCCACGAGATCAATAACCCGCTCACCGCGATGCTGGGATACTCCGACCTGCTGAGCGCGTCCGAACTACCCCCTGAGGAACATCTGCAGGCCGCGCAGATCGGAGAGCAGGTTCGCCGCACGACCGCGCTGGTTGCAAGCCTGCTCACCTTTGCCCGTCAGGCGCCTGCCCGGTTGGCTGTCGTCGACATCAACTCTGTGTTGCAAACCGCGGCGCGCCTGTTGGCTCCCCAACTGGAGGCGAAAGCCGTTTCAATCCAATTGGAACTCGCCCCTTCGCTTCCCCCGGCGCTCGCCGACTCCAACCAGATTCTCCACGTCTGCATGCACCTTGCCGGACAGATCACCACCCATCTTAATCCGGAGAAACACTCCATCCTGGTCATTCGCACGCACGCGCAAGCTAAGGCCGTTCTGGCTGACTTCACGGCTGACGATCCTTCTTCCGGCCATGCTTATGATTCGGACGGCGATTCGTCTTCCGAATCTTCCATGCGGCCATTCTCCTCGGTAGGGGTTTTCAACTCGGAAGGCGGAAACAAGCCTTCCAGCCTCGCGCTGAGCGCCTGCTGCCGCATCGTGGAAGAGCAGGGCGGGCGTGTTTTGCAGCCTGCGGCTCCCGGCAACGCCGCCTTCCGGTTGGAATTGCAGGTTGCGGCAAGCTCGGCCAGCCGTGTGTCGTTCGCCGCACCCAACCGGGCCGCGGTCGGCAGCGGTTCTTAGAGTTCCAAGGTTTCAAAGTTCACTCGCGACGGGCCGCATTTTCCTTGAAGACTTGCGACTTCTGCATTCCGGATTCGGCCATTTGCGTATTATAATAAAAGTTGTATAGTCATATAGCCGTGAAGGAAGTTCGGCGCACACCGGCGGAGATTCACTGGGAGGGAGGTTCGAAAGAAGTTCTGAGCGGATTCCCGAGAGACGCTTTGGCTACTCTTTGCGCAGACTACAGAACGGTGAGTTTCCGGCTTGTGAAACGAGATCGATGGCGTCGATCGGAAAGGGTGTCTGGGAACTCAAGGAATCGGATGAGCGGGCTTGGTACCGTGTAGTTTACCTGACGAAGATTGGCGGCGTGATTCATGTGCTGCGCTGCTTCGAAAAGGAAAGCCGGAAGACCGACAAGCGAGATGTAGCGACCGCTCGAGCCCGGCTGAAGCAGGTCATAGAGCGTATTCAAAAAGGAGAAAAACAGGTGAAGTCCGAAAATAAGCCAAGCCACATCACGAAGGGGGATGTATTCGACGATCTCGGCTTGTCGCGTTCGGAAGCGTCTGCGCTAAAGATCAAAGCTACCCTGCTCGATGCCATTCTCCGCGAAATCGAGAAGAGGGGTTATACGCAGAGCCAACTGGTGGAGATCCTCGACGAATATCAGCCTTCGGTCAGCAACCTGACGCGAGGAAAGATAGCCAAGGTGAGCGTGGAGAAGCTGCTGACCTACTCCGATCGGCTGAAGATGAGGACCAAGCTCACGGTGCACGCTCCCGCAAGAAGGTTTCAAAGTTTCAAGGTTTCAGTGTTCCAAGCAAAAAAAGTGTCTCGTTGAGGGCTAACCTTGAAACTTTGAAACCTGGCTCTTCACTCCACCGTTCTCTTCAACTGTCCGCAGGCCGCAAAAATGTCGCGCCCGCGCGGCCGCCGCACAAATGCCGGAATTCCCGCCGCAACCAATATTTTCCGAAACGCCGCCACTCGCCCTTGCTCCGGCGTCCGGTAGGGCAACTCCGTCCCCGGATTCATCGCAATCAGATTGATTCTGGCCCGTATACCGCGCACCAACTCCACCACCTCGCGCGCCTGCTCGGGAGCATCGTTCACTCCCGCCAACAGCACATACTCAAACGTCATCTTCTCCCGCGTCCGCAGCGGAAATTCCCGCGCCGCTTTCATCAACTGCTCCAGGTTCCATTTCCGGTTCAACGGCATCACTTCGCTGCGCAAGGTGTCATTCGGCGCATTCAGCGAAATCGCCAGCTTCGGACGCACCGGTTCCTGTCCGAAATCATGAATCCGCGGCACGATCCCCGCCGTCGATACCGTCATCCGCGATTCCGGAATTCCCACGCCCTCGACCAACAGCCTCACCGACTTCATGAAGTTTTCGTAGTTCAAGAAGGGTTCGCCCATGCCCATGAACACGATGTTGACGCGTTGCAGCGGAGGCTCGACTCCCTGGTCGCGCAGCACCGCCGCGATCTGACCGACGATTTCTCCCGCCTCCAGATTGCGCTTGACCCCAAGCAGCGCCGTAAAGCAGAACTTGCAATTCACCGCGCATCCCACCTGGCTGGAAACACAAATCGTGGACCGGCGCGCGTGTGGTGACGGGGCTTTACCCCGTGCAGCGGGGCGGAGCCCCGCCACCACAAATTCCGCGGCACTGCCAGTCTCGATTTCATCCCCCGCTTCGCTTCCGTCGCCACTCTCGCCGCCATCGCCTTCGGGCATCCAGACCGTCTCCACCGTCTCGCCGTCAGCAAGTTCGACCAGATACCGCACCGTTCCGTCGTTCGAAACAAACTTGCGCGCAATCCGCGGAAGCCCGACCCCCCAGCCCTGCTCCGCCAGCCGACTCCGATAATCGAGCGGCAGGGTCGAAACCTGATCCAGCCGGTCGATCTTTTGCCGATACAGCGCATCAAACAACTGCTGGCCGCGGTATGCGGGCTGACCCGTCTCGAGTGCAAGATCTGTAAGTTCCTGCAGGTCAAGTCCTAAGAGCGAATTGGAGAGCCTACTTTGCATTTGGTCCCGGCAGTTGGAACGACGGGCATCCCTTCGGCAAGCTCAGGTCAGGCTCTCGCCCGTCTCTGAGTGTAATCCGGAAAATACAGGAATCGAGTTGCAGCGACTCCGACTTCTCATTTCTGCCAGAGAGGGTCAGCCACGCCGGTCCTTAATTCTCCACATCTTTCGGGGCGGGAGCGAACCGACGCAAAAGCGTAATGGAAAACACCAAAATGAGGATGAGCACTCCCAACAAGCCTAGCTCGGTCATGTTCGCTCGAAATATGCTTGCCCTCTCGGTCGACCACGTTCCGCCTTTTGTGAGCGTGGCCGCTTCCAAGGTAATCACCAGGACGCGCCGAATCGAGGCAATCAGACCCACCACAAGGAATGGTTCGGTGACCAGATAATGCGAGTGGATGGAGATACGCACCGTATGCAGAATCTCCACGAGCATCAGCACAACCAGCAACTGGTCCAACACCAGCAGTGTTTCGGTGGCAATCGTCCAGTGACCGAGACCCTCCCAGAGCATTTTGCCGGCGCTGGCAATCGTCGCCAACGCCGTTATGAAAAGCAACACGGCAAGCACGGAATAGATAACCACCTCGGCTTTGCCCAGATAGTCGCCAAAATGGATGCGGAGCTTCTCTTCGGCCATTTGCGGTCACTCGTGGAATCGCTCTGGCTCGCGATTCTTCACCGGCAGATACGACGCACTACTCGATCCAGGACTTATCGTAATGCTGAAATGATAATGCCGAAATATCTCCGTAAGTTAAACAAAAATAAGACTAAACTTCAATCGTCCTCGCCCGGCCTCGGATTGTGGGAGAATAGTAGCAGCAACCCGCCCGGAATTCATACTATTTGGATCCACAGTTCAGGGTAAAAACACAACATCTCTAAGAACCTCATGGTAAGGAGCTAATGGTAAAGGAAACGCGCAGCATTCGTCGTCAGGTTCTGCCGAACGGCCTGACCGTCATCACCGAGCAGATGCCCCACATCCGCTCGGTCGCGGTCGGCGTCTGGCTAAAGTCCGGCTCGCGCGACGAAGATTCCGAATGGAACGGCATCTCTCATTTCATTGAGCACATGGTGTTCAAGGGCACCGAAACTCGTTCCGCCGAAGACATCGCCCGCCAGGTGGATTCGATCGGCGGAAATATGGACGCCTTCACGGCGAAGGAATGCATCTGCTTCAACATTAAAGTCCTGGATGAGCATCTTCCGCTTGCGCTCGACGTCCTCAGCGATCTTGTCCTGCATCCTGTCTTCGATGCCGGTGATATCGCGAAGGAGCGCGGGGTCATCCTCGAAGAAATAAAAATGGACCAGGATAATCCCGACTACCTCGTCCACGAAATCTTCACCCAAAGTTTCTGGAAAGACCACGCGCTCGGTCTGCCGATCCTGGGCACGCGCGAAACCGTCAGGAAATTCGAGCGCCCCGTCGTCTCCCGCTTCTATGGACACCACTTCGCGCCCGGCAATCTCATCGTCAGCGCTGCCGGCAATCTCGACCATAAGCACTTTGTCGAGCTGGTGGCGAAACATTTCGAACCGGTGCCGCCGGCGAAAAACGGCTTACACTCGCCCCCACCCAAGATTTTTTCGCGCATCAACCTGCGCAACAAGAAGTCACTGGAGCAGGTCCAGATCTGCATCGGCGTGCCCTCGCACCCCATGGCCCACGAAAAGCGCTATGCGTCCTACATCCTGAATACGCTGCTCGGGGGCGGCATGAGTTCGCGCCTTTTCCAAAACATCCGAGAGCGACAGGGGCTCGCCTACTCCATTTACAGCGATCTCAATCCCTACCGCGACACCGGTTCCATGTGCGTGTACGCGGGCACCTCGCGCGAGTCGGCGATCAAGGTCGTCGAGTGTTTCGTCGAGGAATTCCGCAACCTGAAAACCACGCCCGTTCCCGAAGAAGAATTGCGCCGCTCCAAGGACCAGCTCAAGGGCAGCCTCATGCTCTCGCTCGAATCTTCGACCGCGCGCATGTCGAACCTGGCCCGCCAGGAGATGTACTACGATCATTTCTACGGACTCGACGAACTCATCGAGCGCATCGAGGCGGTCACAGCGGAAGACCTGCAGCAAACCGCCGAAGAGTTTTTCCGCACCGAGCAGATCGCCGTCACTATCCTGGGCAACCTGACCGGCCTGAAACTAACCAGAGACCAGCTGAGCTGCTAAGTTTTGATTTTTGTGTGGGGACGGGCGCCCTGCAAGCCTGCCCTGATGAGCGTAGTCGAAGGGTCCATGCCGAGCGCAGCACCGCATACCACGGCTAAATTCCGCCTTCACCAACGCAGCCCCACTGTAATCGGCATCACGATGGTCTGGCCGTCGGCCTGATAGGCGCGATGGTAGCGGAGTTCGATGAAGAGTTTGGCTTTATCCAGATGGTTCAGTCGATAAGTGATTCCGCCGCCGTAGTTGAAGCCGCCCGCAACCCTGGAATTCGAGGACATATATACCCCGGTCTGTCCAGGCCCCTCAATCACGTAGCCCCCGACGGTAGGATTGAAGATGCAGGGGAGGTCAAACCATCTCCACGCGGGCTGACAGGGCTGGCCAAAGGGGAGAAACTGGCTGTGCGCCAACTTCACGCTGCGGTCGTAAAAACCGATACCGAAAATTCCGTATGCGCCAAAGTTGCCAATATGGCGGGGCACGTTGACGATGCCGTCCAGACTGAACGACTGCATATGTCCGCTTTGTCCCGGCAGGAATTGGTCGAGAATCACGCTCGGCCGAAAGCCGAGGTCGTAGTACATGTATTCGGCATCGGCGCCGAACAGGCGGGTAAAGTTCATGCCGGCTCCGAACGTTACCTGTGGAGAGTTGCCGACATAGCTGGCGACATCGTCGCGGCCCAGGCCCAGCCCGCCGCCGACGGTAAAGTTATAACGACTGAAATTTGATTGGTCCTGCGCCGAAGCCGATGCGGCGATCCCGCAAAGGGCTAGTAATACCAGAATCCGATTACTCAATCTCAATCTCCTCTTTCGCACCCGCGGTCGTCAACAGGCCATGGCATCGCCATGGTTCTGGCAGAACGATTCCTGAACTCTTGAACTTAGATGCGCTCACGGAATCAGGATCGCCACCTTTTTCCCGGAAGGTCAGTTGTGTTCATAGCCCGGCCGGCGCGTGTGGCTGATCTTCGCTAATACCACCGGCCAGTACTCGCGCAGCATGTTTCCGCCCATTCGGCTTGCCAGATCCAGGCCATAGCGAAACAAGGTATCTCCGACCGTGCGGTTCCGGTCCGGCCAGTACACGTTAGCCAGTCCTTCCGCCATTGCTGGTCCTACCAGCCTGGACCAGGCAAACACCTCATGACCGTCGTCGTTACGCATGATGAAAATATGTTGCGCCGAGTACTTCACGGCATGGAAGAATTTCGGATTGACCTCCGCATAGAACCGGGGATCCTCGTGCAGCGTGGACGCCAGCAGGAACGTCCCAAAGAACTCGCTGGACGATTCACGGGCGAGATCAGCCCCGAATCGCTTGCCATAGGCACCCCACTCTTGTCCGAAGCCGGTGGGAGAGTTAACCGCCTGGCCGACCGCCGAACCGAGCGCTGCCCATGTCACGGCGTCCACGGAAACGCTGCCGTCCACGAACAGCTCAAATTTCTGCCCCGTCGAGAGCCGCTCCGTACTGTAAGCGATGTCGGGGAAAACGATGGACTTCTTCTGCAACAGATTGTAAATGGCCACAGGCTTAGGCGGTACCGAAGCGCTCGGAGCCTGACCGTCAGGAGGTCGCGCGGCCGGCGACGGGCTGGCCTGTGTCGGTAACTGGGGCTTCGGCGCGTCCTGGGCCGATGCCGCAGTCGCGGAGCCGAACCCGATCACTCCGAAGAAAATCAACGCGCACAGTGCCGCCTGCAGTGAGGACGCCGACACCTTGCTGAACTTCTTGAGCGGGGCATTTCCGTGGATGCCCGCTTCCTGGCAGGATGGCATCGCTAGAGATTACCGAATCAGACGCCCGGCGGCAAACGTCAAGAAGCAGGTTTCAAAGTTTCAAGGTTTCAGAGTCTGAAGCTGACCATCGACGAGGCACGCCTTTCCCTTGAAACTTTGGAACTCTGAAACCTTGAAACTTTGAACCTGCCTTCAGGCCACTTTGCCGGTCCGGGCCGCCAGATACTCCAGCAGTTCGCCGACCGTCAGGCCTCGCTGCAGCAATTCAACCATCTGATCGGCGCTGACTCCCACTTGTGCGCCCAGCGCAACAATTTTGGCGACCGCTCTCTGTAGAGATTCTTGCTGCGCCATACTGAGCTGTTCGGCTCGCTCGTGGCTAACGGCTTGCTTCCGATGAAGTTCTATTGTCATGGGCGTACTCCACGTGGGTGCCTCGATGGCGCCCCTGCCGGCACACTGTCCCACGCCACCGGAAAATCCCGCCGGAACCACCGACTTGGGGCGCTCAACAGTGGCACCGCCTTCTTCCTTATGATGCTCCAAGCCCCGCAGCCAGGGCTGTGATACAGCTTACTTGTATTTGTGACGAAGGCAAGAGACCTGGTCTCCGCTGAGAGCAACGGCTGGCGGATCAATTACTGGCTCATCAATTATTTACCTCATTTTGCGTTCTGCCATCTCTATTTGCCAGTCTTTCATTTGCCCATCAGTTCCAGAATTGCGGCCATCTCGACTTCAATTCCAGTTTTGAGGCTGGGTTCTCGATCCGGCGCGAAGTAGGGGGAATGCGGACCGGGGAGCGGCTGTCCGGTCTTCTTCGCCTCTGCATATTTCGCCGGGTTGACCGCGCCCAGTTCGAGCATCACGCTTGGAACTCCGGCGTAACGATACTCGGCGAAATCATCGCTGGCCATAATCGGACGGCCGAGTACGACGTTCGAATCTCCCATGACCTGCTTCAGCCGATCGGCGATACGGTTGGTGGTTGCGGGATCGTTGTAGACCGCGCCCACGCCCTCCATGATTTCGATGACCGGCTTCTTAGGCGCGCCCGCAGCTGCTGCTTCCGCATCCGCGATCCGCTCGATCGCCGCCAACAAGTGTTTGCGAACCTCATCCTTGTAGGAACGTACGGTCAACTGCATCACGACTTCGTCGGGAATGATGTTGTTCTTGGTCCCGCCATGGATCGAGCCCACGGTAATCACGGCCGGATCCTGCGGATCAACTTCGCGCGACACGATGGTCTGCCAGCTTACGATGGTGCGCGCGGCGATCACGATCGGATCGACTGTCTCCTGCGGCGCGGCGCCGTGTCCGCCGACGCCGTACACCGTGACGTTCACGGAATCGGCATTCGACGCGCTGAAGCCCGGCGTGTAGCCGACTTCACCGGCAGGAAGGCCGTTGCTGTCGTGTACCGCGAAGGCGAAGTCGGGCTTGGGAAAACGGGTGAAGAGGCCATCTTTGATCATCGCCTTGGCCCCGCCGATGCGCTCCTCGGCAGGCTGGCCGACATAGATAAAGGTTCCGTGCCAGCGGTCTTTATTCTGCGCCAGCAGCGCAGCGGTTCCGATGCCAATTGCCATATGCAGATCATGGCCGCAGGCGTGCATCACCGGCACTTCGACGCCGCGGTCATCGTGCGTGGTGACATGGCTGGCGTAGGCGAGACCCGTTTTCTCCGGGACCGGCAAGGCGTCGAGCTCGGCGCGCAACATGACCACCGGGCCGGACCCGTTTTTGAAGACGCCGACCACGCCGGTGCCCCCAAAGTTGGTGGTGACGTCGTATCCGAGCTTGCGGAGTTGCTCGGCAATCTTGGCTGCAGTCTTCTCCTCGTGATAGGAGAGCTCGGGATTGCGGTGAAGGTCGAAATAGAGCGCTTCAACCTGGGGATAGACAGCATCAATCTGCGTGGATGGAGTGCGCCAGGGGTCAGCGGCCCAGGAGGTTACGGATACCGATACGATGAGAAGCAGAAGACGTTTCATATTTTTCACGCAAAGGAATTTCCGTGAATCACAAATGGCTGTGTGGTGACGGGGCTTCGCCCCGTCGAAGCGGGGCAGAGCCCCGCTTCCACACGAACTAGCGCACGGCCACGGCGCAGTGCTGATCAAAGGCAGCTCTCAGGTCGGCGGCGATGGCGGCGGCATCGCGGGTCTCGATCTGATGGCGCTGCATCATGTAGAGCAGCTTGCCGTCGCGCAGAATCGCGATCGATGGCGAGGATGGCGGGTATCCGGTGAAATAGGAACGGGCGCGCTCGGTCGCTTCCTTATCCTGTCCCGCGAACACGCTGACGATGCTGTTGGGAATCGTTGTATGCTGCAGCGCGAGGCGCACCGCCGGACGCATGCGGCCGGCAGCGCATCCGCAAATAGAGTTTACGACGACCATAGTTGTACCTGGATAGCCCGACAGGACGCGGTCAACGTCGGCGGCACTGCGGAGCTCTTCAATTCCCAGACGCGTCAGCTCTTCGCGAATCGGGACCAGCATAATTTCGGGAAACATGGACTCTCCTGGGATTTGTGATTGGTGATCGGTGATTGAAAATCGGAACCGCCGCTTCCATCACATACTTCTAATTTCCGTCAGAAGCTCTTTAAACATGAGATGCTCAGTTAACTATAGAGCCAAATCAGGCTCCTGACGATGCCGAATTTTTAGGATTGGTCTGAAAAATCGGCACCCGAGGCTTTTAAATTGCAAATCACAAATTAACAATCATGAAGATTCAGGAAAACGTTCCGCTGGCCCCATTGACCACTCTGCAGGTGGGTGGAGCGGCACGCTACTTTGCGGAACTGAGGAGAGAAGACGACGTTCGCGAAGCTGTGCAGTTCTCCAAATCCCGCGGCCTGCCGTTATTTGTACTCGGCGGAGGCAGCAATCTTGTGGTCGCGGATTCGGGTTGGCCGGGACTGGTGCTGAGAATCGCGATTGGCGGCATCGCCACTCCCGATGCGAACGACGCCGCGGGCAACGCCGTGCTTTTCAGCGTGGGCGCAGGCGTCAACTGGGACGATTTTGTTGCCCAGGCAGTCGCGCAGAATTGCGCGGGTGTCGAGTGCCTGAGCGGCATTCCGGGCAGCGTCGGGGGCACGCCGGTGCAGAACGTGGGCGCCTATGGGCAGGAGGTCGCCGACACCATCGAATCGGTGCGCGCGTTCGACTTGCGCGCTCCGGGCTCGGAGGAGGATCGCATTGTGGTATTGCCCGAGCCCGCCTGCGGATTCCGTTATCGCTCGAGCATCTTCAACAGCACGGAGCGCGGAAGGTACATCATCTTACGCGTGAACTATCGCTTGAAGCGTGGGGGCGCTCCGAGCTTGAAGTACGCCGATTTACAAAAGCACTTTGCCGACAGAAAAACGCCGCCATCGCTCGCCGAAGTACGCTCGGCTGTTCGCGAAATACGGCGAGGCAAAGGGATGCTGATTGTCCCCGGAGATGACGATTGCCGCAGCGCTGGATCGTTCTTTAAGAACCCCGTGCTTAGTGAAGCGCAATTCAAAGATCTGGCCGCGCGCGCCGCCGCGAGAGGCCTCGATATTCCTAGCTTTCCCGCACTCGATGCCCAACACAAGATTTCGGCGGCCTGGATGGTCGAGCACTCAGGATTTTCGAAGGGATATGCGCCCGGCGCAGCCGGCATCTCTCACAAGCATGCGCTGGCGCTGATTAACCGCGGAGACGCCCAAGCGAGCGACATCGTTGGGCTGAAAGATGAGATTCAGCACGGCGTGCAGGAAGCGTGGGGGATTCTGCTGGAACCGGAGCCGGTGTTCGTAGGATTCTGAAATGGCAGCCAATTCCCCGTGGAGACGCAGCTTGCCGCGTCCCAGCCTAACCTCAGCTTTGGATGCGTTGCACGCAGGAGACGGGGCGAGCCCCGCCTCTACGGGCGGAAAACCGTGCCTGGAACTAGGGCGGCCCATCCCGGAGCTTCGGGTCCCTCATTGCCGGCCCAGAGGTTTCCGTTACCGCGAGATCCGCCCTATTCCTCTGTCGGCACGGCAGCCAATTTCCTTTAGCAAATTATTTGCGAACGAACTGCGCCTGAGAGCGTTCTTCATGAATAGGAGCAAGCGTGATCGCAGAATCCGCAATGGCGGACGAGGCCTCGAATTTGATGCAAAAAGCCTTGCCGCAAAAGGCCTTGGCGCAGAAAGCTTTGGCGCGGCAAGAGGAAGATCAGCTGGAAACAGCCGTGCGCGAACATGCGCGCCTTGTTTACCGCATCGCTTACTCGGTCTTGCGCAATCCGGCCGATGCGGAGGATGCCACTCAGGAAACTTTCCTGCGCGCTCTGCGCTACGGAAAGAGGCTGGCGGGAATTCACGACCAGAAAGCGTGGCTGGCGAGGATTGCCTGGCGCGTGGCCGTGCAGCGGCGCAAAAGCATGGCCAAGGCAGCCACCGATACCGAGGAAGGCGTGGAGACGTTGGCATCCACTGGACACGGAGCTGATCGAGTTCTGCTGGAGCAGGAACGCAGCGCGGTGCTGGAGCGGCTGATTTCCGCCTTGCCCAGTCCACTGCGGGACGCGTTGGTACTCTCGACCCTGGAAGAGATCGCGCCGCGCGAGGTCGCGTTGATGCTCGGGATCAGTGAAGCGGCGGTGCGTTCCCGGTCATTTCGCGCGCGGGAGATTCTCCGCGAAAGGCTCGTGGCCCTGATGGGGCCGAGAACGTGAATAAGGACATGAAGAGGGACATGAATATGAATCCGATCGAGCGAGAGCGTGATGTTGATCAGTGGCTGGATGCGGCGCTCAGCCAATATGGCAAAGCCGAGCCGCGAGCGGGCTTGGAGAGTCGAGTACTGGCGAACCTCCAAACTGAGCGGAATCAGATTGCGCCCCGATGGCGCTGGTGGTGGGCAGTAGGGTCGGCAACGGCTTTGGCGGCAATGGTAGTGGCGGTATGGTTTTGGCAAAGCGGTCGCGCGGTCAGACCGGGAGCCACAGCTGGGATTTCGACCACGACACATCGTGAGGAGGCACGGGGATCAATCGAGCCGGCGCCAGCTGCAAAAATCGCCCACCCGGCTGGAGGTTACCCGGCAAAGCAAGTAGCGACGCACAGGCCCGCAAGCCGGCCGCTTCGCAATCTGAGTGTGGCAGCGACACCGAAGCTGGACCAGTTCCCATCGCCGCGTCCGCTGAGCGAGCAGGAGCAAATTCTGATGAGTTACGTGGCGCGGTATCCGGAGAACGCGGCGCTAGTCGCGCAAGCCCAGGCGGAGGAGCGGGAGCGCGAGGAGGAAGCGGCCGAGGCGGCCAAAGATACTGCGGACTAAGGATTCCGGGCACCATCCAGATTCCAGATTCCAGATTCCAGGTTTCAGGTTCCAGATTTCAGATTTCAGGCGGGCAGCACAAACTAAAGGAGAATCACAATGATACTGATAACGATGAAGCGAATGGCTGTGGCGGGCGCGCTGATGCTGACGATCGCGCTCGTGTTTGCGAGCGGGGCTGGCAGAGCATGGGCGCAGGATTCGGGCAGTTCCTCGTCGGGCAGTTCGCCGTCGGTCAGTTCGACCAAGGTCGCCGAAAAGGACGCACCGAAGCCGACCGAGGCTTATCGACTTGATTTCTCCATCAATGAACTAGAGGACGGGAAGAAGATCAACAGCCGGCAGTATTCCATGAACCTGACCAAAAACCAGCCGCAAGAGATCAAGATCGGCACACGCATTCCGATTGAAAATGTGAACCGGCAGGGGGAAACGCAATACATGGATGTTGGCACAAACATCACGGGCAGACTGCAAGTACACAACGACCAGCTGGAGCTGTTTGTCAACGCCGAGATGACCAACTTCGCCATTCCGGAACAGGCGACAGGACACGAGTCCCACCCCGTGATACGGCAACTCAAGATCGGCGGCAGCACGCTGGCGGTGCTGGGGACGCCGATGGTAATCGGCAGCGCGGACGATCCGAACTCGAGGCGGCAATTTCAGGTTGAGGTGACGATGACGAAGTTAAGGTAGCCGAAGTTGAAGTCGTCCGCCATGGTGTTCTTTTCGGCTTACCCTTGGTCGGCCAGGCGTCTTGCCCTCTGAAATATCTCCAAGAACATCTGCCGCGTCAGCTTGCCCGTCTGCGTGTTCTGGTTGGAAGGATGGTAGGACGCCAAAAGAACGCGCCCATCGGGCAGGACATACTCGGCGCCGTGGCGAAATTCGTATTCGCGCTTGCCGGCGATCAGCTTTCTGCGCTTCAGGTAGTTGAGATAGGCTTCGAAGCCGATTCTTCCCAGGGCAACAATCACGCGCAGATCTTTTAGCCCCTCGAGTTCGCGGTCAAGAAACGGAGCGCAGTTGGCCAACTCCTCGGGCAGAGGCTTGTTGTCGGGCGGAGCGCAGCGGGCGGCAGCGGTGATGTAGAGACCGGTGAGCACCTGGCCATCGTCGCGGGCGGTCGCGGTGGGCTGACTGGCGAAGCCGGTTTCGTACAACACCGGATACATGAAGTTGCCGGAGGCGTCTCCGGTAAACGGACGGCCGGTACGATTGGAGCCGTGGGCGCCGGGCGCGAGTCCGAGCACGAGGACGCGAGCATGGGGATCGCCGAAGCCGGGAACGGGCCTGCCCCAATACTCATGATCGCGGTAAGCGCGGCGCTTCTCTCGGGCAATGCGCTCACGGTATTCGACGAGTCGCGGACAGCGCGTGCAGGCGATGACCTCGGAGTTCAGAATCCTGAGCCAGTTAGGAAGAGGCATTTTGTAATTTTGTAATTTTGTAATTTGATAATTTCGTAATTTGAAACCAGCCGAGGTTGAAATTGCAAAATTACCCGATTGCCAAATTACAAAATCTCCGGCGTCCGCACCATACTAGGCCCTCCCCCGTTACTTTAGTGGGTAGGAAGTCCCCCTCCGCCGTTTGACGTTGCTCTTCCGGAGTCTTTACACTCAAGTTTGCGGCACCAGGCGTCGCAGCGGAGCAACTTCCTCCCGACTCTGCTGCCGCGGCCGCACGGGAAAGGCAATTGTGAGCCCCACTGAAACGAAAGATAGCGCTACAAAAGATGGCGCGATAAAAGACAGCGCCACCAAGCGCGAGATTCAGGTTGAGATTCCCGTCGAGGACGTCGCTCGCCAGACCGATTCGCTGATCCAGAAATATCAGAAGGTGGCGCGCATTCCTGGCTTCCGGCGCGGCCATGTGCCGGCATCGATTATCCGCCAGCGTTTTTCGGAAGAGATCAAGACCGACATGGTCGAGGCACTGGTGCCGCGCTTCTTTCGGCAAGAGGCGGAGCGGCTAAGCCTGCATCCCGTATCGCAGCCGCGGGTGACCGACTTGCACTTGCACGATGGCGAACCGCTGCGCTTCAAAGCCGCCTTCGAAGTGCTTCCGGAAATCAAGCTGCAAGGCTACAAAGAGTTGCGCGCCGATAAGCCGGAGATTGCGGTTTCTGAGGCCGATGTGGAGCAGGCGTTCGCCGACCTGCGCGAACGTCATGCCAGTTTCAATCCAGTGGAGGGCCGCGCCTTGGCCGATGGCGATTTCGCCCAGGTCTCGCTCGATGGCCATCCCAAGGCTGAACCAGCATCTGGCGAGGGAAAACCGGGCGAAGGCAAGCCGGCAGAAGGCCAACCCGTACACATGGACGAGGTGCTGGTCGAGATCGCGGGCAAAAACACCATGCCGGAATTCACCGAACATCTGCGCGGGACGAACCCCGGCGATGAGCGCACGTTCGACGTGAGCTATCCGGAGGATACCCAGGACAAGCGCCTGGCGGGGAAGACGTTCAGCTACGCGGTAAAGGTGCAGGCGATCAAACAGAAGAGCCTGCCCGAACTGAATGACGAGTTCGCCAAGCAACTGGGCCAATTTCAGACGATGGACGATGTGCGCAAGGCGATTCGCGAGCAAATGGAAGCCGAGCGCAAGCATGAAGCCGAACATGCCGCCAAGGAAAAGCTGGTGGGCGAACTGATTCAGCGGAATGATTTTGAAGTTCCCGATTCACTGATCGAACAACAGATTGATATCCGGCTGGAGCGGGGACTGCGCGCGTTGGCGGCGCAGGGCCTGACCGCCGAGCAGATGAAGAAAATGGATTTGAACCGTCTGCGCGTGGGACAACGCGAGCAGGCGATCCACGATGTAAAGGCTGCGCTGCTGCTCGAAAGAGTGGCAGAAGAAGAGAATGTGCAGGTCAGCGATGAGGAGGTAAATCGGGAACTGGAAGCGCTGGCCAAACAATCAAAACAAACGTCAGAAGCAGTGCGCGCTCGTTTGACACGAGATGGGGGCCTCGATAGGATACGGACAAGAATCCGCAACGAAAAGACCCTCGACTTTTTGTATCGCCAGTCCGCGTAGTTCATAAGTAAAAACAACGCGGACCATTTCGATCCTCCCCTGGGCCGATGAGAACGACTTCAGGGCAGGAGTGTGGAAAGGGTGAATGTGAATACGCATTCCAATGACGCGAAAATGATGCTGGTACCGATGGTGATCGAGTCGACGGGCCGGGGCGAACGGGCCTATGACATTTATTCCCGGCTGCTGCGCGACAACATCATCTTTATTGGCACGCCGATTGATGACAATATCGCCAACCTGGTGATCGCCCAGATGCTGTTCCTGGCGCAGGAAGATCCGGAGAAAGACATCCAGCTCTACATTAACTCGCCGGGCGGATCGATCACGGCGGGCATGGCGATCTACGACACCATGCAGTATGTAAAGAATGACGTGACCACGATCTGCATCGGCCAGGCCGCGTCCATGGCGGCGTTGCTGCTTTCGGCGGGCCAAGCCAAGAAAAGGCTGGCGCTGCCCAATTCGCGCATCCTGATCCATCAACCGTCGATGGGCGGCCTTTCCGGGCAGGCAACCGACATTGACATTCATGCCCGCGAAATCCTGCGCATGCGGGAGATTACTAATCAGTTACTGGCCAAGCACACCGGCCAGAAGCTCGATAAAGTGGAGAAGGACGTGGAACGCGACTTCATCATGAATTCGCAGCAGGCGAAGGAATACGGAATCATCGACGATATCATCTACAAGACCAGATAGAGGATATGATCGGCAGTTCGTGGCGATGCTCGCGAGCGGAAAAGGAGTAGGGCCGAGTGAAAACCAGATCGGGTTCGGATGAGATGTTGCGCTGTTCGTTCTGCCACAAGTCGCAGGACGCGGTCGCAAAACTGATCTCGTCGCCAAGCGACTATCCCCGGGCATACATCTGTGACGAGTGCGTCGCGGTCTGCAACTCCATCCTCGAAGACGACCGCACCGCGACTCCTTCGGCCGCGGTCCCCAACCAGCTGCCCAAGCCGCTGGAAGTCAAGACGTTCCTCGACGAGTACGTCATCGGGCAGGAGCAGACCAAGAAGAAGCTGGCGGTCGCCGTCTACAACCACTACAAGCGCATTTATATGAATCGGCAGCGCACCGGCGATGGCGTAGAGCTGACGAAGTCGAACATTCTGCTGATCGGGCCGACCGGAACCGGCAAAACGCTCCTGGCGCAAACGCTGGCTCGCATGCTCGATGTACCCTTCGCCATCGTGGATGCGACCACGCTGACCGAAGCCGGCTACGTGGGCGAAGACGTAGAGAACATCATCCTGAAGCTTTTGCAGGCGGCTGAAGGCGACGTGAGCCGCACCCAGACCGGCATCATCTATATCGATGAAATCGACAAGATCGGGCGCAAGGACGAGAACCCGTCCATTACTAGAGATGTTTCGGGCGAAGGCGTGCAGCAGGCGTTGCTCAAGATCCTGGAAGGGACGATCGCGAACGTGCCGCCGCAGGGTGGACGCAAGCATCCGCACCAGGAATTTACGCCGGTCGATACCACGAATATTCTCTTCATTTGCGGCGGCGCCTTCGTCGGCCTGGAGAAGATCATCGGCCGCCGCGTCGGCAAAAAGGCCCTCGGCTTCCGCACCGGAGCGGAGGAGGAGACCGAGCAAACCGTTGCGGCCTCCAAGAGGAACTTTGAACTCGTCTCGGAAGCGCAGCCGGAAGACCTGATCAAGTTCGGCTTGATCCCTGAGTTTGTCGGACGCCTGCCGGTGATGGGCGTGCTGCAGCAATTGGACGAAAATGCGCTGGTCGAAATTTTGACCCGCCCCAAAAACGCGATTGTGAAACAATATCAGCGCCTGTTTGAGTTTGAGAACGTGCGGCTGAAGTTCAGCGACGACGCCAACCGGGCGATTGCGCGCCAGGCCATGGCGCGTAAAGTTGGCGCCCGCGGCTTGCGCATGATTCTGGAAGAGCTCATGCTGGAATTGATGTATAGTCTGCCCAGCCAGAAGAAGGTGAAGGAATTTGAAGTGACCCGCGAGATGGTGGAGAAGCGCAACGTCTCGCTGGCCATGATCGAGAAAGCGGCAAGCTAAAGGCAGCTCCCAGCTCTAAGCTGCAGTTCTCAGGACTGGAGATCCTACTGAGAGCTGAGAGCTGACAGCTGAGAGCTTGCAAATGCGACCAGAGACGGGAGAACGCGTTGTCGAACCCTAAAGAAAAATTCGAGAGCAAAAAATTGCCGATGATGCCCATTCGGGACGTGGTCATCTTTCCTTACATGATGACTCCGTTCGTGGTGGGCCGGGAGTCGAGCGTGCGTGCTCTCGAAGAGGCTCTGGCCAGCGACAAGAAGATATTTCTTGCCACCCAGCACGATGCCTCGATCGACGAACCCAAGGCCAACGACATCTTCCAGGTTGGAACCATCGTCAACATCGTGCAGAGCCTGAAACTGCCCGACGGCAACATCAAGGTTTTAGTGGAAGGCATCGAGCGCGGCAAGATTCTGCAGGTCGTCGAAACCGAGGGGTTTCTGCAAGCCACGGTGCGGGTCGCGCGTTACGCGACCGAAACTACGCCGCAGATCGAAGCCGGCATGCAGCGTGTGACCGGCATGTTCGAGCAGTACGTAAAGCTCTGCCAGTCGCTGAACTACGAAACCATGATCGCGGCCGTGCGCATGGAAGATCCGGCGAAGCTGACCGACACCATCGCCGCCAATCTGCAGCTCTCGATCGAAGAAAAGCAGGGGCTGCTGGAAATCTTCGATCCCGCCGAGCGCCTGAACCGGATCGGCGACGTGCTCGACGTCGAGATCGAAAAGCTCAACATGGACCGCACCATCCAGTCGCGCGTGAAGCGGCAGATGGAGAAGGCGCAGAAAGAGTATTACCTCAACGAAAAGATCAAAGCGATTCAAAAAGAA
>Ga0181523_10002338_pt1 | contig 18701 bp, 19 predicted proteins | sample PEATcosm2014_Bin_43_FD_119752 | JGI IMG/M metagenome (GOLD analysis project Ga0181523, IMG submission 119752) | Peatland microbial communities from MTU Mesocosm Facility, Houghton, MI, USA - PEATcosm2014_Bin05_30_metaG | ecosystem: Environmental > Terrestrial > Soil > Wetlands > Peat | place...
ATGAGCGGGGTGACGTTCATGTTTGCATTTTGGCCTCCGCTCGGGCCAACTGCCATTCCCATGGTCGTTCTCCTCTATTGCCCGGGCGCAGCCGGAGCTGGCGGGGCGTTTGGAGCTGTTTTCCTCTGATCGGTGAGCAAGCCAAGATCATCGACCCCGGCGGCACGGACACTGTCCACCACTTGCACCACTTCACCAAAGCGAGTGCGCATGTCCGCCTTCACGTACACGCGCTTGTCCTGCTTGTTGGCCAGGCGGTCCTTCACCTTGGTGGTCAAGGCATCCACCGAAATCTTGTCGCTGCCAAAGAATACTTCGCCATTCCGTGTGATGGAGACCAGCAAAGCGTCTTCCTTGTCCGCGTCCGGCATTTGTTCCGGGTTGTTGACCGGGGCCATGTCCACGCTGATGCCTTTTTGCAACATGGGCGTGACCACCATGAAGATGATCAGCAGAACCAGCATCACATCCACCATGGGTGTGACGTTGATATCCGAGCTGACCTTCGCTCCTTCGTTCCTTTTTGCTAATGCCATAGCTAGATATCTCCCGTACTGGGTCCCAGGTTTAAGTTGGGAAGGTCCGGCGCCGGATTCCTCCAGCGCCGGACAAGCAACTCACTCGAGAGACCGTGGGTACCCCATTTTTTCGCGCATCCTATGCGCTAGAACTGGGGAACGTTCTTCGCTCTTACCGGCGAACGTCGCCGCGCTTTTTCAGGAAGTAATCGATCAGTTCGCTCGACGAGTTGTCCATTTCGACGTCGAACGCTTCCACGCGACCGGTCAGGTAGTTGAACATCATGACGGCCGGGATGGCGACGAGCAGCCCGATGGCCGTCGTGACCAGCGCTTCCGCGATACCGCCGGCGACTGCTGCCAATCCAGTGGCCTTCGAGTTGTTGATGCCGATGAAGGCGTTCAGAATGCCCATCACCGTTCCGAACAGTCCCACGAAGGGAGCGGTCGATCCGATGGTGGCGAGGCCGCCCAATCCGCGCTTCAGTTCGGCGTGGACGATGGCTTCGGTGCGTTCCAGAGCGCGCTTGGAGGCTTCAATGGTTTCGCCAGGGATTGCGCCCGGAGAATCCTGGTGAGCCTTGAATTCCATCAGGCCAGCGGTGACGACCTTGGCCAGGTGGCTTTTCTTATTGCGCTCGGCAACCTTGATGGCTTCATCGATACGGCCATCGCGCAGCGCTCCCGCCACAGCGGGGGCGAATGCACGCGACTGTTTGCGAGCCGCGCTATAGGCCATCCAGCGATCGATCATCACGCCGATCGACCAACCCGACATGATGAACAGAATGATGACCACGGTTCTGGCGACCCATCCCATTGCTTTCCACAAGCCCAACGGGTCGGTCGCGATGGCGCCGCCGCCTTCCTGGACCATCCAGGTGGCTGCGACGTGAACGTGACTGAGAAGTGCTGCTGCTACGTGAGTTGCGAACATGAGTTGCTTTTCCCTCCTCGGAACTCTTTACTTTACTTGGACACTGTGATGCGCTTTGTGGTGCCAACATCAAAGAAATTCGGTTTCCGGCGGGCCTGCAGCTTTCGCCGCACACGCACGAAACCACCGGGCCATACCTTGAAGAAAACACAGGATACGGCGGCCGTGCCCGGGCTTCTTTAAGAAGCCCCTCCCGGCCACCGCGATTCGGTGGGAAGGGGAGGGCCATGCACACTACTGCCGACAACTCTAAACCGCGCCCAGCTGGGGAGTTTAGCCCCCAGCGAGCGTGAAGTTCACTTGCACCTGCGTGTCGACCTCGACCGGCTCTCCGTTCAGCAGGTACGGCTTATACTTCCACTGCTTCACGGCTTCGATCGCGGCCGGCGCCAGCATCGGGTGCCCGCTGATCAACTGCAGGTTCTCGATGCTGCCGTCCTTGCTGATCTGCGCCTGCAAAATCACCACGCCCTGAATGCGGGCCTGGCGCGCCAGTGGCGGATAGGTCGGATTGACCTTGCGGATGAGAAGGCCGGACGATACGCCCGACGATACCCGCACGCGCTGCGGAGTGGCAATGTGCGGCGCCACGGTTGGAGTGGAGCTGAGAACGCTGCCAATCACGCCGCCCATCGATCCGCCCGGAATGCCGCCCGGAACGCCGCCCACCACGCCTGTTGTAGCCATGGCCGGAGGAGCTTCGTCTTCCTGGATCATTTTGATCTGTTTCGGAATCTTGGTGGGCGTGCGCAGTTCGCCGTTCACGATATCGGTCTGAATCACCTTGACGTGCTGCACGGCTGCAGCGGCTGGCGGTGGCGGCGGTGGTGGTGGCGGGGGGGCCACCAGAAGGAACATCATTTGTCCCTTGGGCAAGGCTTCTGTGAAAATCAGCGGGATCAGAACCATCACGCCGATGATCATGAACTCGATCATGAACGCGACCACTGACGTGCGGCCCCGCTTGGTTTTGAGCCTGCCGCCGGACTCGATAAGGCTGTCTTCAAACATGTGATTCTCCCCTAACTTCTTTCAGACCCCTAAAGACGTTTAGACACCGACTGCTTCCTCTTTGCTCCCGCTTTCTTTGGAACACCCTGGAGGCGAACCCCAGACCCCACGGCGTTTCGAGCAAATCCCTCTAACTGCTTACATAAGAAGGCCTACCGCAATCTTTACCACCCGCGCCATCGGGTAACTTACCTAGCTTTCCCCGCCGGCATGGCAACCGGACGCTTGCCTTTTTCAATCCGCCAATCCTGATAAGCCACCAGGATCGGGGCTGCGATCGCAATCGACGAATACGTTCCGATTAAAATGCCAATGACCAGGGCGAGGCTGAATCCACGAAGCACCTCGCCGCCGAATATAAAGAGTGCGAGTACGGTAAGGAAGGTAAGGCCCGCTGTCAAGATCGTTCTGCTCAGGGTCTGATTAATACTCCGGTTAACGATGTCCGACAGTTTCTCGCGCCGCATGAGTTTAATGTTTTCCCGGATGCGGTCAAATACCACGATCGTGTCGTTATTAGAGTAACCAATCAGGGTCAAAATGGCCGCGATCACCGTCAGGGAAATATCCGTCTTGGTGAGCGAAAACGCTCCTACCGTGATCAGGGTGTCGTGAAACACCGTAACCACCGCGGCCACGCCGTAAATCCACTCGAACCGGAAGCCCAGGTAAACCAGCATCCCCAATAGCGAATACAGGGTAGCCAATCCCGCCTGCTGACGCAACTGCCCGCCCACCTGGGGCCCCACGATCTCAACATGGCGCACCCCAAAGTCGGAAAGGAAGAAGCCGTCCGCCAGCGATGCCGCCACCGCAGGCGCCACGTCTGAAGCGCTCTTCAACTGGTCGAGAGAATTGAACACTCCGCCCAGAGTCTTTTCCCGATAATCCACCACGGCCTGCGCCTGTGCCGTGTATTTCACGTCGGCATCGGAGCCTAGGCGCAGCGGATCTTTATCCAGCAGGTATTGCTTGATTTTCAAAGAGCTGGCGTTGTTCAGGTCGTCTTTGCCTGCTGGAGCATTGCTCTCCAGCGCCTGGATGATCTTCAACTTCCCCTGATCCAGAGCCTGGTCGCTGGTTTCACGGACGGCGAGATCAATCAACACCTCGTTGAGCGCCGCCTGATCGTAGGGCTGAATCTTCGGATCGTGCAAGCCGGCCCGGTCCATCGCGGCACGCACCGCCCCAAGGTCCGGAGTATGCGCGAACTTCACATACACCAAAGTTCCTCCGCGGAAATCCACGCCCCACGGGATGCCGTGCCAGAACACCATGGAAAGCACGCCCGCAACGCTAAAGATCAGCGAAAAGGCGAGAAAATACCACTTTTTGCCCAGAAAATCTATGTTGGTATTGCGAAAGAACTCCACGGGTTTTTCTAGCCCCTTATCTATCTATGACTTAGCTGCATTCACCAACCCTTGTCATCCTGAGCGAAGCGAAGGACCTCTGCAGTTCTGCCGACGCAAGCCAAATGCATAGGTTCTTCGCTTCGCTCAGAATGACAACATGTTTTTTCATCACACATTTATTAGTAGTTAAATGCTGAGCGCTTCGCCGCGTTGCTTCCGGCTCAGCACCCAGTCGAAGATCACGCGCGACACGAACACCGCAGTGAACAGATTCGCCAGCAAACCGAACGTGAGCGTGGTCGCGAATCCTTTCACCGGCCCGGTGCCAAAGATGAACAGAATCGCAGCCGAAAGGATGGTGGTGACGTGCGTATCCACGATCGTGATCCAGGCATGGCTGAAACCCTGATCCACGGCCGAGGGCGGCGTCTTGCCGTTGCGCAACTCTTCGCGAATGCGCTCAAAGATCAGCACATTGGAATCCACGCCCATGCCAACCGTCAGAATCACGCCCGCAATTCCCGGCAGGGTCAGCGCGACGTTGACCCCAGCAATGGTCGACCACCCCAGGAACCCGAGCAGAATAATCAGGTTCATGATCAGCGCCAGGTCGGCATTAATGCCCGCGCCGCGGTAATAAATCAGCATGAAAATCAGTACCGCGCCCATGCCAATTACGGTCGCCATTACGCCTGAGCGAATCGAATCCGCGCCCAGCGACGGTCCAACCGTGCGCTCTTCCAAATACTTCATGCTGGCCGGCAGAGCGCCGGAACGCAGGATCATCGAAAGATCCTTGGCCTGCTGCTCCGTCATACGGCCACCGCTGATCGATCCCTGGTCACGGATCGGTTCTTTGATATTGGCGACTTCCTGCACTTTGTTGTCGAGGACCACGGCCAGGCTGTCGCCCACGTGGGCGGAAGTGAAGCTGAAGAACCGCTGTCCGCCCTCGCCGGTCAGCGTGAAGCTGACGCTGGGCTGGCCATTCTGATCGCTGGTGGGCTGCGCATCCCGCAAATCTTTCCCGCTTACCGCCGAAACGCGCGACACCAGGTACCAGGCCGGCCCCTCCGCCTCAGCCCCGGGCATGCTGTGGCCCGGAAGAAGAATGGCATCCTGGGGCAGAACGCCGGGCTGGGTCTGTGCCTGCAGCGCCGCCTGCTCGCTCGGATACGGTCCACCCAGAGACTGCTTGATCTCCAGCATCGCGGTCGACTGTACGAGAGCCTTCACCCGCCCGGGATCGTCCACGCCCGGCAGTTGCATGAGAATCTGATAGTCCCCGAGTCCATGCTCCTGAATCGTAGGCTCGCTGACGCCGAGAGCATCAACCCGGTTGCGGATGGTCTCGATGGCCTGCGAGACCGCCTTGTTCTTCAGGTCGACCAGCAGCGAGGGCTTCATCGCCAGGTTCCAGGAATTGTCGGGGCCACCGGTCACGTCGTACTCGGGAAGGTGATCCTGCACGATGCTCAGCAGATCGGAGCGCGAAGCGGGCTGCACGCCCTTCACCACGATGTGGTCGGGACTGTTCTGCGGGTCCGACTGGGAAACATCGGTGTAATCGATCTTGCGCGTGCGCATCTGTTCTTTCAGAACTTCGATGGCGTTCTGCGCCACCACGTTCACCGCATCGTTGACCTGCACCTGCAAGATCAGGTGCGTTCCACCCTTCAAATCGAGGCCGAGGTGGATGTGATCGGTCAACGCCGTGAGCAGCCCGCGCCCGGAAAGATTTTTGGGAATGCCAAAAATTCCGAACAGAAAAAACAGCATCGTCGCGATGATGAATCCGAGCTTATAGAGAAGATTCTTGTTCATATGAAAGACTGAGTTTCAGGTTTCGAGTTTCCAATCTGCGCTCCCGGTCAAAACCGGAAACTGGAAACGCGAAACTACTTTCCCTTCGCATCTTCCTCGGGAGTCGTCACAATGGCCACCGAGGCCTTGGTCACTTCCAGCACCAGATTGTTCGGAGGAACGCGCAAATGAATGGCATCGTCTTTGAGAGCCATCACCGTGCCCCGCAAGCCTCCGCTGGTGGTGACCTTGTCACCAGTCTTGAGCTGATCGAGCATGGCCTGCCATTTTTTCTGGCGGCGCTGCTGCGGCAAGATCAACAGAAAATAAAAGATGGCGATCATGGGAACAAACATGATCAGCAACGACAGTCCGCCACCGCCTGGCGCCTGCAATATAAGTGCAGCTTGCATGTTCAAAATGTCCGCGCGGATGGATTCCGCGAAAAACCGCCCGCGCCCATCAGCGCCGCGGGAGCTGTTATTTCACCACCGGGGTTTGGATCGACTTCGGCCGGGTTCCTTCTGTTTCAGGGCTTGAATCCGGGGAGGCCATCCGTCGAGGTCATGGTTTCGGTCGTGACCAGACACGAGAAGAAACGGGACTCTTCCCCAAGTCAAATAGAATGCCGTACCCGCCGCATGGTGTCAAGGTAGAAACTCAGGTTGTGGATCGTATTCAAGACCTGCGCCAGCACTTCATTGGATGCATACAGGTGACGTAAGTAGGCCCGCGAGTAGCGCTGGCACACCCGGCAGCCACAATTTGGATCGAGCGGGCCGGCATCCTGGGCGTAGCGCGCCTGCTTAATCGAAACTTTTCCCTCCGAGGTAAACAGCAGCCCGTGCCGCGCCGCCCGCGTCGGCAGCACGCAATCCATCATGTCCACGCCTAGCTTCGCGTACTCGACAATTTCTTCCGGAGTGCCCACGCCCATCAGATAGCGCGGCTTGTCTTTGGGAAGATACTCGAGCGTAGACTCGACAATCTCGCGGGTGAGTTCGCGAGGCTCCCCCACGCTCAGCCCGCCAATGGCATAGCCGGGGAAGCCAATTTCAATCGTCCGCTCAGCCGATTCCTTCCGCAGCGCCCGATCCATCCCTCCCTGGATGATGCCGAAAAGAGACTGGGTAGCATTCTCATTGTTGTCATTCCGAGCAACGCGAGGAACCTGCTGTTCGCCGGCGCCCTCCGCGGAAGAAGTTCCCCACGGCACCTCGTTCTTATGCTCTTCAAAATATTTCTTACTGCGTGCCGCCCAGCGCGCCGTCATTTCCATCGAAGCCCGCATGCGACCCTGATCCGCCGGATACTCCGTGCACTCATCGAACGCCATAATGATGTCGGCGCCCAGCCCGATCTGCGCCTCCATCGCACTCTCCGGGCTGAAAAAGTGCGAAGAACCATCCAGATGCGAACGAAACGTCACACCTTCCTCGTTCACCTTGCGCAGCTCATTCAGGCTGAATACCTGAAATCCGCCCGAGTCGGTCAGGATCGCCTTCGGCCACGCCATAAACCCATGCAGCCCGCCCAGCTTTCGCACGGTGCTCACGCCCGGCCGCAGGTAGAGGTGGTAAGTGTTGCCCAGAATGATCTGCGCGCCCAGTTCTTCCAGTATGTCCTGGGGCACGCCCTTCACCGACCCCACCGTGCCCACCGGCATGAACACGGGAGTCTCGATAGCGGCATGCGGCGTGACCAGCCGCCCAAGACGCGCCTTGCCGCACGTGGAATCGATGTGAAACGAGAGCGACATTCTTTCTCTTTTGCGATTGTAGCAACGCGTTCCTCGCGTAGGGGCGGACGCATCCGTCCGCCCTGGCGGCGCCTCATGCGCGTTGAAAAAAATCCTCGCGCTGGCCCCGGACGAATGCGTCCGGGGCTACATGAGATTCGTCACGCACTCAGCGCAAGAATTTCAGGCGCGATCTTTTCCCCGCTGATCGTGATGCGCCCCACCGTGACCGGCAGCTGAAACCGTCGTGGCCCAGCGCTCCCGGGATTGAAATAAAGCACGCCGCCGCGCGTCTCCTGCTTCGCGACATGGCTGTGCCCGGAAATCACGATGCGGAACCCCGCCGCTTCTGGCTTCAGATCGAGCCGCGCCAGATCGTGCAGAACATATATGGAAATACCGCCGATCTCCAGAGCCTCAGTCTCGGGCAGCCTGCGCGCCCAAGCACCTTTGTCAACATTCCCGCGGATGGCGGTCACGGGTGCGATGGCAGCGAGTTGTTCCAGAATCTCCGCCGCGCCCACGTCCCCGGCATGAATAATGTGTTCCGACCCGCGCAACGCCTCAATCGCTTCGGGCCGAAGCAATCCGTGCGTGTCGGAAATGATGCCGATCAGCATGGAAAGTCCCAGTGTAGCGCCGCCGTCCCGGCGGCCGGAGCGGGGGCGTCCCACCCGCGCGCTCTAACTGAACTGGTGAGCGTCAGCGTTCCGCAGTCGAATGTCCGAAGTGCGAGGTCCAGTTTCGCTCACTTCCCCTTCATCTTCTCCACAAACTTGCCGATGCTGACCACGGCGCGGCCGATCGTGCCGCGCCCAATCTCCTGCGCATCGTCGCGCGCCGTCACGCGCAGCGTATAGAAGCGGCCATCGAAGGCTTCCAGCACGGCCTCGGCCTTGATGCGCGCTCCAATGCCGCTGGCGGCGCGGTGTTCCACGTGGATGGCCGTCCCCACCGTGATCTCGTCGCCTTCACAATAGGGCTGCAGCGCGCGAAACCCCGCCGTCTCCATCAGCCGGATCATGTCGGGCGTCGAATACACCGGCGGCAACTCGGGATGGTGCGACGTGAGCGTGTGCCGGAACTCGACCGTCTCCTCCGCCTCGCCCCGCGTTCCTATGGGAATGTCTTTGGCCATATTTGTCCTAACGAAATTGGAAACGTCTCTGAGGAATGGAATCTGGCAGCGCTCGTGACGAGGTCACTTCGTTGGAGGCGGGCTGTCAGGCGGACGTTGCCGCAAGCCGCCAGCCCAGTGCCTTTTCGCCCAGTCGCTGGCTTTTTGTTTGGCCTGCTGCATTTGCTTCGTGGACAATTCTTTTCCGAGTTGTTGCTCGTCTTGCTCGGCGCCGGGCACTTTGGAGTTGTAGGCGAGCCAAATCCACGTGTACGCGGCCACCGGGTCAGCCTTAACCCCATCGCCTTTCCAGTACGCCTCACCCAATTCGAGGGCAGAGCGAGCGTGACCGAGTTCGGCTGCGCGGTCCAGCCACTTCGCAGCCTCCACGGGATCCTTCTCTGTTCCCAAGCCGCGTTTATAGATCAGAGCCATGCAATAGGCTCCGGGCGGGAAGTTTCCTTTTGCCGCATCTTCACACCTGCGGCGCGCCTCTGCATTCTCCTCCGGAGTTGCGCTTCGTCGATCCGCCAGCAGCAGGCTTGCCACCATAACGGAGGCCTTCCCGCCTCCCGCGTCCGCAGCCTTGCGATACCATTTCAACGCCTCGACTGGATCTTTCGGAAGCTCAACTCCCGTCACATACATCTCGCCGATCTTCGCCAACGCAGCGCTGAGGTTGGCCATCTTCTCCGAACTGGCCCGTTCTGTCGCATCCTTCGCAGAAAGATTACCCGCCTCCTCGGCGAGCAGGAACCACGCATAGGATGCAACATCGTCGATCGTTACTCCGTCCCCGTTGTAGTAAGCCGCTCCCAGATTAAACATCGCCTTGTCGTTTTTCAGGCGCGCAGCCTTGCGGTACCAGGCAACGGCTTCCTCCTTACTGGGCTCAGTTCCCCGACCCAGACTGTAAAGAACTCCGACTTTGTTCTGGGATTCAGCGTCTCCCTGTTCGGCGGCTTTGCGCACCACTGGAACGCTTTGTTGTCACTCTGCGGGACTCCATTGCCGTCTTCGTAGGCTTTACCCAGCGACGCCTGCGCCAGAGCATCCCCGCTCTCAGCCTTGGCTTGCAGTTGGCGAATTGCCGACGCACTCAGTGGAGATGGTTTGGATGTCTGCTGCGGTGCCGGCTGGGTAGCAGGCGAGGCCGAAGTCTGGCCAATGGCATTTGCGACTCCCCACAAGAGATACACGCCAAGCGCGATCATGGAGCACACTGCCCTCGAGAAGCCTGAAGAAGAAGGCCACCAAGAGCTTTGGTGGCCCACGCAAACGTTTTCTAAATCCTACGCCGTCGCCATCCTCCGCGCGTTGATCCCGTCCAGCGCCTTCCACAGCATCCGGGCCGCGTTCTCGGCCGCGTCCAGCGCCGCGTCCGCGGTTTCGGGGTGGGCAGCAATCCGCTTTTCAAGCTGCTTGCGCCACACATTTGAGTGGTACACATCGGCCGTGGCATGCAGCGAGAAGTAGCCGCAAGTCTTGTCGTCGGCGCCGTACATATCACGCAGGCCCCGCTCTTTCTCCTGCGCGATGCGCGGCACTTGCGACTCGTAAGTATAGAAAGCCGCCAGCGCATCCTCGGGCGAACCTTCGCTGGCTACTTCGTGAAAGTGCTTGATCAGCTGCCGAATTTCGCGCACCGGACTATGCCACTCCAGGTTCCGGCTCGATCCCATGCCCTCGGCGAAGTCGAGCCACAGATCGGAGTGCGGCACCGCGTCCCGGCCGGGCCGCCCGTCGATGCCCTTCTCGTCGCACATATTGCCCAGCACCGCCCGCCGTAGTTCGCCTTCCTCCAGGCGCATGCCCAGCGCCGCCAGGTAGGAAGGAAACGCGTCGACGTGGTGATAATATTCCTGCGCATATTCGCGCAGATCGTCGCGCGTCAACTCGCCCGCCGACCACGCCTTGTAAAACGGATGGCACAGCAGGTCATACTTGCCGATGCGCGCGTCCAGTTGCTCGAAAAATTCCGCAGTTTTCATGAAGCCCCCTCTGGCGTTCGGTTCGGACAGCTCAATATACGGGCGAAAAGGCATCGCGGGCAAGTGATCGGAATCACACGACCCGCCAAGTTGCTAGAATGAAAGGGGAAACTCGGGCGGAGAAAGTCGGAGCGCGTTTACGGACCCGGCGGTTTGCCTAATCTCTCGTTGTCTTCGCTTTGAGTTCTTGATGTTGCTTTGAAGGGGCGCGGCTTCAAGCCGCGCTGTAAGTATCCCACGGATCGGACGGCTTCAGCCGCTGAGGCATTCCTGTCAGTCATGCAGTTCACCGAACAATTCGACGTAGTTGTCGTCGGCGCCGGCCATGCCGGATGTGAAGCCGCCATGGCCGCCGCTCGCATGGGCCTGAAGACCGCGCTCTACACCCTGAACGTTGACCTGATCGCGCAAATGTCGTGCAACCCCGCCGTGGGCGGAATCGCCAAAGGCCACCTGGTGCGCGAGGTCGATGCCCTCGGCGGCATCATGGGCGAGATCACCGACGCAGTCGGCATTCAGTTCCGTCTGCTGAACACCTCGCGCGGCCCGGCCGTCTGGTCGCCCCGCGCGCAATGCGACAAGCAAGCCTACCGCCTGAAGATGCGCGAGGTCCTAGAGTCGCAGCCGAATCTCAAAATCAAACAGGCAGAAGTCGCGGATCTGATTGTCGAAGGCTCTCAGCTTTCAGCCGTCAGCTCTCAGCCTGAAAGCGGCACCGCCCGTGTGGGGACGGGCGACTCGCCCGTCCGGCCGGAGCGCAGCTCCGCCGCCGCCCGCAGAGTTGTGCGCGGCATCCGCCTTCGCGACGGCCGCACCGTCGGCGCCCCCGCCGTCATCATCACTACCGGAACTTTTCTGAACGGACTCATCCACTGCGGCGAGCAGCAATATCCTGCCGGACGTTCCGGGGAGCCCAACGCCGTCCTGCTCGGCGAAGCCTTGAAGAAGCTCGGCCTGCGCGGATGCCGCCTCAAGACCGGCACTCCGCCGCGCCTTGACGGGCGCAGCATCGACTGGTCGCGCTTCCCCGCGCAGCCCGGCGACATCGATCCCACGCCGTTCAGTTTCCGGACCAAGCGGGTCGCGCATCACGACTCGCAAGTGCCTTGCTACATCGCGTACACCACGCCCGAAACCCACCGCATCATCCGCGAAAACGTGCACCGCTCGCCCATGTATAGCGGACAGATCCAGTCCATTGGCCCGCGCTACTGCCCCTCCATCGAAGATAAGATCGTGAAGTTTCCTGACAAGGAGACGCACCAGCTCTTCCTCGAGCCTGAGGGACTGAACACGCACGAGATTTACGTCAACGGCATGAGCACATCCTTGCCAGTAGACGTCCAGCTTGAGATTTTGAAGTCAATCCCCGGCCTCGAAAACGCCGAGATGCTGCGCCCCGGCTACGCCATCGAGTACGACTCCATCGATCCCACCGAACTGGAACGCACGCTCGAAACTCGCAAGATTGCCGGCCTGTTCCTCGGCGGCCAGATCAACGGCACCTCCGGCTATGAAGAGGCCGCGTGCCAGGGCCTGATGGCCGGCATCAACGCCGCGCTGCAGGTGAAGCGCGAGCCGCCGCTGATCCTCGATCGCACCGAAGCCTACACCGCGATCCTGATCGATGACCTGATCTCGAAGGGCACAAACGAGCCCTACCGCATGTTCACCTCGCGCGCCGAGTTCCGCCTGCACCTGCGCATCGACAACGCCGACCGCCGCCTCACTCCCCACGGCCGCCGCGTAGGTTTGATTTCAGACGACGCCTGGACCGATTTTCAGTTGAAGCAGCAACGCCTAGCCGAGCTCAGGAAAACGTTGGAGAGCACGCGCCTCACGCCCGAAATGTTAGCGTCTTGTCATTCTGAGCGAAGCGAAGAACCTATGCAGTTTGCCGCCGATGGCACTGGTGGCGCAGGTCACGAATGGGATTCCGCCGCTGGCCAGCCAATCGCACAACTCCTGAAGCGCCCCGAAGTAACGGTCGAGCAACTGGTGCCGATCCTGCAGAAACTCGTCCCAGGTTTTTTCGCAAGAACTTCCTCCGTGTCCTCTGTGGTAAAGATTTCCTCGGAAGTGAGAAACGAACTCAAGTCCGTCGAGACCGAGATCAAATACGAGGGCTACCTGCTGCAACAACAGCGCGCTATGGATCGCCTGAAGAAGGCCGAGCAGCACTCGATCCCCGACTGGTTCGACTACCACTCCGTCAGCGGGCTCTCGCGCGAGATGCAGGAGAAACTCACCCACGTCCGCCCGCGCACCATTGGCCAGGCCTCGCGCATTCCCGGCGTAACCCCCGCCGCGGTTTCGCTGGTGAACGTCTTCATCGAAATCCAGGCCCGCCGCCGCGAGCAGGCCGCCGCTCTCTGATAAGGCGCCGTCTCACGGTGATAAGGGGCGGTTTCACGGTTCGCTGAAAAACTCGGTTCTGGGTGGCGCAGCGCTTTCAGCGCTGCGATCAAGAGTCTCTTTTCTGTGAGGGCTTTAGTGTGTGCGTGAGAACTAGATTTGCGCGAGAACGGTGGAATGAACCCTACCGAGATCCAGCCGCGAAGCGGCGGCATGGGATAGCCCGGCACGGAAGTGCCGGGTGCGAGTGGGAAAAGACCCGAGTCCGGGAGGGACGGCACCAGTTCTCACGCACACTCTTAGCCCCTGAGGCCTCCGCAACGAGTTTTTCGGCAAACCATCAGCCCCGCCACAAACGCGGGAACAGGAACCCCGTGCTGCGCCGGTAGGACGCATACTCCTCGCCGAGTTCCGTCGTTAGCAGCTTTTCCTCACGCAGGGCCTTATGGGTGTGCGCCGCCCACATCACCGCGACGGCCAGCACCCCGCGCCACTCGCCGATCACCAGCGCCGTCCCTACGGCCGCCACCAGCATCCCCGTATAAATCGGATGCCGCACAAAAGCATACGGACCGGACCGGATGACCCGATGCCCCTCTTTCAGAGTCACGCGCGCGCTCCAGTACTGGCCGATCGAATACCGCGCCCAGATCGCAACCGCAACGCCCACGCTCGTCACAGCAATTCCACTCCAGACAATCCAATCGTCCGCGGGCAGAAACCGCAGCCCCAGCGGCCCCACTCGCAGCGACTTGGAAAACAGCAGTTCAAACGCCAGCACCATGGGAAGGATCGTGGCCAGCCGACTGCTCAGCGATTCGGCCGTCTTAGTACGCTTCACCCGCAACCAGCTGATCGCCCAATAGGCGGCGAACGCATACCAGGGAATCATCGCGATCCGCCAAAGCGTCAGCACGTTTTTCACGCCTTCCACTCTAAACAAGAAAGCCCGTTCGAGAAAGCTCGCCAAGCGGAGGTCCACGTGAGCGCTACAATGGCCTGACCATGTTTGCCCCAGTTATGACTGCCCAAACATGACTGCCCGAATATGATTGCTCATCTGCGCGGAAAGCTGCTGGCCAAGCATCCCAACCAGGCCATCGTCGAAACGGCCGGCGTCGGTTACGACGTAGTCATCACCGTCCCGACGTTCTCCGACCTGCCGACGGTTGGCACCGACGTGGCACTGCACATTCACACCCACGTGCGTGAAGATCTGATCGCACTCTACGGATTTCTGCGTCCCTCGGAGAAGTTGCTGTTCGAGAAGCTGATCACCGTAAGCGGCATCGGCCCCAAGCTGGCCATTACCATTCTGAGCGGCATGGCCGCCGACGAAATGGTGGGCGCGATCCGCGGCAATGACGTGGCACGCCTCACCCGTATCCCCGGCATCGGCAAGAAGACAGCCGAACGCATGGTCCTGGAGTTGCGCGACAAACTGCCGGAAGCCGGCCCAGCCTCAGCCCCCGCCGTTCCTGCCATGAACGCGACCGAAGAAGATGTCCTCTCCGCCTTGCTGAATCTGGGATATCAGCGCCCGGCCGCGGAAAAGGCTGTCGCCGGAGCCATGAAGAATCGCGGCGGCGCTTCGTTCGACGCCATGTTTCGCGACGCGCTGGCGGCGCTGGCGAAGTAATATCGTCGAGGGTGCCCCATCCTTCTTTCGCGTTTCTTGCGAAAGAGGGTGGGGTCTTTGATATTTAACAGGGTGGTGCGTCACCCACGACGAGAGTCAAATCCCCCACCCTCTCGCCCAAAACGCGACAAGGATGGGGCACCCGGTCTTACTTCCCGATACAAAACGTACTGAAGATTAAGTTGAGGATGTCGTCCGTCGTAGTCGCGCCCGTAATCGCATCCAGCGGCCGTAAGGCATTGTAGAGATCCAGCAGCACCATCTCGTGCGGGACTTTTCCGTAAACCGCGTTCCTGGCAGCATCGAGCGAACTCAGCGACTCCTGTACGAGTTGCTGATGCCGGATGTTAGTTAGAAAGCCGGGCTCCCCTCCGGTCCGCGCCTCACCGCCGACCTCTTTTAGGATCGCTTCTCGCAATTCAGGTATGCCTTCTCCAGTAACCGCGGATGTGCACACGGTCGTGAAATCTTCGGCCGTTTCAGGATGACCCTTTGACACCGTGAGGTCGATCTTGTTCTCAATCACAACCAAGTCGCGATCTCGCACTTGGTGAAGAAGATCCTTGTCCTCCGCCGTCCAAGGCTGGGAGGCATCGTGCACAAGCAGCACCAAGTCAGCATCCGCTAAGGCTTCCATCGACTTCTGAATCCCAATCGACTCGGCTTCATCGAGCGCTTTCCTGATGCCGGCGGTGTCGACGAGCTTCACCGGAATTCCACCGATGGCCACGGTCTCGCTCACCAAGTCCCGCGTGGTTCCTGGAGTCGCCGTGACGATGGCCCTCTCCTGCTCCACCAGTTGGTTGAACAAGCTGGATTTGCCAACGTTGGGCCGACCGACAATGGCCAAGGTCAATCCTTCATGCACGATCTTGCCGTAGCCAAAACTGAAACTCAGCATCCAGAGCGGCTTGTGTACGGAAAAGATGTGATCCGAAATTGCTCCATGGGGCATCACAGAAACATCGTCTTCGGCGAAGTCAATCCCCGCTTCGAGCATCGCGATCAGTTCTACCAGCTTCTGTTTGATGGGTTGCAAGCGGCGCGATAGCGCACCGTCCAGTTGCTGTGCCGCCACTTTCGCCTGATATAACGTCTGCGAGTCAATCAGGTCGCGAACCGCCTCCGCCTGGGTGAGATCGATCCGCCCGTTCAGAAACGCACGCATGGTGAACTCCCCCGGCTCCGCCAGCCGCGCTCCGGCGGCCACGCACAACTCCACAATATGGCGCAGCACGACGGGCGATCCGTGCGCGGAAATCTCCACAATGTCGTCGGTGGTGTAAGAGTGCGGCCTGGCAAAATACGTGACGACAACTTCGTCGATGCGCGCCCTCTGTGTGGCCACGCCCGGGTGCCCCATTTCTCGCGCGTCTTCTGCGCGAGAAGTGGGGATTTTGACTTCTTCCTCCCCCGTTGCAATTCGTTCTGGCTCGACGAGCTCCCCAAACACCGCGCGCCCCGGTTCCAGTTGATGCCTCAGCCGCAGCATCGGCGCAGCGATTTTTCGCGCATCAGGACCAGACAGCCGCACGACGCCAATCCCGCCGCGCCCGGCAGCTGTAGCGACGGCAACGATTGTGTCATCCAGATTCACGGAAGAGATTCTACCGGGTCGCCATAGTTCGAGTGCTTAGCGGATGACGAATCGTGACCAGACTCTACATTCATTGACCTGGTTTCGGACTAAAATGCATGTGGAATCGCTCCGTGCCCGCATCTCTTGTGGCGTGTTCTTTCGCAGGAGGACAATATGAAAGCCGCTCTCGTCGTGATTCTGTTCGCAATTTCTGCCTTTGCCCAGGATCTCTCAGTGGCCGCCGCTGGGTCTGCCTGCGGTCCGGTGGACACTCAGTTCGTCGTCAAGACTGACTCTGTTTCGCATGCGCCGCAGCTGGCGGAGCCCGGCAAGGCCCTGGTTTACGTCGTCGAAGATCAGAAGTTCAGGGTGTTCAACGACGTCACCGCACGGGTAGGCCTTGACGGCGCATGGGTGGGCGCGAACCGTGGTAATTCCTATCTGTTTTTTTCGGTCGAGCCGGGCGAGCATCATCTATGCACGGACTGGACTTCCCAGTGGCTCCCGGACGGCCGACTCGTGTCATTGGCTCCGCTTACAGCCGAGGCTGGAAAGACCTACTACTTCCGGGTGCGTACCAGCGGGGCCAGATACGAGGTACCCTCCATCGATCTCGACCGCGTGAACAGCGACGAAGGCAAACTTCTGGTCGCGTCTTCCCCACCCAGCGTTTCGCATCCAAAAAAATAATGCGATCATAGAGGCTGAGGATCACGACTCTTGTCCGTCGCCGACGAGCTGTTAAAAGCCAACGAAACTTTCGCGCGCAATTTCACGCTGGGCGAACTCCAGGTAAAGCCCCGCCGCCACGTCGCGGTCCTCGCCTGTATGGATTCCCGCATCCTGTTCGAACATTGCCTGGGCCTGCATCCCGGCGACGCGCACATGATCCGCAACGCCGGCGGCATCGCCACCGACGACGCCCTGCGCTCCCTGATCGTCTCCCACCATCTGCTCGACACCCAGGAATTCATCATCATCAACCACACCGACTGCGGCCTGCTGAAAGTCCGCGAAGACGAACTGAAAGCCCGCTTGACAGAGAAGATGGGAGTAGCCTCAGCCGAGCCCGCGCACTTCCACGCCTTCGACGATCTGGAAGCCAACGTGCGCCAGCAGATCCAACGCGTGAAATCGCACCCATGGATTCCGAAGCATATTCCGGTGCGGGGGTTTGTCTACGATGTGAAGACGGGAAGACTGTCAGAGGTAAAGTGATCCGCGTGGAGACGGCTCCGCCATCCCGCCGGGGCGAGCATGGGATTTGCCTCTCAGGCTTTCGCGGGGGAGTGACTTTTCGGCGCCTTCGCTCCGCGCAGCAGGCCTTCGGTGCTGAGGTCTTCGTCCACTTCAGGCCAGTGGATGCTGTAGCCGCCACCAGCAATTTTCCAGTTCTTGCGCTGCGTGAGAGTGGCGTTCAGCAGGCGCGGATACCAGACGAGGGGTACACTGATGACGCGCCCATCGCGCAACGATACGCTCAGCGCGTCCTCGCTGAATGCAACGTCGAGCACCCGCTCATCTGCCGTTATTGCCGAAGAACTCATTCCACGCCTCCAGGAACAGCGTCCTGCTCTCTATCACTATGGATTGTACCGTGCGGAGTTCGTGCGCGCGAAACCCGAAGTTCGATGCGAGTTGGATAGGGTCGAGCCAGAATTTCGCTGACAGATCGTCGCGGTCGACATGAATGTGCGGCGGCTCATTCGGCTCGTGACTGTAGAAGTAGAAACGATACGGGCCAGACCGCAACACTGTCGGCATGGGCCGGATTCTAACAAAATCCGCCGGCGAGAACGGTTGCTACTTCCTCTCGTTTTCGCGGGCGAGGCGCCCGCGCCACGTTATCGCGCCACGACCTTCTCAGTCTCCGCCTTTAGCGTGTCATACGGCACCGCGCCCGGATGGTACCAGGCGACTTTGCCCGCGCGATCCAGCAGCACCAGCGTGGGCGTCGTCGACGCGCCGTAGGTATCGAAGTTGTACTTGCTCACGGGCACCGGCATGTCGAGCAGACCCGAATAAAAATGGCGCCGCACGGCATCGATGTATTGCAGTTCATCGCTCGGCGAAGCATGTTCAACCTGCGCGGTGTAGCCATAGAGCCGTGTCGGGCCAATCACCTTCAATCCCTTCGCGGCATATTCCGAGCGCAGTTGGGTGATGATGGGCGCTTCCGCCTTGCAGTCTCCACACCAGTGCGCCCAGAAAAACAGCAGCACCGGCGACCCCTTGAACTGCGCCGGCAGGGGCAGTTTCGCTCCCAGGAACTGGTCGGCCTTCAGCGCCGGAGCCACCTTCCCTTGTAAAGACAGCAAGTTCAGGTTTTTCTGCAACCGCGCCCGAATCGACGTGCTGCCATACGTCCGCAGCGCGATCTGCAGCAGCGCAACCGCTTGCGTCCGTTGCCCTTGCGCCGCCAGCACTTGCGACCGGACTTCCAGCGCCGCCCCCAGCGCGATCGGCAGATGCGGCTCCGCGTCGAGGGCACGTTGCTTCAGCAACTCCTGCGCCTGACTCTGCGTCTGTTTGGCATACGCCGCCGCCTGCTCGTACTGGCGCGCATCCAGCGCCGCCCGCGCCATCCACGAATACGCTTCCAGATACTCTGCCGTGACGCCTTGCTGGTTGCGATAAGAATTCAGCGCCGATTCCGCG
>Ga0181523_10002341_pt1 | contig 18685 bp, 20 predicted proteins | sample PEATcosm2014_Bin_43_FD_119752 | JGI IMG/M metagenome (GOLD analysis project Ga0181523, IMG submission 119752) | Peatland microbial communities from MTU Mesocosm Facility, Houghton, MI, USA - PEATcosm2014_Bin05_30_metaG | ecosystem: Environmental > Terrestrial > Soil > Wetlands > Peat | place...
ATGTTACACTGCCAGTCACATCCGGAGCTGGGGCCGCAGGAGCCGCAGCCACTGCAGGAGCGGGTGCTACTGCAGGTGCCGGCTCTTCGGCGTATACGTTAATCACGAGACATACTGCAAAGACTGCTGTCAACAATGCTATAAAGCGTTTCACCTTTAGAATCCTCCTCTGAATTAGCTGGGCTTAGAGCCTGCTGCTTTCTATTAGACTGGGCCGCGTTCATCTCCCTTGCTGCCCGTCCTGCCTCTTCCTTTCGAATGTCGTATATCTTACTCTTGTAACCTATTCTCCTTACTGCTATGGCGGCAGCCAAGCTACCCAGGCCGTCACCGATTAACGTCGATGAAGCTCCCTCTCCACTCAGCTTATCAATTAATCGCATAAAGTTGGTGTATAAAAGGGGCATCCAGGCATAAAAAAGTAGTAAAAAAAATATCGCCATTTGCATACGTCTTAATGTGTAATAGCCGCCATTTTATGCCGCCTTTCGTTGACCAGTCTGGCGTAGGCCGGAAATGTTATCTTCTGACAGCGCTTCACACCGCAGTTTCAAGCCACAACGTGAAGCCGGCCACACGGGCGCAAACATCAGTACCGAGCCGTCCGGCAACTCAACACGAGGGACCTGAACGTCGAGGATGCACTTGTGCCCGAAAGAGTCCAGATGCCGATAGCGCTGCCACCATTTGAGTGTGATAAGCCCCGGCAGCACAATAGTGACGAATCTTGTCTGGCGGCTATGACGCATTCCATCGACATATGTCATGAGCGGCTCAATGAGAGAGCTGTTGGAAGATTCAAGGATTACAAGCGGAATATCTATATTGTGATTTTCCCACTGGGGTTCCATCTCGTTGCCGTCAGAAGGGTTAAGAAGTATGTGGACCGCAACAATTTCACCGCTGAGATATTTCGCATAACGAATTGCGTTTATTTACAGTTTGTCCACATTTGCAACAGGGATTACCACAACATGATGTCCACTCTTCGCATCAATCTGTTGAGAGCGGAGGTCCCAATTATCACAAAATGCATAGGCATCCATTTCCTTTGCTTCCATATTTTCAGCGTATCAGGAAAGCGAATAAAATAGGTGTAAATAATGGGCTCGGAAGCATAAAATTATCGTATAGAAAGAGTACATTCAATAAAACTCAGGATGGTTTTCTATTTATCTGTAGGCTTCCATCGGAAAATATTTGTGGTATACTTTTGACATCACTTACCTTATAGGAGAAAGATCATGAACAAAGCAGAACTCGTAGAGAAACTTTCAAAGGACGCAGGAATATCCAAGGCTCAGGCAGAGGCGGCTCTTAAATCTTTTAGCGAAGCAGTTGCCAAAACCGCAAAGAAGGATGGCAAGCTTACACTTGTTGGCTTCGGAACTTTCTCTTTGGCAAAGAGAAAAGCCAGAAAAGGCAGGAATCCAAAAACAGGAGAAGCAATTAAGATCAAAGCCAGCAAGAGTGTCAAATTCACTGCCGGCAAGAATCTTAAAGAGTCCCTATAAAATATTGAGAGGATAACTGATGAAGAATGGTACTGTGAAGTGGTTCAACGACAGCAAGGGGTTTGGTTTTATAACGGGTGAAGACGGAATCGATTATTTTGTCCATCATACATCCATCCAAGGCAATGGCTTTAAGAGCCTTGCCGAAGGGGACAAAGTGACCTTCGATACTGAAAAGGGACCAAAAGGGCCCAAAGCAATCAATGTTATTAAACTGTAATTAACTTGGAAGGCTCCTTTTTTTGCAGAGGAGCCTTCTTATTTGATGTCTGGGTCATGGGATCTTCCTTTCTTTCGAAAATGATTTAATTTGTTATACTGGAGCCAGAGATGATTTTTTGGTCCAGTGTTGAGTCGTCCCTCTATGATTTTCAGTTGTGCCCATCAGCATACTCGGGATGCTTCCCCTCCGATTGTCTCTGTGAGCAGTTGACTTTACATCACGATATTTCCCGATGCATGATTAATCTCCAGCTCTTCTTTCACACACTTCAATCCCTTATTAAGTAGAGTTACATCTGCTAACTCAGGCTTTGCATGTCACTTCCCTACAAGGCCTTATCACCTTCTTTGAGAAACTGCCTTCTCCATATATGTGGCAGGTTAGGATGAATATCAATCGCTCGAACCGTCTCGCCTACGTGCATTCCTTTCTCCGTAACCAGCTCAACCGTGTTTTTTGAGCTCAGCAGTAAAATGACGGCGATTATCCTCTTTCCCCATACACACACCTCCTCTTTTCAGATGTCGATAAATTCGTGGGAGGGTTAACTAATAATCATGCATCCGAAAAGGTCGAAATGCACACTCACCTGCTCACAGTCATCACAGATCAGTATTATGAATACACTGATGGGGTCCGGCAGAAATAATCGGACATTGGCTTAAAAATATCTCTGGAGAGCACCTTTGAAAAGAACAATATAGTAATAACTCCTACGATAATGTACAACTTTACAAGGGGATGATGTGGCAAAATCCCACATATTCGGAGTCCCGAGTCAATGGCATTTATCTTGCGTGTAGAAATAAGAACATGTGCCAAAGAAAATGACGGAGGTGCGTACTTACGATGATAGAATATTCAAGTGCAGAACATGATTCAAGTCGTTGCATACTGATCGAGGTCGAGTGCGGCGCGATATTGGGCTATAACAGGGCCATGCTGCTTAAGGCCCTTATTGAGTATAAATCACTGGAAAGAGCGGTTGAGTCGGTAGGAATATCTCTTCAGCATGCTCGCGAACTCATTGACAATATGAACGAGAATTCAAGTGACACGCTTGTAGAGGCATCTGAAGAGTCTGCCGTTGGCGAGCGATTCACCGTAACGGCTGAGGGGAAAAAAGCCTTGGAATCCTTTTGGAAACTATATAGGGAATTTAAGCTTTCGCTGTGTAACCTGACAAGCCAAAAGACTACGCAGTCATTACCGCTGCAATGTGTTTATAAGTGATGAATTGTGCTTGCATTTGAGGGCGTTATTCCCTATTATATATAACGTTCAGTATTAATTAAAGATGCCGGACCGCAAGGGAATATTTTGCTGATATGAAGAATAACCAACTAAAAGTCGGCCCGCATTCGGAGTGCAGAACCGAACAAAGGAGTAGAGGCGAGAAAGGTCCTTGTATCCATAGGATATGCGCAGGTGAATATACGGCGCTTAGCCGCATCTGGATAGAAGGCAAGGACGGAGCTTTTCTTGGCCGCGGCAGGGTCGAACTATTGGAACGGATTAGACAGTATGGTTCGATCACTGAAGCTGCCAGGTCCCTGGGCATGTCCTATCGTCATGCCTGGGAGCTTGTGGATTCGATGACTCGCCAATCACGAACTCCGCTTGTCGAGACGGCAACCGGTGGCAAGGGAGGTGGAGGCGCAAGGCTTACTGATGCCGGCGAACAGGCAATAGCTTTTTTTAGGAAATTAGATGAGAAGTTTAGAAAGTTTCTTGAAAAAGAAATGGAGGATTTCCCAATATGATATTCGCCATAACTACAATCATCAAAGATCAAGTGTAATGATCTATATATAGGAGGGGCTGAAATGAAGAAAGTGCTGATAATGTTTTCTATGCTGTGCGTTATCCTTTTCTGTGCATATCCATCGGGAGCTTCAAGCGCCGAAGTCATGGTCTCAGCTGCTATTAGTCTGAAGAACGCCTTTGAAGAGATCGGCAAATTGTATGAAGCCAAATATGCGAAAACGAAGTTGCTTTTCAACTTTGGAGCTTCGGGTGATCTTGTCCATCAGATAGCGGGGGGCGCGCCGGTCGATGTTTTTGCCTCTGCTGCTCAAAAAGATATGGATGATATGAGTGCAAAGGGCATGGTTCTGCCCGGGACAAGGGTTGATTTCGCGAAGAACAGTGTCGTTCTTGTTGTAACCAAAAACAGCAAGATCAAGTCATTTGAGGATCTGGCAACTGAAAGAATCAAGCGTATAGCAGCCGGTAACCCGAAGACTGTCCCCGCAGGCCGCTATGCCGCAGAGGTATTTGACTATTACAAACTTGCACCAGCTATCAAGGAAAAGCTGATTTATGCCGAGAATGTTCGGCAGGTGCTCGACTATGTGGCCCGTGGAGAGGTGGATGCGGGAGTTGTCTATGCAACGGACGCAGCTGTCCGGGGCACAGAAGTCTCTGTTGCAGCGGAAGCCCCAGAATTAAGTCATAAGCCGGTGGTATATCCCATCGCTGTGGTTAAAGGAACGGAAAATGAGGCGGCAGCGAAGGCGTTTGTTGCTGTTGTCCTCTCCAAGGAAGGGATCGCGATCCTGAAAAAATTTGGATTTCGCATTCCATAATCATGGATAGTTCCGCTTTCTTCTCCCTGAGGCTGTCGTTACAGGTAGCATTTGCGGCTACGGTGCTGATTATTATCATCGGCCTGCCGATTGCGTATCTCCTTGCCAGGAAGAATTTCCCCGGCAAGGAGGTGCTCGATATAAGTCTAACGCTACCGCTCGTGTTGCCACCGACTGTGACAGGGTATTATCTGATCCTTGCATTTGGCAGAAACGGTTTTATTGGCAGATATCTGTATGAATGGCTGGACTGGAGCATTATGTTCTCATGGTATGCCGCTGTCCTTGCCTCGTTTGTCGTTGCCCTGCCGCTCATGATCAAGACAGGCCGTGCTGCACTTGAGAGCGTCGACAGAAATCTTATCAATGCTGCCTATACGCTTGGGCATTCGGAATGGGAAACTGCGCTGAAAGTGACACTACCGCTTGCCCAAAGAGGGCTTATTGCCGGCATAGTGCTTTCATTTGCCCGTGCGCTTGGCGAATTTGGTGCTACATTGATGCTGGCAGGCAACATCCCGGGCAAGACCGACACCATGCCGCTGGCAATATATTCGCTTTCTGCAAGCGGTGATCAGGAACAGGCAACGGGAATGGTTGTTTTACTGACGTCGGTGGCCGCACTTTTTTTGTACCTGGCGAACAGATATAGCAGGAGGATCTTTTGATGGGGCTGTCAGTTTGTGTAAACAAACAGTTGAAAGGGTTTACTCTGGATGTGTCATGGGCAATCGGAGATGAGTTGGCTGTTCTTTTCGGCTTTTCGGGATCTGGCAAATCCTTGACATTGCAGCTTATCGCAGGACTCATGAAACCGGACAGCGGCGTTATCACTGCCAATGGGACAATCTATTTCGATGGCGAACGCCATGTCAATGCGACTCCGCAGCAGCGGTCACTCGGGTATGTATTTCAGGATCTTGCCTTGTTCCCACATATGACAGTCAGGCAAAACATTCTTTTTGGCGCTAAAGGAGTCCCAGAAAATGAAAGAAGCGAGCGATATCGTGAACTGACGGAAACATTTTACGTGGCTGCACTCGAAAACAAGCGTCCGTCAGAAATATCCGGGGGGCAGAAACAACGAGTTGCTTTTGCCCGAGCCTTGATGAGACGCCCCGACGTGCTCCTGCTCGACGAACCCTTTTCCGCGCTGGATACCCCGCTCAGAATAGAGATGCGCGCATTCCTGAAAGATTTACGCAAAACATTTCAGGTGCCGGTCGTGCTTGTGACCCACGATGCTGGTGAGGCGGCTTCGTTAGCTGACTCCATTATAGTTTATTCCGGAGGTTCTGTTATTCAGAGCGGCTCGATAACCGATGTCTTTAACAATCCCGCAGATGAGCGCGTCAAGCGTTTGCTGGTAGGACAGGAAGACACTCTTCGAACTTTCTGTAAACGGCACTAACAGGGGAAAAAGCGGCATAGATAAGGAGGCCAAGAAGACCTTTCAGCTGTCTTTCTTGGAACCCGGCACATGACGTACAAATCGACGTGACGTTGATACTCAGCTCTTTTAAATAATTGGCACCGATTTAGTATACTAATATTAAATAACCGTTTATTAATAACTTTTCGGCATGATGTCATCTAGCAGCCGGATGAGGAGGTCTCATTATGAAACGACGCGATTTTCTTAAGGTGGCGGCTTTGACCGCAGCCGCTGTGACAGCTCGCCCGCTTTATGCGGAAACAGTTGCCGAAGTGCCCTCTGTGAAAAGTTATCGTGAAATCGGAAAGACCGGGTTGAAGATGAGCGATATTTCCTTCGGTGCCGGAAAACTTTCGGCCGCTTCGATGGTCCTAAGGGCAGTGGATAGTGGCATTAACTATTTTGATACCGCGCCTGATTACGGCCAATCTGAAAATACGCTCGGCGAAGCCATGGGCAAGGTCCGAAGGGACAAGGTCATCATTACATCGAAATTCTGCCATCCGCAGCCCTATCCAGGTCATCTACCTCTTGGTTCCAAGAAAGAAGATTACATAGCTTCAGTCGAAGGAAGCCTGTCTAGGATGAAGACCGATTACCTCGATTTCTGCTTTGTACACGCTATCGGTGAGATGAGCAAGGACTTGGAAGCAGAGAAAGAAAGGCTCCTTAACGATGAGATGTTCGAAGCCGTAGCTAAACTTAAAAAGGAAGGAAAGATCCGTTTTCTGGGCACCTCTTCTCACGGACCTAACAATATGGAGGAACTTCTGATGACTGCGGTCAACTCAGGCCACTTCGATGTGATACAGCCATCCTTCAACTTCATGAAGTTTCCGAAGCTGCCCGAGATTATGAAGGAAGCCCACAAAAAAGGTGTTGGCGTAATCGCAATGAAAACCCTTGCCGGCGCCAAGGATATGAATATGGAGGCAAAAGGAGTGGAGTTCTCTCATGCAGCATTCAAGTGGGTGTTGAAGCATCCGGAGGTGAGTGGCCTTATCGTCACAATGAAGACTGCCTCTGATATAGAGCTCTATCTAAAGGCCTCGGGGGCGAAATTCACCACCGCCGATCAGGATGTCCTCGATCGCTATGCTCGTTTGTATGGAAGCGTATACTGCAGAACAGGCTGCGGAGAGTGCGAGAAATCGTGCGCACAAGGAGTGGAGATCGCCTCAGTCATGAGATACCGGATGTATTTTATGGACTACGGCATGGAAAAAAGGGCGATGCAATCCTATGCCTTGCTAAAAAAGAACGCATCAACCTGCGTCGGATGTGTTGATCCCGTTTGCGTCGGCAGCTGTCCACATGGCCTGCCTGTGAAAGACATGCTTTGCGATGCCCATGAGTCGATGTCGTTCTCGGTCTGATGAACTCAGTTCCGCTTAAATACCGCCTTCTTCTGATTGGGCTGCTGCCGCTTATAGCCGCAGTCCTATATTTCAGAGGTCAGAACTATGATCCAGCTCTGATAGACTTCAAGAAAACGGTGCAGCAGGAAGTACTTGATTCTGTGGCTTCACCTAAAGTTGTACAAGAGTCACAGCCTCTCCCTGTCGTTCGGGATATCGCGGGCTTCCGGAAGTTCGGTGAGGCTCATCGTTACACAAAGGAAAATCTTTATGAACATGTAGACGGCCATGCGGAATATTTTATCAGTGCCGGATTTCAAGGGCTTACGGTTACGGAGTACGTTGCTGCGGGATCAAAGGCTACAGAGGCGGAGATCCAGGTCGAGGTCTTTGACATGGGTAAAAGCATTCAAGCCTTCGGAGTCCTGGCGGATGAGTCTGGAGAAAAACCGACTCCGGTCTCTGTCGGAACGATGGGTTACAAGACCTCAATGGGCATTAACTACATCAAAGGCAAGTATTACGTAAAGATATCGGCCTTCAGCCCAAAGACGTCGGTAATCAAATTTTCTAAGGGGTTCGCCGACACTCTTCCTGCCGGACAGAATTCTTTCGAGGTCTTCTCGAAGTTCCCCGATCTCGGAAAGGTCGAAAACACGAAGTTTGCAAAAGAGGGTTATCGCGGTCTCGATTTCCTCCATAATGTAGTCGAACGTGAATACTCCACAACCAGTGGTAAGATCAAAGTAGCACTTATGGCAGGCAGTGAACGTGAAATGCAATCACTGCTGTCTTCATTTCTTGACTACTTTGGTAAATCCGGGATGCGGTATGAAAAAATCGAGATCGGCGGATCAGAAGCATTCAGGGTTATAGACAAATATGAGGGAAATTGGTTTCTCATCCGGTCTCGTGATGCAGTTTTCGGCGTGTTCGGGACAGATGACGAGGGAATCTTGAAATCATTTGTGAAGGTCAAGGGGTAATAAACCTCCTATGCCATCGAAGAATAACAAAAGAGAACCTGACATTAGCAGGAGACAATTTCTCCTAAGAACTGCTGCCACCTGCGGCCTTGCAGCAACTGCAGGAGTATGGGGATATGTATTTTACAGTAAAGAACCGGTTCGAAGGAGCGAAAGCAGGATACTCACCTTCAAGGACTTTCGAGTCAAAGACAATACAGTCTATCCTAATCTTGCCGTAGTCCACGGCCAAGACGCGGACAAGATGGTTCGGGCGGCAATCGAAAAGATCGGTGGCATGGGACGATTTGTGAACCCCGGCGAAAAGGTTTTGCTAAAGCCAAATGTATCATGGGACAGACAACCGGAGCAGGCAGCCAATACCAACCCCGCGGTGGTTGCCGCAGTTGTTAGGCTTTGTCTGGAGGCGAGAGCATCAGAGGTCTGGGTAACAGATGTTTCGGTGAACGATCCCTACAGATGTTTCGCCCGTTCCGGGATCGAAAACGCGGTGAAGAGAGCTGGCGGAAAGATCAGATTGACCACCGAAAACGACTTTGTCCTTACAGATCTGAAGGGAGAATCTCTCAAGGTGTGGCCTGTAAGCTCATTCTACCACCAAGCTGACAAGCTTATCAATTTGCCGATAGTGAAAAACCACTCTCTTAGCAAGTGCACAATGGCCATGAAGAACCTGTACGGCTCTCTCGGCGGACAGAGGAACCGCCTGCATCAGGACATCAACCCCGCTATTGCTGACCTCGCCTATGCGATCAGACCGACACTCACTGTCATGGATGCTATTAGGGTACTCAAGAGAAACGGTCCGACCGGCGGTAACCTCTCGGACGTTTCCATGGAGAACACTATTATCGCTGGAGTAGACATCGTGGCGATTGAGTCTTATGGGCTGAGGTTTCTTGATCTGAAGGTTGAGGATATCCCTTTTATTATAATGGCGGAAAAGAGAGGCATCGGGATTTCCGATTGGAAATCGCTCAACGTTGCCGAAATGAATGTATGATCCAAAAGATCCTGCGCCTGCGAAATATCAGGAGAATTTACGCCATCTTTTTCATAGTGCTTTTCGTCCTGCTTCTTTGGCTGACGAGTTTCGGGAGCATGAAGGGGTACGAGACTAAGCTCTTTCTAGAACTCGATCCACTCACTGCGATCGCCTCTTTTCTCACCAGTTGGACAGTCTATAAGGGGCTTGCCCTTTCGCTGTTTATCATTTGCGGTACACTCTTTTTCGGTCGCTTCTTCTGTTCATGGGTGTGCCCGATGGGCATCATAAACCAGATCGCAGGAAGTATCTTCACCAAATTTAGGGCGGTAGATACCGTTGCACTGAATTCCTATCGACCTCTCTACCGTCTCAAATACTATCTCCTTGCTATATTCCTGGCCCTTGCTGTCTTTGGTTCGCTTCAGATTGGATTGCTCGATCCAATTCCATTTATCACGCGGTCCTTCGCTATCTCAGTATTTCCGATGATTAATAACAGCCAGGGCTGGCTCTATCTGAAACAGCCCATTTTTAATGGCGGAACCTTGCTGGGCCTGATCTTACTTGCGGTAATCTTTGCAAACAGGTTTCTTCCGAGATTCTGGTGCCGTGCGGTCTGTCCCTTGGGTGCTCTTCTCGGACTGCTGTCTTTCCGGCCTCTTCTTAGGATATGGCGCGACGTCGACCTATGCACTGACTGCAAAAAATGCCTCGGCCACTGTCACGGCGGATGTGATCCTCAGGCTGCTCTTCGAGTTACCGAATGTCACCTTTGCATGAACTGCATCGAAGACTGCCCTGAGGGAGCAATCCATTACGGCCTATCAAAACCCTCAAGTTCTGCCCAGATGCCTCTCGATATAAGCCGTCGCAGGCTGATCGAGAGCGCCCTCGCAGGGGCGATTCTCCTTCCAATGATGCACAGCACGATCACCTCAAAAACTTCGCCGCAGCATCGCGTAATCAGGCCACCGGGTTCCATCTCCGAAGAAGACTTCCTCCGACGGTGCGTCAAGTGCGGGGAATGCATGAAGGTCTGTCCGACCAACGCAATCCAGCCTGCATTGCTGGAGGCGGGATTTGAGGGAATCTGGACACCAATCCTGATCAACAGGATTGGCTACTGCGAGTACAACTGTGTGCTCTGCAGTCACGTATGCCCAACCGGAGCTATCAGTCCTATCACGGTCGATAAAAAAATTGGAAAGGGTGCTGGACAGAAGCCCCTCAAGATTGGCACTGCCTTTTACGACCGCGGAAGGTGCCTACCTTGGGCGATGAATATCGAATGCATAGTCTGCGAAGAGGTCTGCCCAACATCCCCAAAGGCGATTTGGTTCCAGACTTTTGAGGTGGAGCTTAGAGATGGAACGACAAAAATGATGAAGCGCCCTTACGTAGACCCGAATCTCTGCACCGGTTGTGGAATTTGTGAAAACAAGTGTCCTATCCGCGATCAGGCTGCGGTTCGCGTTACCTCTATAGGAGAAACGCGATCATCAAGGAACCAGATGATACTCAAGTCCTGAAGAAGACGTACATCGCAGACCTTTTGGGTATGGTCCTTATGCAGAAGAGAAATGAGGATGAAAGCTAAAATAATAGTTGGCACCATATGAATATTCTTCATAATTCTCCGGCATTACTGGTGGTATTGAAATACCCGATGACGAAAGAATGGAAACTCTTACTCAATTAGTACCTATTGGAACAAAACTTATTTTCACATTTATGCCATTGTCTTATGGGTTATTTTTCACCTTTTATTCACGAAAACATGAAGACAAGCAGACAATTATGGTCCCCCGAACTGCGACCAATATCTTTTGTGACGTGCATCACCAAACCCGCAAGATCATCATTTTGGGTCTTCCTCTCTGATATAAATTAGTCTATGATAATGATAAGGAGAGCCTATCCTGGAGGGGGGGCAATATGACGATAAGAGTTGTATACCACGATAATACGTGCGATACTGTTCCTTTTTTTATCCTACAGCTCTGCATCGATTGCAAAAAGATTAAAATGTTTTATCGTGACTCCGAAAGAAGATGGGTTACAGTGGGCGCAGACCCGATAAGAATGGCAGCTCATATATCAGCTCCCTATGCCAGCGCTGAAAGACGTGCTTCCCATACTATCAACTCTGGGATGCATTAAGCACTTGGCCGACTACAGAATGACATGGTGAAAAGGAATAAGGATATAAAGGTCCTACTGGTCGACGATGAAGAAGACTTTGTCAATACACTTGCGCAGCGATTAAAGATGAGAGAGCTCAATGTAACCACGGTCTACAACGGAGAGCGGGCGCTGGCAAAAGTAAAATCAGAAGAACCGGATGTCATGGTGCTAGATCTGAAAATGCCAGGTCTGCAAGGAATGGATGTGCTCAAGGAGATCAGAAAGGCATATCCGAATATACAGGTAATAATCCTTACCGGGTACGGGACACGAAGGGATGAGGAACAGTCACGGAGATTGGGTGGCTTCGACTTCCTCACCAAGCCTATCGATATAGAGACCCTGATGGAGAGGATAGGGGAGGCCTATGCCGAGAAGATTGCAAGAATGATGACTGCAATCGATTTTGCAGAGGAAAGCGAGCTCGTCACCTCAAGAACAATTATTAAGGAATCACTTTGGCAATAATACTGACTAGCTTATATAATTAAAGGTGCATTGTTTCCTGCCGTAAGGCCATCTCTCTACTCCCGATAATTTGTGCTTAATAAAAGGGCAGTTTAATTGCACCGCGTACCTTTTGGGGATCGCTACTTCTTAAATCTGCAACGCCAATATGTACAGTATTCTTTCAGACTTCATATCGCCCAAATGGATAAATTGCCAGTTCTAAAAAAACGCACCCAGTTAGGTAGTGTTAGGAGCCCGCCAGTTGGAGCAAGTATTGGAGGGACCCCGGCGTTATTTCGAGCCATTTGGCCCTGGAAGTGAAAGTTGTCCACTAAATGTGGTAACCATGACTTTTTCTGCACCAATATCGATTTGAAAATCATCGATTTTCAGTCGCAAGAAATCTGAGCTTTTTCGGGAAGGACCATCGAGGGATAATTTGCTCCAATAGTTGCCATCCTATAAATGAAGCGTGTATATTATTTAATACAGACAAGATTGCATCGTGAAGCTGCTCGCATTTTGCGCGCAAACTTAAGCGGTCTGCTCGCAGAATGCGGGCAAAATTGATACTTGTTCCCACTTGTTAATACTAAATGATACTATGCATATTATTGTAAAATAAGAAAAACAGAAGCAGCCGGAGTGGCGGAACTGGCAGACGCAAGGGACTTAAAATCCCTCGATGTTCGCATCGTACGAGTTCGACCCTCGTCTCCGGCACCACAATACCGACTTTTTAAGGAGGCTGGCATGAACAAAACGATAAACAAGGCTATATTCCCTGCTGCGGGACTCGGCACTCGCTTCTTGCCTGCTACCAAGGCCTCTCCCAAAGAGATGCTTCCCATTGTAGACAAACCGCTTATTCAATACGGCGTCGAAGAATGTATATCATGCGGTATAGAGGAATTTATCATTATTACGGGAAAGAATAAGAGGGCCATCGAAGACCATTTCGATTCCGCCTTCGAGCTTGAGGAGAAGCTGAGGAATGCTGGCAAGCACAAGCTTCTGGACGAGATCAACAAGCTTGAGCATATCAAATTTGCATACATCCGCCAGCGTGCGGCACTGGGTCTGGGGCATGCGATTCTTTGCGCAAAACCCTTTGTTCGTGATGAACCCTTCATTGTCATTCTGAGCGATGATGTGCTCGAGCCGGGTTCGACAGTGTTAAGAGATATGATAAAAATTTATGAAGAGAAGCAGTCGCCGGTCATTGCAGTGGAGGAAGTCCCTAAGGATGAGGTCCAGAGGTATGGTATCATAGATGGCGTTTTGAAGGGAGGGGTATACGAAATCAACAACCTGGTGGAGAAGCCGAAACCGGTGGATGCCCCTTCGAATCTTGGAATAATCGGCAGATATATCCTTACGCCTGACATTTTCGATATCTTGGAAAAACAGAAGCCGGGCGCTGGGGGCGAGATCCAACTAACTGATGCCCTGAGGACTTTGGTCAAAAAACGACCGATTTATGGATATGCTATAAATGGACGGCGCTATGATGCAGGCGATAAGCTCGGTTATCTTAAAGCCACTGTCGATTTTGCCCTTAAGAACAAGGAACTTGCTGCAGGATTCAAGAAGTTTCTAATTGAAAAGATAAAAACATTGCAATGAAGAAAGTTTTGAAAGGACTATTTTTCTATGAGGTGGAGTCGTGCAGCGGTCCGCTCGTCGACCTTTATGAGACGGGAGATGAGCTGGTCTGTGAAGTCGATCTCCCTGGGACAGACCTCTCCAAACTGTCGATAAAGGTTTACGAGGACCTGCTGCTTATCGAGAACGCAGGATGTCCGGAAGGTGATGAAGAGATGTTTCCGGGCGGGTTCAGGTATCTATGCATGGAGCGGAGCCTGAAGGCTTTCAGAAGGGTTGTTAAGCTCCCGGTCCTCGTCAACACGCTTGCTGCTTCTGCCTGCTATAATGACGGAGTGCTTTCCGTCAGGTTCCCGAAGCTTAAAGGCAAGGTGATAAGGGTTGAAATTGAAAGAAAGGGAAATTGATCTATCCGGAGGAGTGAAATGAACGAGGCTGAGAAATACGAAGAGGTGACTGAGAAAGAGGTAGAGATACCTGAATCACTTCCTGTGCTGCCTGTAAGAGATATAGTAGTTTTTCCGTATATGATAATCCCGCTGTTTGTGGGGAGGGATATCTCCATCAAGGCTATAGACCATGCTTTGAATACCAACCGCATGGTTGTATTGATGAGCCAGAAGGACATCAATGTCGAAGCCCCGTCACCGGATGATCTATATTCTGTGGGCACCGTATGCATGATCATCCGCATGCTGAAGTTGCCTGACGGCCGGGTCAAGATACTCGTCCAAGGGCTGAGCAAGGTGCGGGCTCTCTCTTTTACCCAGACAGATCCATTCTTTATCGCTAAGATAGATAAGCTGCCTGAACAGAAGGCCGAAGGCGTGAGCCTTGAAAACGAGGCCCTCCTGAGAAACGTAAAGGAACAGCTTGACAAGGCCGTTACTCTGGGCAGAACGATCTTGCCGGACGTTATGGTAGTCATCGAGAATATCGACGATCCGGGAAGACTCGCCGATCTTATCGCATCGAATCTAGGGCTCAGGACCGAGCAGGCCCAGGAGATACTAGAGATGCCCGACCCGATCGGAAGACTCAACCGCATAAGCGAGATCCTTGCCAGGGAGATACAACTTCTTACGATACAGCAGAAGATACAGACGGAAGCAAGGGGAGAGATTGACAAGACCCAACGAGAATATTTCCTGCGCGAACAGCTAAAGGCCATCCAACGCGAATTGGGAGATATCGACGAGCGCGGGGAAGAGATCGGAGAATTCAGACGTAAAATCGAAGAGGCCAAGATGCCAGAAAAGGTCATGAAGGAAGCCGAAAAGCAGTTGAAGAGGCTCGAAAAAATGCATCCGGAAAGTGCAGAGTCCGGGACCATCAGGACATACCTCGAATGGCTGACTGAACTGCCATGGTCGAAGAGCACTAAAGACCAGCTCGATATAAAGGTTGCTGAGAAGGTATTGAACGAGGACCATTACGACCTCGAAAAGGTCAAAGAGAGGATACTCGAATACCTTAGCGTCAGAAAACTGAAAGAAAAGATGAAGGGACCGATCCTTTGCTTCATCGGACCTCCGGGAGTTGGCAAAACCTCACTTGGACGGTCCATTGCCAGATCGCTGGGAAGGGAATTCATCCGAATGTCTCTTGGAGGGGTGCGAGACGAGGCCGAGATACGTGGACACCGGCGTACATACGTTGGTGCCCTTCCAGGCAGAATCATTCAGGGCATAAAGCAGGCAGGAACGAGCAATCCCCTTCTCATGCTCGATGAAATCGACAAGATAGGCGCAGACTTCAGGGGAGACCCGTCTTCAGCACTCCTTGAGGTGCTCGACCCTGAGCAAAACAATTCGTTTATGGACCATTACCTTGCGGTACCATTTGATCTTTCGAAAGTGATGTTCATAACTACCGGCAACCTTACCGACACTATCCCTGGTCCGCTTAGGGACCGAATGGAGATACTCTACTTGTCCGGTTACACCGATGAAGAGAAGCTGCAGATTGCCCGGAAATACTTGGTCCCTAAACAACTCGACGAGCACGGCATAAGCTCGAAGATGCTAAAGATAGGCGACTCTGCAATAAGGCAGATCATATCGCATTATACTCGCGAGGCGGGCGTGCGCAACCTCGAAAGGGAGATCGCTAATCTCTGCAGGAAAGTGGCGAAACGGGTGGCCGAAGGCAAGGCAAAGGTCTTTGATGTGACCGGAAATACTATTTCCAGATATCTCGGTAGTCCCAAATACCTTCCCGAAGAGGAGATGAAGCAAAACGAAGTCGGTGTATCTACGGGGCTCGCCTGGACAGAAGCAGGCGGCGATGTAATATTCGTCGAGGCGATGCTTATGAAGGGGAAGGGGACACTAACCATGACCGGTCAACTCGGTGACGTAATGAAGGAATCAGCCCAGGCCGCATTGAGCTACGTCAGGTCAAAGGGAAAAGAACTGGGTATCGATGCTGATGCATTTTCTCAGAATGACCTGCATATCCATGTGCCCGCGGGTGCAATTCCTAAAGACGGGCCTTCAGCCGGAATCACGATGGCGACCGCCATCGCCTCTGCATTCACCGGCAGGGCGGTGAGACGTGATGTCGCCATGACAGGAGAGATTACCCTCAGGGGCAGGGTCCTGCCGATCGGCGGACTTAAGGAAAAGGCCCTTGCTGCCAAGAGGATGGGGATTAAGACGATAGTTGTACCCAAGAGGAACAAGAAGGACGTTGATGACCTTCCGAAATATGTGAAGGAAGGCATGAATTTCGTGATAGTAGATACAGTCGATGCGGTGCTCAAGACGACTTTAGTCGAACCGAAGAAGGCTGCGTCACCCGGTTCAATTCCGAAGAAAACGGCCCGCGCTCAATCCGGCAACAGCAAGGGCTCCTCAAAAATAAAGGCGGCGGCTACAAGGAATGCGACTCTTTCAAGCAGGAGAGTTAAAGCTTCTCAAAGAAGTAAGAGAAAGGTTTAGACTCGATCTGGAAGAAAAAAGCGTTATCGTCGGAATCGGCGATGACGCTGCTGTGATCGCCCCTCAGCAAAAAAAAATTGTAGTCACCACCGATATGATGAATGAGGGCGTCCATTTCGATCTGGACTATACCTCGCCCTTCCATTTGGGATTCAAACTCGTTTCGGTCAACGTAAGCGATATTATGGCCATGGGCGGGGTTGCCAGGTATCTCTTTCTCGATCTCGCCTTCACGCCAGATGCTGACGATGATTTCTTCCGGAATATTTACGATGGCATAGAACATGCTCTGTCTCTTTACGGCATGCGGCTTCTGGGTGGCGACCTCTGTTCGGCCAAGAACGATACAATCCTTTCTGCGACCGTGATCGGCGAGGGCGAGAAGATAATCACCAGGGCAGGGGCCTCTGCGGGGGACAAAATATATATCACTTCATCGACTGGGGATTCGGCCTGCGGCTTGGAGATATTAAAACGATTGAACAAGGAAGCAAAGGAAATAATAAGAAAAACAGTAGGCGAGATGCAGTGCCTCGTCCGTGTGGATACAGGAATCGAAGACCGGGAGCCTGAAGAAATCGGTGAACTTGCAGTGAAAAAGGGAAGCGAAATTATCGGGATAAGCTGGAGGATCGCCGAGCCTTTGCTAAGGCGTCACCTCATGCCGGTGGCGAGGGATTCCCGAGACATTGTGCCTCATGCCTCATCGATGCTTGACGTGAGTGATGGGCTCTTCATCGACCTCTGCCGGATCTGCGATGAGGGCAACACGGGTGCCACCATATACAAGGACCAGATACCTCTTTCAGCAGAGCTTCGAGTGGCGTCCGAATTACTGGGATTGGACGCTATCCATCTTGCGGTTGCTGGTGGTGAGGATTACGAGCTTCTTTTTACATCACGCGATTTTCCGTTGGACGAATACAACCGTACCCACGATATCAAAGTATCCTGCATCGGAGAAATTACACTGGAAGAAAGGAATATCATCGATAGTTCAGGCGGAAAAACGCCGCTGAAAGCGGAAGGATACCAACACTTTGGCCCTCCGGGATAAAATAAGGCAGGTCGTTGGAGTAAAGGATTCGCCCCGCAAGATCGCTATCTCGTTCGGGTTGGGTGTTTTTATCGGCATATCTCCGATGCTGGGACTGCATACTGTTCTCGGCATTCTTGTTGCTTGGATATGCAGACTTAATAAATTTGTTACACTGGTTGGAGTATATGTTACTAATCCGTGGACGATCGTCCCTATCTATACCTTCGCAACATGGCTTGGGGGACGTATTCTCGGTATGGAACATATTCTGCCTGAAATCGATTGGCATAACGCAGGGATAATGGATCTGATCAGGGACCTCGAGCCGATATTGCTGCCGTTCATTGTTGGGTCGGTATTCCTGGGCTTTGTCAGCGGTATTGCTGGGTATATCGTGATCTATCATTCTGTGGTCAGACAAAGAAGGTTGGGAAATAATAAATGAGCGCTGTATATCTAACTACTTTAGGTTGCCCCAAAAATATGGTAGATTCGAGGCATCTGCTTGAGGCTTTTATATACGAAGGCTTTGTTACCGTCGAAGACCCTGTGGACTCCGATATCATCCTCGTAAATACCTGTGGGTTCATAAAGGAGGCCAAAGAGGAGTCGATTGAAGAAATACTGAGGCTAGTCCGTTACAAGAGACGAGGCAGCAAGAAATCGAGACAGCTTTTGGTGTTCGGCTGTCTTGCTCAAAGATACCGCGATGATCTCCTGAAAGAAATTTCAGAGATAGACGGCATATGGGGAGTGGGCCAGGGAAAAGAAATAATTGAATACTGTAAAAGGTTAGAAAAGAGAGTAGAAGCTCGGAAGCTCGTAAGCTCGGAAGGGAAAGAGAAGAAAGAAGCGCTTCCAATCGCGGGTACTTCTTTCGCTTATCTCAAGATCGCCGAGGGATGCGACAAGAAATGCACATTTTGCGTCATCCCTTCGATCAGGGGGGCATTCAGGAGTACTGCCCATGAATCTATCCTGGAAGAGGCTCGGGCGCATGTGCGGGGAGGCGTGAAGGAGCTGATCCTAGTCGCTCAGGATATTCTGAACTATGGTAAAGAGTGGAAAGATTATGGCCTCCTCCAACTCCTCAGGGATCTAGCGGCAATAGAAGGCAACTTCTGGATACGGCTTTTGTACCTATACCCGACGGAAATAACCGATGAACTTCTCGACTTCATCGAGGGCGAAGAAAAGATCTGCAAATACCTCGATATCCCATTGCAACACTCTGAAGACAGAGTGCTCAGGCTTATGGGCAGACGAGGCACACGCAAGGAGTACACGAAACTCATCAGGACTATAAGGCGAAAAATACCGGGAGTGACTTTAAGGACGACTTTCATCGTAGGCTTCCCTTCCGAGACTGAGGA
>Ga0181523_10002342_pt1 | contig 18684 bp, 17 predicted proteins | sample PEATcosm2014_Bin_43_FD_119752 | JGI IMG/M metagenome (GOLD analysis project Ga0181523, IMG submission 119752) | Peatland microbial communities from MTU Mesocosm Facility, Houghton, MI, USA - PEATcosm2014_Bin05_30_metaG | ecosystem: Environmental > Terrestrial > Soil > Wetlands > Peat | place...
GGGAAGGCCGCTGGGGATGGAGAGAGACGAGCGAACAAACTCCATTCAATCTGCCGGGGTAATGGCGATGGCATGTAGGCATAGGAGACCAGACGCAACACGGGAAGCCCCAGCGGTGATCGCCGTAGGGATCAACCGGCAACTCGCGAAAGACAGGCTGGGCCGTATGGGGTGACGGAGAGGCTCGTAGTACCGAGGAAGCTGGGTAATGCCGGTGGAGGGAAGGGGCCTCAGTTAAAGACGAACGCAAGAAGTGACGAAGGACCGAGGGATTGGCGACGAGCCTAACAACTCCATTCAGTGTCCAGAAGTTGCAGACGGCGTTGCACGCAAAAGCGAAGGAATCGCCCAACCTTCGTTTCCACGCGGTATACGACAAGGTGTATCGGAGAGATGTTCTGGCCTATGCCTACGAACGCTGCCAAGCCAACGGCGGGGCTGCGGGAGTGGACAACCAGACATTCGAGAACATCGAAGCGTACGGCAGGGAACGATGGATGGACGAACTGACGCAAGGGCTGAAGAGTCGAACCTATCAACCGCAGCCTGTGCGGCGGGTTTACATACCGAAGCCGGATGGGAAGCAGAGACCGTGGGGATACCGACAATCCGGGATCGGGTTGTGCAAACGGCCATGCTGGTCCTCGAACCTATCTTCGAGGCCGACCTGCAGCCGGAGCAGTATGCCTATCGGGCGACAGCCTCGACTGCCTTGTCAGCCGCCAGATGCGCTCTCGACCGCCGCTGGTAGCTGTAAAACAACAGCGCAGCCGCCAGTTGGCAGCCCAGCATGAAACCCATGATTTTGGCGGTGAACAGCAGCGGTTTGGGCACGTCAATGATCGGGAAAACAGCGAGCACAAGATACAGAGTGGTCATGAGAAAGCCGGAAACGGAAGCTGCCTGCAGCCACAGCGGCGCCTTGAGGATTTTCTTTTGCTTCCCGACCAGAGGCAGCGCAAACATTGCCAGGTAGGCCAGCGCGTACGAGATCACCGCGACGTTCTGCAATAGCTGGAACGCCTCCTGCTGGCCGGTGCCGGCCACGCCGCCCAGGGCCATGGCGAGCGCAATCGCGCCGACAAAAAGTATCGAATTTGTCGGTGTCTTGCGTTTCGGATCAAGCCGGCCGAACCACTCCGGCGGGAGCCTGTCCCAACCCGCGACCAAAGGCAGCCTTGAGGTAATTCCAAAGCTGATCACCAGCTGTCCGACGAAGGAAAACAGCATGGCTGCGATCACGAGGGGAATCAGGTTCGCCCCGGGATCGCTAGGGCGGGTACCGAGGGTGAGGGCCTGCGAAATGGGACTGACTAAGTCGATCTTGTCCTTTGGTACCAGATCGACCACCGAATTCGTTCCCAGAACGAACATGAGCGCGATGATTGGCGTTGCGATGAGTACCGATCGGCCGATCGACTTCGTGGCGTCGCGACACTCACCCGCGAACACCGCCATGGAATCGAATCCGCTCAGCGCGCCGAAGCTCATCCTTCCGAGCAGATTCAGGCTGAATAGCGAAATGACCGGTTGAGGGTGGTCTCTATGAATGGAGCCGGCTAGGGTTCAACGAGTTCACGGGATTCCTGGTGGGTTGGAACCTGTTGCATTGGGCGCCCGATCAGATGATTGCGCAGTGGCAACATAGGAGTTAGGATTTCAGATGTTAGGGCAGGATCCGCCTTCACCCCGGCGCTTCTGCCCTTTTTGTGTTTTATGGAGAGAGGCGATCGTCAGTTGCGGGTTTTCAGTTGTCAGCATCGAAGACTTGCAAAGTATTCCATCCACAGCGCTTGTGCGCGGAGCGAAGGGCCACGGAATTCAATACTTTCCGCGGAAGCCGGCAAAGTATTCCAAACACGACCCTTGCTGCACGTCCTAAGTCCTTCGAACAGAACATTTTGCATTTTCCTCCTTGTAATCCATTGCACTGCAAGGCTTTATTTTTCGAGGGGGTACCCTATGACTGTCCCCATTTGTGAGCACATCAAGCCCAGCGGCAAACGCTGCGGATCGCCGGCGTTGCGGGAGCAGGCTTTCTGCTACTACCACTCGCGACTGGAGGAGTGTTTACCGCAACTTCGCAACATGTTCATCGCGCAAAAGGCGAATGCCGCGCCCGGAGAGTGGCCCATCGTCGAATTTCCCGTGCCGGCCCTGGAAGACGCAGCGGCCATCCAGATCGGGTTCATGCAGGCGCTGCACGGAATCGCCAATGGCAATCTCGATGTTCGCAAAGCGAAGCTCATTCTCTCGGCCCTGCATGGCGCGTCGGCCAATCTGCAGCGGCTGGAGGCGTGCCTCTCGCAATCCGTGAAAGCAGTCCTGCGGAAACCACCGGCGGGCGTGAAGCAGGCAGGCAGGCGCGTCCGAAAGAGCAACACGGTATCCTTGTAATCATGGATCGCGAAGCTACTGAGAGTTTTACCCTTGATGTGGTCGTCGTCGGAGCTGGGCCGACTGGCTTGGCTTGTGGCATCGACGCCAAGCGCGCCGGCTTCACTGTCGCCAACATCGACAAGGGTTGTCTGGTCAACTCGCTGTTCAACTATCCCAGCAACATGACGTTCTTCACCACCCCGGAGCTGCTGGAGATTGGCGACATTCCGTTTTGCAGTCCCAACCAAAAGCCGACGCGGCAGGAGGCGCTGGAGTATTACCGCAAGGTCGCCGAGCACTACCAGCTCGACGTGCGGCAGTACGAGCCGGTGGTGAAGATCGAAGGCAGCGACAACAACTTCGTTGTCCACACGACAAACCTGCACGGCCACAAACGCGAATACCACGCGCGCAAGTTGATCCTGGCCACCGGTTACTACGACCGGGCGAACTATATCAACGTTCCCGGCGAGGACCTAGCCAAGGTAATGCACTATTACCGCGAGCCGCATCCGTTCTTCGGGTTGGACGTGATGGTGATTGGGGGAAAGAATTCGGCGGCGATTGCCGCGCTGGAATTGTGGCGGCACGGAGCACGGGTGACGATGGTGCATCGCGGGCCGGGCATCAGCCCGTCAGTGAAGTACTGGATCAAGCCCGACATCGAGAACCGCATCAAGGCAGGGCAGGTGAACGCCTACTTCAATAGCACGGTGCGGGAGATCACGCTGGAGCATGTGGTGCTCGATACGCCCGAAGGCGAAGTGACGCTGCCGAACGATTACGTCTTCGCGCTGACGGGATACCATCCCGACTTCGAGTTCCTGTGCGCGTTGGGCATCAAGCTGAGCGGTGAGGCGGACAAAAAGCCCGTTGTCGATCGGCAGACCCTGGAGAGCAATGTGCCGGGAATCTATCTGGCGGGCGTGATTGTTTCGGGGATGCGGACCAGCGAAATCTTTATCGAGAACGGACGCTTCCACGGGCAGGCAATTGCTGCCGATTTGAAGCAGAAGCTACGGGCCGAGGCGGTGACGGCGTGAGGCCGAGAGTCGCTTTTCGCCAGAAGAGGCTGGTGGCAGGCCGGGAGCTAATTTCGTCCTCAGTGGGGCTGAAGAGTGAAGATTCTGGCGAAGAGCGAAAAGCGAAGAGCGAACAGCGACACTGGCTCACGTGCCCGCGGGCGGCAATTCGGGACCGGGATCTGCTGGAGGTAACTCCGGTGCCGGAGGCGGCGATGTTTCGTCGATCTCCTCGGGATGAGGAGTCGTGTAGATCACCGTCTCAACCAGAACGACTTCGGCGTGGCGCTGATACCAGGTTGTGGCGCTGGCGAGTTGCCACAATCGCGTCATCAGTTGCGCGAAGACGATCAGCTCCAGCAGAACGAAGGACAGCGGCAACGAGGTTGGCGGCAAATGGGCCCAAATCACCAGCCCAATCACCAGCGTCACCCATGCGACCAGGCTGATGCAGAAGTAAATCCGGAAGAGATGCCGTGAATCATGGCAGGTAATACGCCACGACTTCCACAGATTGCGCCACATGCCGCGTTCGTTTTGCGCAACCGCCCGCACCTCGGCAATATCGAACCACAGCCGCACCCAGAGCGCGAGCAGGAGGAAAATCAGCATCGCTCCCCAGCCCAGGAAGATGCCCACCTGATCGGCAATGGCGCGCTCTCCAATATGGTCGGCCGCTTTCGACAGCGCCTGATAGATCATGCCAACGATCGCGAAGGGAATGATCGACAAGAGCATCAGCCGCACAAAGCGCCAGAAGAATGCGCCCGATGCAGCGAAGAAGTCGCCGGTGTTGAGCCGTCGGTCCTGGCGATAGCTCTCAAGAATTCCGCCGGTGACCAATATCATGAACAGGAAGAACAAAAAAGCGAAGACATAGGAGCTGGTGCTGTAGCGCCAGAGGTCGACATTAGGCAGCCGGAGCAGCTCAATGAACATGCCCAGATCGAAGCCGTTGGTGAGTTTTTGTCCCGCCAGCGAGTGGGACAGCGCGTGAGCCGTTCGTATCGCTGCGGGACCCGCGCCCAGAGCTCCGCACAGCAGGTTCACTACAAACACCCACCACAAAACGCCTTGCCGCCGCCACAGGAGACTAAATCCGGCAGCCACTGGTCCTCTTTGATCGTCTGCCATGATGCGCCTCCTAGGCCAGCCAGCTCAGCATCTGAGCCAGGAATTGGGTCAAGAACATCCAGTACACGGCAATCTTGTGCACCGCTCCGTGCTGTGATTCGGTGGTGCGGCTGTTGTTTAGATAATCGCTGTCCAACGTTACCTGGTAGTCAGGATCGATTTGCACTGAGTCAACCTGCGCCTTCTTGCGGTACACATATCGCACCCAGCGCTCTTTGCCGTCCCAGCGCTCATAGGTGGTGTCGCCATTGTCGAACTTCACCACCGCTTCAACCGGGAAGACGAAATCGCCTTTGCGGTGCAGGATCACTTGCGTTTCGTACTCCGTCTCGCCCTTTTTTTCTTTCAGGTTCTGGTCGAACCAGTTCACCGGATTGGAGTCGGCACGCAGCACTTCATAATCCAGCACCTGGGTTCCAAACATCGCCTGGTTCCAGTACCAGCTGAGGTCCTGTCCGGACACCTCATTGACGGTCTTCATGAAGTCTTCCTGTGTGGGATGAGTAAAGCGGTAGCGCATAAAGTACGTGTGCATTGCATTCCGCATGGTCTGTTCGCCGATGATCTTCTCCAGCGAGATCAGCATGGTCGCAGTCTTGCCGTAGCTGATCGCGCCATATTCGCCCATGCTCATGTCCTGATAGCTGTGGCGATAGAGAGGATCAATGTCGGGATCGCTGAGATAGGCAAAGCGCTGGTACTCACGTTCACCCAGCTGCGCGCCCATCCAGTTAAGAATGCTGGCGTTCGCACCATAAAAGCTGTCGATCACCTTCACTTCGGTGTAGCTGTTGATGCCTTCGTCCATCCAGGCGTTCTCGAACTCGTTGGTCGCCACCATCCCATACCAGTATTGGTGGCCGAACTCATGCTCGGTCACCAGGTCGATCAGGTGAACGCCTTTGGGAATGTACCAGCCGCTGTCGCCGGTGATGAACGTCGGATATTCCATGCCTCCCGCTTCACCAGCTCCGTGCGGAGGATCGACCACGGTGATCTGCGCGTAGGGATAAGGTCCGTACCATTCGTCGAAGCGCTTCATGCTGTCTTTGACACAAGTCATGTACGGCTGCCACTGGCGCTCGTGGCTGTCATGGCTCAGCAGGCGGATCTTCACTTGGCCCACGCTGCCGTCGAAGGTATCGTTGATGACCTTGAAGTTGGGATCCGCGGTCCAGGCAAAGTCGTGAACATCTTCGGCGTGGAAGGCAACCGTCTTGGTGCCGTTGCCATTATCCTGATCGGCGACCTGCACCCCGGTCGCGCCGATGATGTAATCCTTGGGCAGCGTGACCTTCACGTCAAACGTGCCGAAGTCGGCAAAGAACTCGGTCAAGGCGTGAAACTGATGGCAATTCCACTGGCCGTGCCACCATACTCCGACCTTGGGAAACCACTGCCCAGCCAGCAGGAAGGTGCGCTTATAGCCGGTGCGCGCAATCACCTCCGGGAACGTCGCCTTGAACTTGATCTTGAACACGACGTCCTGACCGGGTGCGATCGGCCGCGGCAGCTTCACCTGGAAAACCGTCTTGTCGTCGGGATTGCCATCGTCCGGCGAGACAAACTTCATCTGCTTCGTCAATTCGCCCATGCCCACGACTTCGAACGAGGTGACATCGTTGGCTCCATAGTCTTCCGGCTTCCACGTCGCCAGGCTGCTGGTGCGGAAGTTGCCGTCGCGGTGCGCTTCGTGGATCCAAGTGGCCTTCGGCTGAAAGGCGTTCAGATAAAGATGAAATGGAAACGTGTCGAGCGCCTGACCGGTGAGGTTGTGATAGGTCAGCGTCTCGGTGGCAGTGACGGTGTGCGTCGGCGGATCGTATTTGGCATCGATCTGGTACGCGACGACGCGGTGCGAGAGCGGTCCCTTGACCGCGGGCGCAAACGGACTCTGCGCCGCCGCCAGGGCGGAGCAGAACGACACAGCCAGACACAAGCGCACCACCAACTGCCGCTTCATGGGCAACCTCCCAAGCTTCTGGACTGGAGCCTTATAGACCATAAGGAATCTAAGCAACCGTCCCCGCAAATACCAACGTATCGATTGCGCAAGCAAGTGTACACTCCTGCTCGCAAGCTTGACTATGATGGCCAAGCCGCCCCAGTTCCATTCGGGATGAGTAGTTCGTTCGGCGGGATCTGGCGCATCAGCACGGAGACCCAGGCAGATTCATGCATGGCGATCGAAATGATTCGGGGCGGTGGGCCGTGCCGAGTTTCAGCGGTGCGACAATGCGTCCGCGTCAGATGCTTAAGGGTGTTTGCGGAAGAAGTGCCGCGGCGGAAATCGCGCGAGAAGAAATCGCGGAACATAAGAGGGCGACGCAGGAAGTCATCGAGGTCGCACCCTATGTCCACTTTGCGGGCCTTGAACGAAGGCGTGTAGCCGCGCCGGAGAGTCGGCCGTGAACTTCTCCAACACGACCGACCGCCAAAATACTGGTTAAGTCAGCTGACCGGCAACTTGCGTAAACACTTTGTTAATCGACTTAGCCAGAAGGCCCATACCTGAGAGGGCGCCCAAGGCAACTATCAACGCGATCAATCCATACTCGATCAGGTCCTGGCCCGATTCATCCTGGTGCAGACTCTTTAAAGTGGCGATCATTTGAGAATCTCCCTTTTCTTGACGCGGTAGAGTTTTCAAGAGTGATCCATCAACCTGGCCGAAGGTCCCCACAGGCCATTTGCATCCAACTCGTAATTGTCATGGCATACTACTGACCGTGAAGTGCAGTGTCCAGACCACTGACGACTGCTCTCCAGCCTGCCACTTCTGGGCTATACTCTGGGCCGTCGTTTTGCACGGTAAATGTTGAACTTACGCAGGTTTCTGTTTCCGCCGCATCCGATGTCCCAAATCCACGAGAATCCGTTCCTATCGCGAGTGGAGACCTCAAGACGCCGCCGAACCACTCCTGCTACACTCGCGGCAATGCGTGTTCTGGGCATCGATTGCGGCGGCGAATACACCGGCTATGGTGTTGTGGAGCAGGACGATCAAGGCTGTCTCCACCACCTTTGCAGCGGGGCTATCCGGCTTTCGCCGCTCGACGCCTTGGAACTTCGTCTGAAGACGATCTGCGAAGGGCTGGCCGAAATCATCGCAGCATACTCGCCCGAGCAGGTTGCGATCGAAGACGTGTTCTACGCCGTCAACGTGAAATCGGCGCTCAAGCTGGGACATGTTCGAGGCGTTGCCATGCTGGCCGCCGCGCAAGCCGGTCTTGTAGTTGTGGCCTACTCACCGCTGTCCATCAAGTCGGCGGTCGTCGGTTATGGCAGAGCGGAGAAATCGCAAGTGCAACTCATGGTGACACGCTTGCTCGACCTGCCCGCGCCGCCGCAATCCCCTGATGCCGCCGACGCTCTCGCCATCGCTATCTGCCATCTTCATACGGCTGGCACGCTGCACCGGCAGCAAGCTGGCGCTGGCTGATAGAATTTCTCCTCAGAATGAGACGGTGGTTCCTCTCGCTGTTTTTCGTGCAGGCGCTGTCGATGCTGGCGCAGCAGCCTTCTGCAGTTCCGGTTCCTGTTGTCCCGACTCAGGCGTCGGTGCGCTTCAGCTTCGACTGGAGCCAGGGCTTTCCCTGGCAGACGTACAGCATCACCGTTCAGTCCGACGGCAAGAGCCGCTTCGACGGAAACCCTCACGCCGATGAGACCAACGACACCGACCCTTACCAGCAGGACTTCACCATGTCGGCGGCAAACCGGCAAAAGATCTTCGACCTGGCGCAGAAGCTGAATTACTTCCGGGGCGATTTTGCTTCCCCGATGAAGCACATCGCGCAGACGGGGCAGAAGACGTTGCAGTACCAGTCGCCGCAAGTCCAGGGCTCGGCCAGTTACAACTGGTCGCAGAACCCCGATGTCGAAGAACTCACGCGCCTTTTCGCGGCGATTGCCATGACCATCGACTTTGGCCGCAAGCTGGCCTTTCAGTATCGCTTTGACAAGTTGGGCATGGACAAACTACTGAAGGAACTGGAAGATCAGCAAGCCAGCCACGGCGTCGAGGAGCTGGCGATAATCGCCCCCATGCTGCGCAAGATCGTCAATGATCCCAACCTGATGAACATCAGCCGGCAAAGCGCCGATCGCCTGTTGCACAGCATCAATCAGCCGGCGTCGGCCGCGCAAAATCCTGCCGCGCAATGAAGCGCGGCTGGCCGGAATACCGATCCTTATCTAGAACACCAGTTCGTGCTGGGCGGAAGGGGAAAACTCCCGCAGATGCTCGCGGGATTCGGGCTAAAGTACACAAGTAAATGGAAACGCCCTCTGGCAATCCCGCCATCGCGCCAACGTCTGGCGCTCGTGATGACAATTCCGAACGGCTTACTTCGTCACCGACTGAATCGCGATCAACTGGTCGAGAACGTCGGGGAGTAATTTCAGATCGAGGGCATTCGCGCCATCGGACTTGGCCTGCGCGGGATGGTCGTGCACTTCGAGGAAGACGCCGTCTACGCCCGCGGCGACGGCTGCGCGTGCCAGTAGAGGAATGAATTCCGGCTGCCCTCCGCTTGCCGCAACGTCGCCGTTCCCCGCTGATGGCAATTGCACCGAGTGCGTCGCGTCGAAGACCACCGGCGCGAACTGGCGCATGATGGCCAGCGAGCGCATATCGACAACAAGGTTGTTGTAGCCGAAGGTGCTGCCACGTTCAGTGAGGAAAATGCGCTCGCCACCCGCGTCGCGAACCTTTTCGACCGCGTGCCGCATGTCCCACGGCGAGAGGAATTGTCCCTTCTTGATGTTCACCGCGCAACCGCTCTTGCCCGCCGCAATCAGAAGATCGGTCTGGCGGCAGAGGAACGCCGGAATCTGTAGCACGTCGACGGCTTCGGCAACACGCGGCACGTCGGCGACTTCGTGAACGTCGGTGAGGACGGTGAGGTTCACGGCATCGCGAACTTTGCGCAGAATTCGAAGTCCTTCCTCGAGTCCCGGTCCGCGGAAGCTGCGAATGGAAGTGCGATTGGCCTTGTCATAAGAAGCCTTGAAGATGTACGGCAGCTTCTTAAGCCTGGCGATCGCAGAAATCGCCTCAGCCATCTTGAGCGCGTGCGCTTCGCTCTCAATGACGCACGGACCGGCGATGAGGAAGAGATTACCTCCGCCGATGGTCACGTCGCCGACTTGGAAGGAAGAAGGCAATTAGCAGTCAGCAATCAGCCTTTAGCACTTAGCAATTAGCCTTTTAGTATTTAGCGAAACAGTTTGCTACCCGCTTTGTATCAGGGCACGTCTTTAGACGTGCCGCAACGATCAATAACGCCGTGGGCTTTAGCCCCTGCACTTGATGTAGCGTCCTTCGGCGCAACTAAAGTTGTGCCCTGACACAAACCACAACTAATAATCACTCCAAAATAGACGGCTCAAACGCGCTAACACTCAATAGCACGACCTTCGCCCTCAGCGCTTCGCTTTCCCTAACCCCTAATCCCCAATCCCTGCTCTTAGTGCTTCACTTTTTCCGGCCGATGGAACATCTCTTCCTCAACCCCCTGCCGCACTTGCTCGCGGCGCAGCCGGTTCTCATACGATGCCTTCACGAAATTCGCGAACAGCGGATGCGGCTCCAGCGGCTTCGATTTAAATTCCGGATGGAACTGGCATCCCAAAAAGAACGGGTGGTCTGGTATCTCGACAATCTCGACGTAGGTGCCATCGGGGGTCGCTCCACTGATGCGTAGTCCGCCGGCTGTTAGCGTGCTTTCGTATTCACGGTTGAACTCATAGCGATGGCGATGGCGCTCGCTGATCTCGTTTTGACCGTAGGCCCGTTGCGCCAGCGTTCCTGGCTCCAGCTTGCACGTCCACGCGCCCAGCCGCATGGTGCCGCCCAACTCTTCCACGCCGCGCAACTCGCGCAATTTGTAGATCACGCGATGCGGCGTTGCCGGATCGAACTCGCTGGAGTTGGCCTGCTCCAGGCCGCAGACATTGCGCGCAAATTCAATACACGCCGTCTGCATTCCCAGACAGATGCCGAAGAACGGAACTTTGCTCTCGCGCGCATACTGAATGCCTTTCAACATGCCTTCGATGCCGCGCTTGCCGAAGCCGCCAGGAACCAGGATTCCATCGACATGTTCCAGCTGGGCCCATACGCTCTGCTCTTTTTGCTCCAGCCCCTCGGCTTCGATCCAGTTCACGTTGAGCTTCAGATTGTAGGCCAGCGCGCCGTGCACCAGCGCCTCCTTCAGCGACTTGTAGGAATCCTCGTACTCCACATACTTGCCGACAATGCCGATTGTGACCTCGTCGTTGGGGTTGTAAACGCGATGGACAATATCCTCCCATCGGCTCAGCTCCGGCTCTTTCGCGTCGATACGCAGATAGCGCAGCGCCAGCTTGTCGACGTGCTCCTGGGCGAACACCAGCGGCACCTCGTAGATCGATGCCACGTCCTTGGCGGTGATCACGGCCTCGTTCTCGACGTTGCAGAAGAGCGCGATCTTCCCCTTGATGTCCTTGGAGAGGAAGCGGTCGGTGCGGCAGAGCAAAATATCCGGCTGAATTCCGATGCTGAGTAGCTCTTTCACCGAGTGCTGCGTGGGTTTCGTCTTCAGTTCGCCGGCAGCGGCGATGTACGGCACGAGCGTCACATGGACGAAGAGCGTGTTCTCGCGTCCCAGTTCCTGGCGCATCTGGCGGATGGCCTCGATGAACGGCAGCGATTCGATGTCGCCGACCGTGCCGCCGATCTCGATGATCGCGAGATCGACATCCTGCGCCACCTTCTTCATCGCGCTCTTGATCTCGTTGGTAACGTGCGGGATGACCTGGACAGTCTTCCCCAGATAGTCGCCGCGCCGCTCCTTGGCGATGATGGTTTCGTAGATGCGACCCGTGGTCCAGTTATTGTCGCGGCTCAGCTTGGCGTGCGTGAAGCGCTCGTAGTGGCCGAGGTCGAGATCGGTCTCGGCGCCGTCGTCGGTTACGAACACCTCGCCGTGCTGGAACGGCGACATGGTACCGGGATCGACATTGAGATACGGGTCGAACTTCTGTAGCGTGACTTTCAGTCCGCGGCTCTCCATCAGGCAGCCAATGGATGCCGCCGCCAGGCCTTTGCCAAGCGAAGACACGACACCGCCGGTCACAAAGATGTACTTTGCCGACATCGATTCCTCTGTATTTGGGATTGGGACTGCTGAGATCGGTGCGCGCCCTCACCCTCAATTTTTGAGGGAGCCCTGTGCGCCGGCGTTTCAGCGCAATCAGGGTGGAGCGCGTATGCGTGCACGATCAATTATGACTGGAAACGCTCCCGGGAGCAAGAAAGACTTGCTACCGGAAGCGTTTAGTCTGCAGAAAGCTGTTGTCGTTCCAGGAACGACCCTTCTAGTTCAGGAATTTGCGGCCGAACAGGGCAAACGCCCCTGTGCCCATCAACACCAGAGTACCGGGCTCCGGTGTGCTTTGGCCTTGACCCTTGCCTGCAGGATCTTCTCCTATGTACAGAAACTCCTGCATGGAGTTGGGGTCGGGATCGTGTTGGTTGACCGGGGTCACGATGTAAACCTTGTTGAAGTCCACTCCCGGAAAGCCGATCTTCGCCTCATTTTGGGCCGCCGTCAACCACTCCCGGCACGTGCTATCGCAGGGCGCGCTGGGATCGAAAATGGTCCACACTGCAGAGTTCATCTCCATCCAGTTGGAGTTCGAAAAGTCCTGCGTCTCCAGCAGAAGCCAGCCGGCCTCATCGTACAGCATCAGCGGGTATAAGGCATTATCTCCGACAATGTTGTTGAAGCGAGTAAGCTGTATGTTATTGCTTCCGAGGTCGGTTATGTTCGCGTCCCACTGATCGCCCGGCATTCCACCATGCACATAGTCATCGCACATCGCGTCAATGATGGCGTCGTTACCGCTGGTTTCCGTGATGAAATACGGGTATCCGTTCTGCCAGTTGCCGTCGTTCCAACCAATGAATGTAAACTCAGTGGGGTCCGCGAACATGTACACGGAACCACACATTAGTAGTGCGGCCAGAATCAGTAGCTTACGCATACTCCCTCGCCTCCAGGGATAACCGCCTCAACGTCACACCGGAACACCAGTTTCCACCCGCCTAGACGAAGTTAGCCCAAAACTTCCAAATACTTTGGATGCAATCTGACTTCCGAAAAATTACCTTAAAATTGTGTTACTTCGAAAGGCGAGATGCAAGTAATTGCAACTTTGTAGCCGAATGTTTCCCAACCAAATCGGGTAATTCGGTTGCACGGCATCGGCGGTGTACTCCTTCCAACCCACGTAGGAAAGGCAACTTCATACGGCATTTTGGTGGTATGCCCCGCTTCAGGGTCATTCACGCCCACGATATGAGGATCTGGCCAAATCGCGGCCGCCCCGAGGCTGGAAGACCACGGCCGGCGAGGAGATCGTCGTTTGCATCCGCTCAAGAGGCACGTACTGGAGCCGATGCTACTACTGAGGAGTGTCTTGCAGACGTCATCTTGAATGCCCGAACAGGTACAGGCCGAGCGCCTTCGTGCCGGGGACGTAGCAGTCAAGGTCTCGCACCACCAACCGCAACTGCTCTTTGTGACCGCAGTCCTGTGCCTGTTGTCATCGTGGTACTTTGCCGTGGCGATCGCTCCGGCCGGCCTGGGCGCCAGCGCGCCTGGCGTTCGGCAGGGTCTGTTTCCGGAGTGGTCTGGCTGTCGCCAATGCACTCATGGCGGCCACGGCGGCCAACGCTATCATTGCCGCTGCCAGGGCGTATTCGATCAGGTCCTGACCGGATTCCTCCCGTAGCAAATTGCGAAGTAGTTTCATTTCACCTTCCTCCCTGCGTATTCGCCAGACGGACAAGTCTGGCGGTAGCTTGTTTCCCTACTTAGTACTGTCGGTAACCCCTATCGGCAGGAGCAGGAAGATCGATTAGGTTTTGTGTGGGATGAAACACAATTGGGACAACTATCAAAGCGGGAAGGAAGATGTGCCTCGCACAAAGCAGACGGGCACAACTACTCCAGTGAAATCAGTTGCGTGACTGGCACCGCTACTGAAAAAATGGCCTGGTCTTGAGTGGCGGGACATTCAGCTGGTCGACTCGATTCGAAATCGCCGCTCGGCGCGGGTCAGGAAGTATGTCGGATTCCATTAGCGCATCCGTGGCACCGGCAGGGCTCAAGGCCGTGCAGGTCGGGATCGTTGCTGGATTTTTCACCTGCCTCGCGTATCCGTTCCTGGTTTTTGTACCGCTGCCAAAGCTGGTCACGACCACGCTGGCAGCCTGTTTCGGCCCTGCTCTCGCAGTGGCGTGCTTCGGTCTGCGACGATTGCTTGACTGGGAGACGCCACGGGTTTCAAGCGCCTTAGGAGCGCTCTTGAACGCATTAGCTGGCGCGCTGTTTTCCGCCATGGCCCTGGTACAAATGGCGGTCGGCTATTCCGCTGGTAGTGAGAAGGTGTCGGTCCAAATGACGGCTATCTGGCTCGGGTTGGATGTGGCCTGGGATGCTTATATTGGTTTGGGAACGCTCTGTTTCGCGTTAGCTATGCTGCACCATCCGCGCTTCGGTAGAGCGTTTGCGTTTTCCGGAATGGTCATTGCCGCAGGTCTGCTGGCGCTCAATTTCTACACGTTTCCCGCGCCACCCAAGAGTGCGGGACTGGTAGACCTCGGCCCCGCCATAGGTATTTGGTATCTGGTTGTCACAATCCAGATGTGGCGTTCTCTCCATTGGGCGCGGACGTCATGCCCGTCTGTCACATAATCCCTGTCCCGCCCTGCGTGCGTCTTCGGAAAGCGTTCGAAGGTCACCTCAGCTTTGCCAGACATAAAACACTTGCGCAAGTCCGCCGTCACTGACTCCTGTACAAGAGCTTGTCCACTGCGGGGCCGAGTTGCTGTACGGTAAGTCCGCTGAGGGACGAGAGACCGTGACTTGCCCGGTATTCGCCTGAGCGGGTGTTGGGTCGGACCGTGCCGTCCGAAATGTCCCAATCGTTCTCGACAAGGTAGAAATCGCCATCCCTGTAATACGACAGAGCCAAGAGATATTTGCGATTAGGTTGCAGAGAGAACTGAACCGGTTGCGTGTCGTATGACAAAACGCGGCCTGAGGCCAAGGTGACCGTCCCACCCCCGACCAGAATAGTTATGTCTTTGTCGGCGTGGACGCCGGATCCGCTTTGATCTTCAAAAACTTCCTCCACCTGCACAGTCACCTCGCTGTACAGAGAGAACTCGGAGGCGCTCAGTACGCTGCGATGGTTCGTGAATGTCCCCGTCAGGATGACTCTGTTGAGGGCGGCCCCGATTTCTGATCTGGGAATGCCGCACCCAATTCCAGGGCCAGGGGCGTCCGAAAGCGGCGAGGTCAGCGGATATCTCTGGCCGACGGCTCCCTGGTCTAAATAGCGGTCGCGTCCTGCCCGCACTGAAGGCGGAATATCTTTGTTCCAGTCCAAGTAGGGCGTCGGGGTCAGCATCCACGCGTTAGGTGCGGGTACCGACGTGGTGTCCGTTGTGGTTTGCGCCGATGCCGCGACTCCAAAGGCCAACGCGACTATCAATGCCTCGATCGCCGCGAATCTCAGCGTCTTCATAACCATACCTCAACGGCAAGCCTGCTCCGCCGACCACTGTCCGCAAGCGTGTGCCTTCGTCGGTACGATGTCAAGGAGTTTAGAGTTGGGCGGGAATTCTGACGACATACCTCAGGGGCTGAAGCCCTATCTTCTAAACTGCCCTTGACGCTGGCCTGAAGGCCAGCTCGACCCGAACCCTTGCGGCGTGATCAGCATCGCTACTCGTTCGCGGGCGCGCCGAGTTCCTGCACGATCTGCACGCTGGCGCTGGTGCCGATGCGATTCGCTCCCGCATCCACCATCTCCAGCAAATGCGCCGCGGTGCGGATGCCGCCGGCGGCCTTCACCCCGATGTTGAGGCCGACCACGCCACGCATCAGCGCCACGTCGTAGGCGGTCGCGCCGGAATCGGCCAGTCCACTGGAGGTCTTTACAAAATCCACTCCGGCCTCGGCGGCAAGGGCGCAGGCCAGGATTTTTTCTTCCTGGCTTAGCAGGGCGTTTTCCAGAATGAGCTTCAGGACGGCGCCATGCTGATGCGCCAGTTGGGTGAGGCTGCGAATCTCGGTCTGGACCAGCACGCGCTGGCCCGACTTCAACGCGCCGATATTCATCACCATGTCGAGCTCATGCGCGCCCTGGCGCAGCGCCGTCTCGGCCTCCACCAGTTTGGTGATGGTCAGATTTGCGCCCAGCGGAAAGCCTACGACCGTGCCGACTTTCACCGCCGTTCCCCGCACCAGCGTCGTCGCCAGGGACACATTCACCGGATTCACCATGACAGCGTGGAATCCGTAATGCACCGCCTCGTGGCAGAGCGTCGCCACCTGCTTGCGGGTGGCATCGGGTTTCAAAAGGGTGTGTTCGATGAGCTTGGCGACGCTTCGCCAATCACTCACGGGCAGGGCCGGGATTCCGGCGACGACAGGCGAATACACTGACATAGCCAGCTAGACTCTATGCCCCATCGGAGCACGCTTCCAAAATACAAACATCTGGCAGATTACGATAACGCTCGGCAAAGTCAAGTCCATATCCTACGACAAATTCGTCCGGGATCACGAAACCAACATAGTCAGCCTGAATGGGCTCGCTGCGCCGCGACACCTTATCGAGCAGCGCGGCAATCTTAACACTCTTTGGCTGACGCGCCTGGAACAGGCTCTTGATGTAGGTCAGGGTCAGCCCGGTATCGAGAATGTCTTCCACCAGAATGACGTTCTTGCCCTCCAGGGAGTGGTCCACATCCTTTACCAGCCTGACTTCCCCGCTGTGCTGCCTGGCGTTTCCGTAGCTGGAAACTGCGATGAAATCGAAGCTGGCGTCGAGCTGGATCTGGCGGGCGAGGTCGGCAAGAAAAATGGCCGAGCCCTTCAGCACCCCGATCAGGACAACCGGCTCACCGGCAAAGTCAGCCGTGATGCGCGCCCCCATCTCGGCAACTTTGGCTGCGATTTGCTGGCGCGTGATCAGAACTTTGAGTCCGCCCACGGCTACGCACCTCGACCCTCGGCAAAGCTTGGATAGTAGAGAAAGCGCAGCGGAAACTCAACCGGCGCCCTAGGCCCAGCTACCCGTGACCGCCATCACCGACAGCCCTCCGTTGGCAAGTGAATACTTATTTTTTCAGTCCGGAGACGATTCGAACTTGATATGGAGGCTTGCCATGAAGCTGCGTCTCGCTTCGTTATCCCTTCTCGCACTGTGCCTGACGTTGGCGGCGGTTCCGGCCATGGCACAGGTTGTCTATAGCAACGGTCCAACCGACGGCAACGACTACGCTTGGACCATCAACTTCGGGTTTATCGTTAGCGACACGTTCAACGTCACGAACAACAACACCACCATCACGGGCGCCAGCTTTGCCATGTGGCTGTTCCCCACCGACACCCTGTCGACGGCTGAACTGTCCATCACCTCGAGCGAAAACGGCGGCACCAGCTACTTTGATCAGACCGTGAACTTCACCACGGGATCTTGTTCCGTGAACCAGTCTTATGGATACAACGTCTGCCAGGAAAACACCACGTTCAGCGGTCCGACTATTAACATCGGCACCTACTGGCTGAACCTGCAGAACGCCAGCACATCCAACGGCGACCCAGTTTACTGGGACGAGAACTCGGGTCCGTCGTCGGCTTCGGATAACTGGGTCGGCACGATTCCTTCGGAATCGTTCACCGTGCTCGGCGCTACAACCATCACCACCACCAGCACCAGCACTACCTCCACCAGCACCAGCACAACTTCCACCAGCAGCAGCGGTAGTGGTTCAGTTCCGGAGCCAGGAAGCATTGTGTTGTTTGCCTCAGGCGTCCTTAGAGTCGTGGGAGTGCTGCGTCGCAAGCTGTTCTGACCTCAGCCTGGTCAGTTTCGCTGCTCCGCTCCAGCTGACAGGTTACCCATCGCGTCCCATTCACTTCTGCCGTGCGTAGGTGTACATGTACTCGGTATCCGACGGCGCAACCACCACCGTGGTTTGCAGCGCGTCCGCCAGCTTCGATGGGGCACCGCCCGCCAGCGCTTCATTGGTGATGAGGAAGCCGCCGGGCTTGATCATAGTTCCCAGATTCGCGCGCGCCAGCGACTGCTCCAGACTGGCGTAGTAAACGAAAATATTGGTCCCGATGACCAGATCGAAGTGCTTCTCCGGCGGCAGTGGAATGGTCTGGAAGACGACGTTCATATCGACCGGCGTCACTCTGAGCACCACGGGCGGCCGCACGCTGACGGCGCGGTTCCAGATGCCGGCTGCGGCTGCATTGTAGGGCACGGGAATCTTCGGCGCAGGCTTGCCAATCTGATCGCCCAGCTTTTGCCAATATTCCAGAAAGCCGGAGTGGTAGTCCTTGCTCCACTGGTCGGAGGGATCCGCGAGTAACTGGATGGTGTAAGCCTTGCCGGCCGCAGCTTCCGCGCGCGCCCGCGCCAGGTGCTTGTTGACCCGCGAGCTGATGTCGAAGGTCTCAACTTCAACCGTGGCCGGATCGGCGAGGTGCAGGCGGGCCAGCGAATCGATTACCGCAAAAGGTTGCGTCGTCTGCGGCGGATAAAAGTCCGAGCCGGAGTTCTTGTTCACGAAGTCCAGCCCGGGGCCAACAATGGCCACGCGGCGGATGCTGCCCGGCTTCAGCAGGCCCTGTTCCATCATGTGCCGCAAGTGCAGCTCGATCACGTAGTCCGGGTAGAGATTGCTGTCCGTCGAAATACCGCGATCCTTGAATTGCTGCGAGAGATTAGCCCCGTTCTTCTTGTAGATCTCAGCCTCGGCGTGGATTACCTCGTTGCGCATACGGGCCAGGTTGGCCAGCAGGTATGCCTTGATCTTCTTCTGGCCCCCGGGAGTCTTGAGATTGAAACCTTGCTTCTCCAGAAAGGTGCGCAACTCCGTCATGCCTTCGCTGGCGTGCGGCGAGGCCAAGGCGCGGATAAGGTCGTTGGCCCGCTTGTCGGCAAGAGAGTCGACATAACCGTCCTTTCCGTAACGCTCCAGCGACTGATACGAAATCCGTTCCTCGTTGGTATAGGTGACGCCCAGCCGCAGCAAGTTGGTCAAAGTGTCTTCTTCGCCGCGTTCCAGCCGGAC
>Ga0181523_10002344_pt1 | contig 18680 bp, 14 predicted proteins | sample PEATcosm2014_Bin_43_FD_119752 | JGI IMG/M metagenome (GOLD analysis project Ga0181523, IMG submission 119752) | Peatland microbial communities from MTU Mesocosm Facility, Houghton, MI, USA - PEATcosm2014_Bin05_30_metaG | ecosystem: Environmental > Terrestrial > Soil > Wetlands > Peat | place...
GTGCCGTGTTTGCTCCCCAGGTCGACGACAAAAAATTCCCCGTTTTCCGAAACGATCGTCGCATGCTCCCGAGACACGCGCGGGTCCGCGATCACCAGGTCGCGATCCACCTTGCGGCCCACGGTGTAAGGAGTGTGATTCAGCGACAGCGTCTGCTGATCATTCCCCGATACGAAGATCGCGATGGGAAAGATGCTCGAAATGCTCGAATGCGACGAGGCCGACATGTACCCTGAACTCTCCTGCGGCCGTCATGCCAGGAAAAGATGCCAGCAAAAGCCGCCAGCGACCCGACACGGCCCCAGAGCATTCTACGACGAGCCCGGCCCGGCTGCCGCGGGAAATGTCTTTCGGTAGCTCATTATAAGGATCAGCGCCGCTACTACGACGGGCAAGTGGAGCACAGTCCAAAGAGGGACCGTCCACGCGGCTTGGACGGTCGGGGCCGGCAGAATGAAAGAAAGTCCTGCGAGCACGATGCTCGTGGCCCATTGCCACAACAGAAGAATGGCGGCGAGGGCGAGGAGCGCGCGGCCCATGCTATTCGTCGTCGCGTGCAGCTTGTAGTTACGTACCAGCATTAGCAGCGCGGGGAGCAGCATGACCTCGTTATATAGGGCGTAGCTCGGAATGACGATGATCGTTACGGTTAAAATGAGAACCACCGTCAGGGTGAAGGCGGCGGTGTCTTGCGCACACTTGCGGTTTTTCCAACCGACATGCAACGTCGCGGCTACGGCGAGCGCGCGCGTTATCCATGCCCAGGGTGGCACGAGGAGTTTGTCCAAAGTCGAGACGGCATCGGTGTAGGTTGGGTATTCGCGCATGGCCTGAATGAATTGGGGAATCCAATGGGGGAGATACCATTCTGCGGCGCCGCACAGGATGGTCATGGTGAACAGGAACGACGCGGCCCAGCGGTAGCGGCGACGCCAGTCGGCCAGGGTCCAGAGCATCAACCAGAACAACAACAGCCAGACTAGCTGCGGCTTGATGGTGGCCAAGGCCAGCGACACGCCGGCGGCAATCGGCTGGTGCGACGCTAGGAACGCAAGTCCGATGACCACAAAGGCAGCCACCAGAAGCGTCATTTGCTGGAGCTTGAGGCCCTGCATGACGGGAAGGCTGCCGAGGGTGAAGACGACCAGGCTCGCCTGTGTCCAGAGCGGTGGGGACCAGCGGAGCACGCGCAGCCACAGCGGGACGGTGGCTACGGTGAGCCAGAACGAGAACCAAAGGAATCCTTTACGCACGATCTCGAACGGAAGATGGACGGTGGGTGCAAGCAAAAAGGTGACGTAGACGGGATAGGCGAATCGCTGGTCTCTTGGATCTCCTGGGCGGGACGGGTCCAGGGGACGACCATAGTAGCCTTGCTGAATTTCGCGCGTCACGTCGGGACTGTAGGGATTGCGGCCGTTTAGGAGGAGTTCTCGCGCACCCACCCAGTGAAGATAAAGGTCGGAAAGATTTCCGCGCGGGCGACCTTGCGCAGCAGCGTCCGAAACTTGGTGCGGAATCAGCACACGGTTGGCATACAGCCAGACGCCCGCGGCACAGACTGCAGCGGCCAGAACCAGCCAAAGCGGCTTATAGGAAATGCCAGGTTGCATCGTGATATTGGCCGTGAAATCTAAGCATCTGGATGTTACCTCGCTGACGCCGCGCCATACCACTTAAGCCACCGGCACGGCCGCATCCCCGCATCCATACTTCCTGCAGATCCAAACCACCATCGGAATCCACCACCAGGGACTCAGCCATGGCCAGGTCCACGAGCCCATGAAGAGGATGGCGTACACCGCGATGAACAGGGCCACATCCACGCGCATCTCCGATCGCGTCGCCGCGCCGGGTGACGAGAATAACATGAGCACGACCGGCAGCAGCAGTGTCAGGTCATGGATCACTGCATGATAGCCAACCAGAATGCACGTCGCGCTTGCCACTGCGAACACCAAGCGAGTGTCGGTTGCTCGCCTCCCAACTTTCCACAACACGATCCCGAGCACGGCCGCAGCACACACAATCGCCGCCACGGTGACGAAGCTTCCACCGCTGTTCCCTGCAAGCTCCGCAATCGCCCCGTGGAGGTTTGGCATGGCCGCGATCTGTGTACCGGCTGCGCCATGATTCTCCCTATGAACAACGAAGCTCCCGTAGTCATTGATCCCATGCCATCCGGTCATCATCGCCCAGATGGCCACCAGCACTGCCGCCACTGGACAAAACCCCAACCACAGTCGCTGCCGTCGCACCGCCAGGATCAGCGCCAGCGGAAGCACCAGATGGAACTTGAACAACCCGCATCCGAGCACCGCACCCGCCAAAACAACGCGGCCCCTCGCCAGCAAAAACAGGCTTGAGGTCACCAGCAGCAGAAGCAGAACCGAATCCTGTCCTTGAATCAATGCCCTGACCGCCGGCGCGAAAGCGGCCACGCTCAAAATCAAGAACAGCGGACTGAGTCGTTCCGTTTCCGCGAATGTCTTTCTCACCATTCGCAGACTCACCATCATCATGACAACATTCAGGAAGGTCCAAACCAGGTACGCCGGAAAATAACTCAGGTATGTCAAAGGCACAAACAGCAGCTCTTCAAACGGAGGGTGTAAATCGTGCAGTTGCGCCGCCTGGCCCGCGCGGACCATCTCGGCCCCCTTGTAGAACACGGTGAAATCCTGATATCCATTTCGCAAGAACCAAACAAGATGCGACGTGCCGACGAAGCTAAGCAACGTCAGCGCGAGAACAACAATGCCCGCCAGTCGTTCCTTGTTTCGATTAAGTTCGGCTGGCGTCATGCGGAGTCTTTCAGAAATCTCCGATTCCATAATTGCCGGGTACAACATTCATGATCCTTCTTGCAGACAAGCGCCTGCTGTTCGCCGCGATCCTCTTCTTGGGCCTGCGGACCATGCCCGGCACCGATGCCCATCTTTCCCTTCTCAGTTCTGCACCGCGAGGCTCAGCCTGCGCGCCTAAGCGATGCCCAGCGGTCGAATTGAAGGCTTATTCTATTCTCAACTCGGTTCGGTTCCGACGCTTCGCGCTCGCAAGAATGTAGAGCAGAAACCAAGCTGGAACAGTCCACGCGTACCAGAACGTCGTGCGATGCTCGAGAATGAGCACCAGTGCGGCGGCGTTGATACCCAGGAACAACGCGGCAATGCCGATCAGCATTCCCCGGCGACCCATCATCGCCCAGGCAGCCGCCCGGAATACGCATGGCAAAAGGACGACCTGATCGAAGAACCAGCTGTACGAAATTGTCAATATCGAGATCAGCAGCAGCATCGGCATCTCATCCGGCCACCGCCATCGGCTTTCGGACCTTCTCCAATGGAAAAAGAACCATACCAATGCCAGAAGAGCCGGCAACAACTGCAGCGGATAGTACCGGCTCACCGCCAATCGCACCAAGCCACTTACGGTCGGAGTTACTTCCTCGATCACCCCGCTCTTCATAAGATTGAAATACTGACTGAAGATTGCGTGATCCAGGAACGCGGCGACGAAGCTTGCCAGCGCTGTTATTGAACACAATGCCGCTATAGTTCGGATCGTGCGCCCACGGATCGACCAACATAGAAGGGCCACCCACACCAGGAAAACGAGATGTGGCTTCAGTGCTACCAGGAATAAAAAGGCCCCGGCCAAGGCGAGTTTCTTTCGCTTTTCAAAATGGAGAAAGCCCGCTACGCCCAACAGAACGAGAGGGCTGATCTGCCCAATCGCAAGCGCCACAGCGACCGGCAAGAACGACCCCGTGCTTAACCCTGGGATCCACACTGATTCCGTCTCTGAGCCGTAGAGTTCCCACAACCATCGCCCCGCTAGGAATATCGCAATCAAGCCAAGCCCGAACCACAATTGTTGTGCCTTGTTGAAAGAGAGCAATCCGAGCGGGACGATCACCGGCACAATCCACGGTGGATTACGCATGATGAGCGCCCGCGATTGGACAAAACCAACCTGCCGCTCCAGGGTGAGCACCGGCCCAGCCGCGTAGGGATCAAGGCCGGCCAGTACCTGACGGGCCGCGGTCCAGTACTCAACGAAGTCGTTAACATTGCCGGGGCTTGCCTGTTGCCCAGGACGGGCCGCCACCGTGCCGAGAAATACAAGGAGCAGTGCCAGCAAGCGAGTGGAGGGTAGCGCGGGAAGAAAAAGGCATCCCGCCAATTTTTCCGTTCGGCCGCATTGGCGCCATGTCATGTCGAGTCTTGTCGAAACGCCCTCATTCTATAATTGCCAGGTCGCGCTTCCAATGAACATTCTCGCCAGCAAGCCCCCGCGCTTTGCCGCCATACTGCTCTTGGGTCTGCTGGCCATGACCGCCCGCAGTGCTACCGATCCTGATCTCTGGTGGCATCTGCGCACCGGGCAATGGATCGTCGAAACCGGCCACGTTCCGCATTCCGACCCTTTTTCCTTCACCCGTGCCGGGCATGCTTGGGTGTCGCATGAATGGCTGTCGGAGGTCGTGTTTTACGAACTCTGGAAACACGGTGGTGCCGCCGCCCTGATCGTGCTCTCCGCGATGGTTACGACCCTTGGCTTTATGCTGCTCTATCTGCGCTGTCTTCCCAGTGGAGGAAAGCGGCACTGGGCAGCCGCCGCCACTGCGCTTAGTGCTCTGGCTGCCGCTCCCTCATGGGGCGTCCGGCCGCAGATGTTCACCTTTACCTTGGCCAGCCTGCTCCTATGGCTGATCGAAGCTGGCGAAGTTCGTCCCAAACTAATGCTTTGGATACCGCCGCTCTTTCTCGTCTGGCTGAATCTGCACGCCGGATTCGCACTCGGCCCCGCGCTGCTGCTGGCCTATGGTGTCGGCCTGATTATGGAGACTGCCCTCGGCAACACACCATGGCAGCAAACGCGGCCCATCCTCCTGCGGGTGCTGCTGTTTCTCCTCGCTTGTCTGGCACTCGTGCCTCTCAACCCCAGCGGCTCTCAACTCTATCGTTATCCGTTCGATACTTTACGCTCGTCCGGGATGCGGTCCCTGATTGGCGAGTGGCACTCCCCGGATTTTCATGCGTCCATGTATCGTCCACTCTTGCTGGTATGGCTGCTGCTTCTAACCGCACTCGCCAGTTCCCGGTCGCGGCCCAGTGGGCGCGTGATCGTTCCCCTCGTCCTTGTTTCTTTCGCCGCTCTGGACGCCGTCCGCCACACTCCGATTTTCGTTTTGCTGGCAATACCGGTAATCGCCGCCGCTCTCCCGGCTTCAGCCGCAGCGGTCTCCGATCGGCGTCGCGTCGCGTCGCGGTTCCGGCCGTTTTTCAACGGGGCGGTGATCATTCTCTTCGCTGCCTTTGCCTTGGTGAAGTGGGTGAGTCTGGCCCGCAACCAGGATGCCCGAGAGGCGGAGCGGTTTCCCCAACAAGCTGTCGCGTTCTTGCAGACTACCGCGCCCAGCCCCGGAGAATCTTCGACTAACATCTTTGTTTACTATGACTGGGGAGGCTATGCGATCTGGAAACTCTATCCCGAATATCGCGTATTTGCGGACGGCCGCGCCGATCTTTATGCCGACGACCTCCTCCGCCAGTCGATTAAGACGGTGGTGGAACTCCGCCCCGGCTGGCGAGACGTTCTTGACCGCTGGAAGGTGGATGTGGTGCTGGTGCCTCCTTCCTGCGCGCTGGCTCAAGGCCTGCTCCTCGACCCCAATTGGCACGCTGAATTCAGCGACTCTAAGGCGATTGCCCTGCTCCGGACGCACCCCGCGCCGCCAACAATTTTGACGTTATCGAGAGAAGCGCCACCCAGGCAAGAAAGTGAAAAAATGTTTCCCAGAGCCATCCGAATCTGCGAAACTAAGGCGCACAGAGGAAAGAGGACTGGTTCCTGCGCTGGTTCTGGGGTTGAGAGTCTCGAGCGCAAGCCTGAAGGAGGCTAGGATGAAGGAATTGGCTAAACTCTTGTGGTGCAATGAGGAAGGTCAGGATATCGCGGAATACGCGGTGATGCTGGCCGTAATTCTGGTGATCGTGATTGGCACCGTTCAACTGATCGGCAGCAACGCGAACAACGTGTTCTCGTCGGTGGCGAGCTCACTCCAGTAGGCCGCCACGCGGAAATTAAGTGGCCGTAGCAACGAATGAGTCCGGAGTTGGTCCGCAAGGAGAGGAATGAACCGAAGCCGTTTGTTGATGATCGGTGGTCTGGCGCTGGCAGTTGGGCTGCTCGTCGCCTTTACCGTCTATAACCGGCTGCGCACCTTTGCAGGTTCAACCAGCAATGAGCCTGCGGTGGAGGTCGCGGTGGCCGCCCGCGATATTCAGGTCGGGGTCAAATTGGCAGCCGACGATGTCCACGTGGTTAAAGTGCCGCAATCGGCCGCCCCTCCGGGCTACTTTTCCGGAACATCGAAGATCGTGGGCCGCGGCGCGATTCTGCCGATCAGTAAGGGCGATTTTATTTTGCCCACTAAGCTGGCGGCGATGAACGCCGGTGCCGGTCTGCCCTCGCTGATCCCGACGGGAATGCGCGCGGTTTCGGTGCGCGTCAACGATGTGGTTTCGGTGGCCGGCTTCGTGCAACCGGGCACGCGCGTTGATGTGCTGGCGACCGGTGATCAAGGCACGGGCAACGACCGTCAAACCACCACCGTCCTCGAAAACGTCGCAGTCATCGCCGTGGGCAAGAGTTTGGACCGCAACGCGTCCGCGGACGCGCAAACCGCCCCCGTGATTACGCTCCTGGTTTCTCCAGACGACGCGCAGAAGCTGGCGCTGGTTTCGCAAGAAGGGCGGATTCAGCTGTCGTTGCGCAATCCGCTCGACACAAAAACAGGAGGCATCGGCGCTACTCGGACAAGTTCGCTCTACTTGGGCGGGACACCGGTGGCGACCGCATCTAAGCCCAAAGCGCGCAAGGTGGTAATGACAAGACTTCCGGCGCCTCCACCAGGAACTTATCAGGTAGAGATGATTCGCGGCAGCAAACGGGATGAGACCAAGTTTGAAGAAAACCAGTGATTTTGAGCCGTCGATACCGCAACCATCCGCGTCCGCTCATCGCCTCGATGGATTTGCCCGTGCATCCTCGCAGAGGTCCGACGTCATGAAAACTCTTGCGCTCGTCGCGGCGGTTTTGCTTCTCGGTGCGACAACCAGGTTCGCAACCGGAGTGTTCGCGCGCACCGCGACTCCCGCAGGCAATGCGCAGTCCGCTCCGGCAACCGCTTCTTCTCAGAACCAGAACTCTCCGAATCAGGATAATGCGCCCGCCGCGCAACCCTCCACCACCACCTCTACCTCCGGCCAGAACGTTACTCCGGGTGCCGCTCCCCTGCGAGTGATGGTGGGTAAATCGCTCTTGATTAACACCACCGAAAGACTGAAGCGCGTCTCGGTAACCGACCCCACGGTGGCGGACGCGCTGGTCGTCACGCCAACCCAAGTGCTGGTCAACGGACTCGCTCCGGGCGAGGTTTCGCTGCTGATCTGGGATGAATTGGAGCGCTCTCGCAGTTTCGATCTTCGCGTGGATGTCGATATCACTGCGGCCACCGAGGAAATGCATCGTCTGTTCCCCAATGAGCAGATCAACGTGACCCCTTCGCGTTCGGCCATTGTTCTCTCCGGCCACGTCACCACCGAGGACGTCGCCAAGCATGCTGGTGCGCTGGCCTCCGCGTATTCCAAGAATGTCGTCAACGTGTTGACGTTCGGCCCAGTCGGGGCGGAAGAAGTTCTGCTGGAAGTGAAGTTTGCGGAAGTGGATCGCACGGCCATGACCCAGATAGGGATCAATCTGTTTTCTACCGGCGCTGGAAACACCATCGGCACCATAAGTACCGGCCAGTTCGGCGGAATCAGCGGCATCGGGAACATCAACGATCAGGGAACGGGCAGCCCATCTTCCACTACGGCCACGGTGGCGAACACACTCAACATGTTCTTCTTTAACCCTCAGGTCCATCTGGGTGCGGTGATTGAGGCGCTCAAGACGCAAAATCTCTTGCAGATTCTGGCCGAGCCCAACCTGATCGCGGTCAATGGCAAGGAAGCCAGTTTCCTGGCCGGAGGAGAATTTCCCTTTCCGGTCGCGCAGCAAAACGCCAGCGGAATCGCCACCGTCACCATTCAGTTTCGCGAGTTTGGCGTGCGTTTGAAGTTCACTCCCGTGATTCAGCCGAATGGCAATATCCACCTGCACGTCGCTCCCGAGGTGAGTGAACTGGACTTCGCGGACGCCGTGACGGTTTCCGGAACAACCATACCCGCCATCAGCACGCGCAAAGCGGATACTGAATTCGAATTGCAAGATGGTCAGAGCTTCGTCATCGCCGGTCTCCTGGATAACCGGGTCACCAATGTTGAAAACAAGATTCCATTTCTGGGCGATATCCCGATCCTGGGCAATTTCTTCAAAAGCAAGAGCAACCAGAAGAGCAATTCGGAATTGATGGTTTTGTGCACCGTGCATCGAGTTTCGCCCAGTACCATAGCGCCGAAGGGTCCAGCGATGCCGGCGCCGAATCTGGACAAGAGCAAGTTCGATGGCAAGAAAGCGAATTGAGACATTGAATCATCGAGACGTTGAGTCATTGAAAATCCCGCTCAGGGCTCTTAATGATTCAATGCCTCACAATGATTCGATGTTTTTAGAGGTACCATGCCGGAATTGTCAGTAGCCGTGTTCGCCACGGACCATGACCAGCGCGCTGTGCTTCAGGTTCTGGTGGATGGCACCAGCGTGGCCCGCACCGTCTGCAGCAACCCGACCTTGCCTCTGGCCGCCAGCGATCCCGTGATCCGCAAAACTCAATCCTTTGCGCCCGACGTGCTTCTGCTGGATATCGCCACCGACGGCGTCTCCGCCGCACTCCGCGCCCTGGAGTTGCTGCACCAGGAATTTCCCGATTCCGCCGTATTTGCTGTCGGCCCCATGACCCATCCGCAGTTGATTGTCAGCGCCATGCGGGCGGGGGTACGCGAATACATTGATCGCCCCACCACCACCACCGATCTCCTGGACGCCTTCGTCCGTCTTTCGACAACTCGGCGCAAGCCCGGACGCGAAAATTCACGGGGAAAGGTGTTCACCATCGTAAACGCTAAAGGCGGCAGCGGTGCCACCACCGTCGCCGTCAATCTCGCACTGGCCTTGCAGTCGGTTCGCCACAGCACGGCGCTGGTCGACTTGGCGCCCCTGGGCCACTGCACCCTGCATCTCAACCTCAAGCCAGCCTTCACCGTCTCGGATGCCCTCACCAATCTTCACCGCCTCGATGCGTCGCTGCTCGAAAGCTTCATGGCGCGTCATGATCGCGGGTTGCAGGTGCTGGCGGGCGCCGTGGCTCCCGTTGCCATCGAACCCTCCGCGTCCGATTTTGCCCGCCTCTTTGACACCATGGTTGGGCTCTTTCGCTACATCGTGGTGGACGCTTCCTCCCGGCTTGACAGCGCCACTCGTCTGGTCAGTAACCTGTCGGAGAAGATTCTGCTCATCGCCCACGCCGACGTCGCGTCCCTGTGGAGTGCCGGAAGAGTGGCCCAGTATCTCGGCGAAACCGGCTCCAGGGACCGTTTTGCCTTGGTGCTGAACCGATATCGCAAGGTAGCTGGCTTCAATGAAGCCGAGACCGAGGCCGCAATCGGCGCCCCCGTACTCTGGCGAATCCCCAATCAATACTTCGCGGTCTCGAGCGCGATTGATCGCGGCGTTCCCTTGATGCAGCAGGGCAGCTCTGAAATTGCCCGCTCAATTTCCGATCTGGCCGAATACTTGACCAAAGACGATTTGGATGTAAAGCGCACCGCCTGGTCGTTGTTTAAAACCGTGTAAAGTAGCTCTCAGCCTTCGAGCCTGAACCTGAGACCTAGCACCTGAAACCTGAGATTTTATGGCCAATCTGCAAGCCTTTGAACGGAGCGAGTACCAGCAGGTCAAAGCCGACCTGCACCGCAAGATCCTCGATCGCCTCGACCTGGAGAAACTCGGTCGCACCACCGGGGATTCGGCGCGCGAAGAAGTCCTCATCCTCATCCGCAGCTCGGTCAACAGCGAGGCGGTTCCGCTCAGCTTCGCCGAGCGCGAGCAGTTGTCGCGCGAGATCCTCGACGAAATCTTCGGTCTGGGCCCGCTCGAACCGCTCCTCAAAGATCCCACCATCTCCGACATTCTCGTCAACCGCTTCGATCGCGTATACATCGAACGCGCCGGCAAACTCGAAATCACCGGCTTGTCATTCAAGGACAACCAGCACTTGATGCAGATCATCGACCGCATTGTGTCCCGCATCGGGCGCCGCGTCGATGAGTCTTCGCCCATGGTAGACGCGCGCTTGCAGGACGGCTCGCGCGTCAACGCCATCATTCCGCCCCTGGCGCTCGACGGAGCCTGCCTCTCCATCCGCCGCTTTGGCCGCGATCCGGTAACCGCACGCAACATGCTCGACAACAAGACCCTGACCGAGCCCATGCTGGAACTGCTCTCGGCCGTCGTCAAGGGCCGGCTGAACGTGATCATTTCAGGAGGAACGGGCGCCGGCAAAACCACGGTCCTCAACGTCCTTTCCGGTTACATCCCGAACTCGGAGCGCATCGTAACCATCGAAGACGCCGCCGAATTGCAGCTCAAACAGGAACACATCGTGCGTCTGGAAACCCGCCCTCCCAACATCGAGGGCAAAGGCTCGGTTCGCATGCGCCAGCTCGTCATCAACAGCCTGCGCATGCGCCCGGATCGCATCGTGGTGGGCGAGGTGCGCGGAGAGGAAGCCTTCGACATGCTTCAGGCCATGAATACCGGTCACGAGGGTTCGCTCACCACCGTCCACGCCAACTCCCCCCGCGACGCCCTGGCTCGCATCGAGAATATGGTTTCCATGGCCAATCTCAACATTCCCGAGCGCGCCATTCGCCACCAGATCGCGAACGCTGTCCACGCCGTAGTCCAGGTCGCGCGTCTCTCCGACGGTTCGCGCAAGATCATCACCGTTTCCGAGGTCACCGGAATGGACGGAGAGATGATCGCGCTCCAGGACATTTTCGTCTTTGACCGCAGCGGCATTGACGAGAGTGGAAAAGTGCACGGCGTCTTCCGTTCCACTGGACAGCCTCCGCATTTCGCCGAGCGCCTCGCCACCGCCGGCTGCCGCCTCAATCCCGCGCTCTTCGAGTCCCGGATGGAGGTCTAGCGGATGCCTCTCTTTATTGCTTTGCTGGTGTTTGTGGTGGTCACCCTGGCGGTTTTTGCCGCCATGTCTTTGTTTGATCAGCGCAAGGCTCAGGCCCGGGTTCTTCGCGATCGCCTCACCACCGTTCAGAAACCAGCCGATCAACCCGCTCCCGATCTCGCTCTTCTTCGCGACGAAGTGCTCAGCCGCATACCCGCTTTCGACACACTTCTGCGCCGCTCCGGTCGAGTCTCAGAGCTGCAAAAAATTCTGGCCCAGGGCAACGTGGATGTTCGCGCCGGAAACTTCCTGATGCTTTGCGCCGTGGCGGCCCTGGTACTCGCTGCCGTCGCCTTCTTCGCCGGCGGCAACATCATGTTTGGCTGGGTCGGCGCTCTGCTCGGGTTTTTTGTTCCCTACGCGTACGCCTCGCACATGCGAACCAAGCGCTTCCAGAAATTCGAGGAGAAGTTTCCCGAAGCCATCGATACGCTCGCCCGCGCCGTTCGCGCCGGGCACGCCTTTACCACCGCTCTCGAAATGATCGCCAACGAAGTTTCCGAACCGGTCGCCGGAGAATTCCGCCAGCTCTACGAAGAACAGAAATTCGGCCTCCCCGTGCGCGACGCCCTGATGAACCTGGCCGACCGCATCCCTCTAGTCGACGTCAAATTCTTCGTAACCGCCGTGATGTTGCAGCGCGAGACCGGCGGTAATCTTGCCGAGATCCTTGACAACCTCTCCTATGTCATCCGTGAACGTTTTAAAATCCTGCGCCAGGTGCGCGTCCACACCGCTCAGGGACGCCTCACCATGGTCCTGCTCATGGCTCTGCCACCCACCATCGTGGTCGTCATGACGATCCTCAACCCGGGCTTCATTCGCCCGCTTTTCACCGACCCCATAGGACACGCCTTGATCGTCGGCGGCATCACTTTGCAGACGATCGGCTACTTTTTCATTCGCAGAATTATAAGGATCCAAGTGTGATGAAGCGGTCGTTAGTCGTTAGTTGTTAGTCGTTCGTCGTTAGCGGTCGCGAGTCGTCCGTCGTTAGGAGGTCTTGCCAACGACTAGCGACCAGCGACCGAAGTAAAACTGACATGGCGCTGGCACTCTCCATTTTCGTTTTCCTCACCCTCGTGGTGATCGTGTTCGCCTTCGGAGCGGCCGCGCTTGCGCCGTCGTCAGTGCTCGGATCCCGCCTGCGCGAAATCGGCTGGCAGCGCCCCAAAATCCAGGCCAAGCCCGCCATGCGCGAACGCATGGAGCAGGCTCTCGATCCCTTCAGCCGCGCCTTGCCCGTCTCCCCCGCCGGAGTTTCGCAAACCCGGGCATGGCTGATTCAGGCGGGATACCGCAGTCCCCAGCACGTTACTATCTATAACGGTCTGCGCGTCCTGTTCGCCGCGGTTGGTTTCTTCTCGGTTTTTCTGTTCACCCGCTTCGATTCACCCGCGCTCCTTCTCGGCATGATGGCGTTCGGCTTTTTTCTCCCCAGGTTCTTGCTGAAAAAGAAGATGAAGGAGCGCCAGCTCCGCATCCGCCTCGGTCTCCCCGATGCCCTGGATTTGACCGTGATCTGCGTGGAGGCAGGACTGGCCCTCGATCAGGCGATGAGCCGAGTCGGCACCGATCTCAGCCATGCGCATCCCGAACTGAGCGCGGAATTCCATCTCTTCGACCTTGAGATTCGCGCCGGAAAACCTCGCGTCGAAGCGCTCCGCAATCTCGCCGAGCGCACCGGAGTCGATGACATTCGCTCGCTCGTCGGAACCCTGATTCAAACTGACCGCTTCGGAACCAGCGTGGCCCAAGCCTTGCGCGTGCATTCCGATTCCCTGCGCACCGAGCGCCGCCAGCGTGCCGAAGAACAAGCCGCGAAAACCACGGTCAAAATGATTATTCCCCTCGTCCTGTTCGTGATGCCCTCCCTGCTTTTTGTCACCATCGGCCCAGCCGTAATTCAGTTGTTGCATGTATTCAAACCAGTAAAATGACCAAGGGATACGCGTTCAACCGCACCCGCACCACCTATCTCGCCACCAATCTCATGATCGCGAGCACCCACTGGTCCCGCTTTCGCGGCCTCATGGCCACCGACTCGTCCCGCTTTTCCCGTGGCCACGGACTGTGGATCAACCCCTCCCACGGCATCCACACCTTCGCCATGCGCTTTCCGATCGACGCCCTGTACCTTGACCGCGATCGGATTGTCATCCACATCGAAGAGGGACTCAAACCCTGGCGCATGGCCCCCGTTCGCATCCACGCCGCTTCCGTGCTCGAGCTTCCGACAGGCACCATCCGCGAGTCCCTGACCGCGCTCGGCGACCAGGTAGATATTTCTTTCGAACAACGTCCAATTCACACCGAGGCCGCCTGAACAACTGAGGGTGCGCCACTTCTCGCGCGACAAGCCCCGAAGGGGCCAAGACTAATGCGGCGCGTAAGATACTTTTTCCGCGAGCCCGTCAGAACTCTCGAGTAGACGGGTTTCGGAACAAAACGCCCTTGACTCCTCTGTTAAAATAAATGCCTAGCAAACAAGCGTTTGTCGAAGCCCCACCTGCTCCTTGACAACGAATCCGACCTGCAATCGGTCAATAGTTTCAGGGGCCCCTCTCCGCGCCCCGTTCATCAGGGTCTCGCGAGTAACGCCATTTCTTTCAATACTTTGAAGGCGAAACCGACAACTGGCAAAAAAACACCCCGCGAAGGGATTGATTTCCCGTGCAGGACACTAGCGAGAACGCGCGGAATTGGACGGAATCCGAACTAACTACTTGTTCCTGAATACTTTGCCTATAAGTCCTTATTCCCCATAGACCTGGCAGTAATTTTTCTCTAAGTCAATGATTCCAGGAGACCGGAAGTAAGGGGGTAGGGCGTACGAACTGGTAAACATCTCGCCTCGACATTCGAAATTCGCAACGGCGAGGAAGCCCTGTTCCCGGCCGTCCGAGAAAATAGAAAGTACAAAAAAGACCGAAGTCACCGCGATAATCAGAGCATCCTTCTGGCACACTACACTAGTAGGAATCCCCCCAGAAAATAACGCATTCGAAGACAGGCAGTCGAAGACAATGTCCGAAGTTGCCGCCATTCCCGAAGTCCTCGATCGTCGGCCCAACGATCAATGGCCCGAACCGCCGCGCCTGCTGGTGGAATGGTCGTCCCGCTGGGAAGAGTTCAAGTCCGCCTTTGGTCCCGCGCTCACCCGCGCTCCGAGAGCCTTGGCGGGAGAAGCGCCCATCGGCATCTTCCCCTATCGCGGCATGCTCGCCTGCTGGCTGCTCGAATGCCTGCTGCTGATCGCGATCATCGTGCTCCCCGAACGCTTTCAGAGCCTTCAGCTCCCCCTTCCTCCCACTCGTCTGCACTGGGATGTAATCTATTACTCCGGCGATGAACTGCCGCAAACTCAGGACCGCGGCGGCGCGCAGTCCGGCAAGTCCGGACGCGCCGGCGGCCAGCAAGCCCACCACCGCACGCAGGTCATCCGCGTAGCGCGCGGCGACCAGCCCAGCGAAAAAGTTGTAGACGCTCCCAAAGTGAATCTTCCGCACTCCGATTCCGCCGTAGCCAACCTGCTAGCGTTCAAATCGAATCCCGGACCGCCGCCCGCCGAAGGCCTGCGTTCCACTCTGACCGCACCAACTCTGCCAGCGATGAGCGTGGTGCAACCCTCGCCCGATTTGAATTCGGCGCTGAATTCAAAGAGCCGCACCGCAAGCAGCATGACGACCAGCGTCATCCCGCCCGCGCCCGAAGTCTCGCACGCCAGCACGCGCACTTCGCCCATCTTGAGCTCGAGCGTCGTCGAACCCGCGCCGAATGTCTCGCGGGATAAAATGCAGACCGCAAACCCGCTCGCGCAAACCGTCGTCGCGCCCGCTCCGCGAGACACGCCGCGCGACCTGGCCAGTTCCCGTCTCCCGATGACGCAAACCGTCGAAGCGGTTGCGCCGCCAGTTTCCGCTCCCCAGCGCGACGTGTCGTCCACGCCCAAGCTGTCGCTGCCAACTCCCGCCGTAGTCGCGCCGCCGCCGTCGCAAGTAAGCCGCGATCTCAACAGCTGGGGAAGCTCAGCCACAGGAGACATGCAAACCAAGCCCGTGCCTCCGCCACCAACCGCCTCCGGAGGAAGCGCACTCGCAAGATCAGGCGCTGCGACGCTGACGCCGCAAGTTGTGCCGCCTCCAGCCAGCATCGAGGGACCCCAGAAGAACGGTTCCCAGGGAAACGGCCGCTCCGCTCAATCCCCAAGCTCGCTGCTGGGCGCCGCCGACGTAATCCCTCCTCCACCGGGCTTGGGCGGAGGCAAAGCGCTCTCCGGCAGCGGACGAGGCACTCAGGGCAACGGTGCCGGCGGTCCGCTCGACCTCGGCTCCGCGGTAGCTCCGCCGAAGAACGCCGGAGGGAGCGCGGCCGGCAGCGGAGTCGTAGTCTCCAACAAACCGGGATCGAATCTTGGAATACCGAACTCCAGCAGCGGCACGCTCGCCATGTCGCCCGGCGGCACCGCAAAAAGCGGCCTCGGAGGCAGCGGCGGCGGATCAGGCATAGGCAAAGGCAATGGTCCCGGCAGCGGATTGCAAGGCGAAGGTTCAGGCGCAGGCAGAGAAGGCGCCGGACACGGATCCGATCCCAACGCCCGCGGTGGAATTTCGCCGTATCCCGGACCCGGCGGCTCGGGAACCGGCACCACATCCGCACCTGCCGTTCCCGGCGTGTCCGTGCAAGGCGGCACGACGGCAAGCATCACGCTGCCGAGCTTCGGAGCGCCCGGCGGCGACGCGCCATCGGCCGGCCCTGGCCGTTCTTCCACCAACCCACACGGAAGCCCGAGCTACACGGTAAAGGCCACTTCAAACTCCGGCGGCGTCTTCAATCGCTATGGCCAAATGAAGGGCGACAACTATTCGATTTACATCGATACTTCGCTCGGAACGGCAGTGATGCAATTCGCCGATGCTTCATCCGCCGCCCACGCTTACTCCGGAGACCTCGCCAAGCCTGAGCCCATACGCGTTGACCTGCCCCAGGGACTGCGTACTACTTATGTAGTGTTCGCATGCATCCTCGACCGGTCCGGAAATCTCAAAGAGATAAGAGTACTCGAGCCCGGCGCCGCCGAAACTACCTCAAGAATTCTGGGGGCTCTGCATAGCTGGAAATTTCGTCCGGCATCTCGGGGAAATGAGCCGGTGGAAGTGAATGCATTCTTGGGGTTTGGAATCGATACACGTTAGGAATCTTTGTTAACAGCGCGGGTCCCCCTGGACCTCCGCAAGTAGCCATCGCTAATTATTTAATATCCTTTCCGCTTATCCACCACCGCCAACAGGGATTGGCCGCTCAGATAGCGCCGCAGATTTTCCGAGAACAGCACGTAATGGCGCTCCCATAACTTGTCGGTAAGCGCGGCTGTGTGCGGAGTGACAAGCAAATTGGGCACGTCCCAGAGCGGCGAATCGGCAGCCAGCGGCTCTTTCGGAAAAACATCGAGCGCAGCGCCGCCAATCTTCTTTTCGCGCAGCGCGTCAGCGAGCGCGGGTTCGTCCACGAGTTGTCCGCGACCGACGTTGATCAGGCCGGCGTCCGGCTTCATGAGCGCCAGGCGTTCGCCGTTCGCGATTGCCTTGGTACTGTCCGTAACCGGAGCTGCCAGTACGACGTAGTCGGCCTGCCGAAAGATTTCGTCGATTTGAGCCGGCCCGAAGACGGCGTCCGCGCCTTCGCTTCCCTTCTCCAGATGCTCGCGCACAGCGATCACCCGCATGCCCAGAGCCTTCGCACTCCTGGCGACCGCGCGTCCGATACTGCCCAGGCCGATTAGACCGACCGTTGCGCCAGCGACCTCACGCACCCGCGGCGGTTCGTCCCACAAAATCTGCTGCCCCCAAACGTGTTTCTCCTGCAGGCGCACCGATCCCGGAATTTTCTTAGCCAGCGCGAAGATGAGCGCGATCACGTGTTCGGCAACAACCGGCCCATGCACTTCACGTGCGTTCGTGAGAACAATCTCGCTATTGACAAGTTCCGGAAACATGAGCTGATGAACCGCCGCCGCCGGAGAGTGAATCCATCGCAGCTTCTTCGCCGCCGCAATCTGCTCGGGACGAATCGACCATGCGATGACGATTTCAGCATCGACGACTTCGTCGTCGACGCGCTTGTAGTCGGGAAGGTTTACAACGTTGACTTGCGGAAATTCCTGCTGCAGCCGCTTGGGGAACCAATCCGGCGCGTTCCATTGATCAAATGGATGATGGACGAAGATGAGAATGCGGATCGGGTTCTCGGGTGGTCGGGTCATCGGGTGATCCGAAAGATTTCTCAGCGTCCTCTGCGTCTCGGCGGTTCAGGCCTTCAGCGGCTTCCGCAAATCCGAGCCGGTCATTTCTTTCGGTTCGGCAATGCCGAGCATGCCCAGCATGGTCGGCGAAATGTCCCGCAGCGAGCCGTTCGGCTTCAGCGTGTACTGCCTCGCATCATCCGCCATCAGAATAAACGGCACCGGATTCGTAGTATGCGCCGTATGCGGACCACCAGTCGCAGGGTCCATCATCATTTCAGCATTGCCGTGGTCGGCGGTAATCAGCATGGCTCCGCCTTTCGCGCGCACCGCCTTCTCAATCTCGCCCAGACAGGCATCGACGGTCTCGACCGCCTTGATGGTGGGCTCGAGCTTCCCCGAGTGCCCGACCATATCGGCATTGGCAAAGTTGACGATGATCACGTCAAACGTGCCGTCGTTCGTGGCTTTGACGACCGCTTCGGCAATGCCAGCGGCGCTCATCTCCGGCTTTAGATCGTAGGTCGCGACCTTCGGCGACTGCACCAATACGCGCTCTTCTCCCGGGAAAGGCTGCTCCACGCCGCCATTAAAAAAGTAGGTCACGTGCGCATATTTCTCCGTCTCCGCCACTCGCAGGTTGCGCATATTCAGTCCGCCCATCACGTTCGCCAGAATATTCGCCATCGACTCCGGTGGAATCACCACCGGCAAGTCGAAGTTCTTGTCGTACCGCGTCATGCAAACGTACTTCAGGTTCTTCGGCACGCGATCGCGCGGGATGGTTGCGTCCAGATCCGCAGCACCCGGCAAATCGCTCCCGCCTTTTTCGTTCAGTCCGCTGTTGCGGCACAGAGCGCGCGTGATCTGGCGCACGCGGTCGGCGCGGAAGTTAAAACAAATGCACGAATCGTCGTCGCCAATCGTCGCCAGCGCCTGGCCGCGACTGTCCGTGCAGACAAACGGCACCACGAACTCGTCGGTCACGCCGCTGTTGTACGACACTTTCATACCCTGCACGGCGTCACCGTACGTGCCGCCCTCGGCTTTGCCCTCAACCATCGCGCTGTAGGCCTTGGCGATGCGCTCCCAACGGCGGTCCCGATCCATGGCGTAATAACGTCCGCTGACGGTGGCGATCTTGCCGCAGTTGTACTCGCGCATCTTCTGCTGCAGTTGTTCGAGATAGCCGGCGCCGTTGGTGGGCAGCGTGTCGCGACCATCCATGAAGGCATGCACAAA